>OMDJ01000635.1_pt1 | contig 21369 bp, 20 predicted proteins | sample 1645211 | NCBI WGS metagenome assembly OMDJ01 (sample SAMEA103958142, study PRJEB25191) | human gut metagenome | biome: human-associated habitat [ENVO:00009003]; feature: intestine environment [ENVO:2100002]; material: feces | place: Germany | collected 2013/2015 | reverse complement strand
CTTCGTTCCATCTGGGCAACACCTTCACCGCCCTGACCGCCCTGCTGCTGGACGGTGTGTCCGGCGGTCTGGCCGGTGCCATTGGTCTGGCGCTGGCCGATATTCTGGCCGGTGACCCGGGCTACGCCGTCACCACCTTTGTGCTCAAGTTCATCATCGGCATCACCTGCGGTGCCGTGGCGCACAAGGCATTCAAGCTGCGCGACCTCGACAAGCACAGCTCCGGCTATCTCGTCAAGGTGATCGTTTCTGCCGGTTCCGGCCTGCTGCTGAACGTGCTGACCGACCCGTTCCTGGGCTACTTCCGCAATGTGTACATCTTTGGTCAGGAATACACCGTGGCGCAGGCGCTGACCAAAATTGCAGGCGGCGTCACCTTTGTAAACAGCGTGGCCTCCACCGTGTGTGCGGTCATCCTGTACCTCGCCCTGCGTCCGGCCCTAGAGCGTGCCGGTCTGCTGCCCAAGGGCGAAAAACACTAAGCGATCTCTCTATCCTGATACAGCACCACTGCCCTCACCTGCCGGACTTCTCCTATCCCCCGGCGGTGGGGGCAGTGGTGTTTTTCGTGGACGACCTATCACACGGAACTCCTCCAGTCTCACATTCGCCCGACAGCCCCCTCGGGGACGGGGCTTTTGACAGAAACTGAAGCAAAAAAGCGCTCGTCACACAATTCTGCATGACGAGCGTTTCTGCTTTTTATCGCAATTTTCAAAAATAGTGCCTATTAAAACGGCATATTTGCGATATGCAGTTTGCGGATGTTGCTTGTGCATTAAAAACGTAAACTGCTATCATTACAGCTTTTCAAATACAAGGAACCGGAACGAGATATCGGTTTCCAGCCGGGACAGCGCAGCAAGGCGCTCCGCCCCGCCGCGCGGCGTTTTCCAGTAATAGGGTGTCATGGCGAACAGCGCTTCCAGCTGTTCGTGGGGCACCGTGACGCGGCCGGTCACTTCCCGTTCCCCAATGGCGGCAAAACCGTCATAGGCGATCTGCTGCACCGGGTTTTTATAGGGTTTTTCGTAGAGCACGGCCTTCATCTGGTACAGATGTTCGGCACCGGGCACCACATAGATCATCCGTCCGCCCGGGCGCAGCACCCGCAGGAATTCCTCCTGCGCAAAGGGCGAAAAGCAGTTCAGCAGCAGGTCGGCCCAGCCGGTGCGCACCGGCTGGCTGAAGCTGGATGCCACCGCATACTGTGCCGTGGGCAGGGCCTTGGCCGCAAGGCGCACCGCAGGCTTTGCGATATCAAAACCCGCCAGCTGCACCCGGCGGCCTTTTTCGGCAAGTGCCTGCGCGATGCAGCGGTCGTACCAGCCCTCGCCGCAGCCTGCATCCAGCAGATGCAGCGCCGCCTCCGGGCTGGCAGGCTGGCCGTACTCTGCGCACAGCTCACCCACCGCTTTGCCAAAGATGCCGTAGTATCCGGCATTCAGGAACGCGCGGCGGGCGGCCACCATCTCCTTGCTGTCGCCGGGAGTCTTGGTGCGCATGCTCTGCACCGGCAGCAGATGCCAGTAGCCCTCCTTGGCGCGGTCAAAGCAGTGGCCTTTTGTGCATTTCAGGGTGCTGTCGCCGGTCAGTTTTTCCCCGCACAGCGGGCACTGCCATGGGGCAAACGGTTCATTTTTGCTCATACTTCGTCGCTGTGGTCCTCAATGGGTGCAGTTGCACCGCCGTGGGCGTTCATATACTCCTCAAAGTTCGTGAACTTCTGCTGCGGCGGACGGCGGCTGATGAGCATAAGGCCCGGGTCTTCGTCCCTTGCAGCAGCGGCACGGCCGCGGCGGCTGCTCTCCGCTCTGGGGGCACGGGCCGGTGCAGGCTGCGCATTGCGGGACACATTCTGACGGCCGCGCTGGCCGTTGTTTGCACCGCGGCCCTGCTCTGCGCTCTGGCTCTGGGCGGCAGGCTGGCTGTTCTGGCGGGCCGGACGGTCGCTGCGGTCATTGCGACGGCTCTTCTGGCCTTGCATGCTGCTGTTCTGCTGAGCAGGCTGTGCGGCCGTACGGATGGCCGGGGCGGCGGGTGCAGCCGGAGTCTTTTTGGCCGGGCGCAGCGGAGTGGCCTCCGGGGCGCTCACAAAATGCGGGTCAAACTTGGGCTGCGCATTGCTGCCGCGGGCAGGAGCATTCTGCTCCCGGCGCGGGCGGCTGTTATTATTGGAACGGCGGTCATTGCTGCGTCCGCCGGTAGTACGCTTGGTATCATCCATGAGTGGTTCCTCTTTTTCGGTTTTTGCGGGCTTTGCCTGCACCTTGGGTGCGGGTGCAGCCTTTTTTTCAGGTTTTGCGTTTTTTGCTTCGGCCTTTGCGGGCTTCGGCTGCTTTGCGGCAGGCTTTTCTGCCGGTTCAGCGGCGGCTGCCTTGGGCTTTTTGCCGCGCACCGGCGGCTCCGGGCGCACCGGCGCGGGCACGCCGTCCCACGGGTGGCCGCTCACCACGGGAATTTTGCGGCGGTTCAGCTTTTCGATGCCTGCCAGATACTCCTGCTCCTCAGGTGCACAGAAGCTGACCGCCGTACCGTCGGCACCGGCGCGGGCCGTGCGGCCGATGCGGTGCACATAAGTCTCCGGTACCTCGGGCAGGTCGTAGTTGAACACATGGGACAGCTCGCTGATATCGATGCCGCGGGCGGCGATATCGGTGGCTACCAGCACCTTGGTCTTACCGGCCTTGAAGTTTTCCAGCGCGGTCACGCGGGCGGTCTGGCTCTTGTTGCCATGGATGGCCGCCGCCGGGATGCCCTGCTTGGTGAGGTCTTTTGCAATTTTATCCGCGCCGTGCTTGGTGCGGCTGAACACCAGCGCGTTCACCACCGGGGGCTGCAGGTTCTTGATGAGCCACGGCAGCAGGAATTTCTTGTTGCCCTTTTCCACATGGTACAGGCTCTGCTGGATGCGGTCCACGGTGCTGGACACCGGGTCCACCTTGACGAAGGCGGGCTTGCGCAAGATGCCGGCCGCCAGCTGTTCGATCTCGGTGGGCATGGTGGCGCTGAACATCAGGTTCTGACGCTCCACGGGCAGCTTTGCGATCACCTTCTTCACATCGTGCACAAAGCCCATATCCAGCATCCGGTCGGCTTCGTCCAGCACAAAGATCTCAAGGTTCGAGAGATCGATAAATCCCTGACCGATCAGGTCGTTGAGCCGTCCCGGGCAGGCGATCAGGATGTCCACGCCCTTTTTCAGCGCTTCCACCTGCGGTGCCTGGCCCACGCCGCCAAAAATGACGGTGCTGCGCAGCTTGAGATACTTTCCGTAGGCATCAAAGCTTTCGCCGATCTGCAAAGCAAGCTCACGGGTAGGGGTCAGGATCAGGGCACGGATGGCACCCTTTCTGCGGGGCGCATTGGCCGTGAGCCGGTCCAGCATGGGCAGCGCAAAAGCAGCCGTCTTGCCGGTACCGGTCTGGGCGCAGCCCATCAGATCCCGGCCGGACAGCACCGGCGGGATCGCCGCCGCCTGAATGGGCGACGGGGTCTCATAGCCTGCCTCCTGCACAGCGCGCAGAAGCGGGGCGGACAGATTCAATTCTTTAAATGTCATGGTTCTCCAATAATTATTCCGTAATTTTCCGGCACTCCACATAGTACCGCTTTTCTTCTGCGTGGCCCATGCTGAAGGTCTTGCGCGGCAGCACGCCGCCCATCACAACGCCTTTGAACAGGTCACTCTTGGCAAACGGCGGCATCAGGAATGCCACAGCACCTTTTTTGCACAGGGCGCGCACAGCAGGCTCGTCGTGCACATAGTCCACGCGGGCTTCCTTGTGGTGCTCAAGATAGTATTCGATAAATTCGTCAATGGTGCCCACGGTCAGCGGTGCGGTTGGGTCCTCAAAGCTGAGCACGTTGGACATGTGCGGCCCGGCCAGCGTGAAGGGCTGCTGCTTGCTGCCGCCAAAGCTGCAGCCGGCCATATTGGAATCGCTCCAGGTGATCAGGCTCAGCAGCACCGCTGCGCAGTCCACATTGAACAGCACGCGGTGGATCGGCTCGATCTCGATCGCAGGCGAGTGCACATTGCACACCTCGGCCAGACACCAGCGGGCCGGATGGTTTGCTGCCTGCTCCGGTGTGAGTGTCTTTTTCAGCTCCTCCCAGCAGGCCTTTGCAGTGGCCAGCGAGTGGTTGCCGTCGCCCACGGCCAGCGCCAGCGGGTCGCGGCGGGTGGCATCCGGATACTTTTTGTCGAATTCTTCCTGACTGCCCAGCACAGCCAGCGCATCTTCGATCTGCGCAATGAGGGCAGGATCTTCCACAGCCCAGCCCGCAATGTGGCCGCCGCCCAGCATCAGCTCGCCCTCGTACACCTTGGGCAGTTCGGCTTTATGCGCCGCCACCGGCTCGATGAGGGTGCAGCCGGGATCGTCCGCCAGCATCATGATGTGGGGTGTTTCCAGCGCGGCACCGGTGCGCACCTTCATGCGGGGCGGGATGCGGCTTTCCACGGTGCTTTCGCTGGGACGCACCGTACATTTCTCGCCCCGGCGGTAGCTGTAGGCTTCCAGATCCACCATGCCCACAAGGCCCTGCCGCACCTTGCCGCTCTGCTCGGTGCGCTCCACGTAAACAAAGCCGTCCACCGCGCGAGTCAGCACGTTCCGGGCATAGTCATCCATGGTGGCATGGATCTTCTCAATGCGTGCATCGGCATCGCCGTCCTCCAGATAGACCTCCGGCAGGATCATGTTCAGGGTGCTGGGGCTGCCTGCCGCGGCAGCCTCGGCTTTCTGCCAGTAATCCCGGTCACTGGTGAACTGATCGCAGGCAATGCAGCCCCACTTTTCCAGTGGGATCTGCTCCGAAGGCAGAAGGATGTGGGCCGGTGCAAAGCAGGATTTGGTATTCATAGCAGATTCCTCCCTCTTATAAAACCAGAGACGTTACTGGAAAATGTCGGCGCTGTGCAGCACCAGATGCTGCACGCCCTGTCCGGCGGCAGACTGCTCCAGTGCGGTGCGGCTGTCGGCGTCCATCGCCTTGTCTGCCGTCACCAGCAGGTTGTCCATGCCCAGCGTCACAGCGGGAACATCCAGCGACACGCTGTTGGTATTGCACTGATCCAGCGTGTAGCTGAACCACAGGGTCATGCTGCCCGCAAAGCGGCTCTGCAGGGCGGCGATATCCGCCTTGAGCTGATCCGCGCGGGAAACGCCGCTGGTCTCGCCGTAGTCCTGTTTGCGGCTGAGCTTCGGGAACTGGACATTGGTCAGGACTACCTGCTCAAAGCCCATGCCCTGCACCTCGGCTACCAGATCGCCTACATATTCCACTGCCGCAGCGGAGTAGGGATTCAGCCATGCATTGCCGTCCTTCTGGGCGTCCAGCCACAGGCCGTCGCCGTAGTGGATGGCCATGCTGCGGTCGGTGCGGGAGGAGATGGGGTCCTTGAAGGCTGCAAGCTGGGCCACAGGGATCACGCCCTCTTCCCGGAAGATGGCCGCGATGCGGGCCGGGTCCACGGTGGTGTCGGCAATGCTCTGGGCGGCAGCCGGCACCTGCGAAGCGTAGCAGATGCTGCCATCCGGTGTTTTCAGGGTCACAAGGCCGTAATCCGCTCCCTGCGCCTTGAGCTGCTGCGCCGCTGCACGGATGGCCGCATCATCGGTAAGGGTGCTCACATCCACTGCGGCCCAGCTGCCGCCGGTAATGGCCTTGCCGTCCAGCTCCTTGGGCTGTTCCGGCTCCGGCTGGGACGAAGCCGCTTCCTGTACCGCCGAGGATGCAGCTGCTTCGGACGAGGCGGCTGCGCGGGATGCCGATTCAGCTTCCAGATCACGGTTCTTCACCACAGTATACCAGGTGTGGGTAGCCCAGTCCAGCACGTGGGGTGCTGCCAGCCAGGCTGCGCCCAGCACCGCCAGCACCAGCACCACGATGCCGATGCCTTTTTTAATGCGTGTACCGCGGCTGTAGAAGCTGCGGCGGTAGCGCTTGACCTTCTGACGTTTATACTTTGCCATTGTCGATTCTCCTCCCTGCCAATGTTACAGGATCACAGAATGTCCGGTGAAACCATAGATCGCCAGTGCCAGCACGCCGATATACACCAGCGTGATGGGCAGGCCGCGGAATGCTTCCGGGATGGCCTTGCTGCGCAGGCGGTGGCGGGCTTCCGTTACCAGCAGCACCGCCAGCACATAGCCAAGGCCGCTGCCAAGGCCAAAGCCAAGGCTCTGCCCCAGCGTAAAGCTCTGGGTGCGCTCCACCAGTACAGTGCCCAGCACACAGCTGTTCAGGCCCGCCAGCGGCACGATGCGCAGCAATGCGCTGCGGTGCGGCAGGCCCTTCGCCAGCCACAGCACGGCGTGCTCCAGAACGCACACCACGGCAATGCTGGCAATATACACCAGCGGGCGCAGCTGGGCACGGTTTGCCAGCGGCGCGATCCGGCTGCCGGCATACCACGCAAACGGCGTTACCAGCACCTGCGTGATGCACAGCTGCATACCAAACAGCCAGCTGCTGGTGCGGTCATCGCTCACCAGCTGCACCAGACGCGAAACGCCCAGTGCACGGGTAAAGACGGCGTTCTGCGCGAACACCGCCAGCAGTGCATAGCTGAAGAACACTGCGCTTGTTGTTACAACATCTCTCATTGTTCGCGGTCCGCCTCCTTCTGGGAATGCACATCCACAAGGTTGCGTGCCTCTTTGGTGAGATATGCCTTGCGCTTTTGGGCCAGTGCACGCCATACGGCGCACAGCACGCCCAGCACGATAAAGCCGCCTGCCGGCATGCTTGCCATGGGCAGCACCGGGCGGCTGACAACCACACCGAACATGGTGCCTGCGGCCAGCCATTCACGGACGCAGCCCAGCAGCACCAGCAGCAAAGCATAGCCCACCGTGATGCGCAGGCCCTTGGAGACAGCCTTGCGCACCGTCTCCTGCACGCGGCCAAAGCGGTAGGTCAGCAGCGGCTCCACCGTGAGCAGGGGCAGGTAGATGCCAAGGCTCAGCAGGCTGGTGCTGAACAGCATATTCAGGATGGGATACACCGCCAGATACACCACCGCCGTGCTGAAGCCGTACACCAGTGCACGGGGCAGCAGCTTTTTCTGCAGCGTTTCCGGGGCGGGATCCTCGTCGTGCAGGGGCACAAGGCGGCTCAGCAGACAGGCCAGCACGCGGGAGGGCACCAGCAGCAGCGCCACCGCCACCGCCAGCATCACCGCATTCTGGCCGCTGGTGGCAAGCACCACCAGCGGGGCAAGGCCCATGCCCTGCATGACCACCGGGTTATTCAGGAACACACGGTCGTGGTGGGCAAACTTGTTGGGATCTTTTACGATCAGTTCAGCCGTTGCGCGTCTCATTGTGCTGCCCCCTTTCCGGCATCTGCCTGCAGATGGGTCAGGTGATACAGCTTTGCCTCGGTGCGGTCGATCCATGCCGACACACTGTTGACCGCCAGCAGCGCAAAGCACACACCGGTCTCGTACACGCCATAGTAGCGGAAGCCCATGCTCACAACGCCCACCAGCACGCCGTACAGCACACGGCCCATGCGGTGGTGCACGCAGGTGTAAGGCTCGTTGATCAGGAACACCGCGCTGAACAGGATCGCGCCAGTCAGCAGCTCATCCCGCACACACTGCAGGCGGGGCAGGATATTTGACAGCACGGCACTGTCGGCAAGGCCCGCCTGCCGCGGGAAGAAGAACGCAATAACCGCACAGGTCACAAGAAAGCTGATCGATGCAGACATGTGGGCATCCTTCTGGGTCCACAAAAACAGGCCGCAGGCAAGGATCACCAGCGCAGCGCCGGTGCCCATGGGAGCAGCATATTCGCCCAGACCCAGCGCCAGCGAGCCGATGTTTAACATGCCGCCGCTGCGCAGGGTGTCCTCAATGGCGCTGGAGACCGGCACCATGGAAGCGTCCCACAAAGGGATGTTCGTATAGGGCTGCGGATAGCGGAACACCTGTTCCGGCCATGACACTGCCGCCACCACATAGCCCACAGCAGCCGGGTTGAAGGGGTAGCTGCCGTAGCCGCCAAAGATCTCCTTGCCGATCAGCACACCGGCAAGCACTGCGGCGATCAGAACATAGATATCCACCGTCACCGGCATCAGCAGGGCAATGACGAGCGCAAAGCTCTCGTTGGAAAAGTCACTGCCCTGATACACGCGGCGGCGCAGCAGCGAAACGAGACGGTCGCACAGGTTGCCGGTAAGCACCGCAATGCCGCACAGCAGCAGCGGGCGCACACCGTACAGAAAACAGGCCATGCACAGCACCGGCACCGCCATAAAGCAGATATGCTTATAGTAGCGGCCGGTCTTCTGGAGCTGTGCCTCCTGCTCCCGGATCAAAGATTCATCCATAAATGGTTATCCTTTCAAAGGCTGACGAGGTGCTGCACGGCTGCAGCAGGGTCTGCTGCGCCGAACACTGCACTGCCCGCCACCAGAATATCAGCGCCCGCTTCCACGCACTGTGGCGCGGTGGCATTGTCCACGCCGCCGTCCACTTCCAGCAGATAGTGTGCGCCGCGCGCTTCGCGCTCTGCCTTGAGCCAGCGCAGCTTGTCCAGCGCCGAGGGCATGAACTTCTGCCCGCCGAAGCCGGGCTCCACGCTCATCACCAGCACAAGATTCAGCTGGTCAAGATACGGTGCCAGCGCCTGCGGCTCGGTGCCGGGCTTGATGGTCAGCCCCACCTTGCAGCCCAGCGCCCGGACGGCATCGATGGTGGCCTGGATATCGTCCTCGCACTCAAGGTGGAAGTTGTACAGGGTGGCACCGGCTTTGATAAAGGCTTCCGCATACTGCAGCGGATGGCTGATCATCAGGTGCACATCATAAAAGGCATCCGGCAGATTTTTGTGCAGGCTCTTGAGCACCGGCACGCCAAAGCTGATGTTGGGCACAAAGTGGCCGTCCATCACGTCGTAATGCAGCATCTGTGCACCGGCATCCAGCACCATGCGGCAGTCTGCACCCAGTTTGCCAAAATCAGCGGAAAGGATCGAAGGACTTACGATTGCCATATTCTATCTTTACGCTCCGTTATTTTATAAATTCTTATTCCCATTTGTCCCATTGCACTGGCGGTTTCAAACCGCAAAAACAGCATGGGCATGGTTATCTTTTAGTTTACATGAAAACGAGCAAAAAATCAAACCCGCCAATGGCTTTTTCACGGAAATGACGTATTTGGAAAGATCTGTCCATTTGCGAAGTAAACTCCCTCAGTCGCCGGAAAACCCTCTCAGTCATCGCTGCGCGATGCCAGCTCCCCCGAAGGAGGAGCTTTTACGCATCTCACGGTCAGTACAAATAAAGCTCCCCCCTCGGGGGAGCTGGCAAAGCCATCAGGCTTTGCCTGAGAGGGTTCGTCCCGCGCACCCCCCCGCGGCAAAGTTTCCCCACGCCAAAACAGCCAGACCGCCCCGGGTCCGGGGCAGTCTGGCTGGAAGTTCATTCTACGGGCTTCATGCTTGCAGGGTCTTCCACGGTGGGTTCACCGCCGGCTTCGTCCGGCAGACGCTTCATGCCGCCGGGGTTCGGGGCCACCGTGGGCAGGGTGAACACGAACCGGCACCACTCGCCCTGCTGGCTCTCCACCCGGATCTGCCCGCCGGAAAGGTTCACCAGCACCTTGCAGATGTTCAGGCCCAGGCCAGCGCCCCGGGCGTGCAGGCCGCGGGAGCGGTCCTCCTTGTAGAACCGCTGGAACACGTAGGGCAGCGCTTCCGGGCTGATGCCCTGACCGGAGTTCCAGATGGAGATCTCGGCTTCCGGGCCAAGCTTTTCCACCCCGAAGCGGATGGTGCCCCCTGCCGGGGTGAACTTGATGGCGTTGTCCAACAGGTTATACACCACCTGATGGATCAGGTCGGGGTCGGCGTAGACCAGCACCTTTTCGTCCATGGTCAGGCCGTCGATGTCGATCATGCCGTCGTTGATGCGCTGCTCTGCCGACAGCGCCACGCCGGTGATGGTCTCCCAGATGTTGAACATCCGGGCATTCACCTGATATTCGCCGCTTTCCAGCTTGGAAAGATCCAGCATGTTCTGGATGAGCCGTGCCAGACGGCCCGTTTCCTCACTGACCAGCTGCAGGTAGTGGTTCTGCATATCCGGCGGGATGGTGCCATCCAGAATGCCGTCCACAAAGCCCTTGATAGTGGTCATGGGGGTGCGCAGCTCGTGGGCGATGTTGCCCATGAACTGACCGCGGGAGTTGTCGTTCATCTGGATGTTGTCTGCCATGCGGTTGAAGGTGCGGGCAAGGTCGGCTGCCTCGCCTTCGCCTTCCACCCCCTCCACACGGACGGAAAGATCACCGCCGCCAAAGCGCTGGGCGGCATCCGTCACCTTCTGCAGCGGGTCGGTGAGCTGGCGCATCAGGATCTTGGTCAGGATGCTGGCACACAGCAGCATCACACAAGCCGACAGCAGGAAGTTGGACCAGAACTGCTGCTTGAACTGGGTCAGCTGCTCGCCGGAAGAGCACAGGAACAGGTATCCGCTGGGCTGGCCGTTCTCATTGCGCATTTCGCTGACCGTGATGTAGCTTTTCCCGTCCAGCATGCCGCCAAGCGTGCCGAACACATGGTAGTAGTCCGCATCGGAAGCGTCGATCTTCTCCATCATTTCTTCCGGCACGGTCAGGCTCTCCAGCTTGTCCGGGCTGGAGGCGATCATCACCCGGCCGTCGTTGTCGGTAAAGAACAGATAGGCCTCTGCGCTCTCGCCGATGATCTCCAGCTTGGTGCTCAGTGCGTCCAGCTCATCGCCTTCCGGCAGCTCCGCCTGCTGGACCAGATACTGGGCCGTGCGCTGGGTGACGCCCACCACCTGATCCAGGGTTTCGTAGCGGTCCTTGGCGAAGTAGTTCTTGAACAGCACCCACTCCGAAGCGCCCATCAGCACGATGCCCAGCACCATCAGGGTGGACACCAGCGAGAAGAACGCCACCGAGATACTTTTGCGCATTACTGACGCACCTCGAACTTATAGCCCACGCCCCATACGGTCTTCAGCTCCCATTTGTCGGAAGCACCGGCCAGCTTCTCGCGCAGGCGCTTGACATGCACATCAATGGTGCGGCTGTCGCCGTAATACTCAAAGCCCCACACCTCGTCCAGCAGCTGGTCACGGGTGTAGACGCGGTTCGGATGGGAGGCCAGACAGTTCAGCAGTTCCAGCTCCTTGGGGGGAGCCTCCACCACCTTGCCCTTGACCCGCAGCTCATAGCTGTTCATGTCCAGACGCAGGTTGTCGAATTCGATCACGCCCTCTGTGCTCTCGGCAGCAGCCGTGGTGGTCTGGCAGCGGCGCAGCACCGCCTTGATGCGGGCCACCACTTCCTTGGCATCAAAGGGCTTTACCATGTAATCGTCTGCACCCAGCTCCAAGCCCAGCACCTTATCAAAGGTCTCGCCCTTGGCCGTGAGCATCATCACCGGGGTGTTGCCCGCCTTGCGGATGCGGCGGCACACTTCCAGACCGTCCATCTTGGGCATCATCACGTCCAGCAGCACCATATCGGGCTTGACCTGATTGAACTTTTCCAGACCTTCTTCGCCATCGTTTGCCACCGTGACCTGATAGCCCTCCTTGGTCAGGTACAGCCGCAGCAGTTCGCAGATATTGGTATCGTCGTCCACAACGAGGATCTTTTCGTTGGCCATAATGATCTCCTCCCATTTTATCGGATGCCCGCCGGGCGGGCAGAGCAGCAAAGTATTCCACTTCTTATTATACGGAAGAGTTATGACAAAATAAAGAAGGATTTGTATGATTTTTTCACAATTCCGGCCCGGCCTTACTCGATCATCAGCCGGATGATCTCCTCATTGGTCTTCTTCATGCCGTCCTTGCCCAGACGGCCGATGCCCTTGATGGTGGTCTCGATGTCCTTCATCACGATGCCGTCACCGCCCTTGAACTCCTGATGGCACTTGTACATGTTGTAGCCAAGCAAGGCCGCGTCCACCGAGGATGCGATCTTTGCCGCGCAGGAGGCCTTTGCGCCGTCGCACACGATGCCGGACACGATGGCCAGCGCATTGACCACCGTGTGGATGGCGGCCTGATAGCCGTCGCCGCACAGATATACGATGCCCGCGCCAGCGCCCGCACCGGCGCTGACTGCGCCGCAGTAGGCGGACAGGGTGCCGATGCCGGTCTTTTCGTGGATGGCCACCAGATTGGAAATGATGAGGGCACGGTAAAGCTTTTCCTTGCCGCTGTGCAGCTCCTTGGCATATTCAATGAGCGGCACCGAGCAGGTGATGCCCTGATTGCCGCTGCCGGAGTTGATGATGACCGGCAGCTCACAGCCGTTCATGCGGGCATCCGAACCGGCGGCCGCCTTGGCCTTGGCCCGGATAGACACATCGTTGCCGTAGGTAGAAAGCAGCACCTGGCCGATATTCGCGCCATAGTCGCCCAGAAGGCCCTCCTCTGCAATGGCGTTGTTATAGCGGATCTGGCGTTCCAGCAGGTCCGCCACATCCTGCAGGTCGGCCGTCTCGGCAAAGTCCCAGATGTCCTTCATGTTCAGCAGGCTGCGGTCGGCCCGGCTGTCCCGCCGGGCCTCCTCGTTCAGCAGCGGCTTTTCGTAGAGCACCCGGCCATTCTTTTCGATCAGGCAGATGTTGGTGTGAAAACCCGCAATGCGCACCTTTGCGTAGGAATCCCCGCTGCGCTCGGTAACGATGATATCGAACACATGCCCCTGCTCGATGTGCTGGATGGAAATGGGCACCGTCTGCAGATAGTCCCGGATGGCAGCCTTCTTGTCCTCGCTGACCTCGGAGATGACTTCCAGCTCTCTGTCTGCCGAACCGGCAATGATGCCCGCTGCCACAGCGGCTTCCATGCCTTTCAGGTGGCCGGTGTTGGGCACGATGACGCTCTTCACATTCTTAATAATGCTGCCGCTCACCTGCAGCTGCACGCTCTCGGGCAGTGCGCCCAGCACCTCGCGTGCCCGGGCCGCAGCATAAGCCAGTGCAATGGGCTCTGTGCAGCCCATTGCCGGGATCAGTTCTTCCTTTAATATTTCTACATACGCCTGATAGCGCAGATCACTGCGTTCCATGACGGTTCCCTGCCTTTCCTGTCGATTCGATATTTACCAACAGGAATAGTATACTATAGAACCCGCGCAATGTAAAACAAATTCTTCCCCGCCCGCAGGGCCGGCTATTGCAAAGCGCAAACCGCAGAAGTAGAATAGGAGCATCCAAACCGATAAATCCATGGAGGGACTCCCAATGATCGAAAAAGAAGTACAGGAGCTGCTGTCCTTCATTGACGGCAATCCTACCGCATACCACACCACTGCATCCGTCCGGAACATCCTGCTGAAGGAGGGCTTTTCCGAGCTGCTGGAGAGCCGCCGGTGGCAGCTGGAACCCGGCAGGAGCTATTTTGTCTGCCGCAACGGCTCCAGCATCCTTGCATTCCGCATGGGAGAACAGCTGGAAAACTACAGCTTCAACGTGGCTGCTGCCCACACGGATTCCCCCTGCTTCCGCATCAAGGAAAACGCCGAGATCCACATGGGCCGGAAGTACACCAAGCTGAACACCGAGGGCTACGGCGGCATGATCTGCTCCACATGGATGGATAGGCCGCTGTCGGTGGCAGGCCGCGTGCTGATAAAGGAAAACAATGCCATCACTTCCCGCCTGCTCACGCTGGACCGCGACCTGCTGATGATCCCCAGCGTGGCCATCCATATGAACCGCGAGGTCAACGACAAGGCTTCCTACAACAAGCAGGTGGATATGCTGCCTTTGCTGGGCAGTGCCGCCGAGGAAGGCGTGCTGAAAAAGCTGGTCGCCGCTGAGCTGCAGGTCGCAGAAGACCAGATCCTTGGCAGCGACCTGTTCCTCTGCATCCGCGAAAAGGCCGCCGTCTGGGGCTGCAATGAGGAGTTCATCTCCTCCGGCCGTCTGGATGACCAGCAGTGCGTGTTCGGCATCCTGAAGGGTTTTCTGAAAGCACACAGCGCCCAGTCCATCAATGTTGCCGCCTTTTTCGACAACGAAGAAGTGGGCTCCGGCACCAAGCAGGGCGCAGCTTCCACCTTCCTATACGACGTACTGCACCGCATCGCGCAGAACGTCTGCCCCGGCGATGAGGACTTCCACCGTGCGGTGGCCTCCAGCTTCATGTTCAGCGCCGATAACGCCCACGCCGTGCACCCCAACCACCCGGAATACACCGATGTGAACAACTGCACCTACATGAACGAGGGCGTTGTGGTCAAGGTCCACGCCGGCCAGAAGTACACCAGCGACGGCATGAGCATGGCCGTGGCAAAGGAGCTTGCCGCCCGCGCCGGTGTCCCGCTGCAGTATTTTGCCAACCGTTCCGATAAGGTCGGCGGAAGCACTCTGGGCAACCTTGCCATGGCACAGGTATCCATGAACTGCGTGGACATCGGCCTGCCCCAGCTGGCCATGCACTCCTGCTACGAGACCGCCGGTGCCCGGGACATCGTTTCTCTCATCCGGCTGATGGAGGAATTCTACGCCAGCCATTTTGAGGAGACCGCGTCCGGCACCCTTGCCATCTGCAAGTAAGACCCGTACAACCTGAATCATAAGGACTGCCCGTGGAAAAGCAGCACTGCTTTTCCACGGGCGGCTTTTCGTTTCCACTTAAGTGAGTATTGAGAAAAAACGTCCATTGTGCTACAATTATCCTGTTATAATATCGCTTTTTACCGCAGCGTAAAATCTTTTTCGCAAGGAGTATAATAAAATGAAATTAGGTATCGGAGTTTGCACTGCCTGCAATGTATCCTGATACCACTTCATATATCCTTATATTCATCGTTGCTATGTCATTTGCGCTTCTATGTAAATTTGTACATCCTGCTGCATTCTCATGGCAAAAGGGTGAGTAAAGGGTGAGTGCATTCTCCGCTTTAAGCCCACACAACCAGAAAAAAATAAAGGCCGCTCATGGATTGAGAAGATCTTTCTCTTTCCATAAGCGGCCTTTCTTTTTTACTTATGTAGCAGACTCTGGTGCTGCTTCTAGCTCTTCTACATGAAGAATCGGCTTGACATTCCCATCCAAATCAAAGAATCTTGTCTCCGTTCCGGGGAACGCTGTCAGCAAAGCATTCTTCATTTCCGGCTCATCCTTAAAGACTTCCATCCACACCGAGAAAAAACCAGCATTTTCTGCAGTCCGTATAATTTGGTCTTTTATGGCCACTTTTCCATCTGTTTCTTTCAGTTTTTCCCAATTTTGTAAAGAATGACTCGCATCATCAAACGCCTTATTCCTCTGCTTGAATCTTCTGTCTTTATCTCCCGGTTCTGGAATGTTACCAAGCTTTACTAAATCATAAAGATTCTCTGCTTTTTGAGCTGTATCTCCACTGGCATCTAACGCCAAAAGCGCTTGACTGTTTACTTTAGGGATTCCTCCAATATAACTATACGCCAGTTCTGTATTGTTCTCATCCGGCCACAAGTAATCGTCTTTGTTTTCTGGTGTCGTCCGATTTGACTTTCTTGCATTGCAGTATTTGCACGCCAACAAGAGATTCTTCCACTCTGTTCTATCTCCACCCTTGGATTTCGACACTACATGCTCTATTTCCGGTGCATGATCAATTTTTGCTCCGCAATAAGAGCAGTATATTCCAATACGATCTTCCAGATATGGCAGTGCCTCACTATACTTATCGATAGATTCATACGGTGATGTGCCTTTATTCACCGGCCTCATTGTCTTTCACTTCCTGCTCTTTTACAAGTCTTTCCTGTTCAATCACTGCGAGATATGCAGGGTTTTCACTATATAAAGCTTCCAAACGGTTCATCTTATTCCGTAACGCATCCAAATCTTTCTGAGACTCCGCCCGTTCCAGGGCTTTCAGATAATCCTGCGCAGCCTCATACATTTTCTGCTTTTTTATGCTGTACTGCACCATCTTGACGCCCATAATATCTTCTGCAATGTCTTCTATGCTCTCACCGGAATATTCACTGTCCAGCGGCTGGTCAAGTGTAATAAGTTCCCCTTCTTCCAGCGACTGGATAATAAATGGCGAATGAGTTGCACAAATAAACTGAATCTTTGGGAACAATTCTTTCAAAATCCCAATAATCTTGCGTTGCCATGTCGGATGCAGGCTCAGATCAATTTCATCAATTACAACGATACCCGGTGTATTTTTCAGCACATTTTCCTTTTGATACGGGTTAAGAATGCACATTCTAGTTGCAATGTCCACTATAATCTTTATGACATTCCGATATCCATCACTTAAACTTGTAAACGGTACAACTGTTCCATCTTTCATTTGAAGGGCAACAATATCGCGTTCATATCGTGTGGAAAAAATAACACGCTCTCCTGGTGACAGTTCATCACCAAAAGCTTCATTTATTGCATCTAATATCGCATCATACGCTGGGAAACTCTTTCCCTCTCGTTCTTCTACTGCAATATTTTTAAATTTCCGTATATAGCCAAATGCCAGCTCTGCACCATGTTTTTTGTCTAAGCAGTGGTTAAACGCTTCCGTTCTACCATAAAGACTCTTCTTTTTCGTTGAATTGTTTTCATTCCATAGACGAGCTGAACTCAAGTACAAAACAAGTGGCAATATACTGGCTTCGTCAGAATGATCTGCTTTTGAGATAGCTTCTTCCCATTCCACTACCTTTGGCTGCATGGGATTTTTTCCGTTAAATTTTGTTCGGCTACCTTCTTTTTCTATAATACGTTGAAAGGAAATTTCATTAGATTCCTCACCCCATATTGCTGTACAGCTCACTTTACACGGGTACTGCGCTACCCCGCCTGCGGTCAAAACATCTTCTTGTTGCGAAGTCAGCACTTTTTTATGTGCATCTCCATTTTCTGGATCACCTGAAAGGTTAAAAACATACTGACTTGGAACATACGTCTTATACGCAGACAAGTAAGCGCCCATCATTACAACGGCCGCTTCCAGTGCAGCAGTCTTACCAGAACCATTTTTGCCTGCAAATACGTTCATTGTTGGGTTCAGTTGGAAAGTCTTCTGTTCAAACTTACGATAATTCGTCACTGTAAGCTCTTTGATTCTGAAATTACACATAAGCCGTGATCCTCCATGCTCATGCTCTGCAACTATGATTTTTTATCACAGCTGTTCTGCAAGCACAATCTTGCTTTTATTGTACCCTGTTTTCTTTAGTAAAACAAGCCTGTTCTGCATACTGCAATTCAAAAAATCTCACCCAGATATAATAATTGTGAATCCGAAACCTCTGAGCCGAAAGACTCAGGGGCTTTTTTTATGTCTGGAGGTGAGTATTTTTGTTATTTCGTACTGTCGTTATCGTTATCACCATCGTATTTTAAGGCGCAACAGCGCAGAAAGGAAAAACACAATGGATTTTTGGCCCGAAATCATCAAGGAAGTTGGAACGGTACTGATTGATGTTCTCGTTCTGATTGCTGAAGAAATTGAAAACAACGACTAATTTGAAAGGGAGATTTTACTATGTCTGCAAATGTTGAAACTATGTTCTCTGTCCGTGAGACCCCTTGGCATGGCCTTGGCCGTATCGTGATGGACGCCCCTGCAAGCCGTGAAGCTTTGGAGCTGGCTGGTCTGGATTGGCAGGTAGAGAGCCGCAATATCTATTCCGGCACGGGTGCTATGATCCCCGGCTATCGGGCTAACGTCCGCAGCACTGATGAAGCTGTTCTGGGCGTGGTGTCTGACCGCTACCGCATTGTGCAGAACGAAGAAGCATTCCAGTTCACCGATGACCTGCTGGGTGAGGGCGTTACTTACGAAACTGCCGGTTCCTTGCAGGGCGGCAAGAAGGTCTGGATGCTGGCAAAGCTGCCGGAGAAGTACATTATCGCAGGTGATGAAGTGACCCCATATCTTGTGTTCTTCAACAGTCACGATGGAAGCTCTGGTGTGAAAGTAGCCATGACCCCGGTTCGTGTTGTCTGCCAGAACACCCTAAATCTGGCTCTGGGTACGGCGAAGCGTATCTGGACTGCCCGCCACACCGAAAATGTTCTGCTCCGGGTGCAAGATGCCCGTGAAACCTTGCAGCTTGCCAACAGCTATATGGGGGAGCTTGGCAAGGGCATCCATGAGCTGACCACCATCAAGCTGTCTGACCGCAAGGTACAGGAGTTCATCAACGAGTTTTTCCCTGTCACTGAAGATCTAACCGATGGCCAGCGGAAGAACAACCTGCGCTTGCAGGAAGATTTGAAGGCTCGCTACTATAATGCACCCGATCTGGAGTGGGTCGGCAAGAATGGATGGCGGTTCGTAAATGCCGTATCGGATTTTGCCACCCATGCAGACCCCATCCGTAAGACCCGGAACTACAACGAAAATCTGTTCCTGCGCACCGCAGAGGGCAATCCCATGATCGACAAAGCCTACAAGATGGCGCTGGCAGCAGCATAAAGGAGAACGTATGAACGATGTGAGCAACCGGGCTGTCCGGGAATTTTCTGAGTTCCTGAACAGCATTGAAGCTGATTTTCCAAAGCCTACCTGCACCACGGCATACGAGATTACGATGAAAAGTACCATTGTCAGTGCCTTGATTACGCTGGACACCGAACAGCAGATGGACGAGCGTTTCTGGAACCATCTCCGGGTGCAGCGGAACATTCTGGATTTCCTGTATACCCTGTGGCTGGACGATGACCGTACCTTGGTGAATGAGTTTTCCACCATTATCAAAGACTTGGTGGAATATGATTTCTCTATCGCAGAAGAACAGATGAAAGAGAGGTTGAACATTGCATGAAACGACTTGTATCTACCTTGAATTTGCCCAAAGAGGATTGGCTCCGCTATCGTAAATGCGGCATTACCGGCACGGATGCCGGGGCTATCCTTGGCCTGAATCCCTACCGCTCGGCATTTCAGGTGTACCACGATAAAATCAGCGATACCACTGAAAATATCGACAACGAAGCCATGCGGCAGGGCCGTGATTTGGAGGATTATGTGGCGCAGCGGTTCTCCGAAGAAACGGGCTTTAAGGTACGCCGTGCAAATGCCATCTACCAGAGCGAGGAACATCCGCTGCTTCTGGCGGATTTTGACCGCCTGATCGTTGGACAGAAAGCAGGATTGGAATGCAAGACGGTTTCACCGTTTTCTGCGGACAAGTGGGCGGATGGGAAAATCCCGGCTCATTATCTGGCGCAGGTTGACCACTACTTAGCCGTCAGCGGTTTCGACTGCTGGTATGTGGCAGCTCTGATTTTTGGCAGAGAGCTGGTGATCCACAAGATCGTGACAGATAAGCAGGTGCTTTCTGATCTCATTGATAAGGAAGAGCTTTTCTGGACGAACCATGTTGTGCCCCAGATTCCCCCTGCACCCAACGGTTGTGATTGTGACACCCAGCAGATCAACCAGATGTATGAGGTGGACAACCGGGACAAGACCGCTGACCTGAGTGCGCTGCATGGACTTCTGGACAAGCGGCAGGAGCTTTCCGACCAAATCGAGCAGATGGAACAGGAAAAAACGGCCATCGAGCAACAGGTCAAGCTGCAAATGCAGGATGCCGCCTATGGCACAGCACCGGGCTATAAGGTATCATGGGTATCCTCCGAAAGCAAGCGTGTGGATTCCCAGCGTTTGAAGAAAGAACAGCCCGATATTTTCAATCGGTACAGCAAAAATGTAAGCAGCCGCAGATTCACCATCGTTCATGCGGCATAATTGTATGGCGGCAGAGAGCAGCTTCTCTGCCGCCTTTTTCTTGGAGGTTTGATTATGGCTACAGAAAATCCATTCGTAAAATTATTTGCTATCGACTTCAAAGATCATCTGGAAGTCAAAAAGTCCGGCAACACGGAACTGAAATATGTAAGCTGGGCGTATGCCTGGGCGGAGGTAAAAAAGCTATATCCTGCTGCCAGCTACGAGGTCAAGAAATTCAACGGCCTGCCCTATGTTTATGACCCCATAACCGGCTTTATGGTGTACACCTCGGTCACGATTGAGGGAGTTTCTCACGAAATGTGGCTGCCTGTACTGGACGGCGCAAACAAAGCCATGAAAGCTGCGCCTTACACCTATACCACCCCGAAATGGGACTACAATCCTCAGACCCGCCGCCGTGAAAAGATCGGCATGGAAGAGCGCACCGTAGAAGCAGCCTCTATGTTCGATGTAAATAAGGCTATCATGCGGTGTTTGGTGAAGAACCTTGCTATGTTTGGCCTTGGCCTGTACGTTTATGCCGGAGAGGATTTGCCGGAAGATGCTGCACCGCAGCCGGAATCAGAGCCGCAAAAGCAGCCGAAACCGAGATCCGCTAGCCCGAAGCAGGAACAGCCGCCTGTGCCCTGCATCTGTGCCCGGTGCAACCAGCCTATCAAGAGGGTCAAGCTGAAGGATGGCTCCGTCATGCAGGCGGCAGAATTTGCAGCTACCCATGAGGGAATGTGCGCAGACTGCTATAAGGCCACAAGGCTAAACGTAGCATAAGGAGAAGGAGATTTTACGATGAAAGAGGAAAAAATCAAAGTCCTTGCGCTCCTGCCAATGGAGCTGCCAAAGGAGATCGAACTGGACAACACCCTTGAAGCCATGCAGAACTTTGTAGGCGGGCTGATCGAATGCCCACTAAAACTGTATTAAAAATACCGTATATTCTGTTTTGTATTAAAATCGGCCGTTTTCAGGCCATTTCAAGGTGCAAAACACAGTCTTAAAAATGTCGCTCGTTATCTTTGAGCCAGAAAGGAGACGCATGAACATCTATGGCTATTGCCGAATCTCTACGGCAAAGCAGAGCATTGACCGTCAGATCCGCAACATCAAGGCCGAATACCCGACTGCCCATATCGTGCAGGAAGCCTATACTGGCACATCCATCTTTCGCCCGGAATGGCTGAAGCTCTACCGGATTCTGAAATCCGGGGATACGGTGGTGTTCGATTCGGTGTCCCGGATGTCCAGAAATGCAGAAGAAGGTTTTACTCTGTACGAAGACCTTTACCACAAGGGCATCCGGTTGGTGTTCTTGAAAGAGCACCACATCGACACCGAGACCTACAAAAAAGCCCTGTCCGGCAGCATTGCCATGACAGGGACAAATGTGGACTTCATCTTGAAGGGCATCAACGAATATCTGATGGCGTTGGCCAAGGAGCAGATCAAGCTGGCCTTTGAGCAGTCCGAAAAAGAAGTTGCCGATCTGCACCAGCGCACCCGTGAGGGACTTTTGACCGCCCGGCTGAACGGCAAGCAGGTTGGCCGCAAAAAGGGTGTTGGATTTGAAACGAAAAAAGCCAGAGAAGCCAAGCAGATCATATATCATATGCTTTTAAGGAATCCTTTCCCGCGACAACGTAGATTCTTTGTGT
>OMDJ01000631.1_pt1 | contig 21432 bp, 13 predicted proteins | sample 1645211 | NCBI WGS metagenome assembly OMDJ01 (sample SAMEA103958142, study PRJEB25191) | human gut metagenome | biome: human-associated habitat [ENVO:00009003]; feature: intestine environment [ENVO:2100002]; material: feces | place: Germany | collected 2013/2015 | reverse complement strand
TCAGAACGTCGTGAGACAGTTCGGTCCCTATCTGTCGTGGGCGCAGGATATTTGAAAGGCGCTGTCCCTAGTACGAGAGGACCGGGATGGACGAACCTCTGGTGCACCAGTTGTCACGCCAGTGGCACAGCTGGGCAGCTATGTTCGGATCGGATAAACGCTGAAAGCATCTAAGCGTGAAGCCGGCCTTAAGATAAGATATCCCACTGAGATAATCAGGTAAGACCCCTTGAAGACTACAAGGTTGATAGGCACAATGTGTAAGTGGCGTGAGTCATTGAGCAAGCGTGTACTAATAGGTCGAGGGCTTGACCCCATTTTCGATTGATACTTCATTTGCTGAAAGCAGTTCGATATTCAGTTTTGAAGGTATATGCCTTCTAAGAAGAGAAGCTGACGAAGGTCAGGAATGGCCGGTGTCGATGACGGTGAGGAACCACCTGTTCCCATTCCGAACACAGAAGTTAAGCTCACTTGTGCCGAAGATAGTTGGCTGGAAACGGCCTGTGAAAATAGGTAGATGCCGGCTTCTCTTTTTTATGGCCCGTTGGTCAAGCGGTTAAGACAGCGGCCTCTCACGCCGTTAACGTGGGTTCGATTCCCGCACGGGTCACCAGGGAGAGCACCATAGCGTAAGCTAGGGTGCTTTTTTTGTATGTCTAAAACCACTCGCTAGGCGAGTGGTTCGATAAAGATTATATCGATGAGTAATGAAACTCAAACGAAGAATTTTGGAATAGTACCAGTGGGGCAATTCCAGACTGGGTTATTGGCGTATCGCCGGTAGTCCTGTATTAAAAGGTTCCATTGCAAACGAAAGACTCGCAGGAGCAGGATATTTTAGTATCCTCAGGCGCTACTACGAGTCCTTGCACTTATGCGGTTGAACCGCCGTGTACCGATCGGTACGCACGGTGGTGTGAGAGGTCGGCGCTTTCGTTAAGAGAGCCTCCTACGCGATTCTTTTAAGTAAAAAAGCAAACAAACAGAACACTTCATTCAAATGCATAAGCGGCTATTTATTTCATACAGAGACAAATAGCGGCACAGAACAGATATAATAAAAGAAGCTATAAAAAGCAGGTATTCACGTGGAGGACGATATCGTTTCTACATGAACACCTGCTTTTTTATTTATTATTTACTAGTGGAATAAATAGTGGGTGGCCAAGTATTCATCACTGACCCAACCATAAATCCCATTGTAATATACAACAACCCAGTCAGGCACATTGCTGCTATAGCCGCATTCCCATACGATGATACCGTAGGGGATATTATCCATTTTTTCATAATTTGTACCGGGACCTTTACGCATAACCAGCCCATGATCAGCAGTGGTGTAGGTACAAAGGCTATCAATTCGGCTAAGCGTTACATCTGGTGCAACGCATCCATCCGGCAGAATAACGTCGGCATTGTTTTCGGTATAATCCTGTACTTGCAGCAAGCCCCAAAGGCCATTCTGTTTTGCCCATACGCAGCCATCGCGCGCGGGGGCTAAATCTTCATATTGCCCAGCGGAAATTATCTCATTGCCGTAAACATCCAGAACCAGCTTTTGTCCGGATTGATTTTTCACAACTACCATGCCGGATAAGTCTGCGTAAGGATATTCAACAGTTTCGTTCATGATGGACAAACTCATCTGCGGTTGATAAATGCAGGGGATTACTAAAGCACCGTTTTGGTCGCAATATCCCCAGTTACCGGCTGCATCCTTTACCGCGATTAAAGATTCACCGGCCATGCAGGCATCCTGGTAGTCGAAATCGGTTAAAATTGTACCGTTTTTATCCGCAACGGCAAAAGGTGCAGAATTGTCAACAAGATAACCGGCATATTCATCATCCCAAATGCCTTGCTGGATGCCAACCAAATCAGGAGCATACACCTGTTCGATGGGCGTGCCACTAAATGTATAGACACCAATAGCAGAACGGTAAATCTGGCTGTCACCTAAAATCCACTGGATGCCATACCCGCCGTGCCCGCCCAGCATGGTTGTAAAAGGCATTTGTTGGGCAACCAGCTCCTGGTTAATCTGTTCTTCCAGGGCATTCAGCTTCTGGTAATCGTATGTATCATCTACCCCAATGGAGAGCTCCTGCTCACCATACAGGTACGGGATGCTTTCTGACAAATCTTCCAGAAAAGCATTACAGTTGGCAGCATTAAACAGGCTCCAGCGTTCGCCCTTGCGCACAGCGTACAGATTTCGGGCAGCGGCGTAACCGGCAGTGTGGGTTTCGCGAGAGAAGAGAGGAATCATCTCGTCAAAATCATATTGCGGCGGTAACTTCCAGTTGGCATTGCTAGTGGATGGTATAGCTGTGGCAATAGCTTCACTGGTCGGGGAAAGAGCAGCGGAGGAAGCAGGTTTATTTTCTGGCGCTGCAGCACAAGCGGTAAGCATTATTGCGGTGATAACACTGGCGGAAAATGAGAATAACTTCCTTTTCATGGCCTTTCACTCCTTGCGTAAATGATTTTTCGGTAAGATGAAGAAGTAATATAAGAAAGTGAATTCATAAACCCTATAATATCTTATTTTATCAAAAATATCTGCTAATGGGAATAGCTAACAATTCTACATGGATAAATTTGGATAGTATGACAAAGATTGCAGAACTGGAGTGAAAGTCCGAATTATGGGATGAGTGATCTGCTATAATAGAGAAAAGCAAAACAGAAGGGAGTTTGATTATGCACCAGGAGAAAAAGATGCTGGCTCATATCAGTGAAGACGGAACCCGCGTCCAAACGGTAGCGGACCATTTGCAGGGAACGGCAGTCCTATGTGGGCAATTTGCAGCAGCCTTTGATGCCCAGCAACAGGGAACTTGGCTTGGATTACTGCATGATATTGGTAAATATAGTACAAAGTTTCAAAAGCGCCTGCAAGGCGGAGAAAAAGTGGATCACTCAACGGCTGGTGCACAGGTGGCTGCCCGATATGGTCAAATCCCACTGGCTTTTGCTATTGCGGGACACCATAGCGGCCTGCCGGATGGAGGAGGCCGAAGCGATACCGCGCAGGATGCGACAATGTTTGGGCGATTGAAAAAGAGCGTTGAACCCTATACCCAATGGACGAAAGAGATTAAACTGCCGTCCATACCGCCCCAGCCGGAAATGATGAAGGAAAATCGTTTTACACAGGCATTTTATACCCGGATGTTGTATTCCTGCCTGGTCGATGCGGACTATCTGGATACGGAAAACTTTATGAGCAGCCCTAAACCGCGCGGACAAGGCCAGACAATGGATGAACTGCTGAAAAGGTTGAACCAATATACCGCAAAATGGAGCAATCCCCAGGGAACCTTGAATCAGCGCCGCAGTTCAATTTTGAGTGCTTGTACAACGGCAGGGCAAACAGGGCGGCGCGGCCTTTATTCCCTGACCGTTCCTACAGGCGGGGGAAAAACGGTAGCGTCATTGGCATTTGCGCTTTCGCTAGCTGTAAAGAACCATATGGACCGGGTTATTTATGTGATCCCTTATACATCCATTATTGACCAGACCGCGGATGTGTTTTCGGAAATATTAGGAGCAGAAAATGTTTTGGAACACCATTCAGGGGTGGACTACTCTGCCAAGGAAGATGATGAGCCGGCAGCCTACCGCAAAGCATTGGCGGCGGAAAACTGGGATGCTCCGGTGGTGGTTACCACATCCGTGCAATTCTTTGAATCACTTTACGGCAACCATGCGTCACAATGCCGTAAATTACATAACATTGCAAATAGCGTGGTCATTTTTGACGAAGCACAAAACCTGCCGGTTCCTTATTTGCGCCCCTGCGTTGCGGCAATCGCGCAGCTGGTACAGCATTACCGCGCAGCAGCGGTACTGTGCACGGCCACACAACCAGCTTTGCAGCCCTTGTTTGATGAACTGGCGCCTGGGCTGCAGATGACGGAACTTTGCCCACATCCCAAAGAGCAATATCAGGCATTCCGGCGTACAACGCTGAAAATGCGCGGAGAGTTGGAACAAAGCCAGCTTGGCGCAGAACTGGCAGCGCAGGAACAAGTGCTGTGTATTGTAAACCGGAGAAAAACAGCACAGGAATTATACAATAACCTGCCCAAAGAGGGCAGCTATTGCCTGACAACATTGCTATACCCAGCCCATCGCAAACAGTTATTGCAGGAAATCCGGGAACGCTTAAAAGATGGGCTGCCCTGCCGTGTGATATCAACTTCTTTGATCGAAGCGGGTGTTGATGTGGATTTCCCGGCTGTGTACCGCGAGGAAGCAGGTCTGGATTCCATTTTGCAGGCGGCGGGGCGCTGCAATCGAGAGGGAAGACGCCCGGCGGAGCAGAGCTTGGTACAGATTTTCACATTGGAAGGGCAGCATGTACCGCGCATGCTGGAACAGAATGTATCCGCAACGCAAAGCGTCCTGAAAAAATATGCAGATCTGGCATCTCTGGAAGCAATCGAAACATACTTTCTGTTTTACCGTACCTTAAAAGGAGATAAAAGACTGGATGAACAGCAAATTCTGCAAGGGTTCGAGCAGGATATGGAAGGGCGCATTTTCCCCTTTGCAACAGCGGCAGAGAGGTTCCGCTTAATTGAAACACCTGCCGTGACCGTATACATTCCCCAAGGGAAAGGGGAACATTTGCTTGCACGATTGCGTGCAGGAGAGGTAAGCAAAACTTTGTTCCGTCAACTGGGGCAATATGGTGTTCCGGTTTACCCGGATCATCTGAAAACGCTGGAGAATGCCGGGGCAGTTTGCCAAATCAGTGAAGGCATATGGGAATTAACGGACGGAAGCCTTTACGATAACAACACGGGCCTTGCTATGGAAGCTGAAACGGGAGCAGCCTGGTTTGCATAAAGCAAAAACGGCAGGGAGCCTGCCCTGCCGTTTTTGTGCGCTAAAGTAAAATCAACTATTTCTATCCACGGCATAAGCTGCCGACGCAACTTATTATAAAAGAAAACCGGATGAAAAGCAAACAAAAAGTATACATGATAAAAGGATTGACATTTGGTGCCAAGTAGCGTATATTGAAACTATAGCAAAAATGTAAATTAAAAACAACTGAAAATAGAAATGCAAAGGAGTTGATGCAGATGATCCAGCTGGAAGTATGGGGGAATTATGCTTTGCTCTCGAGGCCTGAGCTAAAAGTCGAAAGGGTTTCATATGAAGTCCTCACCCCTTCCGCGGCACGCGGCATAGTAGAAGCAATCTATTACCACCCCGGTTTACGGTGGAAAATCCGGAAAATCTATGTCATGAATCCCATCCGCTTTACCAACATCCGTCGGAACGAAGTAAAAAGCAAAATTCTTTGTTCCGATGTACGCAGCGCGATGCAGGGAACAGGGAAAGAGCTTTACCTTGCCACGCCCCAGCAGATCGTTCAGCGTGCGGCCATGGTGCTGCAGGATGTTCATTATGTGATTGAGGCAGAATTTGAGATGACTGACCGTGCGGCACCGAGCGACAATCCGGGAAAGTTCCAGGATATTGTTACCCGGCGCATGTCCAGGGGTCAGTGTTTTCATACTCCCTATCTTGGGTGCCGTGAATTTCCTGCCGCATTCCGCGCATGGCCCGGCGGGCCAATCCCGACCATTGAGGAAACACGGGATTTGGGATTCATGCTATATGACTTTAACTACACTGACCCGCAGAACATAACCCCGATGTATTTCCATGCAAAATTGGAACATGGTGTGTTGAATGTGGCAGACTGCGAGGTGTACCGATGATTTTACAGGCTTTGGTACAATGCTATGAAGATTTGCTGGCCAATGGCAAAATCACGCGCCCCGGTTGGACAAGCGCAAAAGTCAGTTGGGCTTTGGAACTGGATGAAAACGGCCAACTGATGGCATTGCACCCCTTGCAGCAAGAGGAAAAGCGCGGTAAAAAAACAGTGCTTGCTCCATGTCAGCTGCAAGTTCCGGAACAGGTTAAACGCTCTAGTGGTGTGGCAGCCAATTTTTTGTGTGATAACAGTGCTTACATGCTCGGCATTGACGGAAAAGGCAAACCGGAGCGTGCAATGCAGTGCTTTGCCGCTGCAAAGGAGCTGCATCTTGCCATTTTACAAAATGTTCCCGGTCAGGCGGCACAGGCAGTGCGGAACTTTTTTATAAACTGGGACCCCAAGGCGGCGGAGCAGAATCCAGCGCTGGAACAAAGTCTCAAGGAACTTTACAAGGGTGGCAATCTGGTATTTCTGATTCGGGAAAACTATGTTCAGGACGATCCGGAAATACAGGAAGCCTGGCAGCGGCAGTGTGATAAGAACACGGATGCACCGGAAATCCGATGCCTGGTTACAGGGCAAAAGGCACCGCTTGCCCGCCTGCACCCGGCGATTAAAGGCGTGACCGGGGCACAGTCTTCCGGCGCATCGATTGTTTCTTTTAATGCGGACGCTTTTTGCTCATACGGACATGAACAGGGGGGCAATGCGCCGGTTGGCAGTTATGCGGCCTTTGCCTATGCACAGGCATTAAACTATCTGCTGGCAGACAGGGAACATGTTCAGCGCGTGGGCGATACCACCATTGTCTGCTGGGCAGCAGGTGGTGAGACCGCCTACCAGCAGGTAGCAATGGATGCATTGTTTGCCATGGATGCGCCTGTCAGCGAAAGCGATGTGCGAAATGCAGTGGACAAGCTGGTCCATGGACAGCGTGTAGAGTGGCAGAACGTGACACTTGACCCACAAAGGCACTTTTATGTGCTTGGCTTGGCCCCTAATGCGGCGCGCCTCTCGGTTCGCTTTTTCTGGCAGGATACATTTCAAACGCTGCTTGATAATGTGCAGAAGCATTATGACCGCTTAGAGATTGTGCGCCCTGCTTATGATAAATTCCCGCGGCTGGGGCTGTACTGGCTACTGCAGGAAACTGTCAACACCAATTCCCGCAGCCCATCGGCATCACCGCAGCTGGCAGGCGATGTCTTGCGTGCAATCCTGAATAATACAAGGTACCCGGCAACCCTGCTGGATGGCGTTATGATGCGTATCCGCGCAGAGCAAAAAGTAACACGCGGCCGTGCCGCTATTATAAAAGCATACTACCTGCGTAATGAAGATCCCCGTTGCCCAAAGGAGGTATTAACTGTGGAAAATAACAAGGAAACAAATTATCAACCGTATGTTATGGGTCAGCTTTTTGCTGTGCTGGAAGCAATCCAGATGGCGGTAAACCCGGATATCAATACAACCATCAAGGACAGATATTTTAATGCGGCGGCATCCACCCCAGCTACTGTATTCCCGACAATTCTGATGCTGGCACAAAAGCATATGCAAAAAATGAGCAAGCCACAAAAGATTTATTACGATAAGCAGATCGCAGCCTTGGCAGGCGGCAAATTAGAAGGAAGCTTCCCAGCACGGCTGACTCTGCCGGAACAGGGCTCTTTTATTCTCGGCTATTATCATCAAACACAGGAACGCTATACAAAGAAAGTGGAGGAATAACAATGGCACAGGCAATCAAAAACCGGTATGATTTTGTAATTCTGTTTGACGTTGAAAATGGAAATCCGAACGGCGATCCGGATGCAGGCAACATGCCGCGCGTTGACCCGGAAACGGGATATGGCATTGTTACAGATGTCTGCTTAAAGCGTAAGATTCGCAACTATGTCGAAGTGGCCAAAGAAGATGAAGCGGGATACCAGATTTACATTAAAGATCAGGTCCCCCTGAACCGCAGCGATAAAAAAGCACTCGAATACTTGGGCATTGATGCTGATGCCAAGGATGCCCTGAAAGTCGCCAAGAAAGGTGACCCGGAGTTGGACCGTAAAATCCGGGACTTTATGTGCCAGAACTTTTATGATATCCGCACATTTGGCGCCGTTATGACAACCTTTGTAAAAGGCGCACTGAACTGTGGGCAGGTGCGTGGCCCGGTTCAGTTGAGCTTTGCACGCTCGGTAGACCCTGTTCTCCCGCAGGAAGTGACCATTACCCGTATTGCCATTACGACCGAAGCGGATGCAGAGCGAAAAGGCACTGAGATGGGCCGCAAGTATGTGATCCCGTATGGTTTGTACCGTGCAGAGGGTTATGTTTCGGCCAACCTTGCCCGCAAAACTACAGGATTCTCAGAGGATGACCTGCAGCTGCTGTGGCAGGCAATCCTGAATATGTTTGAAAATGACCACAGTGCAGCCCGCGGCAAAATGGCAGTTCGGGAACTGATCGTGTTCAAGCATGATTCGGAGCTGGGCAATGCGCCGTCCTATAAACTGTTTGATGCAGTGCATGTCACGCGTGCCGAAGGGGTAGCCTTCCCGCGCAGCTACCATGACTATGTGGTGACCGTGGATGAAAATCTTCCGGCAGGGGTAACGTGTGAGAGGCTGTCGTAATGGTTTCCCCAGATGATTACCTGCTGATGTCCGGTATCCAGCATTTCAGCTTTTGCCGCCGTCAGTGGGCGCTCATACACCTGGAACAACAATGGTCCGAAAACCAACGCACCGCCGAAGGCCGCCTGCAGCATACCCGCTGCCATGATGTTACCCTGACGGAAAAACGCGGCGATTTGCTGATCGCCCGCGGTATGAGGGTAGTCAGCCACCGCTTAAAACTGACCGGCGACTGCGATGTGGTAGAGTTTCACAAGGATCCAAACGGCGTGTCATTGCAGGGGCGCCGCGGCCTGTGGCAGCCCATGCCCGTGGAATATAAGCATGGCCGCAGCAAGGTAAACGATGCCGACCGTTTGCAGCTCTGCGCACAGGCCATGGCGCTGGAAGAAATGCTGGTGTGCGAGGTGCCGGAAGGGGAAATCTTTTATGAAGAAACCCGGCAGCGGGAACATGTTTCCCTGACACCGGAACTGCGCAGCACCGCGCAGACCATGGCGGATGAGATGAACCGCCTGTTTGCGCGCGGCTATACCCCAAAAAGCAAACCCGGCAAGCATTGCAATGCCTGCTCACTGAAAGAGCTTTGCCTGCCGGCGCTGTATCAGCAGGCAGACCCGGCGGCGTATCTGCGGGAGCATATTGAGGAGGGCGCGCCATGAGAAAGCTGCTCAACACCCTGTTTGTCATCAATGAGGACGCTTACCTGACATTGGATGGCGAAAACCTTGTTGTTACCCGCAATAAGCAGGAAACCCACCGCTATGCCCTGCATACGCTGGAAGGCATCGTCTGCTTTACTTACGCGGGTGCCAGCCCCGCTTTGATGGGAGCTTGTGCCCGGCGGGGCATTGACCTTTGCTTTTTTGACCCGTATGGCAGATTTCAGGCCCGCACCGTGGGGGAAGAACGCGGCAATGTGCTGCTGCGTCAGACGCAGTACCGCGTGTCGGATGACCCGGCCCAGAGCTGTCGCTATGCCCGGAGCTTTATCCTTGGTAAAGTGTATAACGCACGCTGGGTGCTGGAACGCGCAACCCGCGATCATCCCCAGCGTGTCCCGGTCGAAAAACTGAAACGCACCTCCACCCAGCTGGCCGCCGCGCTGCCGCTGATACAGACCAGCGATGATCCGGAACAGCTGCGCGGCCTGGAAGGTGAGGCAGCCCAGCGCTACTTTGACTGCCTGAATGACCTGATTCTGCAGCAAAAGCAGGATTTTGTGTTTGAGGGCCGCAGCCGCCGTCCACCGCTGGACAATGTGAATGCGCTGCTTTCGTTTGCCTACAGCATGCTGGCGCGGGAGTGTGCATCCGCCTTGACCGCTGTGGGCCTGGACCCTTATGTTGGCTTTATGCACCGCCCGCGCCCCGGCCGCAAAAGTCTGGCACTTGACCTGATGGAAGAACTGCGGGCGGTTTATGCAGACCGGCTGGTCATCAGCTGCATCAATCAAAAGATCATCACGGCAAAACACCTGCAAAAGCAGGAAAATGGTGCCGTACTGCTGACGGATGATGGCCGCAAAGCTTTCCTGACCGCATGGCAGAACAAAAAGAAGGAAGAGATCACCCATCCGTTTTTGAAAGAAAAACTGCCCTGGGGGCTGGTGCCCTATGTTCAGGCGCTTTTGCTGGCCCGTGCTCTGCGCGGCGACCTGGAAGTGTACCCACCGTTTTTCTGGAAGTGAGGTGCCGTTATGTTGGTGCTTGTAACCTATGATGTCAACACCGAAACAGCCGCCGGTCGTCGCAGGCTGCGCAAAGTAGCAAAAGTCTGTGTAGACTACGGCCAGCGGGTGCAAAACTCCGTATTTGAGTGCCTGCTGGATGCCGCGCAATACACGATGTTCAAAGCAAAATTGACCGAACTGATCGATTCGGAATCGGACAGCCTGCGCTTTTATCAACTGGGAAACCATTACAAAAGCAAAGTCGAGCATGTGGGTCTGCACCCGGATTTTGATCAGGATGGAATCTTGTTTGCTTAGTGCGAGGGGAAGGCAATCATAAAATTCCCGGTTCCTTCGCACCAGAAAATATGGAAAAAACAGGGGCAGAAAGGGTAAAATACAGCCTTGCCTGTCAGCATGAAGATGCAATCCCCATAAAATTTGTTTCATATGCGCAAAAGTGCCCCACTGTTTTGTGCACTTTTGCTGTCGCTCTCCGCAAGGAGAGCGTGGATAGAAATGCGTTGTGGATGGCTCTAAATCTTCCATTGAAGAGGTGTCGCTCTCCGCAAGGAGAGCGTGGATAGAAATTGTAGAAATCGTTTTTGCCCGACTTGTCAGTGGGTCGCTCTCCGCAAGGAGAGCGTGGATAGAAATCTAATCATGATTGGTGGCTTCGGTGTTGGAAGTTGTCGCTCTCCGCAAGGAGAGCGTGGATAGAAATATTCCCTCCCATTGAATTATGTCGCGAACGGGGGTCGCTCTCCGCAAGGAGAGCGTGGATAGAAATCTCAATAGACGATTTAGAGCCGTCCAGCACTCGTAGTCGCTCTCCGCAAGGAGAGCGTGGATAGAAATCCATTGTTCCCGTTGAATTGACAACGCTTGTCAACGTCGCTCTCCGCAAGGAGAGCGTGGATAGAAATAAAACGCCTTGCGTCAGATTGTCGATAGACGTAAAGTCGCTCTCCGCAAGGAGAGCGTGGATAGAAATTTAATCCACTTAAAACACTCGTAATTCTGCCGAGTCGCTCTCCGCAAGGAGAGCGTGGATAGAAATCATCTTTTTGCTTCCTCTGGTGTTGATTTCGCTGTCGCTCTCCGCAAGGAGAGCGTGGATAGAAATGCTTGATAATACACATCGGCAGGAACCTTTTCAGTCGCTCTCCGCAAGGAGAGCGTGGATAGAAATAAGAGTACCCTCATCAACTGTAATAGTAATTTTACGGTCGCTCTCCGCAAGGAGAGCGTGGATAGAAATAATTTTTTGGATTTGTCGAATGTTTAATTCTGCACGTCGCTCTCCGCAAGGAGAGCGTGGATAGAAATTTTGGGTGTTTCTGAATGTGCCGCTTCTGGGTATTGTCGCTCTCCGCAAGGAGAGCGTGGATAGAAATTACAAGTGTTGTTTTGCTAGAGCTTAAGAAACTGCGTCGCTCTCCGCAAGGAGAGCGTGGATAGAAATGGATTGGGCTTCGGTCATTACTGCAATGACGTCACAGTCGCTCTCCGCAAGGAGAGCGTGGATAGAAATTATATTATCTAGATAACAGGAACCGCCCCGCGGCGTCGCTCTCCGCAAGGAGAGCGTGGATAGAAATAGAAGCTCCATCAAGTGCACCATATGCAGAATTGTCGCTCTCCGCAAGGAGAGCGTGGATAGAAATTCTGGCGTACCCTGACATGATTATTTGTACCAATGGTCGCTCTCCGCAAGGAGAGCGTGGATAGAAATCCCGAAAATCCTATGATAAGTATTGATGAGATACCGTCGCTCTCCGCAAGGAGAGCGTGGATAGAAATTTGGCTCTCGTCTTTATGACATGTCCGCCGCGTGGTCGCTCTCCGCAAGGAGAGCGTGGATAGAAATCAAGTATCGGTACCTTACGCAACACCCACAAAACGTCGCTCTCCGCAAGGAGAGCGTGGATAGAAATGGATTTTAGCGGTACAGCTTGGGTGCAGGAGTTCGTCGCTCTCCGCAAGGAGAGCGTGGATAGAAATTTTGTTTGTTCTGGCTGGTCTATATCCTTTGAGTGGTCGCTCTCCGCAAGGAGAGCGTGGATAGAAATGACATATGTAATCCGGCTTCCACGTTGCCAAGTGTCGCTCTCCGCAAGGAGAGCGTGGATAGAAATTATTGTCTCCGTGACTGCGAACGTTGACGGTTTGTCGCTCTCCGCAAGGAGAGCGTGGATAGAAATAATAGAAGATTTACTGCCATCGACAACGCGAAGATTGTCGCTCTCCGCAAGGAGAGCGTGGATAGAAATATTAAAGAGGATGTATCATATAACATAAAAGAGACGTCGCTCTCCGCAAGGAGAGCGTGGATAGAAATCAGGCGGCGGACATGTCATAAATGCGACAGCCAAGTCGCTCTCCGCAAGGAGAGCGTGGATAGAAATCAGTACCGGCCTGAATGTACTCAAACAACTTATTAAGTCGCTCTCCGCAAGGAGAGCGTGGATAGAAATTGCTAGTGGTACTCTTTCGGATACTTCGGATGTAACGTCGCTCTCCGCAAGGAGAGCGTGGATAGAAATCCCCCAACTTGGACGCTGACCACGCACAAGATATTGTCGCTCTCCGCAAGGAGAGCGTGGATAGAAATTTTTATTACGCAGATAAAGACTGTGACTGGGTGCGTCGCTCTCCGCAAGGAGAGCGTGGATAGAAATATCTAAAATATGGTATTGTGGTACATCCATCGGCCGTCGCTCTCCGCAAGGAGAGCGTGGATAGAAATGTCCATCATCACAGCTTAAACCTCCCATCCAAGCCGTCGCTCTCCGCAAGGAGAGCGTGGATAGAAATCAAGTAGCCGTCCACTTTGTCGCGCTGTCAGCTTGTCGCTCTCCGCAAGGAGAGCGTGGATAGAAATCAATATTGTTGCCCATATCTATCCTCATTGACACGTCGCTCTCCGCAAGGAGAGCGTGGATAGAAATGGTGGCTTTTGTCTTTGGTTTTGGCGCGAAACTGTCGCTCTCCGCAAGGAGAGCGTGGATAGAAATAATCGACGACTTCGAGCCGTCCAAAACACGAAGATGTCGCTCTCCGCAAGGAGAGCGTGGATAGAAATCAGCGAGGCGGTCAGCACGCCATAGCGCAGCACCTGTCGCTCTCCGCAAGGAGAGCGTGGATAGAAATCTTGCACAGGTCGTGGCAGATCTGCCGCAGATCGTCGCTCTCCGCAAGGAGAGCGTGGATAGAAATCCCAGCCATAGCTCATGTACTTGCTGCTTGCGCCGTCGCTCTCCGCAAGGAGAGCGTGGATAGAAATCAAGCGCTCGTATGTCCAGGTGCGGCAGGCCTTGGTCGCTCTCCGCAAGGAGAGCGTGGATAGAAATTTCGCCGTGGGCAAAACCTGCGCCGTAAACAACGGGTCGCTCTCCGCAAGGAGAGCGTGGATAGAAATCTATATCATGAACCGGACAATATCCGGTCAGCAGGGTCGCTCTCCGCAAGGAGAGCGTGGATAGAAATAAGCAGGCCCAGCGGGACATTGCGCTGGACAACGGTCGCTCTCCGCAAGGAGAGCGTGGATAGAAATGCCGCCATGACGGCCCGCTGCGCCGGGTTGACATGGTCGCTCTCCGCAAGGAGAGCGTGGATAGAAATTATCACCGCCGCCGCAAATACCTGGAAGATGTGGCGGTCGCTCTCCGCAAGGAGAGCGTGGATAGAAATTGCCAGCGGTAAGTGTTGCGGATTGTTGCTTGCGCCGTCGCTCTCCGCAAGGAGAGCGTGGATAGAAATTTTTCCGCCATATTGCTCACCCCAAAATAAGAGAGTCGCTCTCCGCAAGGAGAGCGTGGATAGAAATTGGATATCCTGCATGTTGGTGCCCATCTTGTTGGGTCGCTCTCCGCAAGGAGAGCGTGGATAGAAATCAGATATCCGGCAGCAGGTTCCCGGTCAGGAATGGTCGCTCTCCGCAAGGAGAGCGTGGATAGAAATTGTGTTATCTTGATAATATAGAAATAACTCAAGCGTCGCTCTCCGCAAGGAGAGCGTGGATAGAAATAACCCCTGCATCTTGATGCCGTATTTTTCAAGTTTGTCGCTCTCCGCAAGGAGAGCGTGGATAGAAATCCGAACGCCCCACCACAGAAACACCAGACCGATACCGTCGCTCTCCGCAAGGAGAGCGTGGATAGAAATCTATTGTCCCCGTTGAACTCACAACGCTTGTTAAGTCGCTCTCCGCAAGGAGAGCGTGGATAGAAATAATTTAATGATACATCAAAAAAACGCGTCGCTCTCCGCAAGGAGAGCGTGGATAGAAATTTCGACACAGTGCAAGTTGTAATTATCGTAATGTGTCGCTCTCCGCAAGGAGAGCGTGGATAGAAATAATGGACGACTTAGAGCCGTCCAAAACACGGAGATGTCGCTCTCCGCAAGGAGAGCGTGGATAGAAATACCATGCGCCGGGATTTTAAGATGCTCCATTTGCTGTCGCTCTCCGTAAGGAGAGCGTGGATAGAAATTTGCTTCTGATTTCAAATTTTTGGGTAAGTTTGGCGTCGCTCTCCGTAAGGAGAGCGTGGAGAGAAATTAGTACTGGCCCGTCTTTGGCATCTTTTGACAATGTCGCTCTCCGTAAGGAGAGCGTGGATAGAAATAATACTTGTCCGGGGTCCTGGATTTCGGCCCCGGTCGCTCTCCGTAAGGAGAGCGTGGATAGAAATCGGCAGGAGCCCGCGACCGTGCAGCGACTCATGCGTCGCTCTCCGTAAGGAGAGCGTGGATAGAAATAGCAGCTGTACCAGCAGCCGCGCCGATCGTTCCCGGTCGCTCTCCGCAAGGAGAGCGTGGATAGAAATCCCAAACAGGATGGCAACTGGGGCTGGGGCGAGGAGTCGCTCTCCGCAAGGAGAGCGTGGATAGAAATAGGGGATCAGTAGCGGGAAAGTCCGGCACGTTGAGTCGCTCTCCGCAAGGAGAGCATAAAATGTTTCTCTTTCTGACTGTTCAGGGTGGTTTTGTTCATGCGGATATCCGCTTTAATTTTAAAAATTGCTATAGTAAAAAACTCTCGCATAAAATAATATAAAAATATTATATTATCTACTTGACAAGGTACCCTGGAGGGGTATATAGTGAATATACCCCACCGGGGTACCTTGCATGTGATGGGAGGGTAACATAATGCAGGAAAACGAAAAGAAGGAACCGTGTTGCTGCTGTGCACACAAAACAAAGCATCGCAGTGAAGAAGAGTATAAAAGCTTGGTCCACAGACTGAACCGAATCGAAGGGCAGATTCGGGGCATCCGTGGGATGGTGGAAAACGAAGTGTATTGTCCGGATATTCTGGTGCAGTCGGCGGCGGTAACGGCGGCGATGAACGCGTTCAACCGTGAGCTGCTGGCAAACCATATCCGCACCTGTGTGGCGGATGATATCCGTGCCGGGAATGACGAAGTTGTGGATGAGCTGCTGAAAACGCTGCAGAAACTGATGAAATAAGCATTGCCTGCACAAAATAGCAGAAGCAGAACATGAAATAAATGCACGAGTGTTTGAGCCAGCAAAAATGCCATGCCAGTGCCCAGTACGATTGTTTTTCTGTTCACAAACATCGGTAAAAGTTTGTGTAACATTACCAGAGCCATGAATAAATGCCAGTCATTCCCTGTGAGAGGGTGTGGATAGAAATGCCGCATCGGCCTTGGTTGCCCCCAACGTATCGCTCTCCGCAAGGAGAGCGTGGATAGAAATGGTAACCTCAATAATACGTCGAATTGCAGGCTAGCCGCTCACCAAAAGGGAAGTGAGGATAGGGCAACACCGCACAATTCCCGCCTTGCGGCTTAAGCACCGCTCCGGCAGCTGCGGCACGGCATCTGCCGCACCTCGCTCGCCGTATCGGCACTTAGAATTATGCGGTATTGCCATAGAAACAACTCAAACATCAACAACCCGTGTTCAAACACCAAAGCGAAACCACTCGCCAATCATCACACAGGAATTATAGAATCACTACCGCAAAAGAGAGGAAACCGGAGGAAAGAAGTGGAACAATATAACGTAACCGGGATGAGCTGCGCCGCGTGCAGTGCCCGGGTGGAAAAAGCCGTCAGCAAAGTGCCGGGCGTAACATCCTGCTCGGTCAGCCTGCTGACCAACTCAATGGGTGTGGAGGGCACCGCCGCTCCGGCAGATATTGTGGCCGCAGTGGAAGCCGCAGGCTATGGCGCAAGCCCTAAAAACGCTGCCGCCCAGTCCGCCGCGCCGTCAGCAGATGCCTTAAAAGATACCGAGACCCCGCGCCTCAAACGCCGCCTGATTGCCTCGCTGATCTTCTGGGTGGTGCTGATGTACTTCTCCATGGGGCACATGCTATGGAACTGGCCGCTGCCGGGCTTTATGCAGGGCAACCATGTGGCAATGGGTATTTTACAGATGCTGCTCACCATTATCATCATGGTCATCAACCAAAAGTTCTTTATCAGCGGCTTTAAGGCGCTGTGGAACCGTGCCCCCAATATGGATACCCTGGTATCCCTTGGCGCTACCGCGGCCTTTGGCTACAGCACTTACGCTCTGTTTGCCATGACGGTGGCCCAGGTGCAGGGGGATGTCATGGCCGTGATGGGCTATATGGAGGAGTTTTATTTTGAATCCGCCGCAACCATCCTGACCCTGATCACGGTGGGCAAAACGTTGGAAGCCCGCTCCAAGGGCAAGACCACCGATGCCCTGAAAGGCCTGATGAACCTGGCCCCCAAAACCGCAACGCTGCTGCGCAATGGGGCGGAAGTTACCGTTCCCATCGAACAGGTGCAGCAGGGCGATGTGTTTGTGGTGCGTCCCGGCGAGAATATCCCCGTTGACGGCGTGGTGCTGGAAGGCAGCAGCGCGGTGAACGAATCGGCCCTGACCGGTGAGAGCATCCCGGTGGATAAGGCCGAAGGCGACAGCGTGAGCGCCGCAACCCTGAACCAATCCGGCTTTTTGCGTTGCCGTGCCACCCGCGTGGGTCAGGATACCACGCTGGCTCAGATCATCCAGATGGTCAGCGATGCCGCAGCCACCAAGGCACCCATTGCCAAAATTGCAGACCGCGTCTCCGGTGTGTTTGTGCCGGTGGTGATCACGCTGGCCGTTATCACCACCATCGTGTGGCTGCTGGCAGGGCAGACGGTCGGTTTTGCCTTGGCCCGCGGTATTTCAGTGCTGGTCATCAGCTGCCCCTGCGCGCTGGGCCTGGCAACGCCGGTTGCCATTATGGTTGGCAATGGTGTGGGCGCTAAAAACGGCATTCTCTTCAAAACCGCGGTTTCGCTGGAGCAGACCGGTAAAACCGAGATCGTTGCCCTGGATAAAACTGGCACCATCACCAGCGGCGAGCCGCGCGTGACGGATATCCTGCCCGCAGACGGTGTGACGGAGCAGGTACTGATGAGCCTTGCCGCTGCCTTGGAGCAGAAGAGTGAACACCCGCTGGCCCGCGCTGTGCTGCAAAAGGCACAGGGGGATAACCTGCCCCCCGCCGAGGTGGCAGATTTCCAGGCTCTGCCCGGCAACGGCCTGACGGCTGTGCTGAACGGCAGTACCCTGTACGGCGGCAACGCCAAGCTGATGCAGACCCTTGGCGTGGCGGTGCCGCAAAAGATGGCATCCAGCGCCGAAGCACTGGCCGCCCAGGGCAAGACCCCGCTGTTCTTTGCCAAGGATGGCACCATGCAGGGCGTTATCGCGGTGGCGGACGTCATCAAGGAGGACAGCCCGCAGGCTGTGCGTGAACTGCAGGGCATGGGCATCCGCGTTGTGATGCTGACCGGCGATAACGAGCGCACCGCCAAAGCCATTGGTGCACAGGCCGGTGTGGACGAAGTGATTGCCGGTGTGCTGCCCGATGGCAAGGAAGCTGTGATCCGCAGCCTGAAAAACAAGGGCCGCGTGGCCATGGTGGGCGATGGCATCAACGATGCACCGGCCCTGACCCGCGCGGATGTCGGTATTGCCATTGGCGCCGGTACGGATGTTGCGATTGACGCCGCTGACGTTGTGCTGATGAAGAGCCGCCTGAGCGATGTGCCCGCCGCCATCCGCCTGAGCCGCGCTACTCTGCACAATATCCACGAAAACCTGTTCTGGGCCTTTGCCTACAATGTGTTGGGCATCCCCCTGGCGGCAGGTGTCTTTATCCCGCTGCTGCACTGGCAGATGAACCCGATGTACGGCGCTGCGGCCATGAGCCTGTCCAGCTTCTGCGTGGTTTCCAACGCACTGCGGCTGAACCTGTTCGATATTCGCAGCACCAAACATGACCATAAACGCAAAGCACACAAAACAAGCAAAAAGGAGAACACGACCATGAATAAGACCATTAAAATTGAAGGCATGATGTGCGGCCATTGCGAAGCAACCGTGAAAAAGGCACTGGAAGCGCTGGACGGTGTTTCCGCCGCCGAAGTAAGCCACACCGCCGGTACCGCTGTTGTAACGCTGGATAAGCCGGTGGATGACACTGTGCTGAAAAAAGCCGTTGAGGACAAAGATTATACCGTGACCGGCATTGAATAATCCCGGCTCAAAAGCAAAGGAATAAGCATGAAAGCGCCCGCACGGTATATCCAGTCGCTGCGTATCGTCAATGCACAGCGCTTGCTGGAACGCACCAAATACAGCATCGGTGAAGTTTCCGAGATCGTCGGGTATGATAACCCGCTGTATTTCAGCCGTGTGTTCAAAAAGGAAACCGGGCTTTCCCCCGCGCAGTACCGCAAAGCGGAGCGGGCAGGCGAACAGCCGTCCGATCCGCAGGAAGAGGACGCCTGCACCCCCCAATATCGACAAAAACCGCAATTCATAGTATAATACCCCCATACACTTTGGTATGGGGGCTTTTTATGTTTGCAGCAGCAATTTGTGTCAGCATCCTGTTGGGGGTGCTGGTTTGGGCACTGCCGGGGCGGCTGTGCGACCGCAGGGCAACCCATGCGGATGTACTGGCCGGGCCGGGCATTGTGCTGGCAGTGTGGATCATCGCAGCATGTGTGTTTGCCCAGCCGGGGCTGGCGCAGGGGTTTGATCTGTTCCGCCTGCTGGCCATCAATGGGGCGGCACTGTGGGCCTGCGGCACTGTGTTGTTACTCCGCCTGCGCAGCGGGCGGCGGTACCGCACACTTTGGACGGTTGCTGCGCTGCTGATTGCCGCCATCGGCCTGGAAGTATTCGTGGGCAACGCACCCTATTTTGCAACCCACGGCTACCAGCCCGTTGACCTGCGCGCCTATTTGCAGGATGCCCCGGCGGATGGGGAGCCGATTGCTTTGAACGATGAGCACAGTACCCTTACCTTTACCGGCATCCATCAGCCGCTGTATAACGTTGCGCTGGATGGCGTTGTCTACCAGTATGACGGCAACTATCCGCAGGATCAGAACCCGCTGTTTATCCTGTGGGTGTCCGGTACCGACGAAGCCAGCACCGCCCCGCGCCAAAGCTGGCAGTGGCAGGCGGCCCCGCGAGCGGCACGCAGCCTGGTGCGCACGCTGGATTTTTCCGGCGCGGTGGATACCCTGACCCTGCAAGCGGAGGGCTATAGCGGAGAGTACCGCAGTTATGACCTGAACTATACCGTGCAGGCGGTTCTGGCCAATGTACCCCGCCCGATGGATTTCTCGCTGCTGCGGCTGGCAGTGGTGTATCTGGCACTGCTGGCCTTGTGGGGGCTGCGCCCCGGCGCTGCCGCGTGGCACGAAGCCTACCTGACCCACCGCGCCAAATACCGCCCGGCGGTGCTGGTGCTGGGCTGCATGCTCTGCCTGCTGGCCGCAGCGGCCCCCTTTGCCGATGCCCGCAACTCCGGCGTGGCGACCTCGTTTTATAATGTCGAAAACTGGGACGGCGAAAGCCGCATCACCTTCACCCAGCATATCAGCGATTGGCAGAATGATTCCGCTGCGCAGTACGGCGCTCTGGCCCACAGCCTGCTGAATGGCCGCCTGGATCTGCAGCGCGACCCGCCCGCCGCCATGGCGGAGATGCAGAACCCTTACGATACCGCCGCCCGTCAGAGCGCGGCCCCGGATGCTTTGTGGGATGTTGCTTATTATCAGGGGCGGTACTATGTTTACTTTGGCATTGTGCCGTGCCTGCTGTTCCAGCTTCCGTTTGAGCTGCTGACCGGCGTACCGGACCTGCCGCCCAGCTTGGCCATGATCGTGATGGCCTGGCTGCTGATTTTGGCAGTGTTTGGTTTGGTGCGGCAGGCTGCGCAGCGTTGGTTCCCGTCCGCCTCAGCGGCGGCCTGCCTGCTGGCTGCGGCGGGCATTGCGGGCGGTAGCCAGGTGTACTACCTGCTGCTGCGCCCCTCGGTGTATGAATACGCCATCCTGTGCGGCGCGGCATTTGTGCTGCTGGCCCTGTGGCAGTGGCTGTGCGCCGCCAACACCCCGGTGCAGCACCATGGCAAAATCATGCTGCACATGGCGCTTGGCAGCCTGTGCATGGCGCTGGTGGCGGGATGCCGCCCCCAGATGGAGCTGTTTGCCGTGCTCTGCCTGCCGATCTTCTGGCCGCAGTATATCCGGCAAAAACGCTTGCGCAGCAAGCAGGGAATAACCGAAGCCATCGCCTTTGTTCTGCCGGTTATTCTGGTAGCCCTGGGGCTGATGGCCTACAATGCCGCGCGGTTCGGCTCGCCGTTTGATTTTGGCGCCAATTACAACCTGACCAGCAACGATATGACCCACCGCGGCTTCCGCATTGGGCGGCTGGCCCCGGCGTTGTTCACCTATTTCCTGTCCCTGCCGGTGGTGCAGGCGGTGTTCCCCTACCTGGCGGGTACCAAAATGCAGACAAACTTTATGGGTATGACCATTACCGAAGTATTTTACGGCGGTGCCCTGGTCAGCCTGCCGCTGCTGTGGGCCTTTGCGGCCCTGCCTTTGCTGCGCCGCCGTATGGCAAGGCAGAAAGACCTGCGCGCCATGGTGCTGCTGCCCGTGCTGCTGGCTGTTATTCTGGCCGCGTTGGACTGCCAGATGGCCGGTGTGCTCTACCGCTATCTCAGCGACTATTTAACCCCGCTGCTGTTCGCCGCCGCATTGGTCTGGCTGTGGGCCGAAAGCGCCCTTGCCCCGCGTGTGCAGGCCGCGGCATCGGGCAGCATCCTGCATACCGTGCAGCACATGCTGCAGGGGGCGATGCTGGCAGCTGTTGCCGTGGGGATCTGTTACAGCTTCTGTGTCTACTTTGCTGCGGAACCGGGCCTTCTGGGCCAGAATCCCGCGCTGTACCAGAATGTCAGCCGTCTGGTGCAGTTCTGGCTGTAAAATCAGGGCGAAAACAAAATTCAGCAAAATTCAAATTAGGGCAATACCGCATAATTCTAAGTGCCGATACGGCGAGCGAGGTGCGGC
>OMDJ01000628.1_pt1 | contig 21504 bp, 18 predicted proteins | sample 1645211 | NCBI WGS metagenome assembly OMDJ01 (sample SAMEA103958142, study PRJEB25191) | human gut metagenome | biome: human-associated habitat [ENVO:00009003]; feature: intestine environment [ENVO:2100002]; material: feces | place: Germany | collected 2013/2015 | reverse complement strand
CTGAAAAGAGAGGGTACATCGTTTCGATGTACCCTCTCTTTTTTATTTCTTTTCTGTCGATTAAAATATCGGCTATGCAGCAAGCCTGAACTATTCCCCTCCTCCCTTGCCGTGCCCCGTAGCATTGCGGGGTGTTTTGCCATGTAAAATATAGGGGAGGGATTGAGAAAGAAGATCATTTGCTTGAAGAATTTAACCCCCTTGCCCTGCGGGCACTCCCCCTATCTCATCTGAGATGAGCAGGGGGAGAGGGCTAAAATGCGCTTCGAAGATTTCAGTATAGAGGAGAGGAATCGAGTAACCCGGTGCTAACTATGAAGTGCCGCGTTTCCGGTTGGGTTGAACTTATCCAACTTTTGGGAATCGGTTCACTTTTAAACTCCTCCCCTGTGTGTTGCCATGAAAAATATAGGGGAGGTGTTACGCAGTGACGGAGGGGTTGAAAACTCCATCACATCAGTCTGTTTATATCGGACATATCTTTTCTCCCCCTATCGTGTACCGTAGCATTACGGAGTACTCTGTGTAACTTCACGTAAAGAAATGGAAATAGATGACAAGCGTTATAAATATATATACAATCCAAGCGATAACGGTGTAGAACAACTCCCAGTTGGCATACGGTTCGTTGTGAGCTCTGCACCAACGTCGATGGGAGATTAGCCCCCACAGCGGTATGGCAAACAAGGCTATCGACAGCCCGATGAGCCACTTGATGCCTACAACGAAACAAAGCCCCGCAAGCCATGTTTCCATGAACGCGATTAGCTCGATGTATTTCAAGCGGATAACCGATTTGCTTTTCTTTTTCATGATGCGGCAACTAAATTATGAACAGTCCAATAAGTAAATATACACCAATAAAGCAGATAAAGAATCCACCACGGCACAAATAAATATTCGTCTTTTTTCTTGCACCGAAAGGGATAATAGACCAATTGGCCGAACAGTGTCGCACAGGCTGTCAGTCCTATCCACGCTACTGCTGTACCCAAATCGCTCATGAGCATCAAGATGAAACAAATAGAGATATTAGTTTCCACTTGTTTTTCGTATTTATTTAATTCGAACATATGTTGCTGATATGAACTCTTGTTAATAGTAATTTTAGTCGATAGCTTATAAATGGCCTTAGTGTCTATTCGGTTAATCCTAAACAGCTCATGCTAAGGATAAATATCCTCCGATATATCTTATAATATATTGAATGATTTCGGCTGTTTGTTTTCATGGTTTTATGATTTATAGATTAACGTTTGCAAGATAAATAAAAAAATAAATTTTGCAATATTTTAACCAGGTTTTCTATCCTGTTTTTGTATTATCATGTCATAAATGAGTGTGTGACTTGTTTTTACTTTGTCGAAAAAAACGATGGAAACACAAGAACAAAAAATGGTGGAACGGCTGTCGATGCGCCGTATGGAGATAGAGATGTTGAGGTGTGAAGTATTGTCCCGGTACTACGAACGGTTGCTCGGTTTAGATGTGATAAACGATCGTGACGAAGTGAAGAGTATCATGACTTGTATCAACACGCTCGAACGCTATGCCCGCAAATATGAAAAGAAGTTCGAGGAGTTGTTTGCGAATCAAAAAGAGGCTATGCCCGAAGTTGCTGTGTCGGAGTCGGACTCTCCGAAAGAGGCGAATCGGGTGGCGGACATCGATATGGACAGGGAGGAATGCGAATTGCCGGATATAGAAGACCGTGAGCAGTCGCAAGTCCCGCTTGTCGCACCTGCTTCTCTTTTGCGAAACAATCAGGAGCGTTCAGACCTTTCGACGATAAATCATGTTTCGCATCGGGCGGTCGATCTCATTGTCAAGCTGAAAAAACAATCTTCTAAAAAAGTTCGTCGAAAGAGATAGCCACCAAAGACGTCGATAGGCATATAGAATGCCGTTTGAAAAACAAGAGACTCTCGGCGGCGATTAAACGAGCTTTTTTCTTCTTTTCACTTCGGCTTTTAATTTGTTCAGCCATTTGTCGTAGGTCGATTCCTTCAAGAGCATGGTATGAGAAGTTTGCTTTTGATTGACTTCGTTTTTGCGGGTAACGGTCAGTTCGTTCCGGTAAAGAGAGAGCTTTACCTCCGTACGTTTGTCGGAAAGCGGTAGAATGAGGAATACGGCTTCGGTCGATTCCCTTTCGGTAGCTGTACCGAAGGTTTTTAAATTCCTTTCTACATCGTCCCGCTCGGTGTGTCGTGTGCCTCGTATGATTCCACTCTCTTTGTCGGCTTGCACGATAGTGAACTGCTCGGCTTGTAGAAGCGATAAGGTCGAATAAAATACCATGTCGTGGTTTTCGTCGAAATATTCCGATGTAATTCGGGTAACATCGTCGGAAGATAGTTCTTTAAATAAACTGCAAGAGGAGAGAAACAGGAGCGAAACGAGTAAAGACAGTTTGGGTAATCGACTCATAAAATGTTTATTTATAAATATATCCCGGAAGTCATTCCGGGATATATTCGGCAATTTTAGTATTGTTTGATGGCTTTCTCAAAGTTAGCGTTTTTATCCAAAGGAATTAAGCTGAATCCGTAAGAAATTTTTCCGGGAGCTAAATTGATTTGATATTCCTCATGAGGCTGAGCGCCCCAAGAGTGGTCGCCTCCGACTCCCATCATACGGTAATCGATGAACAGGTCGACCAGTTCGGCCGGCTTGGGATCGCAGTTGTGACGTTGTTGGGGATTTTCGGGACGCTGACGACCGTCGTCACGACGTTCTCCACTATCGAACGATTCGAGGGGATAGTTCGAAACATTGAATTCCAACAAGCTGTCGGCGACGATTAGCAAAGCGTTCTTTTTGCCTGTAAGAGCAAACCAGCTTACGTCGGTGCGATGGTTATTTTCTTGCGGACGTACATACGGCTCGTAAAGGTCGGCTATGTTGGCTTCGTATCGCCCGATGAAACAACTGGTACGACGGTCTATATAGTTTTCCCACGGTCCTCGGCCATAGTATTCCAACCGGGTGAATGAGTCGGGTAACTGCATACGCAATCCTACGCGGGGAATCATGGGCGCTTGGAGATCGGATACCTCGAACGTGTTGTCTACCTTGATAACTCCGTTACCGAATATCGTATAGGAGATTTCCCATTCCGACCGGGTTTGCGGGTAAAGGTATCGGCAAACGACACGAACGTTATCGTTCTCTTTTTTATCGATGGAGAACGAACGGGCGACAGGGGGCTGTTGGGTGGCCTCTTTCCATTTGCCTAATAGCTTGGGTGAGTTATAGCCGTAGTCGTTGTCTAACGGAGCTCTCCAAAAAGCGGGGCGGAGTCCGAATCCGTCGAGGATATATTCGGTTCCTTTGTACCGGTACGAGGTGATCAATCCGCTGTTTTTGTCGAATGTAACACTGAAATTCTTGCCGGAGAAAATCGTCTCGTCGTCATTATCGGTTTGTGCGACGACTCCTTGATCGGGTTTTGCAACTGGCTTGATAGCCGGTTTGACCGAGATTTGTTCGCGTGCTACGACATAACCTTGCGGAAGGAAAGGTTCCGCTTTTTTCTGTCTGGCCTCGAATTCGATTTGATAGTCTACGGTTTCTTTATCCATATTCGGCAGCCCGTTCAATGCAACCGTACATTTTTGACGCGGACGCAACGAGACGGCGAATTTCCCGGTTTTCAAGACTTTCCCGTTCCCTTTTACCGCATAGGCGAAATCGTATTTGTCGAGGTCTGTGAAGAAAAATTCGTTTTGAACGTCGATCGTTCCTTTCGTTCGGTCGAAGTTCTTGAATTTGATATTTTGATAAACCTTGCCCATTTCAATGGTCTGCGGTTTTATTTTCCGGTCGGGATATACGATACCATTGATACAGAAATCTCCATCGGAGGGAGTTCCGGTATCTCCGTAATCACCGCCGTAAGCCCAGAATTTTTCGCCTTTTTCATTTGTCTTTTCGAGTCCTTGATCTACCCAGTCCCATATACAGCCGCCTTGAAGAAGATCGTATTTTTCGATGATATCCCAATAATCTTGGAAGTTTCCTAAACTGTTCCCCATAGCGTGGGCATATTCACAGAGGATAAGAGGCCGATGCGATTTGGGGTTAAGAGCATATGCTTCGATTCCTTTCGGGGAAATATACATGGGGCAAACGATATCCGTATTCCATTCATGTTCGGCACGTTCGTATTGAACCGGACGGGACGGATCCCGTTGTTTCAGCCACAAATAGGTTTCATAAAAACAGTAACCGTTCCCCGCCTCGTTCCCCAGAGACCATGTGATGATAGACGGGTGGTTTTTATCCCGTTCTACCATGTCTTTAAGACGGTCTAAATGAGCCGGTAAATAGAGAGGATTGTTACCGAGACTTCCTCCGGCTTGTAAGCTATACCCCATGCCATGAGTCTCGATGTTGGCTTCGTCGATGACATAGAATCCGTATTCGTCGCATAGTTCATAAAATCTTTTTTGTTGAGGATAGTGACAAGTGCGAACCGTATTTACATTGTATTTTTTCCAAAGCTCGAAATCTTTGAGCATGGTTTCTTCGGTTATGTAATGACCGGTAAGCGGGTCGTGCTCGTGTACGTTAACCCCCTTTACAAGGATAGGTTGCCCGTTGACTAACAGTTGTTTGTTCTTGATTTCGACGGTGCGGAACCCTATACGGGAAGGAATGCATTCTTCGATTTTCCCTGTTTCATCGGCAGTCGAAATAAGTAGCGTGTATAGATTCGGAGTCTCGGCGGTCCATGCTTTTACGTCGTTTATCGTTTCTGCAAAAGAGACGGATTGTGAACTGTTCTTGTCGAGTTTTATCGCTTTTTCCCCGTGGGCTACGGTTTGTTTGGCGTGGTCGATGAGTCGATACGAAACGGAAATGGAACGCGCCTTAACCTCGTCGTTTTGTACTTTTACATTGAGTTTGAATACCCCGTTCTTGAACGATGAGTCGAGAGGTGTTTGTACTTCGAAATCAGCGATTCGGGTTTGCGGCTGGGCATAGAGATATACGTCTCTTTCAAATCCGGTCAGCCTCCAAAAGTCCTGTCCCTCGAAATAATTGGCATCGGAGAATCTGTGCATTTGTACGGCTAAGGTATTTTCCCCGGGTTTTACGACAGGAGTTATATCGAATTGTACCGGAACTTTCCCTGCTTTCGACATACCTATGAATTCACCGTTCAGATAGAAGTAAGCAGCACCTTTTACCGCATCGGCGCTTAGAAAGATTCTTTTTCCTTTCCAGTTTGCGGGGAGGGCGAAATCCCGGCGGTATGTACCGGTCGGGTTCCACGCTTCGGGAACCATAGGAGGATTGGGCTCTTGGAGATATTTGTCGAATCCCGGAGATACGAATTCATACCCTACATTTACATAGATAGGGTCGCCGAATCCTTGCAGCTCCCAGTTTCCGGGAACTTTTATCTCTTTCCAATCGGCGGTGTTGAAATCGGGCTCCATGAAATTCATGGGTCTTTCTTTGAATTTTTCGGTATAATGGAATTTCCATGTCCCGTTCAAAGGTAGGTAGAAACTTCCGTTCGCCTTGTCCTTGTTCAAAGCCGATGTCTCGTCGATGTAAGAGGTGAAACTGGCATGAGGCGGCAGCTTGTTGATACTGAGTAATTGCGGGTTGGTAATTTCGGCAAATCGATTTTCTTGCTGTTGTCCGAAGATAGGTGCGGATAACAGGCAAGCGGCCGATAGAAATAGCACAATGTTCTTCATGTCGTTTATCGTTTTTATTTGTGAATAGTGTGTTATTTATTATAGACGGTCATTCGCCTCGATATGAGGACGGAGATTGTCCGGTATTTTGTTTAAAAAATTTGCCGAAGAAAGATTGATTGGCAAAGTTCAGTTCTTCCGAAATTTCTTGGATACTTAGCGTCGTGGTTTTTAGGAGTTGCTTGGCGGCCATAATAACGACGTCGGAAATGATCTCGTGAGCGGTCTTGTGACTTAATTGCTTGATGACCGAGGATAAATGCTTGGGCGATATACAGAGTTTATCGGCATAAAAATCGACGCTGCGATTTTCTTTATAATGCTGGGTAAGCAAGGAGAGAAACCTCCATAGAATATCTTCTTTACGGGATATTTTCAATTTCTTGCGTTCTACCCGTATGGCAAACATTTGGTTTAACTCCAAGATGAAAGCAGAAATAAGAGAACGTATGATCGCATAGTTTACGTGGGCCTCGTATCTGTTTTGTATCAGACGAAAATAGCCTTCGACCACTATCGACTCATTCGCTGAAAGGGACGTATGCGGGTGTCTGGCGATATAGGTACTTAACGAGAAAATGGTTTCCAAGTCCAAAAAAGCATTTCTTTCTTTGGGCGAATGTTCTCTCATCGAGAGATAACGTGCCTGAAAGTCGCTGCTCGTTTTTATCGGTTTCCAAATCGTGTTGGGGTAGAGGAACGCGATACTACCGGGTTCGAGTACATATTCTGTAAAGTTCAGTTGCACGGTTTTACAACCTCGGGTACATAATACGATCGTAAGTTTGTCGGAAGATGTGAGTAATGTATTATCCTCGGAAGAGGAAGCGGGCCTTTCAAAAGAAAGTAGAAAATGTTCCTGCGTTTGCGGATTTAGATTCGTATCCGTAGATTTTGGAGGCATTTGCATATGGTATCCTTCATAAAGTCAATACGGACAAAGATAAAAATTTTATCTGAATCGGACAACCCGATATGGGCGATTCGCTCAAATTAATATTAAGAGTTTGAGAAATATAAAAGAAAGAGTTTTCTGAATTTCAGAAAACTCTTTTATGGTTTAATATAGTTTAACGCGTTCGGCGAACGGAGCGTACGGGGGCAGCAGATGATTTTTTTTGTTTCGGTTGTTTTTGCTTTTTTACTTTCGCCTCTTTCTGTTTTTTTGCCCGTGAAGACCGAGCGGTGCGGCTTTTCTCTTTCTTTTGTTTGTCATTGTCGAGCGTTTCTCCGTTTTCTTTTGCTTCTTTGGCCGCTTGCTCTTCTTTGGCTTTCGCTATTTCTTCGGGGGAGGGAACCCATAGATTTTCATTAAAGTTTTTCAGTTGTTTTTCTATGCTGTCTTGTGCTTGTTTCCGAATGGAGTCATTGGGATACATTTGCATGAGCGACTGGTTCCGCAGGTTTTGGGTTTTGTAGATTTCCCCTTCGTACATTCGCATTTGGAAGTAATCGTCGTAGTTGTATTGCTGTACGTTGTTTTCGTTGCTCGCCAAGATGTATTGGCGTGCGATGTAGGGGCGTATGTCGTTGTATTTAACCCAGAACATGGGGTATTTGACTGCTTCGCCTCCGAAGTCGCCCGTACGGTGAAGTACCGGGCAGATGGCCTCGATGGACGGTTTTACCTGCGAGGTGCGGCGGTCGAATATCCATTTTTCCAAGATATAATAGGAGAGTACCTCGTTGGAGGGTATATCGCTTTCCTCTACCGTGAAGCGGGGATTCTTCTCGGAGTATCCTTTTGCCGGGGCATACAGGATATGGAAGCGGTCGAACATTTCTTTTACTTTGATGCGATATTCGTCGGTGAATATTTCTCGTCCGTCGAGGTATTCGTATGCCGGTATCTGGTTGTTCGCCAAAAGTTTCATGACAATTCTGAAAAGATTCTCCTGATTTTCGGTGGACTCTTCGGGATAATAAAGCGGCATGTTTTTTTCTTTGTTCAAGTCGATTTGCCGATAGATTACCCTCATCCACGGAATGTCGGCATCCGATGCATCCTGAGTGTCATAAAGCGATTGAGCCCGGACGCTGAGTTGGTTGTTTGTCTTTTTCGAGTCGTCGGTATCGCTTTTTTTGATTACTTGTGCATGACTCCCTATTGCCGACCATAGCAGGCAGAGGGTCAAACAGCTTTTTATCAGGGTATTCATATTTACTGAATTATATTTCATATTGGCCTTAGTTTACAATTACTTCGATAGGTGACAGATCTCGTTCTATACCATCGGGGCCGACGGCGCGGACTCTCGATATATAGAACCGTTTTCCTCTCGATAGTCTGCGGAACGAATCTTTCTGTCGTTGAGAGAAATTGGCTCCGTCGGAAACCTCGGGAATCGCATTTCCCATAGAGTCGAAAAAGACCGTTTCGAATCGCAGTACCCGATAGGTGACGTTCAACAGGTCGTCGTCGATTGCGGCTTGAATACCGGGCGCAGAAAGCAGTCGTGTTTTGGGGAAAGGGTTCCCTCCTTTGTATTTTTGTTCGTAACCGTTTGCATCTTTATAGGCGATGAATGGCATAGGGTCGGGGAGTTGCCGTACCCGGAACTGAGTGTTGGCGACTGTTTGCGCCCGCCCGTCCATTGTGGCGGTTACGGTTATTACCGCGTCTTGTCCTACTTTCGCCGGTTTGGCTATCCAGTTGTCACCTTGACGGGTGAGAGTGCCGTTCGTCATCGTAGCTTGAATGGCGTGATTGGGGATGCCGGGAACCGATATGCTGATAGGGTTACCGATACCTGCATATAGAACGTTCATCAAGGTTGCCGATATGGTCGCACTCGGCTCTACTACGGTGTAGGACGAAGAGAATTCGTGACGGGTCATGGAGCCGTCGCCGCGCGGAACTTCGAGATATCCTTGAAAATCGAATATGCCGGTGCTTCCACAGACAAATTCATATAAACCGTTGTTCTCGGGAGGGAGTTGTTTCCCGTTGATGTATATGGCCGGTCGCTGAGTCGTATCGATGGCTGCCAGAACGATGTTGGCACTATATTTCCCGCCTCTCATAATGTTTTTCGAATTGGGAATAACGAACGCGTTCAACTGGTTGACACGTACGTCTCCTTCGTCGATGTTATTGATGAGGGTGTGTAGCGCTTCGCTTTCGGCATACCGCACGTCGCTCTGTATTTTCGTCAGAATGGTTACGGCGGCGATTACCGGCATATTTTCGAACAGCGTCGTTTCCCACATGGAGGGGGCTTGGGTTCTGTTGCCCGAGTGAATGGTGGTCGAAAGGTAGTTTTCGATTGCTGCTCTTTTGATGGAGTCGGTCATGAGACTGCCGATGAGATTGCGGTAGTCGTCTATTTCCTTTCTCAATTTCATTCCTTGCTTCTGGGCGGGGGACAACATGATGTATGACGCTGCTTCGAGGTCGTCCTGATGTTCGATATTATTTACATCGCCGTCTTTACCGTCGGCTTTCTTGACGATTACGTTTTTCAGGGAATCGATGTAGTCGTATAAGAGGGCGGTCTGTTTTTTTACTTCCAGCGATTTTTTGTACCACGGTCCTCCTTTTTCGGGATTCTGACTGTTGAAGTCGGCCAGTTTTTGGTAGAGGGCATCGTTTTGCAGCGAAGCATTCGAAGTAGACCTTTCCAATCCGTCTTCAACTTGCTTGAATCCGTTGAGCACATCGGACGACACGTTGAGGGCCAGCATGGCAGTGAGGACGATATACATGAGGTTTATCATCTTCTGCCGGGGTGTAAGTCTGTTGTTATTCGATGCCATGTGTTATTTTTGTTCGGTGTCGTCTTTCGGTTTTTCGGGCATTTCCACGGGAGCTCCTCCCATGGGTCTGTACATGTTGATGGTCATTGCCGTGATCATCTTTTCGTAAACCGAATTGAGTTGCTGTATATACTGTGTCATTTTTTCGGTTGCTTCGCAATAACGGGAGCTATCGGAAGCAGAGCGTTCGTACATGTCGCGAATGTTTTTCAGCCCGTTGTTTACACGATCTATATTATCGAGTTGCGAACTGATGCTCTTCAACTGTATCTCATAGATGGTGTTCAGCCCACTGATGTTACGGTTGAGCGTTTCCATACCCGAAACATATCCTTGCGAGGTGTCGGATATTCCTTCGGAGTTTTCCGTGATGTTGCGGTAGGATTGCAAGAGGGTGTTCGATACGGCGGTGAGGCTTTCGGTCGCACTTCTTAATTGTTCCATTTGTTCAGCTATACCGGAGAGTTGGGTGAGGTATTGTTGGGTTGCATCTGTCAGTTCTGCCATACGCGAAAGTTGATCGGCGGCAGCCGACATTTTTTGAATACTATCGGTGAGGCTTTGCGTGTCGGCGTCGCTTAAATTGAGGCCTTCGGGTATTCCCACAGCTCTTTTGGCATCGGACGGGGTGATATCGGAATAGTTCCCTCCGTTACTACCTCCGCCTTTGCCGTTTCCACCGATAATGACGGTTCCTTTCCCTCCTGAAAATTCGGGCCGGTCTTCGGGGTTTTTACTATTTAGTACGGGAAAAACTTCTTCCCAATGATATGTTTTCGGGGGAGTGTCGAAAGCGGATAGAATGAACATGAGCACTTCTGTTCCCATACCGATAGAAAGCAAGAGACTGCCTCCGGGGAGGTGCAGGATTTTGAACAGAGCACCCCAGATTACAATCGCAGCACCTATACTGTATGCGAAATTGAAAAATCGTTGTCCTTTATCGCTGGATAAGAACTTTTCAATACTGTTTTTATATCTTTTGTATTTTCCCATGATCCTTGATGATTGGTTTTATCGGGTTTTGATATTATCTTTTTGCTTTTGCGAATCCGATTTGAGAGCGAACGCAACGGAATCCGATATAGGATCGTTGTTCGTTTTGGTATTCCCACATGCGGATATCGGAACGAATGAAGTTGGAAACATCTTTCCACGAACCGCCCCGGACTACTTTGCGTTTCATGCGGTAGGGGTCTTCTTTGGCCGCATTATATTTGTATTCGGGGTTAAGGTCGCTGGTGTTTTGCGATACGGCTTCGGTATAGGCTGTCGAAGTCCATTCCGATACGTTACCGGCCATGTCGTATAATCCGAACTCGTTCGGGGAATAGGAGCCTACCGGCGAAGTGATGAGGTTTCCGTCTTTCACGTAATTCCCGTCATCGGGCTTGAAGTTGGCATAGAAACACCCTTTTTCGGCCATAGGCAGGTTACCCGTCCACGGGAATTTATTTTCGTTTTTCCCGGCTCTTGCCGCATATTCCCATTCGGCTTCGGTGGGAAGTCTGTACGGTTCGATAACAACGGCGTTACGTCCTACCGAACCTTTCAAGAGCGCGGTACGCCAAGCGCAGAATGCATTCGCTTGTTCCCACGAAACTCCTACGACCGGATAGTCGTTATAGCCGGCATGGGAGAAATAGAGTCTCACGTATGGCTCGTTGTAGGCATTCTCGAAGTCGTTTACCCACACAGTGGTATCGGGGTAGATATTGACGATGTAGGTATTGAGGAAGTCAAACTCGCTGCCTAATGGCCGTGTGATGGTCTCGCGAATGATACGCCCGTCTTCGTCGATATATGCGGTATCTTTGGATATCATTACGATTTCATCGTAGTCGGGGGTATGGTCGGTGTTGAGGTCACGGCGTGCCGGGTCGAGACGATTCTTCCGTTTGGATGCCTCGGTGTGGTCGAAGATTTCGTAGCGGTAGTTCATTTGGGAGGCATCGAGTTGGCGCTCTCCCGTAATGGGGTTGATTCTGTACACGCTTTCGATGGCTCGCGCTTCGTCTTCATTGGGATTTCTCCACGGAATGGCTTTATCCCAATTCAACCGAGGCTTGATGGGGTTTCCCTCCCGGTCTTCTTCGATTTTGAACACTTCGTTGCCTCCATAGGCGGGATCGGCGAGGCGTTCCCGAATGATAGAGTCGCGTACCCAGAATACAAATTGTTTGTATTTTGAGTTGGTGATTTCCGTTTCGTCCATCCAGAAGGCATCGATAGAGACTGCCCTCGGTTCTTGTTGTGTTCCCCAAATACTGTCCTTCTCGGCCGGTCCCATTTTATAGGATCCACGAGAAATGAGAACCATACCGTAGGGTGTAGGCTCATTCCATGCCGTACCTCCGACACCTGTAACTTCACCGCTATGGCGCGACGAAGGTGCGCATGCTGCGACGAGAATGGCAAGGGTGATATACACGATTATCTTTTTCATAGGCTACATTATGCGTATGCTTTTGTGTTTATTTTTATTTTTATCGGACAGGTCGAGTTTCAAACTGTATCCGAGAAATACTTCGTGGCTTCCGCTACTGGCTTTTACAATGGCCGATACCGGGTAGTCGTAGGCATATCCCGCTATAAAGTTTTTATATTCCGCACCTATCATAAATATACATGCGTCTTTCCAGCGATATGAAAGGCCTCCCCAGAACAGTTTGTTGTATTTTACACGGCAGGATAACTCGTACTGCGTGATGTTGAGGTTGCTTTTCACCATCATGGAGGGCTGCACTTCATATAACGTGTTTTTAATGGGAATATTGCTCCCGGCGATAAAATAATAGGATCTGCCGATGTATGTTTCGTATTTGTCTTCAAAGGTAATCGATGGCTCGTTGAGGTGTGAGACCGAAATTCCCGCGTAGAACCACGGGTGGGTGTACCATGCCCCGAAAGACATATCGAACGACATGCCTTGCAACTCGGTAGTGGGGATTCCGTCGTCGGTGGCTTGATGGTAATCGCTCGTGGGTATGCTGACTTGTGTGCCGTCGAAACGTTCGTCGAGCATTCCCAGTTGTATGCCGAGGCTGAGTACTCCTTTCCATAATTTGATTTTGAAGGCATATTGCGCTCCTAAAATCAGATGGGAGTATAGCCCTTCGGTTTCGGAAGTGACGACCAGTCCTACTCCGTGGTTCTGTTTCAAGAATTTGAAAGGCATGTCGCCTGTCACGAAATAGGTCTGAGGGGCTCCCGGCATACCTATCCATTGTTGCCGGGTGGAGGTGAGTATGTTGAGTTTGTCGGAACTTCCCGCAGCTGCCGGATTGTAATAGCCGGGCAGAGCCCAGTATTGGCTAAACTGCGTATCGATCTGAGCCTTTGCTGTGGCAAAGACCAAACAACACAGGGTTAGAATAACGATTCTTACAATCTGCATACTCTCTTTTCCAGACTTTTCGGGGGGTACACACCGAAGTCCGGATATTTATAATAACTGAAAATAGCCTTTAAAATTGTTTGACACAACTGTTTTCGGATGCGAAATTACGAAAAGAGAAAATATATGAGTGCTTTTTCGCTCCGAAAAATGCGAGACCCGTCCCGCAGAGCTTATCTTGTTCACAAAAAGATAAGCTCGATCGAGTTTTTTGCTTTCGACTTTCATTATCTTTGGATAAGATAGGCTGCGGTTCGGTATTGTCAAGTTGAAAACTACGTTTTCATTTGCCACTACACTCACCTTTCGCTATCTTTGTACATGTGAAGATAGGATTGCAGTTCGGTATAGTCAAATCGGAAACGGGATTTCCGTTTGCCTCTGCACTCACCTTTCGCTATCTTTGTGAGTACGAAGATAGGCTGCGGTTCGGCATAGTCAAATCGGAAACGTGGTTTCCGTTTGCCTCTGCACTTACCTTTCACTATCTTTGTGGAGCAGAAGGTTATCGACTTTCACTTAGCTGATGGAGGAGAATTTGAAGAGAAAGACGACGAAAGCTCTCGTGTGGAGCACGGCCGACAAGTTGGGACAGCAGTTGTTCTATCTTGTCGCCGGTATTATTCTCGCTCGTCAACTTTCTCCTGAGGATTATGGCAAGGTGGGGGTTCTCACGATATTTATCGCCTTGTCGGGGATATTGATCGACAGCGGTTTTTCTTCGGCTTTGATTCGGAAAAAGGAGGCTACTCAGGCCGATTACAGCACGGTGTTTTATGTGAATGTGGCAATCAGTTGCGTGCTGTATGGTTTGTTGTATGCAGCAGCTCCTTATATTGCAGTGTTTTTTAAAGTCCCTGATTTGATATATATCTGCCGGATTTTGTTTCTCGTGATTCCGTTGAATGCACTTTCCCTTATACAGCAGACTTTGTTGTTGAAGCATTTCAAGCTCTCTGTAAGCGCTCGTGTCAATTTGTGGTCGTTGGGTATCGCTTCGGTCGTTGCCATTGCGATGGCTTACGGCGGTATGGGAGTCTGGTCGTTGGTGGCTCAGACACTCGGACTCTCGTTTTTCAGGGCTGTTTTTTTCTGGGTGTTTAACGACTGGCGTCCCCGATGGATATTTCGCATGGCTTCGTTGCGGGAGTTTTTCGGATATAGTTCCAACTTGGTCGTTTCGGGTATTATCAACAATGTGTTTAACAAGATATATCCCATTATCATCGGTAAGTTTTATGGCATGACGCAGACCGGCTACTATACTCAGGCCGACAAGTATCAGGATATAGCTTCTTCGCTTATCAGCAATATATTCCGTTCGGTCGCTTTCCCTGTTTTCTCGAAGGTGCAAGACGATTTGCAACGGTTGAAACGGATTTGCCGGAAGAATGTACGGGCCATCGCATTTTTCATTTTTCCTATCATGTTGTTGATGGTCGTCGTTTCGTATCCGCTCATATCGATCATGTTGAAAGAGCAATGGGTTCCGTCTGTGCCATATTTCCGCCTGCTTTGTTTTTCGGGAATATGCTCTCCGTTTATTATTTTGTTTTTCGATTTGTTCAATAGTCTGGGCTATTCCCGGCTGAATTTACAACTGGAAATCGGGAAAAAGATTTATTTGTTTGCGGGTATCGCTTTGTTTTATTCTTCGGGTATTTTGTGGCTGATAGGGTGGTGGATTTCTTATTCGGTGTTGTCTCTGGCGGCTTCGATCTTTTTTGCCCGTCGCTTTCTCGGATATGGTTTCGGGGAGTATGTGAAAGATATTTTTCCGTATTTTATCTTGGCGTTGGCGTCGGCGATACTTTCGTGCGGCGTTTATCTGCTTTTGCCGAGCGATTTGTGGCGGTTGTGTCTTGTCCCGGTCGTTTATGTCGTTTTGTATTTGGGCGGAGCATACATGTTGAAATTGGAGATGTTGCAGGAGATGCTGTCGATGTTGAAGAGTCGTGTGAAGAGAGGAGGTGAAGCGTGAACGAGGTAGCAGTTGCTCGACCGAGGGTCTTGACGGTGATCGTTTCGTATAATTTCGAGCCGTGGATCGAACGATGTCTGAGTAGTATTCGGGATTCGGATTACCCTTCGGACCTTGTGGTAATCGATAATGCTTCGACCGACCGGACGGTGTCGATCATCGCTGAGAGGTATCGATGGATTCGTCTTGTGCGGAGTAGGAAAAATCTCGGATTCGGGCAAGCGAATAACATCGGCATGAGAATGGCGTTGGAGGAGGATTACGATTATGTGTTTCTCGTGAATCAGGATGCGTGGATAGAACCGAATACGGTGGGGACTTTGGTGGGGTTGGCAGAAAAATATCCCGATTACGGAGTGCTTTCGCCGGTGCATCTTGACGGGAAGGGGGAGCACCTCGACGGTTCGTTCGCCAAGTATGTGGGGGGAGCATCGGCGGTTTCATCGAAAAAATCGGATATCGTCGAAGCGGCTTTCGTTAATGCTGCTTTCTGGTTTATCCCGGTGTCGGCGTTGAAAAAGGTGGGCGGTTTTTCGCCGTTGTTTTTTCATTATGGCGAAGATGTGGACTATATTCACCGAATGCGATTCTATGGTTATCGGGTGGGATACACTCCGTTGACTTCGGGGTGTCATGACCGGCAGAATCGACCGATTACCCGCCAGACACAAATGAAATTGGATAGGGTTTATTATTTGTCGGTTGTTTCGGATTTAAATTCGGGAATGGCTAAGTGTCTGTGGGGGGGGGTATTAGCTCCTTTGAAACCGGGCGTGCTCGCTTTATTGCGGGGAAGATTCAAAGAATTTTGTTTTTATACAGGCACAAGTGTCCGGCTTTTGTGTCGATACCCTTCTATTGCAGAAATCAAGCGATTTTGCAAACAGGGAAGACCTGTGTTTTTGGAAAATGTTCATTCAAAAATTAAACCGATATGGAGTTAGCCCCGATTGTTTTATTCGTTTATAATCGTCCTGAACATACGCGCGCTTGTTTGGAATATTTGGAGCGGAACGAGCTGGCGGCGGAAAGCGAATTGTATGTTTTCGCCGACGGCGCGAAACAGGGCAGCGAGGAGGCGGTGGCCGCCGTGCGTCGGGTGATTGCCGAACCGTGGAAATTCAAACGGTTGAATGCCGTGGAGCGACCGGAGAACAAGGGGCTGGCAGCCAATGTGATTGCGGGGGTGACTTCGGTTTTGGAGACGCACGACCGGGTGATCGTCTTGGAAGACGATTTGATCGTTTCTCCTTATTTTCTGCGTTTTATGAACGAGGCTCTGGAAGTTTATAAAGATACGGAGGAAGTTTGCCATGTGACTTGCCACATGCTCGACCATAAAGGAGAGTTGCCCGATACGTTTTTGATACGCTGGTGTAACAGTTGGGGGTGGGGAACTTGGAGTCGTGCATGGCAATATTTCGAGCCGGACGGTAGAAAATCGTTGCGGGAAATCGAACGGCGGGGTTTGTGTTGGTAATTCGATTTGGACGGAGGTTTTCACTTTACCCAGATGTTGCGCGACCAAATCGAGGGTCGGAATAACTCGTGGTTCATACGGTGGTATGCATCGCTGTTTCTGCGTGACAAGTTGATGTTGGGCACGGGCCGTTCGTTGGTCGATAATGCGGGATTCGACGGAAGCGGAACGCATTGCAATACTATGCAGCTTTGCACGCAGACTTTGTCGATGAATCCGATAGCGGTAGTTCCCATTTCACCGGTAAAAGAGAACTTGCTCGCCCGAAAAGTCTATTCCCGAACCTATCGTTATAATTATTCGTACAGGCATAAATTGAAAGTATTCATCGGGAATCTGTGGATTCGTGTATTCAATCGTAAAAAGAGATAGATTATGAGGGATTTGACTCGTTTAGCCAGTCGTATCGTTATGTTTTTCATGCAGTTTTATTATCGACTGGCTCGTCATTCGAGGGTTTCGTACAAGGCTTATATCGACGGTCGTACCCGATTGGCCGGATATAATACCATACAGGACAATGTTTTGTTGGCCGGCGCCCGTATCGGCCGGGGCACTTATATTTGCCGAGGGAGCAATTTCACCGATGCAGAGGTCGGTGCGTTTTGTTCGATCGGTCGGAATGTCCGCATCGTCAACGGACAGCATCCGACCCGCACCTTCGTATCTACTCACCCGGCTTTTTTCTCTCCCAACGGGCAACCGGGGTTTTCGTTTGTCCGGGAAAAACGGTATGAGGACTGTCGGTATCTCGATCGGGAACGACGAGTGAGCGTAGAGGTGGGAGCCGATGTGTGGATTGGGAACAACGTGTCGTTGATGTCGGGGATTCGAATCGGTACGGGGGCGGTGATTGCTACCGGAGCTGTGGTGGTGAGCGATGTGGCTCCTTATGCGATTGTGGGCGGTGTACCTGCCCGGGAAATCAGGAAACGGTTCGACGATGAGCAGATTGCTTATCTGTTGGCTTCGCGATGGTGGGAACGTCCGTTCGACGAACTTCGGAAAGAGGCGGACAGTTTCTCGGATATCGGATTGTTCATGAAAAACGGATTGTAATGGAGCGGCCTCTTTTTTCGATTATTACGATTACGTTTAACGCTGCCGGGACTTTGCCGGCTACGTTGAGAAGCGTGGAACTACAGACGTTTACCGACTATGAGTATTTGATCGTGGACGGTGCGTCGACCGACGGTACGGTTGCGATTGCGCAGCACTCGGCAGCGGTCTCGTCGGTGACGAGCGAACCCGACAAGGGTTTATACGATGCGATGAACAAGGGTTTGCGTAAAGCACGAGGGTGTTATCTCGTTTTTCTGAATGCCGGCGATGCATTTCACGAGCCTGATACATTGCAGAAAATTGCCGATTCCATCGAAAAAAACGACTCCGATATTGTCTATGGAGAGACGGCGTTGGTCGATTCGGAAAGACGTTTTATATCTATGCGAAGGTTACAGGCTCCCGAAAGGTTATCGGTGAAGAGTTTTCGCATGGGGATGCTGGTGTGCCATCAGGCGTTTATCGTTCGCCGGGAGATTGCGCCGGAATATGATTTGCGGTATCGTTTTTCCGCCGACTTCGATTGGTGTATCCGGTGCATGCAAATGGCGAAAACGATAACTCATACACACGAGGTGCTTATCGATTATTTGAACGAGGGGGTCACTACCGCCAACCGAAAGGCTTCGTTGCGGGAGAGATACGAGATTATGTGCCGATATTACGGGACTTTACCGACGTTCTTGCGTCATTTGTGGTTTGCCGTGCGGTTCGCTTTCGCTCGTTTTTCGGGACGGGAGTAGACGGTATGTTTAAAATCTGTAATCTTCTTTGCCTACATTTAACCCCCTCGTCCTGCGGACACTCCCCCTATATTCTCTTACGGCAACACAGGGGGAGAGGGCTAAAATGCATTTCGAACATATTTAAACTTCTCCTTTGCCGTGCCCCGTAGCATTGCGGGGTGTGGCGCAGCCATAGGGGAGGTGGCACGTAGAGACGGAGGGGTTGAATGAATGGGTCTTTAAACTATCCTAAGAAGTTGTCTTGTGGGCAGGTTTCATGAGTTTATGCCGTAAAAAGTATAATTCGAGGTATTTCGTTCGGTGGGAAATTTGTATCTTTGCAATATGCGAATATAGATTGCACCTCGGTATAACCAAGTAAATTTGTTTCTACTCTCGGCTTGCACTATCTTTGCACTCTGCAAAAAAAATGAGTTGTATTCCAGAGGTTACGGTAGACCGGTCTCGATCGATGCAGAGCCTCTTTAATTCAAGTGATTCGATAGAAAATAATACGATATATGGAGAAGAATTTCAAACGTACATTGGTTACCACCGCTTTGCCTTATGCCAACGGCCCTGTGCATATAGGTCATTTGGCGGGAGTATATGTCCCGGCAGATATTTATACCCGGTATCTGCGGTTGAAAGGCGAAGATGTGATCATGATCGGCGGTAGCGACGAGCATGGCGTGCCTATCACGATTAAGGCGAAGGCCGAAGGGGTGACCCCTCAGGACATCGTGGACCGTTATCACAATATTATTAAAAAGTCGTTCGAGGAGTTCGGAATCTCTTTCGATATTTACTCTCGCACGACTTCCAAGATTCATGGCGAAATGGCTTCCGATTTCTTTCGGAAGTTGTACGATAAAGGTGAATTTATCGAGAAGACCTCGATGCAATATTACGACGAGGAGGCTAACCAGTTTCTCGCAGACCGGTATATTACCGGGACTTGTCCGCACTGTGGCAACGAACATGCCTATGGCGACCAATGCGAGGCTTGCGGCACATCGTTGAATGCGACCGATTTGATTAATCCCAAATCGGCCATTACGGGAAATCAGCCTGTTTTGCGGGAGACAAAGCATTGGTATTTGCCTCTCGACAAGTGGGAACCGTTCTTGCGCCAATGGATTTTGGAAGAGCATAAGGAATGGAAACCGAATGTGTACGGACAATGCAAATCGTGGCTCGACATGGGGTTACAACCTCGCGCGGTGAGCCGTGACCTCGATTGGGGGGTTCCCGTACCAGTGGAAGGCGCCGAAGGTAAGGTGTTGTATGTGTGGTTCGATGCTCCTATCGGGTATATCTCGAATACCAAAGAGTTGCTTCCCGACAAATGGGAACTGTATTGGAAAGACAAGGATACGAAAATGGTCCACTTTATCGGCAAGGACAACATCGTATTCCACTGCATTGTTTTCCCTGCGATGCTGAAAGCCGAGGGGAGTTATATTTTGCCGGATAATGTGCCGGCCAACGAGTTCTTGAATTTGGAGGGTGATAAGATTTCCACTTCGAGAAACTGGGCGGTGTGGTTACACGAGTATCTCGAAGAGTTCCCCGGCAAACAGGACGTGCTGCGTTATGTGCTCACGGCCAACGCTCCCGAGACGAAGGACAACGATTTCACTTGGAAAGATTTCCAAGCGCGTAATAATAATGAATTGGTGGCTATTCTCGGCAATTTCGTGAATCGGGCTTTGGTGCTGACTCATAAATATTTCGAGGGTAAAGTACCGGCTGCGGGTGAATTGACCGACTATGACCGGGAAACATTGAAGGAGTTTGCCGATGTGAAAGCCGATGTGGAGAATTACCTCGACCATTACCGTTTTCGCGATGCCTTGAAGGAGGCGATGAATCTGGCTCGTATCGGGAACAAGTATCTTGCCGATACCGAACCGTGGAAGCTGGCGAAAACCGATATGGACAGGGTGGCGACGATATTGAACCTTTCGTTGCAGATTACGGCCAATCTGGCTATCGCTTTCGAACCATTCCTACCTTTCTCTGCCGAGAAGCTGCGGGGAATGTTGCATTTGGGACATTGTGACTGGAATATGCTGGGACGTACCGATATTTTGTCTGCCGGAGCCGAGTTGGGTAAGGCCGAGTTGCTGTTCGAGAAGATAGAAGACAGCGTGATCGAGGCACAGGTGAACAAGCTGTTGGAGACGAAGAAGGCTAATGAATTGAAGAATCACAAGGCTGCACCGATACGGGAGAATATCGCTTTCGACGATTTCATGAAATTGGATATTCGGGTGGGTAAAGTGCTGGAATGTCAGAAAGTGCCCAAAGCCGACAAGTTGCTGCAATTCCGTATCGACGATGGTTTGGGCGGTCGCACGATCGTATCGGGTATCGCCAAGCATTATGCTCCCGAAGATTTGGTGGGTAAGAATGTGTGCTTCGTGGCTAATCTCGAACCTCGCAAATTGAAGGGTATCGAGTCGCAGGGTATGATTCTTTCGGCCGAGGATGCCGACGGGCGTTTGATTGTCATCTCCCCGGCGACCGATGAAATCGCTCCCGGTTCGGAAGTGAAATAACTTGAAATCTTGATAAGGATTGTGGCCCCGATACCGAACGAAGTATCGGGGCTTTTTTAGTTCGGCTTGAAAAGATTCGTTTCTGCAAACAACAATTATTGAGCGTAGATTTTTAAGCGTGAGGTTTTTAAAGGCTTGTGGTATACTTTGATTCCTCAAAGCCACAGAATCATGAATTTTAGCCCTGTGGAGGATTTATTTTCAATGACTTGACGGTTGTTGTAAATGCAGGATAGGGAACGGTTTGCCAGAAGGATCCAATTCATCTCGTCCTATAACCTCGTAACCCATGTGCAAATAAAATTTGTAAGCCTGTTCGTTATCTTCGTTTACATCTACTTTGTAGATATTGCATTTGTCGATGGCATAATCCACGAATGCTTTGCCGTAACCGTGTCCTTGTTCTTCGGGCAGTACGAACAACATTTCCAGCATGTCGTCGCTTAATCCCATAAATGCGGCAATCCGCCCGTTCTCATTGCGTATTACAAACAGTTTGACAGCCGGGAAATATTGGTTTCTTATTAAAGGTTTGAAGTATTCTATATCTTCTTCTTTTAAAAAATGGTGGGAACTGCGTACCGACTTTTCCCATACGATCAACAGTTCGTCTAAAATTTCGTCTGATAAGGATTGTAATTTTTCTATTTCCATTTTTGGGGGTAATTGTCGTTTATAAACTATCGAATGTAAAGATACAAAAAGTGCCGATTATCATTTGTGAATCATGGCTTTCATTGTTCCAACTGTCCGGTCTTGCGGAAGTATTTTTGCAGGACGAGAAGCGAAATGAGTTTTTCTCGTTTCTTGTCGAAGAATTGGCTG
>OMDJ01000627.1_pt1 | contig 21548 bp, 10 predicted proteins | sample 1645211 | NCBI WGS metagenome assembly OMDJ01 (sample SAMEA103958142, study PRJEB25191) | human gut metagenome | biome: human-associated habitat [ENVO:00009003]; feature: intestine environment [ENVO:2100002]; material: feces | place: Germany | collected 2013/2015 | reverse complement strand
GCTTCATGGATTGCCTGCTTACACTCGCTATTCAGCCGATAGGATGTACGGTATAAATCCACCTCGTCATTTTCTTTGGCATAGCTGAACGGCTCATAGTAGACAGGCACATCCGAATAGTCATGTGCGCTGTTGTCCGGCACAGGCGCAGCCTTTTCAATGATCTCTGACACCACATCTTCTTTTTTCGGCATATTCCATTTTTCAGAGAGATATTTCTGCACGGCCTCCTGAAAATCTTCATCGAAGCCGTTCCACAAATCCTCTGCCACCAGCTTGCCCTGCTCATTGACTGCAACGCAGGCCGCCATGTCACCGTGTTCCTCATGCTCCAGCAGGAAAAACTTCTCGCCACCAATTTCCGTTTCATCAACGGCATACCATGTGCCGATATGCCCCTCAACCGTGATGCGGTCAGAATCGCCGTGGATCAGTCCGTTCCTTTTCTGCTGCTGTTCCTCCATAAACTCCCGCACGGTCAACTCTGCGCCTGTAAAGTTCAGCCCTTCCTCACCCAGTTCCAGCCGCCCAGCTACGCCAAGGTCAAGTTCTTCGGCCATCAGGACAGATGCTGCATGGTTCACCACCACAGTTTTCTCCACTGTAATGGGCTGGCCTGGGTCGTAGTCCGAACCGCGCAGATCATAGCGATATAAGCCCTCCGGCACATCTTCATCCCGCAGTCGGCCATTACTGAAAAGACCCGGCTTATCAAAGATTTCGATTTCCTGCAATTTTTCGTTCAAAAGGTTCTCTTTCTGCAAATCCATATTCCTTTCCTTGAAAAAATCCGGCAGCTCTGCAAAGCCGATGCTGTCCACATAGTAGGCTTTGAGAGACTTGCCATCGTTCAGCACCACAACATCACTGACGGAAAGCGAATGTCCGGTAAAATCCGCTGGACGCTGGATATTGAAGCGTTCGTAAATAGCTTCAAGTGTATCTTTTTCCGTAAGAGGCTCGGTATAGACCAGTTCATAGTCTGCACAGTTTACTTCCATCCCATGCCGCTTTACAAAATCCAGATTCATAAAGCAGTAGTCGTGTTCCGGGTCACGGGCAGTGATCTGGTAGATGCCAAACTGCTTTTCGCTGCCGGAAAGCAGCTTCTGCTCCTTAACTACTGCATCCATACGAGTTATCAGTTCTGCCGCCTTTTCTGCGGACTCTCCCTCTGATTCCTCCACTGCGGCTTGCAGCCATTCTCGGATCAGCTGAACATCCCCAGCCTGAATCTGTTCTTTCAGTGCTTCAACTGCCTGTTCCCGATCCTCCACGCTATCTTTATAGTGGTAGAAATCGAAGTCAAAGGCAAAATTATCAAGGTCTTCCGCCAGCTTTTCAACGGGTGTTTTTTCGCTGTTTTCCATTACTTTCTGCTTGTCCTTTTCCAAATCCTCCTTGGCAATCTGGAAATAGTCACTTCCACGCTCGATTTCTTCACGCCCTGTAACAAGAACCGGCCACGGGCTGATACGGATAAGATAAATCTGCTTGCCCTCATCAAACAGCCGCAGAGCCTGCTCCCGACTTATCACCGTCAGTGCGGCATCCGGGCGGGCATACTCATCGTCCAGATACTCTTCGTTCTTTTCCAGCAAAATTGCACTCCATGCGTCTGCCTTAATGCCGAAAATGCCATCGTGCAGCTCGATTCCCTCTTGGCTTACATAATCACCTGCCGTTCCATCACGGAACAACGGATAAATCCTCTCACCCAGCCGATGCCATTCCCGTGCGCCTTCTTTCGTCAGCGGCAGCACATCATCTTTTCGGTAGCCATAGTCGTGCATTTCCGAAAGGCCAATCATCCCATCCGGGAGACTTTCAATTTTTTCCTGTGCCGCATACATCAGGCGGTTGACTTCTTCTTTGTCGTCCTCGGCCAGTGCAGCCGTCAGACCGCTCACCAGTTCTTCCGTTGCTGCCCGATCATCCAGCTTAAAAGCAAAATTCACGATGAGATTTCTCTGCTCATCATCAAAAATTGTCTTTTTCTGCTCCTTGTCGGCAATCAGCTTTTCCGCATACTGCATTGCGGTCATGCGCTCTGCGATCCTTTCTGCGATTGCCTCTTCCAACTTTTCCAGAAAATCGGCAGCGGTCAATCGAATCGTATCCATCGAATCTTTCAGTTCCTTCATCTCCTTGCCGCTGGCCCAGCTTGCCACATACGGAAAAGAGTAATCGGACGTATCAATGCCCAGAGCCGAGCAGACCGTAAATGCGATGCTTTCGGCTTCGGTTTCTTTCGTGAGCCTGTCTTTTTCTTCGCCGTTCTGCTCCATCAAATCGCTGTTATGCAGCATCGCATGAGCAACCTCGTGGATCATCGTCTTTATGGTCTGGCTCTCGCCCATGCCGACCTGAATGCAGATTTCTTTGTCTGCATCACTGTAATAGCCTTTGGCATCCCCTTCGATTTCATCAAATCGCATCGGCACAGGCGATACCTGCTCAATTGCCGCCGTAAGCAGCGCATAGTCTTTGACGCTAGCCGTCAATTCGTTCACTTCCAGCGACGGAATCGGTTCCCCATCGGTCTGTGAAACATCAAAAACTGTCGTCAATCGAAACCTCGGAATAACATACTCCACACGTTCCATTTCCGGCTCACCGTTTTCGTTCAGTACAGCCAGACCCGTATCTTTGTCGATTTTCTCGCGTTCCTCGACTTCTTTGATGAGCGCCGGAGCGATGATCTGGATGCCCTTTTCGCCTTTTTTAACGTAGCGGTTAAACTTGTTTTTCCATGCGTTGAACCCTGCCACCAGTGTGGCATCAGGCCGCTGCATAGCGATCAACAGCGTATTGTTGAAGCTGTAATTGTGGAATTTTGCCATCGTGCGCAGGTACATCGTGTACATTTCCGATGTAAAAATATCCTTTACGCCCTGCTCCAGCCGTTCCGTGATTTCTTTCATCTGCTGTTTGCGGTCAACTGCCATGCAAGCCCTCCTTTTTCTTGACCCATCGTGTTTTCATCTGGCGCGGATATTGGTCAGCCTGTTTCGGTGCCTTCGCGCCGTTCCATTCCAAGCCTCCGGCTCTGCCCTCACAGGTGTACCCGGCAGCTTTCAGAGATGCTCCATTTTCCGTATCCAGAATGTAGGTGATTACTTTGTTGTAACCCATTGCCCGTGCTGCACGGTACGCCGCCGCATACAGGATGCTGCAAGCGTTCGGTGTTCCATCTGTACACAGACGGTTAACTTCCAGCGTATAGCCATCGTCCAGCCGCCGCGCCACAGGTCTGCCGCAGATAGCAACGCCCACCAGCGCACCATTATCCGATACGCCGATGGAGAACTTATGCCCCCGTGTCGGCTTATGATGGCGGTGATATTGCTGCACAAATGCGTTTGCCGTTTTCAGATTGATCGGTGTTAATGTCAGCAAATGCCCTCCTTTTTCAAAAATGCCCCGTTAGATTCCTTGCAGAGATCTAACGGGGTTATTCTATTTACAGTTCCATATCGTGACTTTTCCGCTTCTGGGATTTCTGCGGTTCTGCGCTGCGCTCTACCTGCTTTGCATGAAGCTGTGCCAGCACAGAGGGTTTCCGCACATTGTCCGCTGTGCGCTCGGCAACGCGGCCTGCATAGTTCACAGGCTGGCGCGGCTTATCCGCCACTTCGGTTTCGGCTGCATCCTCGTCCACGCCCAGGGCATCCTCGCTGCCTTTTTCATCCATGTTGAGCAAAGCGTTCAGCTCCGCAAGGCGCGCAGATTTTTCGGCCAGTTCTGCTTCCTGCGCAAAAGGACGTTTGGCTTCTTCCTTTGCCTGCGCCAACTGCTGTTCCAAGGTTTCCAGTCTGCGTTCCACCTGCGGCAATGCTCTTTCGATGCCTGCCAGTGCATTGGTAACGCGCAGAATATTACCCTGCGGGTCTTTGCCGACTTCCATCGAATAGTTCCACGCGCCCTTGATGGACAAGCGGAACACCTTATCGAAATTATCAAACCGGGAATGCAGTTCAAACGCACCGTAGCTCCCGATCCTGCCCTCGGTGCCAGCCGCTTTCAAAGCCTTGCAAGCCTCGATAATGGCTGCACCTGCTTCCTTGCGTTCGGTGTACACCTTGCCGCTAATCTCCATAGAGAAGTGGTCTTTGTCCTGCGCCAGAAGCGGTTTTGCCGCTTCCATATCGGTTTTCAGTGCTTCGATCTGACCCTGTGCTACAGCGATTTCTCGCGGATAGCGGCGCGCAATATCCGATTCCAAGCTATAAATCTGACTGGTGTGATTGGCTTTCAGCAGTTTCAGCTTACTGACCTGAATATCCAGATCCATCTTTTCCTTAATGTAGGGATTGCCTGTTGCCAGTGCCTTGATTTCGGCATAGGACAGTGCAGTGTCATCTACATCATCGCAGGCGCGGACAGGCGATTTGGAGGTCATAATCTGGCTTATAAACTTCTGTTTATTTTCCAGAATCTGCCACATATACGAATCAAACGTATTTTCAGTGACGTAACGATAGATTTTCACCTGCTTATTTCGGTTTCCCTGCCGGAGAATACGACCCTCCTGCTGTTCCAGATCAGACGGCTTCCATGGGCAGTCCAGATGATGCAGGGCAATCAGCCGATCCTGAATATTGGTTCCCGCGCCAAGTTTCGGTGTGGACCCCATCAGGATACGCACCTGTCCGGCGCGCACCTTTGCAAAAAGCTCTGCCTTTTTGGTTTCTGTGTTATACTCGTGAATGAATGCCACTTCTTCACGGGGAACACCTCTCGCCACCAGCTTCTCCCGCACATCATCGTAGACGTTGAATGTGCCATCGGCTTTTGGTGTCGATAAATCGCAGAAAATCAGCTGTGTTCCTCTATCCGACGAAGATTCTTCCCAGACCTTGAACGCATTGCCCACACAGCGATTCACCTTACTCTCTGGCTCATCCGGCAGCATATCATTCATAAGACGCTGGTCGAGTGCCAGTTTTCTGCCATCGTTGGTGATCTTGAGCATATTATCGAATCTGGGATTCACATTACCGTTGCGTACAGCCTCGGCACGGTCTGCAAAGGAACTTACCATTTCTTCCTGTGTTTCGCTAGGTTTCAGCACTTCGTTGATGTACTCCGCTTTCGGCACAGGCAGGTTCAGCATATCCGCCGTCTGTACATCTGCGGATTCCTTGAACAGGGAAATCAGCTCCGGCAGATTGAAGAACCGGGCAAAACGTGTTTTCGCACGGTAGCCGGTTCCTTCCGGGGAAAGCTCGATTGCCGTGACGGTTTCGCCAAAGGATGCCGCCCAATCATCGAAGTGGCTCAGTCCCATCTTCTGCAGGGTGTCATACTGGAGATACCGCATAATGGTGTACAGCTCCACCATCGAATTGCTGACCGGGGTTCCGGTTGCAAAGGTCACACCCTTGCCGCCTGTCAATTCGTCCAGATACTGACACTTTGCAAACATATCGCTGGACTTCTGTGCATCGGTCTGGGCAATACCTGCGATATTTCGCATTTTTGTGTAGAGGAACATATTTTTATAGAAATGTGACTCGTCCACAAACAGACGGTCAACACCCAGTTCCTCAAATGTGACCACATCATCCTTTCTCGTCCGGTCGTTCAGCTTTTGCAGCTTTGCTTCCAGCGTTTTCTTTGTTTTTTCCATCTGCTTGACCGTAAAACTGCGGCTGTCCTCACTCCGGGCATCGGCCAGAGCCAGCGTAATGTCGTCGATCTGACGCTCTACAATGGCTTTTTGCCGTTCCGGGGAGAGCGGCACTCGCTCAAACTGCGAATGACCGATCACGATGGCATCGTAATCGCCGGTTGCAATGCGAGAGCAGAACTGCTTTCGATTGCTGGGTTCAAAGTCCTTTTTCGTTGCCACCAGCACATTGGCATTGGGATAGAGCCGCAGGAAGTCTGCGCCCCACTGCTCTGTAAGGTGGTTCGGCACCACATAGAGGTTTTTCTGCGACAGGCCCAACCTGCGGCTTTCCATGCCGGCAGCAATCATCTGGAAGGTCTTGCCTGCGCCCACACAATGAGCCAGCAGCGTATTGTTGCCGTACAGAATGTGCGCCACCGCATTTTTCTGGTGCGGCATCAGAGAGATTTCCGGGGTCATGCCCTCAAAACGGATATGACTGCCATCGTACTCACGGGGCCGAATCGCATTGAAAATCCGATTATAGGTCGCACACAAATCCTCGCGGCGATCTAAATCTTTGAAAATCCACTGCTTAAACGCTTCCCGAATGGATTCCTGCGCTTGCTGTGCAAGCATGGTTTCCTGCTTATTCAGCACACGATGGTCGCCATCCGCATCGTGAATCGTATCGTAGATTTTGGTATCCCGGAGGTTCAGCGCATCTTCCAGCAGTTTATAGGCGTTGACCCGCATCGTTCCGTAAGTGTTGGTGACAAGCGGATTGCCGCGATCCATCGACTTGCCAGAAATATTCCATGCGCCAGAGATTTCGGAATAGGTTGCCTTGATTTCATCGCCTGCATAGTAGCCGGGTGTCTTGAACACTTCTCGCATAAACCGCGTGATGTACTCCGGTTTTACCCAGTTTGCACCCAGCCGCACTTCGATTTCCGAAGCGTCCAGATCTTTGGGCTGTACCCGTTTCAGGTAATCTACATTGATCTGATACTCTGTATGGTTTGCCGCAAATGTTTCTGCTGTGGCCAGTTTTTCACGAACGTTGCCGGACAGGTATTCATCCGAGGTTTCCCACTGCTGTGTCACAGGATTTCGGAAAATCGCACCTGCCAGTTCATCCGTGATCTCCTGTTCCGTTTTACCGCAAAGCTGCACCATAAACGGCACATCCACCTTTGCTTTTTCTCCAATGGAAAGTGCCAGGGCTTCGCTTGGCGTGTCCACTGAGGTGACAGGCTCCGGCTTACGGATGGTACGTTTGGTGAAAATATCGGCAAGCCGTTTGAGATTCTTCTCCTCATCCAGAATTTCCAGTGATGCCAGCAGACAATAGCTGCTGTCCTGTCGGAACGCCCGCTTGTTGGCCGTGCTGTTGATAAGACCATACTGCGCCTTAAATGCGGTGTACTGCTGTTTCAGTTCATTCTGCAAAAGCTGTACTTCTGCATCCGAGCCATCATGCAGCTGGCAATCCAGCAGTTTTCGTGTGGTTTCCCGCAGAGCGATCATGCCCAGCACCCGCTCTGCAGTTACGGCAGGCAGTTCTACCTTGTTCATAAAGGAGTTTTCACGGTAGTAAATCTGCCCATCCACGTTCGTGAAGCTGAAATTCTTCACACTTGGGTCTGCTGGAATAGGTTCTTCCTGCACTTCCAGCTCATCATCGGAAATTTCCGGCTCCGTGATGGTGGCATGGATGTTGCTGACCGCTTCTCTCAACTGCTGGGCAAGGTCTACGCCCTCGATGGGCTTGACCGTAGTTTCCTGCTTGCCGTACTGGGTGCTTTCCGTGGTGATCTCGCCCAGCACCATTTCAGGATGCTGCGCAAAATACTGGTTGATGGAGTATCCCTCCGGCGTTTCGCCAATGTCTACCCAGTCTGCCCGCTCCACCGCCGCACGGTCACGCTTCTGCAGGAACAGAATGTCAGCAACCACGCCGGTGTTGGCATTGCGCTGGAACGCATTGTTCGGTAATCGAATTGCACCGACCAGATCGGCGCGGTTGGCAAGATACTCACGGACAGAGGAATCTTTCTTGTCCATCGTACCGCTGGACGTCACCACCGCCACCACACCGCCCGGACGCACAAGGTCAAGGCTCTTGGCGATAAAATAATCGTGGATGAGGAAATTGTGGCGATCATACCGCTTGTCCGGTACTTTGTAATTGCCGAACGGTACGTTGCCCACAACACAGTCAAAAAAGCTGTCCGGGAACTGCATCGTTTCAAAGCCCTGCACCGCAATCTTGTTTTTCTGGTACAACTGCTGTGCAATGCGGCCTGAAATGCTGTCCAGCTCCACGCCGTACATCCGAATCTTCTCCATGCTGTCCGGCACCAGACCCATGAAATTGCCGACACCACAGGACGGTTCCAGCACATTGCCTTTGGACAATCCCATATTGCCCAGGGCTTCATACATTGCCTTGATGACCGTAGGAGAAGTGTAAAACGCATTCAGGGTACTGGCACGGGCTTCCTTATACTCATCTGCCGTGAGCAGGGACTGTAGTTCGGCATACTCTTTCGACCATTCTGCGTTGTTTTCATCGAACACCTGCGGAATGCCGCCCCAGCCCACATACCGGGAAAGGATTTCCTGTTCCTCCGCTGTGGCCTGCCGCTGCTCTGCATCCAGCGTTTGCAGCACCCGAATGGCTTCCACATTGGCTTTATACTTTGTTTTCGGCCCTCCTGCGCCGAGATCATCGTCCGTAATACGGAAGTTCATAGGCTCCTGTTTGGGCTGTGCAGGCAGTTCTATCGCACCGCTGTCCAGCGGAAGATTGTGCTGCCGCCGTGCATGGTTGACCTCTGCCGGGGTCATAGGCTGCTGGGTCAGCGGTTCAAGGGCTTCCTCTGCTGCTGCACGGCTGATGGCATCCGTTCGGTTCTGCACATCTGCGATCAGCTGCATCTGTTCTGGCGGGAAGTCAGGATTCAGCAGTTCTTCCAACTCGCCGCCTGCTTCTGCCACCGAATAGATCACATCCATCTGCTCCGGGGAAAAATCTTCGTAGGCTACACCTGCATTGTGCAGAGCCGTAAAGACCGTAATTTCCACCGCTTCTTCCATCGGCACATCGGCCTGTTCGTACAAATGCCGAATGTACTCCAGCGGTTCCGTTCGGAAGATCGGATACCGGGCTTCTTTCGCAAGGGTCATGTCCTGCAAGCTGACCGTTCCCTGCTCAAAGTTGACCGAATCCACACGGAACTCCCGATCGTCCAGTTCAATGAGGGTATTAACAGGCAAGTATTCCTCTTTACGGAAATACTTTGTCTGCTCATGGGTTCCATCTTCCTGCTGGCCGGACAGATAGACGTTCTCCCCTTGCTTCCAGAGCTTCATTGCCTGTGAAACCCACTGTTCACGCGGAAAACCAGATACCTCAACCTTGCCGAGTGCGGTTTCCTTTTCCAACAGCTTGCTACCAAGAAGTTCTGAAACGCGCTTTGCATCTTCGCCGTAAAACTCAAAGTTTCCGTACTGCTCATAGCCGACCAGCGCATCCGGGTAACGCTCTTTCAGCGCGTTATACTCGTTGGCGGCATCCAGTGGCAGGGGCTGCAGCGTCTGCTCCGAAGGCTTTTCATCTGCAAAAGGCGCATCTTTTTGGGGTTTCTCAACCGCTGCGGCGGTTGACTGCTCTTTCGATTGCGGCTCCTGCTCCATAAAGTCGAACATGGACATCTGCCCCTGTTCAGGAACCGCAATCTCAACAGCCTGCTTCTTCTCCGGGAAAATCGTGTACGTTCCCTCGACATACTGGTGCAGGATAGAGAGGAATTCTGCCTTTCGCTCATATTCTTCGGAATCCAGCGGCACAGACAGAAGCGCATTGTCCATCTGCTCCAGCAGTTCCGCCGACTGTTCAGGGTCTGCCAGCTTTTCAACCAGAGCCTTTCGGCCTTCTTCATGGTAAAGGTCTTGCGGATAAGGCCGTTCCACTTCGTTCGGCAGATGGTGATAGAAGCCCATCACCCGCATTGCCATCTGTTCCCGTTCATAGACAGGCATCCGGGAATAATCCGCAGGCTTCAAATACTCACTGTCACGGATAAGCCGATCAATTCGGCCTGCAGCCTGATTCCAGTTCAGATGAACACTGGCATACGGATTCCCATATGAGCCACGCTCCAAAGCAATGCCCCTGCCATCGTGATCTTCGTGGGAATCGTCTGCCCCGCAGAGTGCATGGCTGCTGCCGCCGATTCCGTAATGCTCTTTCAGGAAGTCAGCCCGCTCTTTTTTGTCCTCATGATTCAGGAAAAACGAATAGATTGCCAGCCGACTGTCCGAATAATTGCTGCCCCGTGTGAAGTAAGCATTGATTTCATCTTCCGTGATGAATCGTTTGTACTCGTTCCAGTGAAAGCCATCTCGCGCCGAGTAATTCTGATAATGCTTTGCAAACTGCTGGAACAGAGCCGCGACCTTATCCGGCTTATAAAAGTGCATCCGCATCAGCTTTTTATCTTCGGCATAGGCTTCCCCCAGCGCAGATAATCGCTCGTTGAGGTCAGTCAGAAAATCCGTATCATCCAGCAAGCCTGCCAGCCTGTCTGTCAGTTCCGGAAAACCGCCCCTGAAGATTTCTGTATCCTGAAACACTGCTTCGGCAACGCCATCTGCCAAATCGCGTTCCATATAAGCCAATGTCTGCGCGTGTTCCTGCAAAGCATTCTGCCGTGCAGCATCCAGAACCGTCTGCGGAGCATACTCACCCTGCCGGAGCAGTTCATGGATACGATTGCTCACATCCTCCCAGGATAAAAATGCATTGGCAATCGTGCCGCCCTTTGCCGTGCTGCCTACTGCAATACGCAGCCCTAAATCATCGAACCAGACTGCATACTTTGAACCGTCAATTTCAAAGCCTTTGCCGCCAGTACCATATTCGTTTTTCACGAACTCTGTGTATTCTTCCGAGGTTTTCTCAACCATGAAATTGTAGATCAGACGCAGCTGGCCCTTGCTGCGGTTGCTGCCCGTGCGCAGGATTTCATCGACCACTTCGGGATCAAGTGCAATTTCATCCGCATACCACGCCTGGATTGGTGCTTCAATGGCGCGGATCTGCTGTTCCACGGTCGGCAGATCAGGAAAAGAAAAAGCAGAGGCAATTTCTTCCTCTGCTTCGCTCAAATCCTGTTCTGTTGTCGTTTCGGTTAATTGTACACCAATTCCTTCAAGACGATCTCCTCGGCCATTGCTGTCAGGTTGTTCTGGTGCGCCGCCCATGCCAGCGGGTCCTGCTCCTTGCTCGGTGCCGGGAACTTCTCGTTCAGGCTGTCCAGCAGCGTTTCCACCCTGCTCTCCGCTGCTTCCTCGATCTGCGCCAGATGCCGGTTCAGTTTGCCGCTCATCAGCATACTCTGATACCAGTTCTTGCGATTCTCTTTCAGATATGTCCTGCGCAGCATCCCGTACTTCCCAATGGTCTGCGGCTCGTCCTTCACGGCCAGATTCGGGAATAGGTAATCTCCCTTGCGATGATACGTCAACTCCATTTTCTTGTCCTCCTTTGGTCGTGGTATCTGCGGTTTCACGCTTTAATGTGCTAAAGTTCACATTTGTATTATACAAGCTGTCAACGGATTTTTCAAGCTGCTGCGTGATTTCTTTTTGATGAATTTTCCGCATCTCACGGCCAATGTCAAAAAGAACCGCTTCGCACTGCTCCGAAACGGCATTGCCAAGGAACGACAGCACAGGCAGCTTGTTGAAATCCACGATACGGATAAAGTCATCATCGTCCAGCACATCCATAGGCTCCTGCCCACACCGGCGGGAAAGCGTATAGAAGATACTGTTGGTCATCAGTTCCCGGAAGCGGACACGGATGTTATCTTCGTCCAGTTCCTCCAGAAAAGTGTCTTTCACCTCATAGGCCAGACCATCCATCGCTTCATCCAGATTATCGGCGGTCAGCTGCTGCGCCAGTTCCATCAGGGCAGTATTCATGCTGTCTGTCTGCGACAGGCCATAGATATCTGCCAGATGATCTAAGATGGTCTGCTCATGCTCGTGGCTGTCCAGATTCCATAAGAGCGGTGTTTTTCCGCCGCGCACCAGATGGGTGTCAGCAATATCGAACACATACCGCAGTTTGGTACGCGGTCCGGTATCATCCAGAAGCGCGATGCCTTTTGCGCCACGGTTGACCCATCGGCTCATTTTCTGATTCCAGAGTTCCAGTTCTGCGCAGGCGTTTGCATCGGGCCTCTGCGCGTGGATCAGGAGCGCATCGGTAAACGAATAGCGGTACAGCCGCGCCGCCACATCCAGATAACTCATCCAGTCCTGTGGCGAGTTACTGACATACCGGGCGTTCTGCTGCGCCAATTCTCGAATATCGTTAATCTGTGGCAAGGGTCAAACCTCCTTTACGTTTTCGTTTTCATTGGTGTTTTGGGAAATTCCAGGCTGTACTGTGCGCGGCCATCTTCGACGCGCATCACAAGGTCAGCAGCAAACGTCTTGTCTTTTTTCACGGAATAAAAGTCTTTTACATGGGTGCGGCCTTTCTTCAAAAGGTCTGCCGCCATCTTCCTGTCCAGCGTCTTTCTTATGTTGGACAAGTATCTGCTTTCTTTCCAGAGTGCAAATTTGCAGCTACGGTCTGCACAACAAAAGCTGAGTTTGCTCTCATGTACAGGGTTGCCACAGACCGGGCAGCTTCCTACGCTTACCTTATTATGATAGGGAGCCGCCTCGACGGTAGGAATCTGCCGCAGGTCAGCCAGCATCTTATCGAGCAGCCCGTGGATGCCCTGCATAAAATCATGGGGTTTAATTTTACCGCGTTCCATCCGCAGCAGGTCATTTTCCCACTCAGCTGTCATGCTGGCAGATTTCAGATAGTCCGGGATATTCTGAATTGCCGCCACACCGTCCTCCGTTGGAATCATCTGCTTGCCCTTGCGCTGTACATAACCGGAAGATACCAGCTTTTCCAGAATCGCAGCACGCGTTGCCGGTGTTCCCAGACCTTTCTTCTCGGTGTCCTTATCGAATTCTTTGTTGCCTGCCGTTTCCATGGCCGACAGCAGAGTATCTTCGGTATAGACTTTCGGCGGTGAAGTAAAGCCCTGCTTTTTCTCTGCCCGTACCACAGGGAGAACCATTCCCTGCTCCAGCTTTTTCGGAAGCGGTACATCCTTGTCCTTTTCCGGCTCCACAAACGGAACGGACTTTGCTGTGTATCCGGGCCGCAAAATGTCCTTATACTTTGCTGTAAAATTCTGTCCCTGGCAGCATACCGTCACCAGCACATCCTCATAGATGAACGGCGGCTGCACGGCCTGCACCAGTTTCCAGATAATGAGTGAAAGAATCTTCTGTTTGGTTTCGGACAGCTTTTCCTTATCACACTTTGCACCCTGCATCGTTGGCAGGATTGCGTGATGGTCAGTGACTTTGCTGTTATTGATAACATAGCTCACATCCACGGTCTGGCCATCCAAAGTCAGCACCAGCGATTCCACTGTCTTGCGCATATCCTCGGTCACAAACTGGCTGTCCGTTCTGGGATATGTCACCAGTTTTTCTTCATACAGCTCCTGTGCCGCCTGCAAGGTCTGGCTGGCGGTCAGGCCGTAATAGCGGTTTGCTTCTCGCTGCAAAGTCGTCAGGTCATACAGCTTCGGGGGCTTCTTTTCTACCCTCTTGCGCTCGATGCTGCCGACCACCGCACACTGTCCATCACAAGCAGCCTGCATAGCATCCGCATCCTGCTCCTGCGCCATCTGTTCCGACACCGCCACAACACCCGCGCCGGACAGTTCCACTTTATAATAGGGTTCTTTTACGAAGTTCTGGATTTTGGCCTGCCGTTCGGCCAACATCGCCAGCGTCGGGGTCTGCACACGGCCAATGGTCTGCTTTCTGCCGTACTTTTTCGTAAAAGCACGGGTTCCGTTCATACCGATCAGCCAGTCCGCTTTTGCCCTGCACTCGGACGCTGCAAACAGGTTGTCATAGGCCGCGCCATCTTTCAGGTTTTCAAAGCCCTGCTGGATGGCGGCATCTTCCATGCTGCTGATCCACAGCCGCTTGATGGGGAGCTTGCTTCCTGCAAGGGCATACACACGACGGAAAATCGCTTCACCCTCGCGCCCTGCGTCGCAGGCGTTCACCACATAATCAAATTTCTTGCTGCGGAGCAGTCTGCGCAGGACATTGAACTGCGGCTTCTTGGTGTTATGCACCAGCAGTTTCCACTCGGCAGGGAGAATCGGCAAATCCTCAAAACGCCAGTTTTCATAGCGTTCATCGTAGTGTTCCGGGGCTGCATACTCTGCCAGATGCCCCAGACACCAGCTTACCACGCAATCCCCACCCTCCAGATACCCGTCCTCCTGCCGATATGCACCGATCACTTTTGCAATGGATTTCGATACGCTCGGTTTTTCTGCAATCACCAGATATTTCAAATTTTCCCTCCTTCGCAAAAAGCAGGGATAGCCTTTCGACTACCCCTGCATCCTTATGTTACGGTTTTCTTATGTGCCATTTTCGTTGCCGGACTGATTATCCTCGTTCACAGTCGCAAGGCTCTGGTCGGTTTCCAGATTTTCACTCTGCGGCGTTTCTTCTTTCGGCTTCGGCTTATAAATGTAGAAGTAGAAGAAAGCACCTGCACCGCCCAGCGCAGCCACGAACACCAGCAGCAGAATCTTATTCATGCCGCCGCTCGATTCCTCTTGCGGTTCTTCGATTTCTACGTCCGGGGTGGGTTCGGGTTTGGTTTCGGGCAGGACTACCGCAGGCGTTTCTTCTTCCTGCTTGCCGTTTCGTTCTTCATCGTCCAGAAACTCCTGCAAATCGTACTCGTCGATCATCGAGAGCATATAGACGTTTTCGCTGTTTCGCGCCCGGTCGATCACCAGAAAGAACGTATTGCCGCCCTTGGTCTTGACGGTAAAGAACTCCTTGCTGGGGTCATCCACCATGTTGTCCTCCACCTCACCGTTGCCTGCGATGGTGAATGGGATCTTTTCTTCCTCGGTCGGCTCTGCTTCCTCGATCACCTGTGCAGGTTCTTCCGCCACCTCGGTGGTGTCCACATAGGCAAAGGCCGGGGTCGAAAAACCCACCGCCATCAGCAGGGTCAGAATTGTGCTGGGAATAACAACACCCAGCCTTTTAAGCATCTTTTTCAATTGCTTCCTCCGTTTCTGCTTCTTCCGAAGCGTTGTTTACGGCGGTCAGGAATGTCACATTGCCCGCCTGAATGTTGTCCAGCAGAGCCAGCAGTTCGCGCCCGCCCATCTTGGTGCTGCGGATGGCACGAATGATCTCGCTGTCCTCTTCCTTTTTCTGTGCTGCCCGGATGGTTCTCAGCCGTTCTTCCAACTCCGCGATCTGCTGTTCCGTCTTTTCGGCTTCATCCAGATATTTCTGTAATTTCTTGCCCATCGTCCCTCCTTAGTTGATTCTGCCAAAGCCTAAGAAGTGGCTCTGCCAGTAGGTCGAGTTGATGCTGGTGTAGGAAATGGGGTCGCCGCAGTGGATCATCATGCCATTGCCGACATAGATTCCAACGTGCGACGCGCCAACGGTGTTATAGGTTTTCTCAAAGAAGATCAGGTCGCCGGGCCGCGCATCCGCAGGAGAAACATAGCTGCACTTTCCGCGCAGGCCGTTGGCTGTTGTACGCCCAACGCTCCACCCATTGCCGCAGTTATTGATAACCCAACAGACAAAGCCGGAACAGTCAAAACTGGTGCTTGGGGAACTTCCTCCCCACACATACGGCATACCGAGATACTTTTCGGCTTCCTTTATCATCCTTGCGAACTTTTCATCCGAAAGGGCTTCCGAGGGAATGTCGTACTTGAAACCACCGCCGGAGCCACCAGTACCGCCGCCTGTGCCGATACTGCCCGTTGTGCCGCCGCTGTAAGTCGGTGATCCTGCGCCGAACAGTTCGGGGCGGTTGCCGTAGGTCAGGTTGTAGGCATTGTACCGTCCGGTCTGCTTCCGATTCATGTTCTTCCGCGCGATGGTATCAAAGCCCTTATTTTTCAGCAGGACATTGAGGATTTTATACTCGTACTCCACTTCTTCCTGATAAGTATAGGTTTCCATGCTAACATTTCCAAAAGCGTCAATCGTGGGCCGAATCCCTACTCTGGTTTCCATACGAGTACGAATCTCTATCGTTTCCCACACTTTCAAAATGTACTGCTGCTTGAACAGTTCTTTGATAACAGGCTTGACCTGTCCTCTGGTGAACTGCTCATAAACCGCAGTCAGATGGGAAATAAGCTGGTACGGGTCATGCCCGATCTCGTCCAGCTGATAGCGGTATTCATCGTAGCCCGGATGGGTAGATTCCATCTGCCGAATCTGCTTATCCAATTCTTTTTCCAGCTCCAGATAATCCTCTTCCGCACCTTTCATGTCGGCATCCTTGCTGGGGTAGGTCGTTCCCACAAAGGTACTACCCGTTCCCTGAATCGCTGCACCACAGCTAGAAAAGGCTCCCAGCATGACCATCACCAGCAGGATACCCACTCCAATACTGACCCACAGAGTTTTGTTCTGCAGAACAATCTCCTGCACCGCCGCTTTCGCTTTTTCCGTAATGGTGTTGGTTGCAGCAGCCGCCTGCTTGCTGGCGGCAGTTCCGGCTTTCTGGCCGCGCTTGGCTGCCGCATAGGCATCCTTATACTGCTTTTTCTGGTAAAACTTCGCACCGACTGTTTTTGCTTCACCTCCTGCGGCAGTCGGTGGCGGCTGGGGCTGTTTCTTTTTCAGCTGCGGTTCTGCTGCATTTTCTCCCTTGCCGCCCTCGCTCTCGGAAAATTTCAGACGGCTGGATTTCTGATCCTCCCCACCTCTTTTCTCCGCTCTGGCAGATTTATCTTTGGGCTTTTTTCTGCCTTTGACAAAGTGGTGCAGGCGTTCAGCTGCTTCTTCTGACTTGTGTGCAGCTTCCACGCCGGAATTGTCCTTTTCTACCTGATGTACTTTCTGATGGGCGAACCCGGTGGCGGTATCCACTCCTTTCTTGGCCACCTTCTTAACGCCCATTCCTACGCCACGGACAATGCCGCCTTTTTCATCCTCAAAGGAAAGTCGTCCTTTCTTGGTCTGCGGCTCTGCATCCGATTCCGCAGGCGCACTCTTCGGCTTGCCCTCCTCCTGATGGGCTTTGTAATAGTCCGCGCTCTGCTTGGCGGTGCTGTGATGCCGGGGTGCATCCTCCTCCCCGTCCTTGGCATCCATACACAGTTCTTCTTCTACGATAGGTTCTTCATCTGTTTCCTTTTCCGCAGTTTCCTTTGCCGAATCTTCCTGCTCCGGCTTTTCTTCTGCGGTTGCGGACTTCTGTTCCCCGGTGCGGAGGTTTTCATCCACCAGACCATCCTTGGTCATTTTCTGGACGATTTTATCTCTGCCTCGGAATTTCTTGTCTGCTATGGAAATCACCTCCTCCCGGCAGAAACCGTCATGCAAGCAGGGCTGCGTGGGTTTCCCACTTATCAAGCACCTGTTCCAGCTTCCGGGCAAAGGCGATCAGACGGGCGTTCACTTCCTCACGGTCAAGATAACCGTGAGCTTCCATGTGAAAGCCGTCAGTCAGTTCATCGGCCAGTGTGCCAACGGCATAGAAATCTTCCAGTACCGTATGTACCACCGATTCTTCATCGTGGAAGTTGAGCGGCTCCACCTCGTCAAAGGGCGGGCCAGCATCACTTTCGTGCGGCTTCATGTCAGAGTGGTGATGAATCCTGCGGCTCAGTCGGTCAAAAATGTTCGGTGTGTTCATGCTTCTTTTTTCTCCTTGTATTTTCCCATCTCATTGGGCTTCGTCGTCATCAGGCTGTACAGTTTCAGCGAAGTGTCGAACTTATCCTTGAACGGGATAATCGTGTTGCCATAGAACAGCAGCCCCTCGCCCTCGTTGCTGTTCGTCACATACGACAGCTGGAACGGCGAAATATTCAGCTGCTTCGCAAGGATTTGTCGGTCGCCGGATGCCTGGTTAAGCATATAGATAAAATCACTGTTCTCGAAGATATTCTCGATTTCCCGGCTGGCCAACAAATCCTTGATGTTCTGTGTAATTCCTGTCGGTACACCGCCCCATTTTCGGAACCGCTTCCAGATTTCGACGCTGTACGCTGCGGTCTGCTCTTCCTTTAAGAGCAAATGGAATTCATCGACATAGTATCGTGTATTTTTCTTTGCATTGCGGTTGATGGTGACACGGTTCCAGACCTGATCCTGAACGATGAGCATACCCAGTTTTTTGAGCTGTTTGCCTAATTCTTTGATGTCGAAACAGATAATGCGGTTATCCAGTTCCACATTGGTCTGGTGGTTGAACACCCGCAGCGAACCATTGACATAGATTTCCAGTGCCGTGGCGATACGCTGTGCCTGCCGTTCCTTCTGTTCCCGCAGACAGTCGTACAGATCACCGAGCGTGGGCATATTCTCCGGCTTCGGGTCGTTCAGATACTTCTGGTAGACCAGCGGCAGGCAGCGGTCAATGACCGATTTTTCTTCCGGCTCCATGCCATCCCGTGCGCCCATGATTAGTTCGCACAGGGAAAGAATAAAGTCCGATTTCATGCCCAGCGGGTTATCATCGTCCGCATAGTTCAGGTTAATGTCCATCGGGTTGATGTAGTCCTTACTGGTGGACGAGATATGAATGACCTGACCACCCAACGCTTCCACCAGCGGATAATACTCGCCTTCCGGGTCTGCCACGATAATATCGTCCGTTGTGGTGAAGAACACGTTGGTGATCTCACGCTTTGCACTGAACGACTTACCGCTTCCCGGTGTGCCGAGGATCAGACCATTCGGGTTTTTCAGCTGCTTGCGGTCTGCCATGATCATGTTATTGGACACTGCGTTCAGACCGTAGTAGAGGGAATCACCCTCCATAAAAAGTTCCTGCGTCGTAAACGGAACAAAAATCGCAGTGGAAGTGGTCGTCAGTGCGCGCTTGATGGGAACGAGATTATTTGCCAGCGGCAGGCTGCTCATAAGCCCCTGCTCCTGCAAATAGTCCAGACGGTTCAGAGTGCAGTTGAACTTCTGAGCGATACCAGCAGTCTGAAACACAGCACTATCCAACTCCTGTTTGGTCTTGGCCGTATTGAGGAACAGCACCGTAACAAGGAACATACGCTCATTGCGGCTTTGCAGATCATCCAGAATCTTTTTGGCCTCGCCGCCATAAGTTGCAAGGTCACTCGGAATAATTTCCATATCATAACCAGACCTCACAGCTTTCTTCTGTTCCTCAATTTTCATACGGTCCAGGTCGGTAATTTTGCCCTTGATCAGTTTGATGGCTTTCAACTGGTCTACCGACTGCACATGGATACTGACCACCAGATTTTTGTCCATGTCCAGAAACTCGGCCAACACCTTATCCGTCAGTTCCGGGGCAAGGATATTCAGATAGGATGCAGCGCCATAGGTATCTCCCATCATAAAGTCCTTGCCACTCTTGAACAGGAAACTGGTCGGGGCAATGAAGTCCTTGGTGGTCATGCCGCTCTGCAAGATGCGGTCATAGCTGAAATCGAACTTGTGCTGTTCCTCCTGATGAAAGGTTTCGTACATGATCTGAAGCCGTTCCATGCCGTTCAGCGGATAGGCTTTCACGCCCAGCACCTTGAAATTATTGAGAATATCGGTTTCGATACGCTCTAACCGGGGCTTTGCTTCCCGGACACTCTTTGCTTCGATGCTGAACGTGATGTACTTCGTCCGAACCAGACCGTTATTACCCTTGGCAAGCTGCTGTTTCAGCATCTGCGCATATTCCATACGCACATCGTCGAACTGGTCGTGCTGCGGCTCGATCTGAATGACTCTGTTGTACTCGCTCATGTCGCTCTTATGGTTGATGAACGACAGCTGAAAACGGATGCTGGCATCGAAGTAGTTGAGGAAATCGCACCAGCTTTCAAAGATGGTGTTTTTGTCCTCGTTCTGCGCCAACTGGTAGTTGATGTCGTAGAATCGGACAGTTTTGGAATACAGATGTTCCTCCACCCGGCAGATACCGTCGCGCCCCATTTCCAGATACGGAATGGAACGCTGCACGGTCAACCGCTGTTCCTTTTCGTTCTTCGCAGGTTTGCGGAAGAATTTCTGGAAGAAGCCGCCCGGCTGCGGTTTCCTCTTCGATTCACTTTTTACCAAAGATGCCTCCTTTCTTCTGAATCGGTGCTGCGGTTTCCAGTTCCCTGTCATACAGGTTTTCAATCTCATAGCGGCGTACCGCAGGGCGTTTGAATCGGACGCTGATAAAATTCGTCAGGATGGTTTCAAGGTGCATCCCGTTTTTCTCGTACAGAGCAAAGAAAAATTCCGGCAGCATCAGAAGTACCATGCCTGCCGCTGCATTGCTGGTTCCCAGCGTGTCGCGCATAAGAAAATAGAACGGAACGCCAATGCCTGCTGCAAACCCCATACACACTAGCTGGCGTTTCGTCAGGTTCAGAAAGACCTTGTTCTTCACTTTGGAAAGGTCTTTGGGAATCGTTACATAGGCCATTTATCACCAGAACAGCCAGACCGCCGCCGGGAAACGGCGTTGTCTGCTGTTTTTTCCTTTCATTGGATTTTCCCGGATTTAGTGACTGCCGAAGATCTGTTTGGACAGACTTCCCGTTTTGAGCAGCGAGAAGCAAAGGATCACCGTGTAGGCCATTGTGCCGAACAACGCCGAGTGAATATCCGAAGATACCCGGATGCTACCGATAAGGGCTGCATAGATTGCCACGCAGACCATCATCAGGAACGCCTGAAATGCCAGAGCGAACAGCCCCCGGAAGTAGTTCGTACCCACATGACCCCATTCACGGTTGCTCATAGTTGCAAATGGAATCGGAGCAAGCGAAGTGTAGAGGTATATTTCTATCATTCTGCCGTACATAATTACCGTGATAACCACCGACAGAATTTTCAGACACCAGCTTACAACAAGGGTTTCCAATGCCAGCGTCACCAGTTCGCCAATCGCCATTGTTGCCATTGCCGCCTGCATCTGCATGGAAAGGGAACTAATATCAATGGCGGTATTGCCACGGATAATGCCGGAGGAAGAATTTACCACCGACTGTCCAATGTCAAATACCGCCATTGCAATATCGAACGTATGGCTGACGAGATAAACCGCGATCCACATCTTCACGAAATACTTGAAGAACATCCATGTGTCCACATCGTGCAGATTGTTCCGCTCTGTCAGCATCGAAATCAGTTCGTAGCAGAGGATCAGCGTGATGATGATTCCCGCAATGGGGATCACCACCGAATCCGAAATATTACGGATCATGCTGAAAATGCTGCTGTTCCACCCTTGCGGTGTCTGCCCGACCTGAGCAGCGATTTCACTGGTCTGTTGGTTGACCGCTGTGAACATCGTACTCAGGTTGGACTCCACCATGCCGGAAAGAAGTTCCCTCATCCATTTTTCGATTGCTGCGAAAATATTATCGAACAATGGCGGGTTTTCCTCCTATCGCTTGTTGATTAGCCGAACAGACCAGAGAGCAGCGGGATCAGCTGGGTGCCGATGAGGATGACACCGCCGCCGGACATCAGCTGTTTCATCCCCAATTAGGTGTAAAAACTCTGCTCGATGGCGGGCGGCGGCGTACAAAAAATCTATATGGTGTTGTTAAGAGAACCGTCCCGGCGGGACAGGTCAGGCAGTGACCTGTTCCACCTCCGGGATGGGTTTGAGATTAAAATGAATTTCGATAGAAATGTGTCTTGTTTTATCTTCGTCAATGCGCTCATGCACGACGATTTCTTTGATTAAGCGGTTGAGGGTGGCTGCGTCCAGCTCTGTGATGTTGGCGTATTCCTGAATGGCTTCCACCCATTGTTTTGCGTCATTGGCAAGCTGGACTTCATC
>OMDJ01000599.1_pt1 | contig 22468 bp, 26 predicted proteins | sample 1645211 | NCBI WGS metagenome assembly OMDJ01 (sample SAMEA103958142, study PRJEB25191) | human gut metagenome | biome: human-associated habitat [ENVO:00009003]; feature: intestine environment [ENVO:2100002]; material: feces | place: Germany | collected 2013/2015 | reverse complement strand
GCTCTAATTTCCTGTGCTTTCTCAGCTGTTAATGCTTTCATACCTTTGTCTCCTTTCTTCGAAGTTTGATACGTACAACTATTACACCTTCAAGATAAACTATTTTCCATAATTACTCAAGCAAATACCCCCTTACATCCATGTCAAATAGGCTTTACATCCGCTTATTCCCCACATTTTCTATGACAAGTAAAGATAAATACTTTCTTTTTATGATTCCTATATTTATCTCTATGCCTATCCGCAACTTTACCTACTTCTGATAGGCTGCAGTAATATGGCTTACTGATAAAGTTAAGTTTGTCAAAACATACCCAATGAAAATGAGCATTACCTGCTCGAAGTTCTCTTGCTTTCTCTGTGCTTATAACTTTCATATGATTACCTCCCTTAAAAATATTTTTATTAATTTAAATATAACCCCTGCACTAAAATAGAGAAAGAAAAACCTTCTTTACATTATGTAAAATCACTCTTTTATTCTTATTATCTACAATGTAAATACTTCTTTGCTTTACTTTTTATGCTTTTCGCCATCATAATATAGTCAAAGGAGGGAGTACTGTGAAAGAAAGTAGAGGACAGCCAATAAATGGCGCACTTAAACAAGCTATTGTAAGATAGCCTCAAACAAGAATATATGTTTGCATAAAGAGATGGATTAAGAAACCAATTGCGATTCGGAAATAATCCCCTCACGCAGTAAAAGTTTCTTAGCCTGTTTGATGGCCTTGTCCTTCTGTTTTTCTTTCAGGGGTTCAGGCATATCAACTTTGTATAAATCGGTCGGATTCCACTCTTCGCCAGTAGACAACATTTGGTAGACAGCAGTGAGGATCATCCGGGCGATGGCAATGATGGCTCTTTTCTTGCCACGGCGTTTTGTGATTCGCTCATATTTGGTTTTGTAGTAAGGTGATTTATCAGATTTCACGGCTGCATGAGCAACTTGTACTAATGCAGGTTTGAGGTAGACACCGGCACGTGTTATTCTAACAGACTTCTTTTTGCCAGCAGATTCATTATTACCGGGCGTTAATCCCGCCCAGCAGCATAAACGTTTGGAATTAGAAAACTGAGTCATGTTGGTACCAATTTCAGAGATAATAGTGATGGCACTATTACGGTCAACACCTGGAATGGTACACAGTAACTGGACAGCATTTTCATAGGGCGCAATCAAAGAATCAATCATAGTGTCTATATCATTTATCGTAGATGTGATATAATCCATATGTGCGCGGACGAGGCGCATACGATATTTTTGGGAATCAGTCATCTGGTACCCTTCGATGGATTCAATGACACTGTCAGACTTCTTCTTTAGGGAACGAAGCAGTCTGGAAGCTATTTCTTCGTGGCTGATAGAATTGTCGGATTGCTTGATTAGGTAGTCAATAACGGAAGTGGCTGATTTTCCAAAGATATCGGAAACAACCGAATCTAATGCAACATTACAAACAGTAAGTGCATTCTGATATCTGTTTTTTTCACTGGAACGGCAGGAAGTCAGCTTGTAACGGTATCTTGTGAATTCTCGCAGGATACGGATTGGTTTACAAGGAATATAACTTCCGGGAACCAGACCTAATCGGAACAAATCCCCAATCCATTTAGAATCTTTGGTATCGTCCTTGTTGCCTTTGACAGCTTTCACCCATTTGGGATTAGCGATGGTGACGTTAATTTCGTCCTCCAAAAGGTTAAACACAGGAATCCAGTATTTACCGGTAGATTCCATGCAGACATCACGGCATTTGTTTTCAACCAGCCATTCTTTGAATTGCAGGATAGAATTGTTGAAGGTGGAAAAGCGCTTCTTGTGGTAAGAAGGTTCTACTCCGGAAGTGGTTTTGATGATTGTGGCAACGAGAAAAGATTTGTGGACATCGACACCACAGCAGGTTTGATAAACAACTTTCATAGTCAAAAGCTCCTTTCAAATTAAAATGATAAAGAAGCCATTGACTGTTCCACCGCACAATTAACAGAGAAGTTAAAACAATTCTTACTGTACGGTCTTGCGGGCCACTCATTTGTGCTTGAAAGATGGAACTTACACTGATTTATATGCTGTCTAAAACGAAGAAAGTCTTTACGACTCACCTCCCCGTGCTTTGTAGTGTAGCTTCTTCAAGAATTATTTTATCAGAAACGTGGAGGATTTGAAGACTTTCATTACTATTTGTGCCGCCGACTTGGCGGCGGAATGGAGATTTATATGATATTAAAATTTATGATTGTAGAAATCAAACGGTATCTAAGATCTTTATATTATCTGGTCGTACTATTTATTCTATTTTTGATTCACATGCTTGGTCTAAAAGGAGGTGTGCCATTTTTATTTTGGGGAGATGATTTTTTAGAGAATGTAAATTTTATCTGTATAGTTCTTTCCCTTTTAATGTCAGTCTATATTTGTGATGAGTTTTCTTATGGTACAGTACAAAATAAACTTTATTTAGGGTACAAAAAAAGCCAAATTTATATAGCGGAAGTAATTGCTTGCAGCGTATGTGGAAGCAGCCTTGTATTACTTGATTCTTTATTTTATCTATTAGGTTGCCTTCTTAGGAAACAGGAACTTACTCATTCATTCTCATATATTATGACTAATACTCTGATTTTTATGATTACAATTGGTTCTGTTTCTGTTATTATTTGTAGTTTTAGTTTACTTGCGAAGAAACGTTTGATAACGCAGTTCTTACTTGTATTCTTTGCCATATTTCTTATAAATAGTGGTCGAAAAACCCTTGCTACATTAACAGACTACGAAAGTGTATTTGTAGAAATAAATGAGGAAAACAATCCTGCGTCAAAAGATTTAATAGAAAGTTTTACAGAAGAACTAAACGCTACTTATCGGACACAATTAAATATGAAGATTACCTTATCCCCATATGCTCAATGTAACTTTTCTTCATATATAACCACAGAACGGCCAGAGGATAAGCCAAAACAATCATTTCTATTTAAAAATCGTGACTATCATATAGACTTTGTGATTGCTGATGTCATTCTTTCACTGTTCATCATTTTAGTAAGTGTAAATATATTTAAAAAGCAAAATATTTAAAGGAGGAGCCTTATGAATTACATTGTAACAACAACCAATATTACAAAACAATACAAGGATACAACTGCATTGAATAACGTATCTGTTCATATTCCTAGAGGTTCTATTTACGGATTAGTCGGGAATAATGGTGCTGGAAAAACAACTCTTATGAGACTATTATTAGGATTACAAAACCCTACCTCTGGTCAGATAAAAATCGCTGACAACATAAAAACGGGAGCTATATTAGAAACTCCTGCAGTATATCCGTATTGGTCTGCCAAACGAAACTTGAAATATCAGCTATCCTTGATAAAAAATCCAAAGTACAGTGTTTCTGAATTACTTAAAATAGTAGGATTAAAAGATACACGTAAACCACTTATACAGTATTCCCTTGGTATGAAACAACGTTTAGGGCTTGCATTAGCTCTTGCTAATCAACCGGATTTATTATTCCTTGATGAACCATTAAATGGCTTAGATCCTTCCGGGATACGTCAAATTAGAAATTTAATTAAAGCCTTGAGTGAAGACCACGGAGTAACTATAGTAATTTCAAGTCATATTCTTGATGAATTACAAAAAATTGTCACTCATATAGGATTTCTGAAAGACGGAATTTTAATTCATGAATGTAAAAATAGTGAAATAACAGAAGAATCATTAGAAGAATTCTATTTCGATGAATTTGAACAGTAAGGAGGAATGGTTCATGAATAAATTATTACGTGTCGAATTATCACGAAGACTAACTTCTATAATATACATTGGTGAAATTATACTATTATTAGTTTATAATTTTTTAGAGATATCTGGATCAACGTATGGTTTTGAAGTTAATATACCATATTTCCTTTTTAATAAAACTACATTAATATGTATATTTATTTCAATAAATGTGTCTCTAAAACTTAGTCAAGAGTTAGACAATAGAACTATTAACAACAAATTATTTTGTGGTTATAATAAATCGACATTTTACAAAACAGAACTCCTCGTTGGAATCATAGAAGGAACACTTTTGCTCTTAGCTGATACAATATCAGTAATATTACTTGGAATATTCCAGAATTATGAGTTAAATATATCTTACATTGATTTATTTATTAATTTTATAATAGCCCTTATAATCATCTCAACTGTGGCAATAATTTCAACAATACTCTCCGTTCTAATAAATAATAGAATTTTTTCTATATTTATTGTAATCGGTTTAACCCTTCTGCTTTTATATGGTGGAAAAGAAACAGTGCATACTCTAAATCAGCCAGTACAAACCACTCTATTTAGTATCGATGGGGAATTACGAGATAATCCGCTTTATGCTGAGGGCGCAGAGAGAACCATACACAATATACATCTATTTTTTTCTCCATATGCACAAGCAAATTATGTGCCTTATTTGCTGCATGAAGAAAAACAAGAAAAGTTTGATAATTCATTGATTCTAAAGAACAGTCCTTATCACCTGGAATTTCTAATAACTGATATATTAGGAGGGATATTTTTATATCTCCTAGGAAGTTATTTGTTTAATAAACGCAATCTACAATGAGATTGCACATTTTAAATTTGCAAAATCAGAATATTGGACACAAGTCAAAGAAGCAATCCTATAATATGCAAACAGAGGTACCAACAGGTACCTCTTCTCTTAATCTCTCTTGTTACACTATATTAAAATTTCGCCATTTATTAAAGGTTCTGTACTAGTGCGTAATATTTTTCTCCTTTTTTCATTAATTCATTAGACCGATGCACATCTGTCTATTTGTGTTGCTCTTGAAGTACAAAAAATACTGAAGAAAAAAACCTCCAACCTTTTTACAATCGCTTTGTCGCAATTTAATCTTAACTTAGTGACATTGCCATTCTGAGAATCAATCCCTTTTCTGTTTCTTCCTATCGTAATACCATTTCCATTTGTAAATGTGATTTCGTTTTGTCAGGTATGCTGCATCATCTACTGGTCGTTCAAGGTAATCCAACGCACCCAAAGACAATACTTCAAATTGATCCAGGATGCTACTCTTTTCAAGAATTGCCAGCATAGGAATATTGTTCTTGAACTTGAGTTCCAAAAGCGTCTTATAATCTTTTTCATCTACCTTTACTTGATTGAAATCTACTATTAAGATGTCATAAGGCATATCATCGTTATACGCTTTCATATCTTTAAATAATTTTCGAATAAGATTGGCTTGTCCATCAAGAACACGCAATGTTTGATGATATACTGCATCATCTTCACATATCAACAAAATCCCCATTGTTATTTCCTTTACAATCTGTTTTATTTCTTGTCATACCAAAAATCATAGAAATAAATATGACAAGCAAGGTATAGAATCTCATTCCAATTTAACAAATATACGAACAATTCACCTACGCATATAGCCACCAAAATCCTTTTTATCCTTAATGAAAAAAAATCTTTGCTTTCGCTTTCCCTTCATCTACAGGGCAATTGATATTTCCCGCTGGATTCATCTTCCACACCAATAGTGCCTCAGAAATTATTGCAACCGTTTCTTTCTCTTTCATGTGTTGCGTGCATAATTCCAGCTGCTGGGCATAGACAGTATTATATCTCTGAAGTTCTTTTTCCTTAGATAATCTCGAATACAGGCTAAACATAATGATATTTATGAACAGAAGAATAAGAGAGCTTATTACTGCCTCATTGATGTATTGCTTGTTGTTCATATCCGCATTCAATATGAAAATATTATATACGACATACATGCTTCCAATAGGAAGCAGTAGCAATACAATATTATATTTTTTAATAATTGTAGTGAAATAGTCTAAGAATCTATCGGCTAAAATTATAGGGGAAATCTAAGGATTTGAAAATCCACAGGAATATTTGGTGCTTACGTTTATGCTTACATTTATTATTCAAAGAATGACAAAACTTTTTGCTATTACTATTTGAATGCTGGATTACGAACCAAACTTATTTTAGTGATTCCAGCAATCAATATTCCAATAAGCACAACTGTATCTATCAAAAGAACAACAACTATACTTTTTATCAATCCATGTACAAACATTATAGAAAATACTTCTACTGACAACGCAATAAAACATAAATAATTTGCCAAATACTCCGTTATGAGCTCTCCGTAGATGTAGTTCATTAGATATTTCACATAAATAACTGGTCTTAACAAAATATGGATGCAGATGCAGGCTAACGGATATGCAAAAATAAATCTTTTATCTACAATCGAAGTTGCTATTCCATTATCCCATTGAACAGGAATTTCAGATGGTAATTTTGCATATGATAATATTCCTATTATCAAACATAATGATGTAATAATTGCCCATATAATAAGACTGCCCCAAATATACAGGAAGCTAACTGAATCCAATTTGAAAACAGGTTTATTATCGCTCCAATAAGTATCCAAATCTGCTACATATTTCTCAACCTGTAATTCATCAAAACTGATATTTCCAGATTCAAGTATTCTTTCACACATGGTTTTTGCTTTATTTAATCCCTCTATTTGTGTTTGAATTGTTGTAGTTTGTTTCTCTATAACTTTTGCCAACGGTACTTTATCAGATATAATATTGCGGATATCTTCAACAGAAATTTCCAAAGTACGCAAATAAGCAATTTTTTTAATGTTTTCAACATCTTTTTCAGAATAATCTCTATATCCATTTTTATCATTTCGTAACGGTTCTATAAGCTTTTCTTTTTCATAAAAGCGTATGTTGGAGCGTGTTAATCCTGTCCGTTCTTCAACTTCTTTTATCGTCATAACGCCTACCTCCTTATTCTGGAAATCTATTTAATTTCTTTTTTGTGCATAACCATACATAATAAAACAATTTCGGCTAAAAGAAAAATCAATCCTACAATGGTAGCCCTTGTATATATTGGTTTTAAAGAGTACATTCCAATCTGAAAGATATTGGAATCTAACATAAATTGGCTTATATTGAAATCTGTAACCCTTTCAATAAGCATATATAAAACATTTAAAATCTTAAATGAGATTAAAAACCCAGTTACCACAGTAAAAGTTATGCTATTGGTTAGCATATAAAAAAGTAAAACTAAACAACAAAACCCCCAATGTAAAATAAACTGCACTATCAACAATTTCATTATAGCAAAAAAGGAAAAGTCCATAAACATATTTCCCAAAAAGATTGCCCCTGCGATAATCGTACAAAATGAATATATAAAAAAATGCAAAGCACAAACAACAAATACTACTATAATCTCTGAAAAAACCAACATTTCACGCCAGGGAAGTTGATTTGCAATATTTTTTATAAAACCATTCTTATACTTGGCACTAACAAATATAAGAACCGCTAGGGAACATAATAGCATAATCATACCGCCATTCATTTGTGCTGCAAGTAGTTCTCCTGCATTGGAATAAATTAAAATTGACGTATTAGTAGAAACCAATATAACGCTAAAAAATGCAAGCAAAATATCAACAAATAAGATAATCCATGTAGACGCAGAACGAAAGAAACGATATAAATCCATTTTTATTATCTCAGTCATTAGAAGCACCTCCTGTTAAGCTAAAATAATATTCCTCTATATCTTCTGTCAATTCGGTTTTTAAAATCTGCCTTTTCAATTCACCTTTTTCAATAATTCCATAACTAGTAGCAATTTTAGATAGTTCCCCTAAAATATGGCTAGATATTATAAATGTTATACTTCTTTCTTTGTTTAACTTGATAATCATTTTCCGAATTTCAGCCATGCCTTGCGGGTCAAGACCATTGATAGGTTCGTCTAAAAGAACTAATTCCGGATCTCCTATCAAGGCTAACGCAATACCTAACCGTTGTTTCATTCCTACAGAAAAATGTTTGACTTTTTTATTGTCGACAGTTGACAATCCTACACTTTCTAAAAGCTCTGTAATATATCTTTTACTTGAAATACCCTTTGCCAAACATTTCAATTTTAAATTCTCTTGCGCACTCATATTCGGGTAAATTCCCAAACTTTCAATCAATATCCCTACACGATTCTGCATATAAATCATATCATGATTATTTTTCTCAAATAAATATATATTTCCTTCTGTGGGGTATGACAACCCACTAATCAACCTTAAAATCGTAGTTTTCCCTGCCCCGTTTCGTCCTATCAGACCATAAATTTCTCCCTTTTTGACTGATAAATTCAAATTGTTTATAACCTTATGTTTTCCATACCATTTCGTGAGATTATTGGTTTGCACTAAAACTTCCATGTCATGTCCTCCTTGTCAAATTATTAGTTTCCTTGAAATATAAGGTATCAATAAGGTTTATAGTCAAGTTATTTTTTCAATTTTTTCAAATCAGTGGAATAAAAAGATGGATTTCGTAGTAATCAACATTGTGGAAATGTGTATAACTGGCTGTCTATCTTTTATTTTCGATTACTTAATTCTTTACTGTACATGAGTATTCTATCTTCTATCTACTACTGCAATTCTAAATAAACTGTTTTATTTATCTTATCTTTATCGCCACAAACAACAAGTATTGAACATGATATTTTTTAATTATTGAGTATCTCTATAAATATTTAGTTATCGTCTCCGTAATTTTTATAATTTCTATTCCACTATTTACCTCTCTAATCCACAAAAACATGAAATTATTCCTAAGAATTCTAGGCTCTAAATAAAAGCTTAATATAAAAAATTCTACCTTATTTTCTATATGATGATGGTTCTATATAATCTTCCTCATATCCTATTCTTCTTCTATATGCTACAGTTCCTCCTTGACTTTGCATTGCCCCTATTCGCTTCTCAACCTGTATAATGTCCTCCATACTAATTAGTGGATGTGTTGTAAAGAAATAATCACTATTTGAATACCATAATAAATTATCAAACATATCTTCTTTAATGTGTATATTGAAACGTTCCTTTTCCCACCATAAATCCGAAGGTAATAATAACAACCAATTCAAATTACACACTATTTTATACTTTGTACATATCAATTCAATCGTATCTAGCGTTTTATTAATCATTTCCATAGTTTCCCATGGAAATCCTATAATAAAAGAGAGAAAACAATGTTTATCAAAATGATATTGTTTTAAAATTTCTAAAGCGCTAAAAAGCTGCTCTACAGTTAATCCTTTTCTTATTTTTTTCAATCCTTCATTATACCCACATTCTACACCTATTTGCATAGATGAAATCATTTGCAATGGTATATTCTGCAATATTTCATTCTTTAGTATATCAGTGACTCTTGCTTCGATAAATACTTTTTCAGTATAACCATACAAACGATGCAACTTTTTAAAAACACCAATAGCTCTTTTTCCATTTGCCGTAAAACAATCATCTACGAATAATAATCTAGTTCCTCTATTTATGTTACCTTTAAACTGCAGTGCATGCCTAACACGATTAATTACCTGATCAACAGATAACCCTCTCCAGTTTCTCCTATGAGGTATGGAACAAAAAGCACAACTAAAACGGCACCCTCTAGAAGTTTCTACCGGCAACTGTGTATATGGATTGGATGATGGTAATAATTCGTATGCTGGATACGGTGTATTTTCCATTTCTTCTACTGTCAAATCTATCTCATCTTCATTTCGTAACACATTACCATTAAGTTTATAAGTAATACCTTTAATACTCTCCAATGTCATATTATGCTCAAGAGCATCGCATAAATTCACAATAATTTTTTCGCCCTCACCACGCATAACTATATGGGCATCTGATACTTCTAAAACATGTTTATCAAATATTGATGGATGCAACCCACCTAATGCTATTTTAATTTCTGGAAAATTATCCGCTACTCGTTGAATAATAACCCTTGTATTAGACCAATTAAAAGAATTGACTGAAAACGCAACCAACTGTATGTCTTTACTAGAAATTTTCTTCATTATATACTGAGCGCACAATTCTTCTATGTCCCCCTTGTATTCATACTGAGCAAATTCGCAAGGATCAATTATACTTACTTCATGTTTATTTTGCATTAATATAGAAGCCAAAAGATAAATTGCCATCGGTGCTAACTCTAATGGTTCAAATTGATTTTTACTTACTTTTTGTGGTAATGCCACTATTAAAACTTTCATAAATATTTCCATTCCTTTCGTTTCGCTCAAGGCACAAAACGTTATGAAAACATTGGCTTAAGCGACTTCTTTTTTTATAATTCTTCTTGTAGGGAACTCGATATACTGCAAATCACGGGAAGAAAACTTTTATTTTATTATGCTATTTTTTAATTCTTTCCAATCCCAAAATAATATCTTCCACCATTAAAATGCCTCTTTAAATAATTTAAGAGAGGATTTTAGTATTTTTGAATACTAAAATCCTCAGCGCTACCATAATTTAGGCTTAAATATTAATTGTAATGATAACCGTATCGCCAGCTACAGCCCCATTTACATAGGTAACATAATATGTTTCCCACACCCACTCTGTGCCATAAGTTGAAACTCCACTACTATCATCACCATCCAAACCTTCAACTACCGGTGGCTGATATCCGTTCATATCCTCGCCCATACGGTTCCCTCCTTTCATAAATATTTGTTTTATCAAAATACTACCGTATGATAAAACACTCTATCATATATTTCAATTATTGGGTAAAAGACTCAAATTATCCAAATCTTTTTCTAACATATCAATATAAATATCATCCATGAACGTAGCAGGGAATTTTTCTGTGATTTCCCCCATATCTCTAACCGATTTAACAAATGATGCCATATAACAAGGTATTTTTTTCTTCCATAATTCGTATAAACCACCATTCCAGTACTCTTCAATACTATGATTTCTGATATTCCCAACAACCAATGGCAAATAGGGGCTTGTCACAATATCCCCATTTGCACGAATACTTATATAATACATCGGTAGTTCTGTATGTTCCGGAAAGCGTATTAAATGATCGACAGGATCACCCCATGCAATTTTAATAGTTGGATTACTTGCATTAATCGTATTAATTGTGTTTACCAATTTTCTGTATTGAATATCTGTAGGACAAATATTCGCTATATTTCTATTACCACGTCCTAATGGCATAAGCGGTTGTACACGCAACTCAATTTTATTATTAAAAGACATGGACTCTAATTTTGTATGTAATTCTTCCAACTCCTCTATGTTAAATGACGTCGGTGTAAATGCAATCGACATTTCCATGTCATATTTTCTGACAATATTTATAGCTCTAAACACGCTGTCATAAACGCCTGCCTTATTTCTTAATTTATCATGGCTCTCCGATTTAGCACCATCTACGCTAAACTGTATGCTGTTCAATCCTGAATGATATAAATCTCGTATAACACTTTCTGATGCCAAAATACCATTGGTTACTATTGCTGTCCTGACTCCGCAATTACTTAACATTTTTATACATTTGCAGATAAGTTCTTTTCTCAATAATGTTTCACCGCCGCAAAAACAAAAATTTAACAATTTCATAGGCAGGATATCTTTAACAAATTTAAGCACCTCATCATCAGATAATTCATGCTCCATTACTTTGTTTTCACCACTAGCATTGTAACAATGTAAACATCTTAAATTACATTTATTTGTTATATCCAAAGCTAACTGATATGGTCCTACTGTAAAGTCTATATTTCTATTCATATATATACCTCTCTAATGCTCATACTGTCCAATCATAAATAATTAAGTCATTTCCTTTTCCATACTCATCTATTAACTGTGAAACTTTTTTAAACCCACAATTAAAGAACGGTTTTTCCAACATTTCTAAATCTGAACCTATCGTTTTAATCCTTAACTTAGAAATAGTAAAGGGATACAAACTCTTCAAAAGTTGTTCACACCCTATAAGTACTGGTTCTAATATATCTTCTGGAACTAACAATGTTGTAATTTCTAATATATCCGTTTCTGGGTGATTATTGGATATAGATGTTATTCCCATTACATTCCCTTCTCTATCTTTTAGCACAAAAAAATCCTCTTTATAATATGTTAGTGATTCCATGAGCTGTCACTGACGTGATTTTATCGCTTGTCAGTAGGCTGCTCAGTTTTCTGTCTTTGGTTTCGTTGACAGACTGGGGAGTTATCCTCCCCAGAGCATTATCAGATATACTGTGATAGTTCTTTTAAAACATATGCTATCGTACTGGCTTCCTCTGTCGCCATTCCGGCTTCTTCCAGACTTCCCTGATTCCAGAATCGATCTGAAGGATGTGCCAGTTCCACACCAATCCGGTGGTTTGGAATACATAAAAACCATCCATTTACCTGTCTGCCAAAGGTTAAATGATAACTGTTTCCATTCAGATTGAGTTTCACCTCATAGGGCTGGGCATGAAGCTGGATTGGATGAATATCTGTCATACTATTCACTAACCTCCAGCATTTCATGTTCTGTAACATAGCGAATCGTGTAATCATCGATTAGGCGTTTGTTTTGTTGAAATGCATACATCAATGCTTTCTCACAAATACGATTGATCAGTCTTGGAATACCAGTGGATGCATGATAAATCTCGTCAAGGGCTTTTTCTGTAAAAAGTTCCTGCTGACAACCAGAATAATCCAGATGACTTCGGATGTATTTTTCACATTCAGCTCGATCCAGATGAGGAAGTACACAGTACATATCAATACGCTGACGGATTGCAGCATAGCGCTGAAGTTTCAGCTTCGTCGTCCACAGTTCGGTCTGTCCAACTAATACAACGGCCATTGGACTCATAGAGTCAAAGCGGTAATTCAGAAGAAATCGGAACTCTTCCAGTGTTTCTTTTTCCAATAAATGCGCTTCATCAAGAATACATACTACTTTTTTATGTTGTACTCCGCGGATGATCTCAATCTGTTGTTGCAGCTGGCGTTTGGAATCCCCCCTGTAAAACTTGGATTCCAGTCCTAACTGGTCCAGGAGTCCTTTATAGAACCATCTCGGGGTCAGTTTTGAATCGGAAAGATAAAGGACAATGTATTCCGACTTTGGAAGTTCTTCATAAAAGCGGCGAATCAATGTAGATTTGCCACAACCGGGATCAGCAGTGACAACTGCAAACTTCTGGCGGTCTGCCACATAAGCAAGACGCCCAAGGGTTTCGCGAAAAGAATTCGATTCATAGAGTTTATCTGCGGGGATATCCCTTACAAAAGGGGTATGTTCCATGCCAAAGAACGTCTCATACATTACCATCAGCCTCCTTCCTATAAGAAGCAAAGGAAATGGCATTTGCTACCTGCTCACGGTTCTTTTCATGCTGTACTTCAAGAGCATCCAGAAAACGTGAAGTACTTGGCTTCTGTTCCTGCATGGAAACCGGGAGTGTAGGATTTTTATCACAGTAAGCACCGATTTTAAGTGGTCTGGCTGTGAACGGTTCATAGCCGGGATAAGTAACAGTCAGCACTTCCGGAGCCGCAGGATCGTAAGCAATCTCTACTTTGTACCCAATCAGTTCAGGCTTTGTTTCATAACGCTGTCCCCGGAAACTGATGCAGGCTCCTTTGTCAACTTTACGTTCTTCATGATGCAGGAAAGCTTCTGAAACGACAAAAGTATCGATAAAGTTCAGTGGCCGGGTATCCCTGTTCCATTCCTGGAGAGGTGTGATCCCGTTTTCGGGTACCGCAGCACCCAGGCTTTCATAGTATTCAGCAATCCCTTCATGTGGCTTTTTGTGATAATACTCCTCAAGGAAGACAGACCATAAATGGTTCAGTTCTTCCAATGATCTTATATTTTTCAGTTTGGCTTCCCGATTGAAGGCATCTACCACCTGGTGGAACTTTTCAATCTTTCCCTTACTTTTCCCGCTCCGGATTCGCGCGAATTTCACGCGGATCCCAAGTCTTGCAAGAGAAAAGCTTAACTGTCTGGCAACATACTGTTTGCCATGATCAAAATAACAGGCATCGAATGCTCCGTAACGGATGACCGCTTGGTGGAAGGTATCTTCCACGATTGTTTCTTCCTGGTTATCATAAAAACGGGAAGACAAGATATATCTGGAATGATCATCGATTGCTGAAGATAAATAAGTCTGGACTTTTGCCCCATTTTTACCAATAGGGAGTTTGGGACCATACTTGATATCCCCCTGGATCAGCATCATACGGTGTGGTTTGCAGAACCGTTTGGATGAACTTTCACGTGCATCCCGATACATCTTCATATGTTCCCTGCCAAAACCACGCTTATAAAGATGCCGTTCCAGAGTAGGACGCTTTAAAACTCCAGGAGCCACATGTCCTTCCATTTCAAGAATCAGAATGATCTGAGCGACGGAACGTTCCGGTACTTCCTTTCTGAGTTGGATGGCCTGTTCTACAAGGAATTCAAAGTTCTCGGGCAGTCTCTGTGAGCGCTGTTTCTTCCTGGTTGCCGGTTTTAACCCGGAAAACTGTCCTTCTCTGTATGCCTTTTCATAGCGGTATAGAGAACGGACCGTGATCTCGTTTTCCTCGGCAATCTTTTTGCGAAGCTGGAGTTTTTTGGCATCATCCAGATCCCCGTGCAGAAGCGGGGAAATGAGCTGGAAACGACGGAGAGCTTCCTGTTCCTCCCATTGTCTTACTATCTGTTGGTTTGTATTCATAATTCGTGACCTCCTTTTGAGATCACTATATATGAGAATCCTGTGACAGACGAACGAAAGTAGGTGCATGCGTGTATTAGTAAAAAGCCGGCAGAAAACCACCGCTATTGTAAATGATGCGGATGGTCTTTTCCAGCCAGTTTAAATATTTATTCCTGACCGCTTCGAGCAGTGACTGGTCAGAGAAAAGAAGATCCTTGCCAAGTCCGAGAATGCTGTATCCTGCATTTCTAAGATATCCTTCCATGTTTGCAAGATTGAGTTGAAACCACCGCAGCCAGTACAACATGGTACTGATCGAAGGATAGTCTTCAGAATCCTGATCATGAGGCGTTACGAACCCATCGATCACACCACTGATGACCTCAGCTTCATAGTGTTTATATGGAAGCAGTACATCTGGAAGTTCATTATGATAGCTCCCACATGCAGTACATCTGAATCTCCGGATACTCAGGAAATCCCGGTCACCACCTTCATGTTTTCTGATACGAAGTCTGGAATCCCGGTATCTGAGTTGTCCACCACAGCAAGGACATCCTGGTATATTTTCACTGCCCTTAACAAAAAACGCCGTTTGCCTCATTGCGAACAAGCGTATACTCTGCTATAATGAACATGGTTTTTACCAGATCTCAGAGTACACGACTGCCAGGAAGGTGCTCTGAGATTTTTTCTTTCTGTAGGATAATGACAGTATACAGAGCAATTTGACGACAGGCAACAAGATCTAAAATATGTTATTTTAAAAGAGCATCAACAATAATAAAACAGCTTGCTTCTTAATACTGTTTCTTTTTGATAATCACTCAACCCTTTATTCCTATTTGCCGGACAATTATGATACGTATATTCTGTATTATCTGCATACATTTTATAGGCAGCTAATATCTCCCTAATGTCATCTTCAGTTGCCCAAACCAAATCATATTTCTCATTTAATTTTATAGTTCCGTTTACCATGAATGGTGATCCTCCTTTTCCCCATGACAAAGCCCATAATTTATCAAATGCAAACAATGTAACCACAATATCTTTAAGAAAATCAGCTGTAGGGTTCAAATATGCATATCTTGTTGCAAAGTCATCTTTAATTTGTTCTATCGTTCTTTCTCCATTGCATAGCTTAAGTATTTCCCATGCTTCTCCATTCATAACCATTTCTTGAGTTTTTCCATTTACAATAGCAAAACTTTTTTTATTTCCTTTTTCATGTCGGAAATAAAATATTCTTTCTTCCACAAATTTAGGAATACTCTTTAATAGTTTTTCCTTATTAATTAAACTTATATTATCGTAAAACATATATCTACCTCCTTTGATATTAGCTACTGAGTTCTCCTTTCTTTTATTTCAGATAAATAGTTTTTATATCAGAAAATCCTTCAAAAAGATTTCTTTCATGAGTTACTATAAAAATTATCTTTTCCCTTCCCAACTCCCAAAGAATCTCTGATAATATCTCCTTTGTCTTCATATCTAAATCAGATGTTGGCTCGTCCAAAATTATAATATCTGTATTTTTCAATAATACTGGTAACAATTGAATTCTTTGCATTTCCCCTCCCGACAATTCGTGGAATGATCTGTCTAAATAATATAAAATGTTAAATTGATTCGTTAAATATATCCTTTCTAACTGATACTGATTTATCAATATTTCGAGATCATCTATATTAAAATGTTCTGCTAACATCTCTTTTACCGTTATGTCCATTTCAGTTTGATTTTGTATATATATAGCCATTTTATTTTTTCTCAAGAATTCAATTTCTACTTCTGAAATAGGAATTTTATTAAACTCAATGTTCCCCTTTTTCTTAGTATGTAATAAACCACATAAAAGATATAAAAGGGTTGATTTACCACTACCATTCACTCCCATGATCAGATTAATTCCTTCCACAAATTCTGCATTATAATTTGTGAAAATTTTTTTATTATCATAACTGAATTCTAAACTGCTAATTCTAATTCTATTAATCTTTTGATCAACTATTTTTGTTCCGTACTGCTCCTTCTCCAAATTTCTTATTTTTGTAATCCAATCAAAGGAATTTTGGGTATCTTGATATACTTGTCCAAAGGAAAAGAAAAATTTAATACTCTGTATGAGCATTCCAAAATACGACGAAATTATCAAAAACTCCCCTAATGTTAAGTCCCCTGAAATCATCTCAATACCGCCAAATATTAATGCTGTTGATTTAAAAACAAGCGTAATTATACTCTCTAAAGAATTGTAAAAATAAGAAAGTTTAGTATACTTCATGAATTCTTCTAAATATTTTCCAAACTCTCTTCTTCTTTTGTTTTCATTATTTTTATAATCAGCCCATAGTTTTATTTTTTTAATAAATTCAAATTGTTCGTTAATATGTTTGTAATATGCCGATTGTTCTTCTTTATATCTAGTACTTCTCTCATACAACGGTTTTTTTAAATAATGGTAACTAAGTATGTAAACCGGAACTATGAACATTATAAGTAAAAATATTTTTTTATTCATTTTTCCAATTGCTATGATTACCCAAATTATAGTTAAACACTGAAACACACTACTTATAATATTGTCAAAAACAAAAGCCCATATTTTATTTGTATCAATACTAATTTTTTGATGCAAATAAGATGGATTAAATTTACTATTTTCACTATAGTCAGAATATTGCACACACCTTATAATTTCATTCATTGTGTTAAATACAAGTTGGGACTGAACTGTAGTTTTATAAATATTAAAGCAATATGTTAATACTGTCGTTATTACCCCCACCCCCACTATCAAACCACCAAATTTAATTATTTTTTCTTTACTTGGCATGTATATCACTGTATTAAAGTAAAAACCATTCAAATATGGAACAACTAATGCTAATATGAAAGTCAGAAAATTTCCCATGATTATGAAAACCAAAAGCCTTTTATTCTTATAAAAATTTTTATGTACAAACCGTAATAGTTCCATAAATACCTCTTTACCAAAAGTTTTATACATCATTTACTTTAAATTTTTGTTTCATGATCTTGTATTTTAGCTATTACATGCCAAAATCCTCATTTGTTTTTTCTTATATCTTATATACATTAAAAACTCTTAATTTTTTTATATCTGCTATAATTTGTAAATTAATTGTCACATTTCGTTTGATACAGACTATATATAGACCTAGTTCTTCAAATTAGCGGTTACACTATAACTGTAATTAGGACTATATATAGGAGGTGTTCTATGACTTGCAATCAAGCCGTTTGTAATAGAATTGCCGATTTATGCAAAGAACAAGGAATTACTTATTATACGTTAGCATGTCGTTCCGCTATTCCTCAGTCCACCTTAAAAAATCTATTTCATGGAACTAATCCTACACTTTCTACTATTAGTAAAATATGCAGTGGTTTTGGCATAACAGTAAGTGAATTTTTCCAAGCAGATTATTTCTTGATATGCGAAGATGATTAATTTTGAAGAAAGGTATGAATTATATGCTAAATTTAGCTATTTGTGACAATGAGCCCGCTATCATTGAAAAATTAGAAAGATATTTGGATAAAATATCAGACATTTCATTTGACTATGAAGTATTTTTTAGTGCAGAGGAATTATACTCTTATAAGAAAAAACAGGAATTAAATTTTGATGTCTATATCCTTGATATTGAAATGGGGGAGATGTCAGGATTGGAACTTGCTAAAAAGTTACGTAAAGAATCCCCTCATTCTCTTATCATTTTTCTCACGGGTTTTTCCAAATATGTTTATGATGTTTTTGAAGTTGTAACTTTTGATTTCATTTTAAAACCGATTTCTTTTGAAAATTTCAGCAAAGTGCTTCATAAGGCATGTGACTTCTTATGTATTGCTAAAGTAAATTTTGTCTTCAGTTATCGTAAAAATAGTTACAGTATCCCTTGCCATTCCATTGTATATATAGAAAAACTTGGAAGAAAAGCACTTATACACACAAATACGGGTGATATATACCAATGTAATAAAAATTTAGACGAAATATGGTCACAATTAGATAAGCGTATGTTTGCATCTATTCGAGTGGCATGTATTGTGAATCTTTCTGAAATCGTACAAGTAGTACGTGATGAACTTCTATTAAAAAATGGAAATACTCTCCATGTTGGACGTGCCTATCGGCAAGAAATCAAACTACATCATTTACAATTCCTAAAGGAGCAGTTATGAAAACTTTCTTTTTTATATGCTTAACAAATTACTTAGATTTTAGGATATTAGAAAAATATTTGCACTGTTTCAGTCACGAAAGAAAAGTTAATCATCAGAAAATATTTGTTCTATTTCTTTTTTGTACAATTACTACAAGCATAGTGAACATGTATAAAAATCCAACTATAAATTTATTATGTAGTATCTGTATGATATATTTGTACAGTTTATCCTTTTCATATTCACGCTTATATTATATAATTCTGCCTATTTTATATATTGGTTTAGGATTTGTGTCAGAACCTATCGGATTTTTATTAACACTCAAACTCAAAACACAAATCAGCGCAGAAATATCTTTTTATATCTCTGCGCTAATTTGCGAATTTATTCGCTATCTTCTAGTTCGGGCTATATGCCATAGCTGGGCACTTCAGTTGCCAGACTTATCAAAACAGATGAGCCTATTATTTTTTTTAATTCCTCTTTTCAGTGTATTTATTAGTTGCATGGCAATATATTTGACCGGAACTTATGATAATTTAACGGGAAACGTACTATGCATGGCAATTATTTTATTAATATTATTAACAAACATACTGACATTTGCTATTTTTCACAAATTAAGTATCGTAATAGCTGATAATTATAAAAATGAGTTTCTCCTACAAGAAGTGAAAATGAAAGAACAGTATTATCGTGAAATCGAAGCAGGAAATAAAAAGGTACAAGAAATAAAACATGATCTAAAAAATCGTCTGCTTGCCCTTTATGCAACAGAAAAAGCAAATGTAGATTTTAAAAAAGAATTTCAAAAGATCATTGGTGAATTAGATGAAGGAGAAAAGACTATATACACTGCCAATATAATTGTCAATACTATTTTAAATAATAAACTTCGTGATGCCCAAAAGAAACATATCGCAACAGAAACCTCCGTATTAGTACCAAAGCAGATGAATCTAGATTATAGTGCTGCTGGGATATTATTAGGGAACCTACTGGATAATGCAATAGAAGCATGTTCAAAACTAGAAGAGCCCAAAAGATGGATAACTGTGAACATCATTTATAAAGAACATACCTTGATTTTAAAAATTTCCAATAGTAAAGAAATAAAAAAGGTAGACATTACATTGAGTAGCAAACGCCATTATAAAAGGAGTGGAATTGGAATACACAGTGTTACAAGTGTAGTGGAAAAATACAATGGCACAATAGAATTTTTGGATCTAGGTGAAGCATTTGAAGTGAGTGCTGTTCTTTATGGTGTTTTATCATAAGAAAACACTCTTCATAGAATATTATTATTCTTTTCTATTCTCAATTCATTTTTATTTCTTCTTGGTATACCTGTATTCCATTAAATAGTTTACTCCTAATACAATTTATTACATATAATATACCTTTTATTACAGCCTCACAGACTGTCACTATTCCTATACTATAATTATTCAAAATAAAAAAGGAAGGTTACAAAATATGTTAAAAAAAATCAAATTTATCAAGAAAAATATGAATGTTAAACTATTATCTTTCATGGCTAGTTTTGCATTGCTAATCACAACAATTGCTTCTAACCAGCGTTGTTGGTATGTAATGTATGAAGATACGCTACCTAAAGGTCACGAAAAATTAAAAAAATCCCATTTTTAGCCATGCGCTCTATTAATAGGTATTTGACAGAAAAAATGATTGATTATCATATTATTGAGCCTGAGGATATTGAAATATATACTTACGGACTAGTAAATGGGTTTATAATAATTGCAAATATACTCACCACCTTATTATTTGCTTATTTAATTAAAAAAATGGATGCTGCCATAATAATGCTATTATCTTTTATTCCACTAAGATCATTTAGCGGTGGTATACATTGCAAAAGCAAAACAGCTTGTTATATGATTTCCAATATTATAATTATTATTTTGCTTATAGCCCAAAATTACTTTTTGAAATTTCCACTACTTCTTTTATGTATCACATTAATAAGCGGGATATATATTTTTTTCAAAAAAATATCCAATAGTGCTAATCGTACTCTTGATAATCAAGAAATCCTATATTACAGCAAAATCAAAAAAAAGATTCTTATTATTTTATTTTTCATAATCGCTGTATTATTATTATTGCATAAAGTTAATTATGCAATGGTTATAATGTGTTCAATAATTTTAGTAGCACTTCTTCTTATTCTAAACGAGAGTGTCGTTTTATCATCAAATTAGATGATAGAGCGATTCCCTCGCTCTATCTATAAAAAATCCAAAAGAAGAATTCCTTCCTTTTTAAGAGTCTTTCCACAAACAATCTAATCTGATTATTCCAGAGCGTGAGAGCTGATTATTTCGCATCAGGAGCACCGGAGCTAAGCAAAGCTTAGCTCCACTGATTTTTAGTTGTGAACTGTGAACCATCGGTTCGCCTTTCAGCTCCACTTGATATCACTTATATTTTGTGTTTTGCACAGTATTTCCGCATGTTCATTGAGCCCATTTCGATCCAGAAGGAAGTATGCGCATAGCGGTCAACGATAGCTTCTGTCTGTACACTTTCATTCAGACGTGTAACCCAATCTTCCTGACGATACTGGGTACAGAAAATCGTTGAGGTGGTATCAGACCGGCACTCAAACAATTCAAAGAGAAAATACAATTCACTGTCGGACATATCCGATACCAGCCACTCATCTATAACAAGAAGTGGGATTTTGCTGTAGCTTGCAAGAAGACGCTTCTGTTTTCCTTGGACGACAGACGCGTCTCCGTACTCCATAAGCAGATCCGGCAGACGTATATATCTGGCTTTGATTTGTCCAAGGCAGGCCTGCTTTGCAAGTGCACACGCAAGATATATTTTTCCTGAACCAGTAGGTTCCTGAAGAACAACACTCTGATGACAGCCGATGTATTGGCACCAGAACAGGTCTTTTAAAAGTGATTTGTTGAGTCCCCGTCCATCATAGTAAAACCGTGCATATCTGCCTATGGGAATCGCAACTTAGCTGACTTGATCAGCCGCTGGATTCTGTTGTTGTATTTCTCCTGATAGACATAATCAACAAGCCGTTGAATTCGGTCATCGAAAGACCATGCAAGGGTATCCGGCTCTGTCTACTGTATTTCCAGACCGGTTATAATTTCTGACATATTTAGCTCATGGAGCTTGCGTTTGGTTTCGTCATTAATCATTGCCGATACCTCCCGCATAATAGCTACTGCCTCTAAGATACCCCATAGGGGCTCCAGCATTCTTTTTCGTTTTTCTGCTTTCCAAATATATCTGGTCTTGATTGGCAGCCAAAATGGAATTAAGATGATGATAACGGGGCTTCCTTATTCCGCTGGCAATGGCAAACTCACAAGCAGCTTCCAGGCATGCTTCAGAGTATTTATTACTTAAACGCAGTACCGCCAGGGCAGGGTTAAAGCGCTGTTCTTTAATGGCAACAGTCTAAAAAATCCTCTCAACAACTTCTCCGGTATATGTTCCGATGGAAGATGCCCATTTCCGAATGCAAATTCCGCTTCGTCGGATCGAGCATTCTTATAAAGTGTTATAGTTTTTCGTAGTCATTATTTTTAGATTACGAAAGGAGGCATTTTTATGCAGGACTA
>OMDJ01000593.1_pt1 | contig 22692 bp, 20 predicted proteins | sample 1645211 | NCBI WGS metagenome assembly OMDJ01 (sample SAMEA103958142, study PRJEB25191) | human gut metagenome | biome: human-associated habitat [ENVO:00009003]; feature: intestine environment [ENVO:2100002]; material: feces | place: Germany | collected 2013/2015 | reverse complement strand
ACATTGAGCGGTATCCCTGCCTTGCGCAGCACGGCCTGCTGGCCCGCCTGCATGAGCAGTACCGGCTGCGCTGCCAGATCAACTGTTCGGCTGTGCTGGACAGCGGCTTCTGGCAGCGGATGCGGCTGGAGCACTGGATCAAGACCGGGCTGGTGGACGCGGTCTCTTCCGATGCACACAACTGCACCTCGCGCCCGACCCGGATGCGGCAGGCGTATGAGCGGCTCTGCACCCGTGTGGGACAAACGACAGCACAAAAACTGACCGGACTGGATGGCACAGAGTATCTTGTATAGTTGCTTTGACTGTCGGAAATGAAAATGGGAAAGATGCCTCTTTCAGCCAGCTGCTTTATGAGGAAACGGATGGGGAAGGAACGTCCTTTTGTAAAGAAGTGTGGAGCTTCTGGCTTTTTGTGCAAAAAAACTTGCGAATCAAAGGACAAAGTGTTAAACTGAAACAGGGAACATGTATGGTAAACTTGCGGGGGTGTACGAATGAAGATACTGGTCGTCGATGATGGACAGCTTGCAATCAACTCGCTGATCCGCATCCTGTGCCGCGTTGCACCCGACTGTGACTATATCAGCGCCATGACGACCGAGGATGCACTGAGCTGGATGCGTCAGGGGCCGATGGACGCGGCTTTCCTCAACCTGGAAATGCCCGGCATGAACGGGCTTGCTTTGACGCGCATGATCCAGAAGCTGCAGCCGCGCTGCAACATCATTGTGGTAACAGAGCACCCGGAGTATGCGCTGGAAGCGCTGCAGATCTTCGTGAGCGGCTTTTTACTCAAGCCTGCAAACGAGGCAGATGTGCGCAATGTGCTGGAGCATCTGCGCTACCCGCCGGAGAATGCCCCTGTCGGCATCAAGATCCAGTGCTTTGGCAATTTTGAGATCTTCGTGGGCGGGCGCGCTTTGGCATTCAAGCGCAGCAAGAGCAAGGAGCTGCTGGCCTATCTGGTGGATCGCAATGGTGCCACCTGCACCAACGGCGAAATGCTGGCCGTGCTGTGGGAGGATAAGCCCGACACCGCATCGCTGCACAGCCATCTCCGCAATCTGATCTTTGACCTGAGCCATACGCTGGAGGATGCAGGTGTTACCGGCCTGCTCATCCGCGGCCGCAGCACACTGGCGCTGGACACCAGCAAGGTGGATTGTGATTATTACAATTTCCTGCGGGGCAGCCGCTCGGCCACCAATTCCTATCGCGGCGAGTATATGACCCAGTATTCTTGGGCAGAGGTGACCCGTTCAGTGCTGCGCCAGCAGGCAAATGTGCAGAAAACAGCCTCGATCCCCAGTTACTATGTGCCGCCTACCGGCTTTTAAACCAGAAAAAACAAGAACACCTCAGAAAATCGCTCGATTTTCTGAGGTGTTTTTTCTTGACATGAAAATACCCCAAGAGTACTCAGAGTTTTGTTTTTACTCTGTCTATTCTAGGGGTAGCATATCAAAAGTAAAGGGGCTTTGTGTGCAATTATTTACTGCTGCGCAAAAATTTTGATCTCATCCTTATCCATAAAGGCGGCACCGGAAAAACCGGAAGCTTCCAGCTGGCCCAACTGTTTGCCCAGCTTCTTGGCCTGCTGCAGAACGGTGACATTGTAGCTGCTGCGCAGGTCTGCAGCCTTGGCAAGAACGGCGGTGAAGTTGGCATCCTTGCCGTACAGCAGGGCGATCTTCTGCTTTGCGCCGGGGATCTGGTAGCCCTGCTCCAGCAGGATGCCGCACACCCGCTCGAAGCCGATGGAGAAGCCCACGGCGGGCACCTGAGTGCCCAGGAACTTGCCCACCATGTTGTCGTAGCGGCCGCCGCCGGCCACGGCGCCGCTGAACTGCGGGCAGGTGATCTCAAACACCATGCCAGTGTAGTAGCCCTGACCGCGCACCAGACTGGGGCAGTAGGCTACCTGATAGCGGCCTGCAGCCATGGCGTTGGCGGTAGCAAGGACATACTTGAGGTCGTCGGCAATGGCGGGGTCTGCGCAGCGGGCAGCCACGGCATCCAGCGTGACTTCGCCTGCGGCAATGAAGTCGGCCAGTGCGTTGATGGCATTTTCCGGCAGCTGCTTTTCGGTCAGCTCAGCCTTCACACCATCGGCACCGATCTTGTCCATCTTATCAAAGGTGATGCAGACGGAATCCAGCGTATCAGCGGAAAAACCCATGCTCTCCAGCATCCCGCGCAGGATGCGGCGGTCATTGATGTTGACGGTGAAGCCGGTGAAGCCGATGTTCAGCAGGGCACGGGTGGTCACGTCGATCAGCTCCACCTCGGCATTGGGGGAAGAATCGCCCAGAATGTCGATATCGCACTGTACGAACTCGCGCAGACGGCCCTTCTGCGGGCGCTCGGCGCGGAACACACGGTCGGTCTGGATCACCTTGAAGGGGCTGGGCAGCTTATCCTTGTTGGCGGCATAGTAGCGGCTCAGCGGCAGGGTCAGGTCATAGCGCAGGCCCATATCGGACAGCTGCTTGGGATCGCCGGTGTTCAGGGCAGCGGTGAGCTTATCGCCGCGCTTGAGCACCTTGAAGATCAGGTTCAAGTTGTCGCCGCCGTCGGATTTGTCCAGATTCTCCATATCCTCCAGCATGGGGGTGGAAATGCGCTCGAAGCCGGACGCACGGTAGGTCTCCAGAATTTTGCCCTGAATGTAATCGCGCAGGGTCTGCTCAGCGGGCAGCAGGTCGCGCATGCCCTTCAATGCCTGTGTTTTCATAACTGCAATTCCTCTCTATAGCCTGCTCACCCTCTCAGGCCGCTCCGCGTCCAGCTCTCCCAAAGGGAGAGCCCTTGGCAAAACCGTAAACTTTGTGTGGACTGCCAAAGCCTCCCACTTTGGGGGAGGTGGCATCGCGTAGCGATGACGGAGAGGGCGAGGCCGTTTTATTTTTACCTTATTCATTATAAAGAAATCTGCCGTTTTGTCAATTGAAATGGGCACACTGTAAGGGAAAAACCATTCGGAGGACAGACGATGAAACAGCAATTTGCAGCAAAACATCCGTGGACCATCCTTGCGGCGGGCGCAGCCATTCAGGTGCTCACGGGCATCCCGGCGGCGTGGGGCGTATTCCAGCAGCCGGTCATGGACGAGTACGGCCTGAGCGAGCAGGGGGCAGGCTATGCCTTCGGCATCCTCATTGCGGCGTTCGGCGTGGGGTGCGTCCTCGGCGGCTTTCTGCAGGACAGCCGAGGCCCGCGGTGTGCGGCTCTGTGGGGAACAGCACTGCTGTGCGGCGGATTTTTTGCAGCGGCCATCCTGCCGGGCGGCAGTGCGGGCAGCTTTTTTCTGGCATTCAGTATCCCGGCGGGGCTGGGCACGGCGTTTCTGTACCCATCCATCCAGTCCTGCGCACAGAAGTGGTATGCCGGGCGCAAGGGCCTTGCCACCGGCGTGATCGGCGGGGCGGTGGGCCTTTCCGGTGCGTTCCTCACCGTGTTCGTGCGCACGGCGGTCAGCGGCTTTGGAATCGTGCAGGGCATCCGGGGTGCGTTCTGGGCACTGGGAGCCGTCACGCTGCCCGTCTGCCTTGCGGGCAGCCTGCTTTTGCAGGACCCGCCGCAGGATGCCGAAAAACAGCAGCAAAACGACAAAAATACCATTGACCTTTCCCCGTGGCAGATGCTGAAAACAAAGCAGTACTGGCTGTGCGCAGGCGCGGTGTGCTTTTCCACCCCGGCGGTGCTTCTGTTCAGCCCCATCATCCTGAAGCTGGGCGTGGAGCGGGGGCTGGACGAGAACGCTGCTCTGTGGAGCGTGGTGCTGGGCAGCGTGGGCAGTGCGGCGGGCCGCCTGCTGATGCCCATGCTCAGCGATAAAATTGGCCGCAGGCCCACCGATCTGCTGCTGTTTGCAGTGTCGCTGGGGCTTTCGGCAGGGTTTGCGTTTGCGCAGGGCTGGTGGGTGATCGCCTGTTATGCGGGGCTTACCTTCTGCTATTCCGGCCTTGCAGCAGTGCTGCCCGCCCTTTCCACCGATCTGTTCGGCCTGCCGCACGCAGGGGTGAACTACGGTTTTCTGGCACTGGGGCAGAGCGTGGGCAGTCTGGCCTTTCCGTTTGCAGCAAATCTCTGGGGGTTGGAAGCCGGGCGGCACTGGCTTGCCGTGGGCGGCGCAGCGGTGGGCTTTGCGGCCATGTGGATACTGAAGCCTGCCGGGCAGACACCGCGCAGGCAGGACACAGGAGCGTGAAATTTGTCCTCTTGACATAGTTGACAAAAACTTGACGAATGAAATGACAAAAGCATCCGAATTGACAGTTAGCGGAAGGCAACTGCAAATAGTTTTGATGTTTTTTACCGGAAATGTATTGCAAAATCCGTCAGCTTTCTCTATAATAAAATCATGCGTGGTAGTACCGGTTAAGGCGCTGAAAGAGAGCGGCGCGCCCGGTCAGATGCAAGCAGCAAAGGGCAGCGGCTGTGCCGGCAGGGCGCGGCGGCGGCTTTGTGCTGCAAAGCAACATTTGTCAAAAGGAGAGTATGATTATGACCTATTCGCAGCAAGTACAGAATATGTGCCCGATCACCAAAGGTCCTAAGCATGGTCCGGCTCCCATCCCCGAAGAGGGCGCATGGGTCAAGGCCTATGAGATCAAGGACATCAGCGGCTACACCCACGGTGTGGGCTGGTGCGCACCTCAGCAGGGTACCTGCAAGCTGTCCCTGAACATCAAGAACGGTGTCATCGAGGAGGCTCTGGTGGAGACCATCGGCTGCTCCGGTATGACCCACTCTGCTGCTATGGCAGGCGAGATCCTGCCCGGCAAGACCATTCTGGAAGCTCTGAACACCGACCTGGTGTGCGATGCCATCAACGTTGCTATGCGCGAGCTGTTCCTGCAGATCGTCTACGGCCGCAGCCAGACCGCTTTCTCTGAGGACGGTCTGCCCATCGGCGCAGGTCTGGACGACCTGGGCAAGGGCCTGCGCTCCATGACCGGCACCATCTTCTCCACCAAGGAGAAGGGCGTCCGTTATCTGGAGCTGACCGAGGGCTATATCAACAAGCTGGCTGTGGATGCCAACGATGAGGTCATCGGCTATCAGTTCGTCAAGCTGGGCAAGATGATGGAGGATATCCGTCACGGCAAGACCCCCAACGAGGCTTATGAGAAGAACGTGGGTACTTACGGCCGCTTCAGCAAGGAGCAGGGTGCTGTGAAGTACATTGACCCGCGTGAGGAATAAGAGAGGAGGAACAACTCATGGCAACTTTTGAATCTATGGATCGCCGCATGCCGAAAATCGAGGCATGCCTGAAGGCTAACGGCCTGGAGTCTCTGGACGCTTGCAACGAGATGCTCCTCGCTAAGGGCATCGACTGCGACAAGATCGTGCGCGGCGTTCAGCCCATCTGCTTTGATAACGCTGTCTGGGCATACACCCTGGGCACCGCTATCGCCGTCAAGCGCGGCCTGACCGATGCTGCCGAGTGCGCTGCTGCCATCGGCGAAGGTCTGGAAGCTTTCACCATCCCCGGCTCTGTCGCTGAGCAGCGTCAGGTTGGTCTGGGCCACGGCAATCTGGGCGCTCGTCTGCTGAGCGAGGACACCACCTGCTTCGCTTTCCTGGCAGGCCACGAGTCCTTTGCAGCTGCTGAGGGTGCTATCGGCATCGCCCGCACTGCAAACAAGGTCCGCAAGACCCCCCTGCGCGTCATCCTGAACGGCCTGGGCAAGGATGCAGCTTACATCATTTCCCGTATCAACGGCTTCACCTATGTTCAGACTGAGTACGACATCCCCACTCAGACCCTGACCGTCGTCAAGGAGATCCCCTTCTCTGAGGGCGAGCGCGCAGCTGTCAAGTGCTACGGTGCAAACGACGTTATGGAAGGCGTTGCCATCATGAAGAAGGAGGACGTTCAGTGCTCCATCACCGGCAACTCCACCAACCCCGTCCGCTTCCAGCATCTGGTTGCCGGCACCTACAAGAAGTGGGCCATCGAGAACGGCAAGAAGTACTTCTCCGTCGCTTCCGGCGGTGGCACGGGCCGTACCCTGCATCCCGATAACGTGGCCGCAGGCCCCGCAAGCTACGGCCTGACCGACTCTCTGGGCCGTGTGCACGGTGATGCTCAGTTTGCAGGTTCTTCTTCTGTGCCTGCACACGTTGAGATGATGGGCCTGATCGGCATGGGCAACAACCCGATGGTTGGTGCTACCGTCGCATGCGCTGTTGCTGCAGCTCAGGCTAACGCCTAAGTTTTTCCTAAGTTTCAGCGAGGGGAAGCTGCTTTCCGAATGAGCAGCTCCCCCTTTTTTGCTGATAGATGTCCGAACACAAGCAACCCGAATATGAGAAGGAAGAAACAATGAAAAAGAATCAGATCCGCAAGAGCGTGGCTGCGCTGGCCATGGCGGTTGTTGTGGGTGTCAGTCTGCTGGGCTACGGCTGCGGCAGCAAGTCCGCTTCCACCGCAGGCGGCGTGTCCGGCGATTTCACCGGCACTGCCAAGGGTATGGGCGGCGACGTTACCGTTACCCTGACGCTGGAAGACGGCAAGATCACCGGCTGCACCGCTGAGGGTAAGGACGAGACCCCCGGCATCGGTACGCTGGCACTGGAGCAGCTGCCCGCTCAGATCGCTGAGACCGGCAGCATCGCCGTGGACGGCGTGTCCACCGCGACCATCACCTCCAACGCCATCAAGGAGGCAGCAGCCGCTGCCCTGACTGCCGCCGGCCTGAATGCTGACGACTATAAGATCGAGGTCAAGGCCGACGCGACCAAGGCCGAGGATTCCACCGTTGACGCTGACGTTGTCATCGTGGGTGCAGGCGGCGCAGGCATGACCGCTGCCATCACCGCTGCTGCCGAGGGCAAGAGCGTTGTGATCGTGGAGAGCCAGGCCATGGTGGGCGGCAACTCTGTGCGCGCTACCGGCGGCATGAACGCCGGCAAGACCGTGTATCAGGATGAGAACGAGTTCGGCGAGTCTGCCGGTGTCGAAAAGACCCTGAAGACCGCTGCTGAAAAGTACGCTGACAACGAGACCATCACCGCTCTGGCAAAGACCGTCTCTGAGCAGTGGGCAGAGTACCAGAAGAACCCCACCGGCTACTTCGACTCTGTTGAGCTGATGGAGCTGGACACCATGATTGGCGGCAAGGGCATCAACGACCCTGCTCTGGTGGAGACCCTGTGCTCCAACTCTGCTGATGCCATCGACTGGCTGGACGAGCACGGCATCACCCTGCACAGCGTTTCCAGCTTTGGCGGCGCATCCGTCAAGCGCATCCATCGCCCTGTGGACGCAGAGGGCAAGACCGTTTCTGTCGGTTCCTACATGATCCCCCTGCTGGAGGAGAACTGTGAGAAGGCTGGCGTTCAGATCCTGCTGAACACCACCGCCAACGAGATCCTGACCGATGCGAGCGGCGCTGCTGTGGGCATCAAGGCCACCGGTTCTACCGGCGAGACCGTCACTGTGAACGCCAAGGCTGTGGTGCTGACCACCGGCGGCTTCGGCGCAAATCTGGACATGGTTGTCGAGTACAAGCCTGAGCTGAAGGGCTTCATGACCACCAACGCTGCCGGCGCTCAGGGCCAGGGCATTGAGATGGCCACCGCCATCGGTGCTGGCACCGTGGATATGGACCAGATCCAGATCCACCCCACCGTTGAGGCCAACACCGCTGCCCTGATCACCGAGGGTCTGCGCGGCGACGGCGCTGTGCTGATCAACGCCGAGGGCAAGCGCTTCATCGACGAAGTGGGCACCCGTGACGTGGTCTCTGCTGCTGAGATCGCTCAGACCGGCAGCTACAGCTGGCTGGTGGTCGATCAGGCTATGGTCGATGCTTCCAGCGTCATTCAGGGCTACATCAAGAAGGGCTTCACCGTGACCGGCGAGACCTACGAGGAGCTGGGCAAGGCAATGGGCGTTGATGAGGCTGCTTTTGCCGAGACCATGAAGACTTGGAACGGCTATGTTGAGGCCAAGAATGACCCCGACTTTGGCCGCACCAGCTTTGCAAACCCGCTGGATACTGCTCCGTACTATGCAATCAAGGTCACTGCTGGTGTGCACCACACCATGGGCGGCCTGACCATCAACACCAACACCGAAGTCCTCAAGGAGGACGGCACTGTGATCCCCGGCCTGTTTGCAGCAGGTGAGGTCACTGGCGGTGTGCACGGTGCAAACCGTCTGGGCGGCAACGCTGTTGCAGACTTCACCGTGTTTGGCCGCATTGCAGGTAAGGCTGCCAGCGACTACGCTGCATGAGTACCCGCAAAGCACCTGAAAACGCTTCCGGCTCCAAAGGCCTGAAACCATGGATGAAGAACCTGATCTTTGCTGCAGTGATCCTTGTGCTGGCAGCAGCGCTGTATTTCGGCGTGCGCGCAGCACACAGCAGCAAGGGCAGCGGCCTGCAGGCCACCGTCGATTTTGGCGATGGCATCACCGAGACTCTGCCGCTGGATACAGACCACGATTACCTGTATGATATGGGCAATTATGTCGTGCATCTGCAGGTAAAGGATGGTGCCATCGCGTTCTTGGACAGTCAGTGCCCGGACCATGTGTGCGAGCAATTCGGCTGGCTGGACAAGGACGGCGCATGGGCTGCATGCGTCCCTGCCGGGGTGTATGTGGTAGTGGAAACTACAGCTGAATAAAGATCGTGCTTCAAAAAAGAGGCAGTACCCTGCAAGAGCGGGGCACTGTCTCTTTTGCTTTGTCTGGAAGGCAAAAGAGGGCACGGTGTGAAAGTTGGGTAAAACTTTGACACAAATGCGTCAAAACAAAATTTAGACGCTTGTGTAATAGACGAAAATGCGATAAACTAACAATAAACTCTTTATCGCGCGCTTTTGCAAAGCCTGCGCCCGATACCGAAACCAGGGCATGCCCTGAAAGATACAGGAGGAAACAGCAAGCATGATCTTTAAAAAGAAGCAGGATGCTGCGGTACAGCAGACGGCTGCGGGTGAGGCAAAGCCCGCAGCGAAGGGCGGAAAAGCAGCAGCCTTTTTCCGCAAGAACTGGAAATGGATGGTGCCGGTGGTGTGCGTGGCCGTGCTGGGCGGATGGTTCATCCTGCGCCCGGACAAGGCACAGAATGCCAATACGGACATCAACTATGTGCAGGTCTCGCCGTCCAAGCGGGATGTGTCCAACACCCTCAGCGGAACCGGCACTCTGAACCCTGCCAATACATATAATGTTAAGTCGCTGGTAGCGGGCAAGGTGTTGACCAGCAGCTTTGAGGAAGGGGACATCGTGGAGGAAGGCACCGTGCTGTACACGGTGGACTCCTCCGATGCCACCACCAAGGCGGAGCAGGCGTCCATTGCTCTGCAGCAGGCACAGCGCAGCTACGACAAGACGGCAGACCGCCAGTATGTCCGCGCCGAGGTGGCAGGTGTTGTGAGTGCCCTCAAGGTGGCCAAGGGTGACGAAGTGACCAGCGGTCAGGAAGTGGCGGTCATCCGTGACAGCTCCAAAATGGTGCTGCGGCTGGAGTTCCCGGCAGCAGATGCCGCCACCTTCTCGGTGGGCCAGAGCGCAGAGGTGACGCTGGACGGCACCTTTGAAATGCTGACCGGCACCGTGACCGCTGTGACCGGCACCGATGCCCTGAGCACCGGCAACCTGCTCACCCGCACCGTGACCATTGCTGTGCGCAATGCAGGCGGCCTGACCACTGCGCAGGCAGCAACGGCAACCATCAATGGCGTGAACTGCATTGCCGCCAAGTGCTTTGAGTATCAGGCGGAGCGCACCCTGACTGCCCTTGCCGCCGGTACCGTGACGGCCATCAATGTGCCGGAAGGCGGAGCTGTGAACAAGGACGATATCGTGCTGCAGATCAGCGGCGAGGACCTGACCGAGGCCATCCAGTCTGCCGCCGAGAGCCTGCGCAGCGCCGAGCTGAACATGGACAATCTGCAGGAGGCCATGAACAACTACACCATCACCTCGCCCATCAGCGGCACCATTATTGAAAAGAATGCCAAGGCCGGGGACGCGCTGTCCGCCGGCTCGGACCTGTGTACTATCTTTGACCTGAGCTATCTGGAGATGACCCTGAACGTGGACGAGCTGCAGGTCAGCAGCCTGTCGGTGGGTCAGAGCGTGCAGGTCACGGCGGATGCCGTGCCGGACAAGACCTATACCGGCGTTGTGACCCGTGTTTCCATGAAGGGTACCTCCAACGGCGGCACCACCACCTACCCGGTCAAGGTGCGCATTGATGAGACCGATGGCCTGCGCCCGGGCATGAACGCCAATGCTGAGATCGTGGTGGCACAGGCAAAGAATACCCTTACCGTGCCCAACGCTGCCATCGTGCGCGGCGGCTATGTGCTGGTCACGCAGGACTCCCCCAGCGCAGTCAACGCAGACCCGGGCATGATCGCGCCGGACGGCTATGTGTATGTGCCGGTCAAGACCGGCGTCAGCGATGACAACTACACCCAGATCGTCAGCGGGTTGACCGGCAATGACACGGTGGCTTACGACTCTGCCGCAGCAAGTACCGATACGTACTATGACGACGGCGGCTATTACGAGGCGGATGCAGAGGGCACCGAGGGCGAGGAAGGCGCCGATGCTGCGAACAGCATGGTCGATGAAGAAGAACCGGAAAACGGGACCGTACCGGCGGAAGAGCCTGTGGAAGCCGAGGAAAAGCAGGGCTCCGCAGGGGATGACGTGAATCCGTCTCAGGCAGACGGCGTGGTCTATCTGGGCTGACACAGGAGGAATGCATGAGCGCTCTGATCGAGTTTGATGAGGTGTGCAAGTATTACCAGATGGGTGACACCACGGTAAAGGCTGCAGACCACATCACCATGAAAATCGAAAAAGGCGAGTTCGTGGCCATCGTGGGCCAGTCCGGCTCCGGCAAATCCACCTGCATGAACATCATCGGATGTCTGGATGTGCCCACCCACGGCACCTACCGCCTGAACGGAAAAGACGTTGGCCGGATGAGCCGCAACGAGCTGGCATCCGTCCGCAACGAGATGCTGGGTTTCATCTTCCAGCAGTACAACCTTTTGCCAAGGCTCAACCTGATGGAGAACGTGGAGGTGCCGCTGGTGTATGCGGGCATCGGCCGCGCCGAGCGCCACGCCCGGGCCAAAGAGGTGCTGGAGCAGGTGGGTCTGGGCGATAAGCTCAGGAACCGCCCCAACCAGCTTTCCGGCGGCCAGCAGCAGCGTGTTTCCATCGCTCGGGCGCTGGTGCGGAACCCGGCGGTCATTCTGGCCGACGAGCCTACCGGCGCACTGGACAGCCACACCGGCCGCGAAGTGCTGGGAATGCTGCAGCAGATGCACGATGAGGGCCACACCGTGGTGCTCATCACCCACGATAATTCCATTGCGGTGCAGGCAGACCGCATCATCCGTCTGGAGGACGGGCGGGTGGTCTACGATGGCGATGCCCATGCACCGGAAGCCGTGGTGCAGCCCACGCTGCTGCCGGAAACGCCGGATGAGGAGGAGAAAGCATGATTATTGAAACCTTCCGTCAGGCCATCCAGAACGTGTGGAGCAACAAACTGCGCACCTTCCTTACCATGCTGGGCATCATCATCGGTGTTATGGCAGTCATCGTCATCGTGGGCTTGGGCAACGGCATGACCAAAAGCATGCGCGACAGCTTTTCGGCACTGGGTACCAACACCCTTTCGGTGCAGGTGTGGGGCAACGGCTCACGCACCGTTTCGGTGGAGGAAATGTACAAGCTGCCCACGGAGTACCCGGAGCTGATCCAGTCCATTTCGCCGCAGATCGATTTCAGCGGCAGCGGCACGCTGAAGATCGGCACTACCAGCTACCGCTGGTCCAACATCAGCGGCGTGGACGAGAACTATTCCGCCATGAAAAATTACCAGATCGCGCAGGGACGCGGCCTGCAGTACATGGATATGAAGGATAACAAGCATGTGTGTGTCATCGGCGATTACCTCAACCGTGTGGCCTTTGGCGGCAACGGCCTTGGCCAGACGCTCAAGATCGGTGCCAACAAGTTCCGCATCGTGGGCGTGCTGGCGGCCAAAGTCAGCGATCCGGACATGCAGCAGGGCAGCGATGACGATTGCGTTTACCTGCCCTATACCACGGCCATGCGTCTTTCCAGCCAGAGCACGGTGAACAACTATGCCGCGGTCATGGAGGATGAGGGCCGCGCCAACGAAGCAAAGTCTGCGGTGGAAAGCGAACTGCAGCGCCTGCTTGGCTCGGATAACGGCTACTATGTCTATAGCGCCAGCGAGTGGCTGGAGGAAATGAACAACATGATCAACATGGTCATTGTGATCCTGACCGGCATTGCCAGCATTTCGCTGCTGGTGGGCGGCATTGGCATCATGAACATCATGCTGGTGTCGGTGACTGAGCGCACCCGCGAGATCGGCATTCGCAAGGCACTGGGTGCCAAGGAACACACCATTCTGTCGCAGTTCGTGGTGGAAGCAGCCACCACCTCGGCCCTCGGCGGCGCACTGGGCATTGCACTGGGCTACATCGTATCCATGGGAGCAAACAAGGTGCTGCCCATGTTCACCAGCGGCACAACGGTTACGGTCAGCCCGTCCTTCAATTCCATCGCAGTGGCCTTTGGCATCTCGGTGGGGATTGGCGTGCTGTTCGGCTACCTGCCCGCAAAGCGCGCAGCGCGGCTCAACCCCATTGAAGCATTGCGCTATGACTGAACTCTTCTCAGCCGGCGTTGCGCCGGACTGCTAAACACCAAGGAAGGGGAATATACCTATGAAAAAACGTCTTTTCGCATGTCTGCTTGCAGCATGCCTGGCTGTATCCGTGCTGGTGCTTCCGGCATCGGCGGCCAGCCTGAACAACTCGGCCATCCAGACGGCCATCACGCTGGGCGCTATGGATACCAGCCAGACCGGCAGTCTGGATGCTGCCGTCACCCGCGGTGCATTTGCCAAGATGCTGGTCTCCTTTTCGGCCTACCGCGAAAGCGCCAGCCAGCAGGGCAATCTGGGCACACTGTATAAGGATGTGCCCGGCAGCTCTCAGTGGGCACCCTATGTGCGCATTGCGGTGCAGCAGGGCTGGATAAACGGCTATACTGATGGTACATTCCGCCCGGATAATACGGTCACGCTGGAAGAAGCCTGCACCGCAGCGCTCAAGCTGCTGGGCTATAAAATGACCGACCTCAACGGCGTGTTCCCGACGGCACAGCTGAACAAGGCGCAGGAACTGGGCCTGCGTAACCAGCTGAACCGCAGCCAGAGCGAGGCCATGAACTATGAGGATTGTGCTTTGCTGTTGTATAACACCCTCACGGCAAACACCGCCTCTGGCAGCGCCTATGGTACCAGCCTGGGCTTTACGGTTTCGAACGGTCAGGTGGACACCTCCACGGTAATGCTCAAGAGCCTGAAGGGACCCTTTGTGGCAGCGGAAGGCACCCAGCTGCCTTTTACGCCGGTGAGCATCTACCGCAACGATAAGGTCTCGGCTTCTGCAGAGCTGAACCGCTACGATGTGTATTATTACAGCGAAAGTCTGCAGACTGTATGGATCTACACCCGCAAAGCAGCAGGCCGCATCACTGCCGTTTCGCCCAGCGCCAGCGCACCCACGGCCGTTACCGTGGCGGGCACCAGCTATCAGCTGGGCAGCACAGCAGTGGCTTCCAAGGTGTCCAGCCTGAACGGCGGCGGCGTGGGCGAAGTGGTCACTCTGCTGCTGGGCATGAACAATGAGGCGGCGGATGTTATTACCGGCGCAGAGGCCGACGAGGTGTTCTACGGCGTGGTGCAGGGCGCAGCCCGCAGCCTTGTGGAAGATAACGGCGCGGATGTGCTGCAGCGCGTGGCTGTCATGTGCACCGATGGTGTTCAGCGCACTGTGAATGTGGACAAAAGCCTGAACTACCCCAAGGGCTGGCTGGTAGAGATCCGCGTAACGCCGGAAGGCGAGTCCGTGAGCGGCATCGAGAACAAGGCCGTTACCGGCAAGGTCAATGCAGATGCAACGGCACTGGGCAGCTATGCCCTTGCCGACGATGTACAGATTCTGGATACAACTGCGGAGGGTGTGGCTGGGACGGTTCGTCCCAGCCGCCTAGCGGGGACAGACCTGAATCTTCTGAACGTCCGCTACTATACGCTGAATGAGAAGGGCGAGATCGACCGCCTGATCCTGAATGATGTCACCGGCGACCTGTGGACCTACGGCGTGCTGGATGATATCAAGAATGTGGCAGTCAACTACTCGGAACTGCAGACGCTGGCCAAGATCATTTCCACCGGCAAGAGCGACAGCACGGATACGCAGGATAAGATCGTGGACGACCTGAAGGATGTTCTGGTGCCCACCACCAGCGAAGTGCTGTGGGGTGTGATCAACGGCGACATCCTCTCCACTCTGTGGCAGAAGATCACAGCCAACACGGATAGCCTGCTCAGCCTTGGTCTGCGGCAGGTGGGCAGCCTTGTAGGCGAACCGTATGCGTCCATCTTCCGCTATATTGGCGGCGGTGCTACCTATGTGTGCTATGTCAATGGTTCGCAGGTAGCTTTCACCACCAACGTCAAATATCCGGTGCTGGTAGGTGGTGTTGCAGCCCGCAGAGAGACGACCGGCAGCGTGCGGACGATGGTCCAGCTCATGCCCATGAAGATCGATCAGGTGGGTGCAGCGTCGGTCATGAGCAACGGCACCCGCTTTGAGATGGCGGACGACGCACAGGTGTATCTGTGGTACAAGGGTCAGTACTACGCCACCAAGCTGACCGAGGTCAACTCGGAGGGCTACTACCTGACCGGCTGGTACGATAACTTTGGCTGTGCTGCGGGCAAGCGCGTGCGTGTGATCGTGGCCGTCAAAAAGGACTGATGGATTATTACAGCGTCCCGCGCCGCATTCTGCGCGGGGCAAGACAGCTGGTGTATCCGCGCCGCTGCCCGTTTTGTGATCGGGTGCTGGGCAGTGTGCCTGTCTGCCCGGATTGTGCCGCGGAGCTGGAAGAGCTGCGCAGGAAGCCGGGAATGCGGCTGGACGCTTCTCAGCATTATTTAGGGGAACTGACCGGTGCAGCAGCACCGTTCCGGTATGAGGGCTGTGTGCGGCGCGGCATCCTGCATACAAAATACCATGCTGCACCGTGGGCGGCGGTGGAGCTGGGCCTCTGGCTGGCAAAGCTGGCCTTTGGCAGCGAGATGCATATGGCCGGTGCAGAACCGGTGCCGGAGCTTGTGGAAGGCATGTCCCTTGGGTACGACTGCATCGTTCCCGTACCGGCATCCGGCAGAGCGCGCGGCTACAATGTGCCGCAGCTCATGGCGGTGCCGCTGGCCCGCGCACTGGGGATACCGCTGTACCCGAAAGCACTGGGCCGCACTCGTGCAAAGCGGCATCAGGCGGGCCTGCCCTTTGAGCAGCGCCTTGCCAATGTGGCGGGTGCCTTCCGGGTGACGGACACGGAACTTGTGGAGGGCAGAAAGGTGCTTTTGGTAGACGATGTGATCACCACCGGTGCCACGGCAGCAGCCTGCACACAGGCGCTGCTGGCAGCCGGTGCCGAGAGTGTGTTTGCAATTGCACTTGCCACTGTTGAATTTGAAATGTTTCCCGCAAGGGATCAGCCGCTGCAGGAAAACGAGCCGGAGTTTTGAAAATTTATTTGCAAAAACTTGGCAGAAAAAGCTTGACAAAACACCCTGAATCAAGTATACTAATTGAGCTGTGAGCGATAACCGCTTGCAGATATCCGGGTGTAGCGCAGTTTTGGTAGCGCGCTTGAATGGGGTTCAAGAGGCCGTGAGTTCGATTCTCGCCACTCGGACCATAAATCCAACGATTTCACGTTAGAAATCGTTGGATTTTTTTGTTTATAGGCTGGCCTCATTTGGTTTTGACCACAATTATGACCACAATGCCAAAGATTTTATCTGGTCTAATTAGTGCCGTTCCGTCCAATTTTCAGGCCGAAAACGCCTCGCTGAACAACTGGATCGCACTCTGCCGAATGGATTCCTGAACATGGAGATAATGCTCAGTCATCTCGGTGTCGGCGTGGCCTACGATGCTCTGGATGGTCTGGATATCCACGCCCAACGCCTGCATCTGCGACACATAGGTGTGGCGGCAGCTGTGCGGCGTGAGCAAGCGGACATCGCCCGCTTCTTCTAGAGATTTGCGGAATACATCCCGGAAATGGGTGGGATTGCAGGGCAAGCCGGTCTTGGGGCTTTCCCAGATGAACTGATCGGTGGTATCCCGCAGCTTGATGGCGCACGGGCGTACATTCAGCGGCACCGGAATATCCCGGATACTGTCTTTGGATTTCGGACTGCCGATGCTGACTGTACCTTTTACGACCTTTACTGCCTGCCGGATGTGAATGACAGAGCCATCTTCTTCAATAAACTGCGGCTCCAAAGCCAGAAGTTCCTGCATTCTCATTCCAGTGCCGAGCAAAAGCCGGATGCTCAAGCCCATGCGGTCATCGGGCAGCACCTTCATCAGGTGTGCGACTTCCGCTGTGGTAAAGGCTTCCTTGCGTTTTGCGGTGCCGGATGCCCGCATCTTTTCAGCAAGCCGGACCGGGTTGCGGCGCACAAGGTCATTGGCTTCTGCCTTTTGAAAGATCTGGTAGAGCATCCCTCGTGCCTTGCTGATGTAAGAATCCGAGCGGCCATCGCGCCGCATCCGTTTCAGGAAGTTTTCAATGTCGATCGGGCGTATAGATGCAATTTGATTTTGAATTTTATATTTACATTGTAGGGTGCTATGTTCTATATATCCAGAGGTCGGCTCCAAAAGTTCTATAATTTTTTCGGAACAATCTATTTTATATAAGCCTTTTCTATACTGCTGTGCAATTTGTTCCAATGTATAAAACTCCCGTTGCATTCCTATTAGTTTGCAGAAGAACGCCCGCAGCATGGAAAAAATTCTTTTGTAAACGGGCTTATCATATACGCGAGTCGAAAATTCGCGTAATCCTTCCGTGATAGATTGCTCATATGCTTTTCGTGATACATTTGATACCTTGTTAATGAACTCCATTTCGGCATCATCAAATGCGCCGTCAAAACACGCCAGCTTTACCATATCGGAAAGAATGGCTTGCCTTACTTGCTCGGTTTCTTCTGCGAAACAATCGGAAAACACCTGCGTTCCGGACGATTCATCGTCCTCATTTAATTTCCCCATAATTGCTTGACGTGAAAAGCCGTACTTTTCAGCACAAGCCACAAGTTGAGAAACCTGTTCTTCATCTACATACCGATTTATTGTAACCGTATGCACTAACATCTCTAAAATTTTATCGTTACATATTTCCATATGGATTTGTCCTCTCAGGCTGTTACTTTAACTTCTTACAACAGTTGAACATATGACCCTTGGCTCCTCAGCCACATATCTATGCCCTTGCCGAACACCTCGGCACTTACCGTATAAACGCCATTGTCCTCGTCTAATACCTTTGCAGTCGGCAACCTGTCCAGCACAGCATCAATATCCGGCCCGGAATACTTGAACTTGACCGTTTGCAACTTGCCGCCGTACATAAATTGTACCCGCTTGCGGAACTCGCCCTCCTCAAACCGGCTGCTGTACGGGATATGAAAATGCTCGTCCAGCACCGTCAGCTTCTTGATTCGGTCAACGCGGTAAATCGTGGGGAACGAGTCGTTCAGAACCTCGAAATCCTGCTGCACCTTTGGGTCATCTATAAATGCCGTTAAATAGAAATAGTATTCCGAAAACAAAATTGCCACAGGTTTCAGCTTGCGTGTGACGATGGAATGGTCTTTCGTTCGCTCATAGTCGATTTGTATGTACTGGCAATCGCGGATGGCCTGCCCCAGCGCCCACATTTTATCAATGAACACTGTTTTGTGCCGCGGCTCCACATAGTGGAACTCCTCGTTGCGTATCAAATCCGCAACCAGCTTTTGATTGGCCTTTGGCACACAGCATTCGATCAGTTTGTCCAGAATCGCCGTCATTTCGGCCCTTGTCAGCGAACGGCTGTCCAGCAGGATTTTGCAGACAGCTAACACCTCGGCATTTGTGAGGGACGCATGATAGATCTGCTCCAATCGGTATCCTTTCTGTGCGCGGTCGTATAGAACAGAGTTTGTGAAGCCATTGGTGCGGTTATCGCTTTCGAGGTATTGGAGGATGTCCTCAATGTCGCGCCGGATACTGCGCTCGTTCACGCCGTAGTTTTGTGCTTCCTCGGCTTTATTGATAAGGTATCCATTCATCAGCTTGGTGTAGATGCCTAGTACGCGGGCGATTTTGTCGTTGCTTGCGCTTTCCATTGGCAGCCTCCTATTGTGCTCTGCACCTATTATAGCATATTACAAGGACAAGTGCTGTCCGCCTCAAAAAATTTTTCGCGATTTTATCAAAAAGTGGACTTTGCAACTCCATATTACAGAATACCATGCCAGAGGGCTTTTGTTCAAAAAGTGGATAAGAAAGGTTTTTCCGCACTTTTGCGTATGCATATAAATTTATTTCGCTATATCTGGTATACTGAAGGCGTCAATAATTATGAATGCGATATTGAAAATGCACAATAACAGTAGAAAGACTCAATTCTTGGTTTTTTTACATAAACGCAAAACGAAGGCGGTAGGTTCCCACAATAGGGAAAACTACCGCCTTTGTTGATTATCGGATAAGCCAGCCGTAATCCTGCCTGCAATCTACCACATAATCCGCATAAACTGTATTATCTACGATCTGGAAGATAAGCATATAGCGTTTTTCAAACAAGATAAATCGGTAAGCGTTTTTAGGAATATATTCGCCTTTGAGCCACGGGCAGCGCTGCGGCATCTGCTCCAAAGATTTTGCAGCCTTTTCAAATTCGATTGTAAGCCGCTCTGCTGCCGCAGGGCTGATCTGTGCCAGAAATGCGGCATGGGACACCAGCATTTGAGCGGCCCGTGTTGACACAACCACGCGGTATTTATTTTGCTGTTCCATGTCCGGCGGCCTCCTTGATTGCGCTGCGCATCATGGAAGTGACCTCGTCAATCGAATAGCCCTCGCTTCCACGAATCCGGTCCTCTTCTACGGAAAGCAGTTCTTCACGGAGTCTCAGCATTTTTTCCCGGCGGTTGTAGGTTTCGATGTCCATGACGACCAAGTCACCCTCGCCGTTTTTGGTGAGAAAAATCGGCTCGGCGGTTTCTCTGCACAAATCAGCAATCTCATTGTAGTTCTGGCGAATCGCTGCAGATGGACGGATATTCATAAAAGCACCTCCTGCTCCTGTGTGACCTATAATAGTAAAACTCTGATTATATTATACCCATATTGTGCAACGAAGTCAATGCGGACAACTGTCACTTCGTTCTCCATTTCCACCACTTTACAACCATTATGACAACAGCAACCACGAAAACAGCTATGAACAATACCAAAGATAGGAAAAGAGCAGAAAGCCAAAGTGCAGTGCCGATGGAATCCGATATCGGAGAAATTACTCGTGAAGATTGAAACGGGAGTTTTACGGTACGCAGTACCAGCAAGCAATGTTTTCGTCTATACAAAAACACTTTTTGCGTTGCAAAATGCTTGTTGGGGGAATGCCCCAAGCCCCTTTAATCTGCATTTTCCAATGCAGGCTGCGCATCCCTTCGGGACGCTTTTTATCCGGTGATGTGCTCCGGGTCGTTGAGGACTTGCATGAGGTGAGAAGCGGCTTCTGCCAGAGAAGCATACTTCATCTGTTCCGGGACAGGCGCATCCAGAAACGAAATGCCCCATTCCTGCATACATTTCGCAAGCTCCTTCTGCGCCAGCAGTGCAGCCTCCCGGCGCACTTCCGGGGAAGTATCCGTGTCCAGAACGCAGGCAACATGAAATCCGCCGTTGCGATCTTCCGTCAACTGCACCATGGAATCGTGGTCAGTCCAGAAGTGGCAGAAACGAACCCCGCCGCCGATTTCTTCCATTCCGGAGCGCAGCTCTTCTTCATCGCTCCATTGCGGCACTTCGGAGAGAACACTCTGCAACTGCTCATACGCCTGCTGTTCGGCAGGGGCGACTTTTTTGCAGTGGTATTCCCGCTGGATGGCGCGCTGCCAGTACAACGCCAGCTTGCCCCGTTTTGCTCGCTCGATCGCATCCCGAATATCAGCTAAAATGCTGTACCGTGGTTCTCTCATTTTGACACCTCCAAACAATCAACTCTTTGGGAAACAATATATCCTATAAGAACGATTATAACCGATAGGATTGCAAAAGAAAAGCGCACCGGCTAAATTTCAGCCGATGCGCTTGCAAAGTTTGTGGTTTATTCCTCGTTTGTGAGGTAAGGGAGATTGCTGATATAGGTGTCCAGCAGATCGAGCGCCGCTTTTTTCTGGATGGGGGTCAAACCTTCCAGTCGCTTGCGGATCTCGTCATCGGTCACATGGGATGCTCTGGGAACCAGATCACACAACAATGTGTCGGCGGAAATATTCAGAGCATTCAGAAGTTTGACGATGGTGGCAAGACCGGGTTCCTTTAAGCCACGCTCTACCATGCCGATATAGTTGGAGGAAAGCTCAGATTTTTCTGCAAGCTGTTCCAGTGTCAACCCATGCTTTATACGCTGCTCCCGTAGTCGCTGTCCAAAAAGCTCTTTCATAGTGCAACCTCATCCTATCGTGTTCTTTACACTCCATAGGATACCTGTTGGTTGCACCAACATACACAATCGAAAGAGATAAACCATTCCGTTAAAGATTGAACGAACAAAAAAAGATTGCCGGGTGCCGACCTCTTGCGGTCAACTCCCGGCAATTTGTTCTTATCGAGCCTGCTCGTTCTCCTGTGCTGGCTTTTCCTCCGCAAAAAATCGTTCTACGTTTTTCTGTGCCCGAACCAGTTCCTGCATCTCGTTCCGTGCCTTGCGGTAGTCCGGGTAAGCGGCTTTCTTCTTGGTCAGCAGCTCTGCAAACTCCGCATCCAACGCCTTGACCTTTGGCAGCTTTTTCAGCCCGGCTTCATCAAAGGCAGCCTTCGCCGCCTTGTGCAGAGCGATCTCTTCCCGGTGAGCTTCCAAAAACGCTTTGCTGTACCCGGCTTTCCGATAAGTGGCGTACACCTCACGGGTCTTAGCATAGTTGATGATGTGGGTTTTCAGGACAGCAATCTCCGTCAACCTCGCTTCTGCCGCCTTGATGGAATCGCCCATGACATGATAGCGTTCCGTTGCCGCCGCTGCACGTTCCCGCAGTTCCTCGGCGCTGCCGATTTTCTGCTCCTGTAAAAACAGCAGCGTCTTGGACATTTCCTTCAGATTGAACTTCGTTGCCCACTTTCTGTAGCCAACACTTTTGCCCTGTGCCATTTTTACCTGAATATCCACCAGCAACTGGAAGGGCAGCTCTTTCGGTGGCTGCTTCTGGTACGGCTGGTGTTTTGCCTTGCCCTCCAGCACCGCCATGATTCGAGTGCGAATCATGGAGCTAAAGCAACGTCTGGGAAAGAATATAGAGGCCTAAAAACAATCAATTCCAGTTTGACAAAGGAGTGCGATTGTATGACTTGGTTATATTTGATTGTTATGATATTCTCTGCACTCACTCTCTATTTTACCTATGGAGAGTATAAGCAGAACAGATTTTCAAAGAAGGCATGCAGCCTGCTCGTCTTGTGTCTGAATTTCCGGGTAGAAGTCGGCATGGTTCCGTTCCATGACCTCGGCAAACTGGCAGATGTGGAACACATTGCCCAGACCGCCCATGTCAAAGTGATAATCATCCAGATGTTCCAGCCGTGCCGTAAAGCTACGCCCATCCGGGTAATCCACCTGTACAACTCCACCATCGGGAATGCGGGTCACGCTCACGTTGTCCGGCAGCAGAGCAGCCAGACGCTTGCAGGCATCCGTAGGGCACAGAACTGCTGGTATGCTTCCCGGCAAGGTTCTTTGCCTGAAACGCCGAACGGATTTTCTTGCTGGTGTCACGGGCGTACCACTCGTTCATGATATTTCGGAACGGAGTAAACTCATCGTCCCCTTTGAGAGTGTCCACGCTGTCGTTCAGAGCAATCAGCCGGGTATCGTGCTTCCGCAGCACTTCCATATAGGTGCCGACTTGCAGATAATCACGACCGAAGCGGCTCATGTCCTTTATGATAACGACAGATATTCGGTCAGCTTTGACTTCAGCAATCATCTTCTGAAAGGCCGGTCGGTCGAATTGCGTACCAGAGATACCATCATCCGTAAAGTGGATGCAGCTGGTAAAACCGTGCTGTTCGGCGTAGTCCTCCAGTATGCGCTTCTGGTTGGAGATGCGTTGGATGTGACCATGGCGCAGAGGTCGGAGTTGGATTATCTCATCTACAATGACCCACTGGGCTATGCCGATTTGATTCTGAATGGTGACCCGGAGGGGTATTTGAAGGATGTGGCCGGAAGACATAAGTTGGAAGATTAAGGATGAAACAAAGTTAGAGTTGCGGAACATCTGCTGGAGATAACTTGTATGGTAACGCGACAGATTCCAATCAGCAAGTTGATTATCTCAAAGTGGCATGATATACTAAAATATACAGACGATTGTACGAAAATGTGACAAAAATTTGCAAGGAGGAAATATGGCAAAAAATGATTTGGTTCTACTTGATAGCATTATAGATGAGTATATACAGAATGGAGGAGATTGCGAAATCAGTGATTGTCCGGGCAGACGATTTCCAGCATCT
>OMDJ01000585.1_pt1 | contig 22901 bp, 10 predicted proteins | sample 1645211 | NCBI WGS metagenome assembly OMDJ01 (sample SAMEA103958142, study PRJEB25191) | human gut metagenome | biome: human-associated habitat [ENVO:00009003]; feature: intestine environment [ENVO:2100002]; material: feces | place: Germany | collected 2013/2015 | reverse complement strand
CAAATCCCTGTTTCATTGTCATTACATGATCCCATTTACCTCCAAGTAATGAGTTATATCCTTTTGTTATTACTTCCAGACTGTCATAACAAGCCTTAGTCATTTTTTCCAGTTCTGCGGTAGTTGCCCTCTGTTGAATAGAGTACCAACGGTTTCTCTGTCCGTTGAGAATCATACGGTTCAATAGTTCACAACCTTTGACCGGATAATATAATGATTGATAATAACATGCTTTTTTATCTTCCGGTAAAGCTTTCAATATTTTTTCTGCCACATTTCCTATCCGCTGATATTCTGCCAGACGAGTATCCACTTCACGATAATTAGCAAGCGAGAAATCAGTATCCGTATTTCGCTCTCTTCCGTGTTTATCCGTAGCCCACTGATAACCCCATCCCATAAATTCAGGTTTACGGGCGAAAGCCAATTTATAGAAAGAGTTTATCACATCCTGATATTCGGTCCGATAGTCATCGCCCAACATACCGCACAACCATTCAGTGCGATAATTTGCCGCTCTTTCAAAATTGAATGAATCAATATCGAAAGCCATTGTCAGAAAATAGTCTACAGCAAATTCACAGGATTTGATATCTCCGGCGTTGAGTAGCCAAATACGGTCAGCCGTCATGTCGTATGCCTTACGGAGTTCTTCATACATCAATGTAGGGGAAGTTGTGTTCATCCAAAGATGATCGTGAGGTTTACCAAGATAAGAAGAATGATAATATACTCCCGAACGGCCGGAACGTTTCTGCTCTTTCGGACTACTCAAACGTTTCATATATCCATAATTATCATCCGGCCAGATAATGGTCACATCATCCGGAAGTTCCAACCCCTGATCGTATACATCGAGCACTTCTTTATAAGGAGTAAAGGCTTGAGGAATGTCTTCTGCACGCTTACCGATTGCATCTACCAACATTTGTCTTTGTGCCATCAGTGCTTCCTGAAGCATTTTCTTTCTGTCATCCATGTTATTGCTTGCATTCATCGCCCGGTCGTGTAATCCACGCAAAGCCAGGGTATATACATTTTCGAACGGAGCACATTCATCTACGCGTGATTTCAACACCTTGTTGACACCCTCTTTATTATTGATATAATCCCATTCACCCATTTTATCACGTTTCCATTCGCTTGCTGTATTAAACAGTAATGGTTCGCAATGAGAAGACCCCATGACGATAGCAAAGCTATCCGCTACCAGCCGATTTTCAGGAATACGGTGGAATGCCATGGATGCGTCATGCATAGCCGGACAAAGGTAATTAGCCTGAAGACGAAGCAACAGTTCACACACTTTTGCATACGTTCTCGGTCCGAAGTTTCCACGTTCTTTTTCAAAATTGCGTTTCGACCAACGATAAAGTCCCCAGTCTTCATCATTGATAAAGATACCTCTGAATTTGACAGACGGTGTTTTAGAAATGAACTTATCGACTTTTACACTAACTTGTTTTTGCTGTTTGATTGGAGCGTCCGCCCACCAATACCAGGGAGATACTCCTATTGCTTTTGAAATAGAGAGGAGTCCGTAAGCCGTGCCACGCCTGTCACTTCCGGCTACAACAATTGCTTTCTTTATGCCCGGCACAGGATTGTTGACCACTTCTATCATATAGCGTTCCCAACCTCCGGCAATAGCTGCCGTATCTATTTTGTTTCTCGATACCAAAGCGTCAATCCACCCGCTTTCTCCTATAGTACCGGCAATAATCGCATACCGCGCAGATACTCTTCCAGGCTTGCTTTCATCCATCTTCAACTCTTGCCCCGTCACACGGCGAACATCATCTACAAAAAGAGAAGCACTTTTACGTACTACAGTTGCATCTTTTCCATCAAAACAAACGACTGCATTCGTTAATGAAGAAACAATAGGGAAACTATTCTTTCCGGTTCCTTTGTCGAGTAAAACTTGTGCTTTTGCCGAAATCAGGCTACAACAAAATAAGCCCAGCAATAAAATCTTATTTTTCATATAAACGTTAGATTGACAATTAATAACGCAAAGTAAGGCAAAAAGCAATAAAACGAATAAAAGAAACCGACCTATAAATAGCAGAATATGTTCAAAAAGGCCGTCAGATATAATTAGATAAGCATCGATGGATGTATACGAACTGTATGGTGGGTATATATGACTAGCACGGTGAGTATATATATTCAGCACAATGGATATATATATACACGACATTGTGCATATATACCCATCAAAGTTTTAGTTTGTTCACTGTCAGCAGCGAATAAAGCGGTAGACAGGATTTCTCCAATTGATCCATTAGCCGTTACTACAGCAATTTGTTTAACGCCTTCCACCAATTTTCCATTTTGGGGAGAAACGATGTGCCGACGATTGGGAGAGTCATTGCCGGAGGTTGTAAGGCATTCATTGTGGAGAAGTATATCATTAATTTTCCATCCCGAACCTACCGGATGATTACCCAAAGCAAGAATAGAACTGTTTCCCATATTTATCAATGCATTTTCTATCAGAGCCTCATTCAATATACCTCTGATTGTTTCCAAAGCATATCCCTTGAGAAAGCCGGACAAATTGATAGTTACTCCCGGCTGTGAAAAAGCGACACTACGATCTCCGGCAGATAAATGTACTGAATGTATAGTGTTCTGGTTGTAATTCTCCGAATGAACTGTGATATCGAAGCATCCCAAAGTCCTGCCATTATATTCCAGACATAAATCGATCATTGAATAAAGTTCTTCGCTAAGAACAACGGGAGAAACAGAGGCTGTCCGGTTGAGAATAGACAATTCGCTGGCCGGATCATAAAAGTTCGCCATCTTTTCCAGCCGACACAATGCATCATAAATACGATTGACCACAAGCAGCAACTCCCCTTCCGGTTTCCGGCTGCATAAGATAATATCCACCCGTGTATGCATGGAAAGGAACCAGGCATAAAACAAGAAGTTACCATCATTTGACGGTTTGTATAGATGTTGAATAGTGGTCTGCATCGTATAAAACACAAATTAGGCACGGATTACACAGATTACGCGGTTTTTATTTCATTAGAGTAACCGTGAAACCCGTGTAATCCGTGCCTGAATAAAAATCATAAAGGAGTTTTGACGTATCTCCTAATAACTAGAAAACGGAACTATTTCAGTTCTTTAATCTTCACGTTCTTGAACCATACTTCATCTCCGTGGTCCTGAAGAAGTATATTACCTTCCTCCGGATTTCCGAAATTAGGCCAGTTTTTATATTTACTGTATGCTACCAATGCATTCCACATATCATTGTTACGATCATACTCAATCAGCTTAACTCCGTTCAGCCAATGTTCTACATGATTGCCTTTTACAATGATAGTAGCAGTATTGAATTCTTTCTTATTGAAAGGTTTATCTTTAGGAGCCGGAATCAAGTCATACAACGAACCCAGCTTTCTGTTGCCTTTCACACCCAGTTTTGCATCAGGATGCTTGTCATCGTCAAGAATCTGGAATTCGCAACCGATAGCAGAACCTGCACCTTTATTCATATCCGGATTCACAAAATATTTAACTCCGCTATTTGCACCTTCAGTAATCTTGAAGTCTACTTTCAGAATAAAGTTCTTGTATTTACGGGTAGTCACAATATCACCACCATTTGCAGATTCAGCTCCACCACTCTTCATTACTTTCAAAATACCATTTTCTATCTTCCAGCCTTTTGCAGGGAAAGTAGAAAGTTTAGCGCCTCTCCATCCGTCAGTAGTCTTACCATCCCATAATAGAGCCCAACCTTCTTTTGCTTCGCTCGGAGAAATCGTGTTGGCAATCAGATTCACTTCCGGTGCAGCTTGCGCTTCCGGTGTCTGATAGCGTTCTACATCCGTCGTACAAATACGGATATCCTTCCAACTAACTGTTTTTCCTTCATCTGCCGCATTTCCAATAGCGTGCACTTGCAAAGCAATGAAACCTACAGGAGTCATATCATCCCAGATATTAGCACAAGGAACTCCGTTTATCCAGGTACGGATCGAATTACCAACAGCTTCAATACGGGCTTTATTCCATGCGTTATTCTTAAAAGCGGTTTTTGCCGACGGGTTCAGTGTCAAAGGATAAAGCCAGTTTCTACGTGCCTCATCATAAATGCCACCCGACCAAGCGCGCTTCGAAGGATCAATCTCAAACTGATAACCGTGTACGCGGCCTTTCTTATAATCTTTCTTGCTTTCACTGCGAAGCTGTACGCCGGAATTTAAACCATCATCTATCTTGAAATCAAATTCAAGGATAAAGTCACCATAATTCTTTGTCGTTGCCAGGAATGTATTGGGAGTTCCCATCTTAGATACACCGACAATAGCGCCATCTACAATTTTATACTCGGCTTTGCCATTCAATTTCTTCCATCCTTTCAGGTTTTTCCCGTTGAAAAGAGGTTCCCAGTTTTGTGCGCCCAACGAAGCGGCACAAAATAAAAGTAAAGTTAATACAATATTTTTCATGATTATTTATTGGTCCTTCTCCATCCCCTTCTCCTAAAGAAAGGAATGGAAAAAGCTGTTTCTATTTATAATTTATAAAATTCATCCCAACCCTTACGCGGCGGAAGTCCCGCCAACATTGCATTAGCAAATTCATTATTTGTAATCTGCTTCGTGCGGCTGTCAAAGAACAGCTGTGTATTAAGCCGTTGAGCCATTACACCCAGTGAGAACACCTGACTCAAAACACCGTTGATTTCGAACGGTGAACGCGTCTTTTCGATGCCGTTACATGCCAATAAGAAGTTTTCGAAGTGATTGGAAGGACTTTTAGGAACCTTCGGTAATTTGCCAGCCATCTCTTTCGCTTTCTCTTCCGGAATAATAGACAAAGTGCTTCCATGACTCCCCCCTTTAAAGATTAAATCTTTCGTATAGATAATCTTTCCCGGATTCAATTTAGCCGCAGGAGTATCTCCCTGATTTGTCGCAGGAATGTTCGGGTCCAGTCCCGATACTCCATAACCGGCAGGAATAGGAGGAAGATTATCCAGACCGTCATACCAAGTAATGTCTACCGGTGGCATCCCTTTACGTTGCGGGAAGCGGAAGAGAATCGTGGAAGAATAAGGGAAGAAATAATCATTATGACCATTTGCGTATTGCATGGTGATTTCATAAGGCAATCCCAGTTCCAGAAACTCGTGAGCCGTATCGAGGATATGCGCCCCCCAGTCGCCCAATGCGCCCATGCCAAAATCATACCAGCAACGCCATTGTCCTAAATGATAATCTTTATTATATTCGTGATAAGGGGTAACTCCGAGCCAGGTGTCCCAGTCCATATCTTTCGGCAGTTGCTGTCCCGAAGGAAGTTTATAGATATTAGTGTCCCATTTATGCCAACGGCGCGGGTTATTCATGTGGGCAGTGATAGCAGTTACGTCTTTGATAATTCCCGCATCCATCCAAGCTTTAAACTGGAAATAGTTTGCTTCAGAATGTCCCTGATTTCCTACCTGGGTAACCAAGTTAGGACGTTTAAGCGCAGCTTGCATCAACAATTCCGCTTCATAGAAAGTACGGGCCAGCGGTTTTTCTACATATACATGTTTTCCGGATGCCAATGCCAGCATACTGATCGGGAAATGTGAATGGTCGGGAGTAGCAATCGCCACAGCATCAAACTCATTACCGGCTTTATCAAACATCTGGCGGAAATCTCTAAACTGTTTTGCCTTCGGATATTTAGCCATAATCTTTTGCGTATGTTTGGCACCCATGTCCACATCACATAACGCTACCACTTCTACCATACCTGTCCGCGCAAAATCTTCAATAATCTGTTCACCGCGGTTACCAATGCCGATATAGGCTATCTTTACCTTGTCACCTCTTCCTTTCTTGGGTGAAATCGTTTGAGCATGCAGTAAGTCACCTGCCCCCAACGCCAATCCGGCAGAAGCCATTGACATCGTTTTCAGAAAATCTCTTCGTGTTACCATAAGTTATTTATTTTCATTGATATTGATTAAGTTTTCCAATCTTGAATAGGCCGGGTAATTATCCATTCCCGCTTTTCTTTTTAAACAGTGCCCGTAACCCATAAAACAGAAGACGCAAAATCCCCCAGAAAGCATAGAGCACAAAAGCAAATATGATGATATAGAAAATAGAGGTTATCATCTCCGTAAACGGCGCATGATAAGCAATAATTGCATAGAGGTGTATCAAATTAGATACTACGAAGCAAATGAGTAAAGTGATTAACTCTATTTTCTTTCGTCGTGCGGTTACAATCGTGTCTTTCATACTGCTTCGGGTGTTTTTACAGATTGATGGTTCAGATAGTCTATTTTATATTCATCGGGGAAGTAGAGCGTCCGCTCTTCCTCCAGTGCCTGATGTCCCAGCAAACAAAGCATACTTGCATAGTATCCTTCTTCCGCTATTCTTTCCGGTTGTTTTTGTGTTATGACGGCTTCAACGAACGCTTCCAGTAACAAGGACGTACCGTCACTCTTAGGACGTTCTCCAATAATGAACTCTCCAGTGTTCTCATTTGCAGTTTCCGGAGCCCAACTCGTTCCGGCAAAAGGAAGAGAATCGAATACTTTGTTTTCCCAATCATTCACCATCTGCAGGAAAGCCGGTGCAGGAGCCACATTCTCAAAGTAGTATTTTCCTTTTTCCGGTTCTACCGTACCAAGGTTACCCATGATCTGTTCTTCCAGTCCATAGAATTTATTGGATATAACGGAGTCGAACGTCATCTTCACCCCATCATCAAAGACATATACACAACTCACATTATCATACACATCCCTGCCATCCTTCCAATAAGTAATGGCACCATGCCCCATCACCTTCTCGGGAATCTTACGCAAAGCCCAACTTCCGATCTGAAGCTGGTGGCAAGCGAGTTCAGTCATCAGTCCCTTCGAGAATTCCTTGTAAAGACGCCAGTTTATCAGGCGTTCCAGATTGGGTGAAGGTACCGAGCGTCTCCAATCGCCATTCCGGTTCCAAAAGGTACGGATTGCATTTATTTCACCAAAGGTACCCGCATGAATCATCTCCATCGCTTTGATGTAACGAGGGTCGAACAAACGTTGTTGACCAGTGAAGAAAATCTTTCCCGTGCTACGATGTTTCTGATACATACGGTAACACTCTTCCATCGTAAAACCTATCGACTTCTCACAAAACACATGCTTTCCTGCGTCGAAAGCATCCAACACGATTTTACAATGCGAACTAAGAGGGGTAGCTACGAGTATGGCATCTATCGACTTATCTTCCAGCACTTCCCGGTAGTCACCATACACTTTGGCATTAGGCACAAGTTCCAATGCGCTCTCGATAGACGGTTTATAAATGTCGCACAATGCTACGATCTCGACTTTGGGGTTCTTAGCCAGAAATCCCATTAAAAAACGTCCCCGGGAACCAGGACCGATTATTGCCAGACGGCACTTTTCGTTTGAGGTGTTCGTCACCTCCGAAAAAGCAGAAAGCCAAGGGCTTGCTGCAAGAAGAGTGCCAGCCCCGGCCATGCCTAAATTCTTTAGAAAATCCCGCCTGCTAATAGGGGTATGTTTCATGCTTGTGGTATTTAAGATTATAATTAGTTTATCTGAAAATCAATTATTAAATACAGGTGCTTTTTGTGTTTCATAAGAAGGAGCCCCGCCTTCTACATAAGGCCACCCTTCTTTATCCCACTTAATCTGGTCCAGTAACAGAATACGTCCATTTTCCGGAGCCGATCTTGAAAATCCATGATATAAAAGCCAGTCCTGCCCGGCATCGTCCCGGATCATCTGTGAGCCGTGTGCATTGCCTACAAAATAATCATTCGCACCTATCACCAAAGAATAACCATTCTTCAACATCGGTTTGCCTGACTTATCCTTGTATGGTCCCCAGACTTTTTTAGAGCGCCCCACTACGACCTTATACGTACTTTCCACCCCTCTGCAACAACTTCCAATAGAGGCAAACATATAGTAATAATCTCCGCGCTTATGAATATAGGCAGCCTCAAAAGCTGTTCCTGCTATTCTCTTTTTTTCCGCTCCCGGCTTCAATGACAGACCATCTTCAGTCAGCTCAATCACATATATTCCCCGGAAGCTGCCCCATACCAAATAGTTTCTCCCTTCATATTGCAGGAAGCTAGGATCAATCGAGTTCTGTACACCGATCTCATTACTACGGAACATCTTACCATGATCCGTAAAAGGCCCCTGTGGAGAGTCGGCCGTAGCTACTCCAATTCCACACGTCTGTTCTCCTCCCCACACCGACATCGCATAATAAAGCACATATTTATTGTTGATATAATTGATGTCCGGTGCCCAAATTCCAGCTTTGGGTTCAAACCTGGGACGAGTTTTATTTGTGAATGCCGTGTTGCAATAAGTCCATTGCACCAGGTTTTTCGACTTCATGATCGGAACGTTTCTGGTAGATTCGGTAGCATACACATAAAAATAACCATCCGCAGCCTTAATTACCGTAGGGTCAGGCATGGCAATATCTACAACCGGATTCTTATAACTCACTGCAGATTTTGTCTGTGCTTTCCCCTGCGAAAAACAAGTACCAACCATGAAAACGAAAACGAACAAATTTACATATTTTTTCATCAAATCATTCTTTTAAGAGTTCCTTTTTACCTAATCTTTATAGCTATAAATTAATATTAACTTACAAAATCCTTTGGAAGCACTCCAAATTGTTTCTGGAAACACTTGGCAAAATAAGACGGAGAATTGAATCCTACCATGTAGCAAATCTCATTCACCCGGTTTTCTCCCTCTTTCAATAATTGAGCAGCTCTCTTCAAACGCTCCAGACGAAGATATTCATTCGGACTCAAATCCAGCACTCCTTTTATCTTCCGATAGAAATTGGAACGACTCATATTCAGACTATCCGCCATATCATCCATACTAAATTCCGGATTACTATAATTCACCTGAATCACCTCATTCAATTTCTTTATAAAATCTTCATCAGCCTTCGTCAACGCCATCGTATTGGCTGCCACAAAAGGAGACTGTGCAAAAGCCTTACGTAGTTTCTCTCTGTTCTGAATAAGACTGGAAGCGCAAGCCTGTAAGTATTCCACAGAGAAAGGCTTCTCCAGATAAGCATCGGCTCCCAACTCCATCCCTTCTATCTTAGACTGGATATTTGTCTTCGCAGTCAACAGGATGACGGGGATATGGCTATAATTCAAATCCGACTTAATCGTCTTGCACAGTTCAAAACCATCCATCACAGGCATCACTACATCACTAACCACCAAATTCACATAATTGCCATCCAACACTTGCAACGCTTCCACACCATTGGTAGCAGTCAGCACAGTATATTCTTTCGACAGCTGACGCACCACAAAGGCAAGCATATCCGGATTGTCTTCTACAACCAGCACTGTAGGACGGTTATCTTTCTTTTCTGTCTCCCCGGCAGGAACTCCACTCATCCTGTCTATTTCAACTTCCGGTTCCGGGGTTAAGGTTATTGTCATGTCCTGAACAATCGGCAAAATCAAACAGAAGGTATTATTTTCTTCCCCTTCTCCCATAGCCAAAGTCCCTTGATGCAGTTCAGCCAATGAACGGGAAAGAGCCAAGCCGATTCCTGTTCCGGTAGTCACCTTGCCGTCTTCTTTTTCATTGAAACGAACGAAAGGCTTGAATATTTCCTCCTTCATCTCATTGGGAATAATCACTCCATCATTCTCCGTACGAATACAGAATGAATTGTTGTCATCCGTTTCCGGCACTTCCAAAGATATGTGTACGTAGCTTTCAGCATACTTCACCCCATTATTCAACAGATTACTGATAATCTTCGTAAACGCCTCCCGGTTCACATGCGCATAGAAATCCTCCTCGGGCACTTGCAAAGTAAACTCCAAGCCTTTCTGTTTGGCAAGGGAAGTAAAACGCACATGAGTCTCTTTCAGCACCTCCGTTACATTACATTTCGCAAAATTCAGGCGGAATCCCTGACTTTCCGTTTTACGGAAATCAAGCAACTGGTTAGTCAGGTTCAACAACCGTTCCGTATTCTGCTTCATTACATTCAAGTCTTCCCTCGTTTCCGCATCGACCTGTTTCTTCAATATGATGTTTTCCAAAGGACCTTTAATCAGCGTCAACGGTGTACGTATCTCGTGGGCCACATTCGTAAAGAAATCAATCTTTGCATGATAAACTTCACGTTCCTTCTCCTGCTCGAATTTCTCCATCTGCCTGCGGTGTTTGCTGTTACTGCGTCTCTTGAAATACATAACCGTATACAGGGAGCAGCCGATAATCAGCAGAGCATACACACAATACGCCCATATAGAGAGGTAAAAAGGAGGAAGAATATGTACCCCTAATGACACTTCGTCGTCACTCCATACACCGTCGCTATTAGCAACCTTTACCCGGAAGGTATAATCACCGTAACGAAGATTGGAATAAGTAATGATAGGGCTTTCGCCAACCGTCAGCCAATCCGTATCAAAGCCCTCCAGTTTATACATAATCCGGCTCGTTTTCGGAGCCTGGAAATCCAACGCTGCTACACGGAAAGAAAAAGAATTCTGATTGGACTGGAGCACAAGCTGGTCGGAGAAAGTTATACTCTTCTCTAACGGAGATCCCGGTTCGCCGGCATATACCTCCTTACCAAACAGAAAGAAATCAGTAATGGCAACAGACGGAATGAACTTATTCTCCGAGAAATTCTTGGGATTAAAAGCGATAAAACCATCGATGCTACCCAGATAGATCGTACCATCTTCGGTTTCAAAGCTTGAACGATAATTAAACTGGTCGCCCAACAAGCCATTAGAGGTGGTATATACTTTCATCACTCCGGTGGTAGGTTGGAAGCAAACCAGACCGTTGTTGGTTGTCAACCACAAAAATCCTTCTTTGTCCTCCACAATCTGATATACAACATCGTTCGGCAATCCGGCCGACAAATTATAATTGGCAAAAGTCTCCGTATCCGGCTGAAAACGACAGAATCCTCCTCCCTGGGTAGTCAGCCAGATTTGCCGGTGAGAATCTTCAAAGATGCTCAAGACCTTGTCATACGGAAGGCTCTTCGGATTATTTTCATCGTGCAAATAGTTCTTCCATTTCTTTTCGCTCACATTGTAGCAATAAGCTCCATTTGCATAAGTTGCCAGCCATAGATTACCACCGGAATCTTCCTTTATATCATATACAAACCTGCCGTTCAGTTCCGGTATCCGGTCAAAATCATCAGATTGTCTGTTGTATCGCAGCAAACCGAATAAAGTACCCAGATAAATATCACCCGTCGTTGTGCGGCAAATAGAGAACACGCTATTGTCTATCAATGAACGGGGAGAGTCTGTTTTCTGATAGGTTTTCACGATAGCTCCCGTACGCGTATCTACTACTTTCACTCCTTTTGAGAAGGTTCCTACCCAAAGATGGTTATCAATCAAACACAGACCATGCACATTGGTAAAAGCACTGCTAGGGGTAAAAAAGGAAAAAGTCTTGGTCTTCGGGTTGAAACGGTTCAAACCGCCGTCTTCCGTACCAATCCACAGAATACCCTGATTATCCTGGCAAAACTCACGTACCCGTTTTCCATGCAAACCATTATCTATTCCTTTGGGATAATATTTTTCAAAATACGTATAAAAACGCGGATAGTAGTTCACACCTCCAAAATAAGATCCAATCCAGATACCACCCTCTCGATCCTTACACAAGGAATAAATAGCATTATCGGACAAAGAATAAGGGTCGTTGATCGAACTGCGCAAATGAACATATTTACCCATTCGAAGATTATAAATATAGAGTCCCGATTCTGCACCAATCCACAATTCATTATCAGAAGCGACCAGCAGTTCGCGACAAAAAACAGACTCTCCATTTTCATCCTCTGAAAGTAAGTCATGTAGTTTGTTAGAGGTCAGGTTCAGTTCTTTTACTCCTCCCTTTAAAGAGCCTACATATAGACAATTATATGCTCCTTTCACCAGGCCTATCACGACATCATTCTCATAAGTTTTTTGATTGTCTACAGGCGAGACATAAGGATGAAGGGTTTGCAAACGGTCTTTCGAAAAGAAAAGTCCATCACCATAGCAACCAATCCAAAGAGTTCCGCTATTATCGAAAACAAAAGACTGAACATTGGTGGAGATAAAAGGAAAGTTCTTCAATGTATAATTCCGGAGCTTTCCTTCCTCCAAATCATAACAAAATAATCCCTGTGACTCTACCGCTACCCAGACACATCCCTTATTGTCTCCGGAAATTGCAGTTACGGTATGTTCAATTTTCGTATTTTCTACGCTCAATTCAGCAAAATGCCGGAAAGAATCTTTTTCCGGATGATAGATATAAAGTCCTACGTCCGTACCTACCCAGATATCTCCTTTCGCATCCTCATAAAGTGCTGTGATAAAATTATTGCCAATACTCCGCCGTGTGCGGTCATCATGTTTGAACTTGCGGAATGACAAACCGTCATATCTATTCAAACCATCTTTGGTGCCGAACCACATAAAGCCTTGCCTGTCCTGCAAAATCGCATTGACCGTATTTTGGGATAACCCGTTCTGTACACTAAGATTTTTAAAATAGTAATGTTCGTCCGCCATCTGTGCATGGCAGCCTATCCGATAGCCTATTAAACAGATTAAAAGTATTAGAACTTTCTTCATAAACATACGTGTTTTCTATCCTTCCGTTTGAGTTACCAAATGTAGGCAAAATCATAGCGGAAAGATAGTAAATATGTCTCAATGAATGAAAGAATAGTCCTATTTTTCTATCCTGATACGCGCATCAACTGCTATAACGGCTTTTTGCGTAGCTAAAAGCGGATTTATATCCATTTCTTTGATTTCTGTAGCGAAGCGTAACAAAGTGGACAAACGAACAATAATTTCAGCAAACTTATCTTCGTTGACTCCTTTTTGTCCACGTGTTCCCTGAATGATTTTATAAGCACGCAGCGAATGAATCATTGAGTAGGCTTCTTCGTAGGAAAGTGGAGCCAAACCGGAAGACACATCTTTCAGCACCTCCACAAAAATACCTCCCAAACCGCAAAGCACTACATGACCGAACTTCTCTTCGTATTTCGCACCGATAAACAATTCCGTACCTTTCAACATCGGCTGTACCATAATTGCCCTAGCATCAGGAATCTGCATCATACGATCGAATTCCAGTGCCAGATGTTGCTCGCTTTTGATGTTCAGAACTACACCACCGACATCCGATTTATGCACTGGACCAACGACTTTGGCAACTACCGGGAATCCGCACCGACGGGCAAAGGCTACTATCTCCTCTTTATTATCGGAAACAAACTCATCTACCAGCGGAATACCGGCAGCATGCAGTAATGCTTGTACGTAATTGGGAGCAATATAACCATTCTCCGGAATAGAATCGATAATGCGACGAATCCTCGGAACGTCTACTCCGAACAGTTCTATTTCAGGAACTGCAGGTTTAGGAACATTGACAATGCGGGAAAGGGCAGTACCCAGGGTCACTTCATCTGCAAAATTCACGTGTCCTTTTGCCAGGAAGGCGGCAACCTCCGCTCCGGCTGTATTAATCGAAGGAAGTATAGGGAAAATCGGTTTCTTGCAAGTTTGCATCTTCTCGTGAAGCACGTCATACATTTCAAACATGGTAACCAATCCCGGAGTTCCGAAGATGGCCATCATGGCGTCTATATTGTCGAGTTTCTCCTCGCAGTAGTCGATGCAAAGACGCAGATGCTCCGGTGTTCCGGTAGCCAGAATATCAATAGGATTCCCAACGGCAGCACCGGGGAACAGTCGGGCTTTTAGTTCTTCGGCTATTTCTCCTTCCAGTTTAGGAACATTCAGTCCGCCTTTACTCAAGGCGTCTGTCAGCATCACTCCCGGACCTCCGGCATGGGTGATAATAGCAAAATTCTTCCCTTTCAATTCGGGCAGAGTAAACACACAACCTACAGTAGTCAATTCTTCACGAGAGAAACAACGTACAATCCCCGCTTTACGGAACAATGCTTCCACTGCCGAATCGGAACTGGCGATTGCGCCTGTATGGGAAGACGCCGCCCGGCTTCCGCTCTCCGAACTTCCGGCTTTGATTGCCGCAATCTTACATCCTTTTCTAATCAAAGACGAAGCATGGAATAACAACCTGTCCGGATTCTGAATACTTTCAATATAAAGCAGTTTTAGATGAGAGTCTTTTTCGGGATCGAAGTTCTCATCCATAAATTGCAATACATCTTCTACGCCAATCTGCTTGGCATTTCCCACCGACCAGACTGAATTGAACTGCAAACCTTTTGTAACGGCACTTTCGAGAATAAATACCGCCGTAGCACCGGAGCTGGAAATCAAGTCCACCCCTTTCGGATTTAAATTGGGAATTGGCTGGCTGAACACGCTATGATGCCATGTGTTCATCAATCCGATGCAATTAGGACCAATCAATGAGGCTCCGTATTTATTGACTGTTTCCAGAATACGCTCTTCCAACAGTGCTCCTTCGTGGGTTTCTTCACCAAAACCTGCAGAAAGTATGATAAATGCCCTGGTTTGCTTCTTGCTGGCCAATGTTTCCACAATATCGGGACACATTACAGCAGGTATAGCCAACACTGCCAGATCCGTATCCGGCAGGTCGCTCACATCCGCAAAAGCAGGAACTCCCTGTACTTCCTTCTCCTTCGGATTCACCGCCCGAAGCTCTCCCTGATAACCTCCATTTATCAAATTCTTTAATATTGCGCCACCCGGCTTATGTACATTATTCGATGCCCCTACTACAACAATGCTTTCAGGACGAAGCAACTGGGTTGTTATCATATCATGCTTTGGTTTTCGTTTAACTTAGGTACAAATATATCCTTTCTTATGAGAAAAAAGAAAGAAAAAGAGGAGAAATATAAGAGGAAATACAGGATAAAGGAGAGAAAGACAAAGAAATCAAGTGGATTATGCTGACTTATTGAAATGCAAAGCTATTATCTTACCATGTAATTCTTACCATTAGAACAGAATATTACTTTATGCAGAAAAAATGAATATAAAACTCACGGAGAATCTGGAATATACAGATGAGCCCAAAGTAAATTCGAAAACTGGAAGGATAAGCAAGTTGCATAATCCTTATTCACACAAAACAGAATCTAAATCACTCGATTCAACATCAAAAAGGCTAAATTCCTAATTTCAGGAGCAGATTATTGCAAATATAAGTTCAAATAGAAACAACACACATGTTACCTATTCGACAACAACCAGCACAAAACAAGTATTCTAAACACCCTTTTGTCCTTTCGTTTAAAAGCAAGGAAGCACTTCTCACCGACCAATAAATCATTGCTTTAAAAGGAACGAAGTCTTCCTTTTAAAGCAATAATTCATGATTCTATCAACAATCATGCATATTCACTCATTTGCATTCAAGAAAGATGACTTATCCCGCATATTCATGCAGTGTTTTATACATCACTTCTTTTATTAGAATACAGTTTAGATACTCCTAATCTGTTTCAATCTTAAAAATAGAACATAATAGAGAATATAAAATACCCTGATACAAATTGGCTGTTTTTAGTCAACTTATACCAGGGTAAGACATTAGAAACCAATTTACGTCTGTAGTGACTACTTAAGATTCTTTTGTACAGTATCTACTATGTTAAGAAGTAAAAGGCCACCAAGTACTGTATAGCATACACACCAAATATTATCAAGATCTTTCAACTCCACAGCCGAATCGATATCTCCATCGCTGATTTCTCTTTTAAATGATTTCAACTGTTTTTCCGTAAGAAAATCAACATTATTAATCCATAAATGCAAAGCTTCATCCAATGCCTCCGCTGCATATTGACTAATGTATGTACCACCTTTATATTCTGCAATAAATGTAAATAGTTTCATTCAAATACCTCCTCTACCTCTTTGATGATCATGATCTCCGGCATAATCCATCTGTTTTTTTAAATGTTCCTTTTCTTTTCTTAATTTATTTAATTCCGCCTTGTCTTGTGGAGTCTTATTTGCCTTAGAATTTAAATTATCATATTTTTCTTTAGCAGCAGCATAGTCATTCGATGCCTGATTTCTCCTATCAAGATTAGAATGTTTTTCATTCTTCCCACTCGACTTGGAATAACCATCACTGTTACTGCTATTTTCATTTACCCTCCCTTTCCTAGAAAACAATTTTTGTGCTCCACTAGTAGCCATAATAGAACCGTGAGTAGCAATAGCTGCACCTTCAACAGTCGCAGAAAGAGAAATACCTCCAGTCTCTGGAGCTAGAAAAACACCCCCTGTGGCTTTTCCCGCACCAACTAAAACTTCTCCGCCCCCCATGATGACACTTGCTACATCGCCAAAATCCTGTCCTGCATTATAAGCTGATGCATTACTATAAATCCCAGATTCACGTAAAGAGGTATTTCCAAGTGCTAGATTATCTACAATAGCACTGACTGCGCCATTTACGAAACTTAGACTTACACCCAAAGCATTATTTAAACCACTCTTAATACCGCCCCAGGTAGGCCACATACCATTAGGGTCTATCAAAAGAACAGGATTATTTATACAATAGTTGTAGGGGGTTAGTCCGTAATACTTCTCCGCCAAAGGATCCACCACATGCCATCTACCCAATGCAGCATCATAGTACCTCGCCCCATAATCATACCAGTCAAGCCCGCCTTTTCTATCCAGTTCCTTGCCATTATATTTATAAGACTGAACCGAATTGCTTACCAAACTTGACATCAAACCACCGAACGGATAATAATCATTCCTTTCCTCCACCGTTCCATTCTGGTCTACAACCACGCGGTTGTTCCCTTGATGGTCCTGAATATAAAAATGATATTTGTTGTCCGACAGAGAGACATAGCCACCTTCCACAAGCAATATTTTGGCTACACCGTTTTCATAGATCAAATTGTCGCAATAGTCCGTCACCGTAATATCATTTCCTAGTATGTGCGTAGCACGAAGTTTCGTTCCATCCGCAGCATACAAATAAGATATACTATTCCCACCTACAAATTCTATCCGACAAGGCAAATTTAAGCAATTATATTGAATATCAAGGATATTCTTATTTAAATCCTGTATTAAATTTCCATTGTCATCATAAGAATATTCCACGGGCAAGGTTACTCCATCCCTAAATTCAAAACCATTGGCATAAGCGGAATTTGTAGCAGAGTCTGTTGCACATATTAACTTATTACCTTTATAAGTCAGCGTCAGTTCGTTTATCAATCCATAATCAGTAGATGAGATTTGCCCATATCGTTGCAATCCGAGAATATTGCCTTGTTTATCATAACTCATTATCTGTTCATTGAACCGATTGACATTCAAATTTAGTGAATCTCCTTCACCGTAAACAGCGTCTGTCAGCCGTGAAAGAGCATCGTAGCTGAATTTATATCCTCGCGAAATGCCATTACTACCAGACTTCCATGTCATCGCACTGATATTTCCACTATAATTCGGAACGGCTCCAGACATAGGGCTTTCATACTGCAAAGTTTGTTGAAACTTACCCCCTATAATGGCCGTTGAGAAATTTCTAATATTGTATTGATATTGCAAAGCCTCCACTCCAGGATATTCTTTTAAAATCATTCTACCAAAATCATCATATGTAAACGCGGACAGTATCATGGCAGACTGATTGTTCAAACGGTGTTTAACAGCAAGTAACCTATTAGCATGATCATAAGTGTAGTCATATGTTTCTCGAATCTCCGTTTCTCCAACAGGTGTATGGACAAGCTGCTTTCTCAACAACATATCTGTATAGCTGTATTCAAACATACCTGTTTCTTTATCTCCCAAATGATTAACAGACTGTGTCTGTATAAGTCGTTGCCTCTTGTCATAATACAAAGCACTATACAAAATAGAAGCTGTATCCAATACATAAGTAATAGTTCCGGTAAGGAGTCCTTTGTGACAATAACGTAACGTATCTGTATCATCCCCATAACGTTCACCCTGACCGGAAATATCAAAAGCCAATCCCGCAAAATGGTCGTTCGCAAAAAAATCATACCCATCGTAATAATTCAATTTAAGCAAGGAAGAGACATCCAAGTCCAATGCTACAGAATCTATCAGAAAAGAATAATGCTGATAATCACCATTAAGGGTATCATAAACAGCTGTAACTATACCATTTCTTATATCAACAGTATCCCGGCAAAATCCTTCTGCCACTACCCTTCCGAATGCGTCAGGAATGGAAAAATGCCATTCACCCTTTTTCCTATTTTCAGCATCCTGTGAAAATATCAATTGGTTACTGCGGTCATAAGCAAAGTAATTCCATCCGATCCCGGGCAACTTCTTGGCAATGCAACGATTACGATTATCATAACGGTAAACATATGCATACTCTCTCATTTGTTCATCATTATCGGCAAGATGAGTCGTATCAACTAATGCGGGAGGAAGCACATAACACAAATTCCCTCTTCTGTCATAAACATAGTATGTGTCATTATACTCGCCGTCAATGAGCTGTCGAGTCATTATCTTATTTTCATGTATATCAGTAAAAGAATATGAAAGGTTATTATCCTCATCTTTTCTTAGAGTTACAAATAATCTTCCTGACGGATATACTCCTTTTACGCATAACCTGCCTAAAGCAGAGTCTATTTCGAAATGCAAACAAGAAAGTGAATCTGCATTATTACTTGTATATGCAAGAATATCCGACCTGTTTTGCCCATACCGGTGCCATTCATATCCCGGATTATATTGCTTGACGACTCTACCGTCAGAGAAAGCCTCATAACAATATTTGCTAAAAGGATATTCATCATTATACCGATACTTGGCATTGTTCCGGATTTCAAATGCGTGGCTCCAGAATTCTCCGTTTCTTCCGGCGACAACCGGCAACCACTTTTTTTCTTCTCTTCCCTCCGCGTCATATTCAGTTAAGGTTACAATATCCTTTTTATCAGGTGATTGTTGCCGTTCAACAAGCTGAACCGGAAATCCTAGTCCGTTAAAATATTGCACTTGAGTAGAAAACAAGCTACCAATCTCATTCATATATGTAGTGGTTTCAATTGAAGGAGCCGTGTCACCAGATGAGAAACTCAAAGAATTCATATTTTCACTGCAGGTCAATATATATTCCAAAGACTGAGGATGCATTTCGTTTATACTAAGGTTCCGATCATGTATAATCAAGTCAAAGTCACCTGATTTTTGCGGTAACAAGTCTATTTCGTAAGTCGTATCATCTATCTTTCTGAGATTAGAGTTAACGTCATATTCATTCTCATATTCTTTTTTTAGCAAGACTATTTCCGGTTTAAATCCATTATAACATTTCAATGTCAACTTTATATCTTGTTCTATTTTCTTACGGAATGATATTTCTTTCCAGAAAGAAGTAAATTGGGCTGAATATAATGAATCTGTTTTTAATAAGCCCAAATTAGCAGAATGTTCACTACATTGCAAAGTATATTCAAAGTAATATATATCCGGCATTCCAGGTATATATATCCTATCAATGTCGCTCCCTTCTAAAGCTAATAGATAATTACCTGGAAATAATACTTCCGTTTCTAAAATTAGTCCAATCCCATCAACAATCTCTAAGTTATAAATAGGAGTAGAATAATCATCCTCTTTTTCTAAATTGACATAGAGCAACTTAGAAAATTCTTGAGAAATATCACCATTGAATACTATTCTAACTGAAGAAGTGTCATGCACAACCAGCTTAAAATATTCCGAAAAAGCTGAACCATAACTTAGATTAAAACTACCCTTGCTTATTTTCTTTATTTCCGCATTTATGACATAATCATCATATTGTTGCGCTTGGATAAAATGCACATTTGCGGCTAATAAAAATAGCCATATTATTATTTTTTTCATATCTTCCTTATTTAATAATTGTACTTAAAACTTTGAAGCTTTTCTTTTATGCTATTCTTGTCCGAACTGACAGATTCTTGCCGGTACGTTTCAGTCAAACGTCCATTGCCGTCATAACTGTAAAAAAGGCTTTGCCCTGCAGGAGTAGTTTGGGACAAAATACCAACCAAAGGCTTATAAGTATAAGTAGTCACCATAGCGTGAGGCAGCCTTGGCCTTAATTCCTCAACTTTATCCATATCTTCATTATCGGGAACCACAGCTAAGCAAAGTCTGTTTATAAGTTCCGTTCCCAGTAATTGTTCAACTTCTTCATATTTGGCATTTTTTATTTCAGCTATAGGGTAATCTCCGGCATACCCCCACAAATATGATGTATATTTGCCATCCGCGACTACTTCCATAACCTTTCCGTCTTTGGTACAATGATTATAACAAAGACGAGTTTCAGTTACAGAATCCTCTGTTTTAAAAATCTCCTGACTCGGAACGACATAGGGGATATAATTGAAAAAGCCTTCTTGCGCCCAATAACGTATTTGTTTATAGTATACTTGTTTACCATCTATATTTCTTACTTGTATGACAGGAAGTGATTTTCTGTTATAAGTATATAGAGGACCATATGAACGAACCTCATCATCACTTAAATAATCACTTAGCTGATCTTCTACGTATTTAAATTCATCTGTAATGGTATGTCCTTCACTATCTTGAGTAGTGACAGATTGAAGATTCACACCGCTTGAAGCTTGACTATACCGATATTCTTCCGAAGTAGTTCCTCCGTCTTTCGTTGTTACTTTCTTTCCTAACTTGTAGGTATGCAAATTGAAAGAATTTATCAAATAATCATATTCATTATAATCACTACCAGTACACTGCGGGGCCTGCAAGTCAATACCCATTTTACGTAAGGAAATACTTGAAATACATGGACCGGAAATATGATTATAAATATAATTGTTATCTTCCACAACCTTTCCAGAAGCATCATGGTTTGTAGAAATATTCTGGAAAGCGTCAGGCATATACGAAGGATATAATCTATTTCCAAACAAACCTCCCCAATAGCTATTATCATAAAAAGGAATATTATCCATAATCCGCAAATTATCCGGGTCATAATCATATTTAAAAACTGTTTTACCCACAGAACTATATTCCGTCACAGTTCTATACCAAACAGGCAGATTTAACATATAGTAAAAACCATAGACGCATTCTGGATGCAAGGTCACCAACCGATAGGCAAAATCTCCTTCGCTGCCATCCGTTGTTTCATATTTGAAAAGTTCTTCGGTTATATATCCGTTTACATTCGGTTCCACAGTACAAATCCCCTTTCCATCTTCATCCAAACCGTACTTGTACGTTTTGATAATGTCAGGAGATTGCCCTCCAGAAGATGTCCGAACTTGTTTCACACGTAATCCGCCACCTTCGTGTAATACCGGAAAAGGACCACCCCCGCAGGCTCCGCCATCATATTGATGCGCTTCGTAAGAAAAACTTGTCGTTCCACCTGTAGGATAACTTCATCCGAAGTCATATCAGCACCACTTATATGCGCCTGATATGTTTTTTTCCAAGGAGTATAGTCGTATGACGGATAGCCCACTTTATTATTTTTCCCATTGTAATACCCCCAATAATCCCAACAATTTTTTGTATATTCAAATTTTTTAGAGTTGTAGTCGAAAGTATATACTTCATCACCAATCTTCACACACTCCATTAACTTGTTGGAAAATTTAAATTTTATGTTTTTGACTTCCTCATTCCGAGCATTTTTTATTTCAATATTGCGAAGATAACCATGAGGCATTATTTCATAATCAAAATTGACATTAAACATAGGACATGATATTCGTGCCAAAGAACTGGTATAATCAGTATTACCTTTGTACCAAAATTTCTTCTCCCCTAAATCAGTAGGTCCGCCAGAATAAGAATTATTTTGAAATAACCCGTTTTCAAATACATAACATTCAGAAAATTTTTCAGAATAAGTGATTTCATTCACATTCCATGCAAAGTTAATCGTATTATTATTGCTTCCCGGTAAAACCACTTTCCGAAGAAGATATGCTGTAGGAATACGAGCAGCAGATAGTTCTACAAATTGATTAACGCCAGCAACAATACCCTGTTCATCATTTCCGAAATAATAGATTATCCCATTTTCATCCGTTATTATAAAGCCATGGATATACTCCCCTCTGATTCCTAAATCGTCACTATTTTGTAATACTTGAATACGTAAAGGACTGGCTACAGTCAATGCCTCCCAGTTAGGCATCCAATGATTACTAGTCACATTTCTAATTAAAAAAGGCGTATTTCCAGAGGGTAGGCATATCGTAAATACGTCATATTGACTGTCTTCACTATACGCTTCATTCAATAGTCTATCAAAATAGCAACTACGCGCAGCAATATCACTTCTATGACTATCAATATCTCTATCCAAACTTTTTTCATCCGTTTTTCCAAAAACAGTACGGGTAATTCTCAATCCGGGATTCAGCATCCATCCATAACCCAAAGGGAAATAAGGGTCAGTCGGTTTGATTCCATTCGTTTGATAGCAAAGCTCTAATGGTAAAGAGAAATCCCCCCACGAGAGAGTATGTAACGGAATATTAACATTTACAGCTCCAGTCGCAAAATTAGGCTGATATCCCCCAAAACGAGTATAAAGCTGGGACTGAGGGCTGGGAAGAATTATTTGTGACGGTTGTGGATTATAATCTTCCATATCTAATAAAGTTGTTCCACTTTTTCCTTGTAATACGAAACTACACGGCATGATTCCAATAAGTGCCATTAATACAGCAACTTTTGTTATGATTCTATTATTTTTCATCAATAAATATTTTAATTTTAGCTTATATGAAACAAGAATAAATGAATGTCTGGCTGTTAATTTTAAGCCAGACATCGTTTTGTTTTTTTATAAATTCATCACA
>OMDJ01000584.1_pt1 | contig 22975 bp, 17 predicted proteins | sample 1645211 | NCBI WGS metagenome assembly OMDJ01 (sample SAMEA103958142, study PRJEB25191) | human gut metagenome | biome: human-associated habitat [ENVO:00009003]; feature: intestine environment [ENVO:2100002]; material: feces | place: Germany | collected 2013/2015 | reverse complement strand
GCGGCCGCGAACATGCACTGGCATGGAAAATTGCCCAAAGTCCGAAAGTTGAAAAACTGTACATTGCTCCGGGAAATGCCGGAACAACTGCCGTAGGCGAGAATGTCAACATCAAAGCAACCGATTTTGAAGCCATCAGCGCTTTCGCTCTGAAAGAGAACATTCAAATGGTAGTAGTAGGCCCCGAAGATCCGTTGGTAGAAGGAATTTACGACTACTTCCAGAACCGTCCGGAGCTAAAGCATATTGCCGTTATCGGTCCTTCGGCTCAAGGAGCAGAACTGGAAGGAAGCAAGGAGTTTGCCAAAGGCTTCATGATGCGCCACAACATCCCGACAGCCCGCTACAAAAGCATCACTTCGGCAAACCTCGAAGAAGGTCTCGCTTTCCTCGAAACGCTGGAAGCTCCATACGTATTGAAAGCTGATGGTCTTTGTGCCGGAAAAGGAGTGCTTATCCTCCCTACACTGGACGAAGCTAAAGTAGAACTGAAAGAAATGCTGGGTGGCATGTTCGGCTCTGCATCGGCAACCGTTGTAATCGAAGAGTTCCTAAGCGGTATCGAGTGCTCTGTATTCGTACTGACAGACGGAGAACACTATAAAGTCCTCCCCGTAGCCAAAGACTACAAACGCATCGGTGAAGGCGATAAAGGACTAAATACAGGCGGTATGGGTAGCGTAACCCCCGTTCCGTTTGCCGATGAAGTATTTATGGAGAAAGTACGCACACGCATCATCGAACCGACCATCAACGGCCTGAAAGAAGAAAACATCACTTACAAAGGCTTCATCTTCCTCGGCCTTATCAAGGTGAAAGGTGAACCGATGGTGATCGAATACAACGTCCGCATGGGCGACCCGGAAACAGAAAGCGTGATGCTCCGTATCCAGAGCGACTTCGTAGAACTGCTTGAAGGTACTGCCGCAGGCAACCTGAACGAAAAAACACTGGTGATGGACCCACGTTCAGCCGGCTGTGTCATCCTTGTCAGCGGCGGTTATCCCGAAGCCTACGAAAAAGGATTCCCTATCAGCGGACTGGAACAGGCTGCTGCTACCGACAGTATCATTTTCCATGCCGGAACAGCCATGAAAGACGGACAAGTAGTGACGAACGGAGGACGTGTGATTGCCGTTTGCTCTTACGGTGCAACGAAAGAAGAGGCACTGGCACAGAGCTACAAAGTGGCAGACATGATCGACTTCGACAAGAAGTATTTCCGCCGCGATATCGGATTCGATTTGTAATTCAAGTTTCGCACGCAAGTAGCCCTATTCCGCATAGCGTTGAACACCATGACTTGTCAAGCATTAATAGTTGAGTTATCAAGTATTAATAGTTTAGACGACAATTGTTAATACTTGAGGAATCAGGTATTAACAGCTGACAGGATGGTTGTTAACATCAAGCATGCAGGATATTAATATCCGGAATATCAACCGAATGTACCTATAGTATCAAGAGATAACAAGTAATAAACTCATGAGAAATAAAAGACTACAAAGTCAAGTGACGGCAGGACGGTGGACCCTGCCTGCCGTTATCTTTATCTGCGCCCTGTGCTGGGTGTTGACTTACTTTTTATTTCCCAATTCCATAGCCTCAACCGTACTCGAAGGCAGCCCTTCTGCCTGGCAACCCACCCGCGATTTTCTGCTTCCGGGATGGGCAGACCGGATTGTCAGCTTCCTGATTTATGCAACCATCGGCTACTTTCTGATAGAGCTGAACAATCAGTTCAGCATTATCCGTATGAGGGCTTCCATGCAGACGGCTATCTATTTCCTGCTGGTCACCGTCTGCCCGAAAATGCATTACCTATATACAGGAGATATTGTTGCCCTGGGCTTTCTCATTTCCATTTATTTTCTGTTTAAAAGCTATCAGCAAACACAAGCTGCGGGTTATTTATTCTACTCCTTCTTCTTTATCGGAGCGGGAAGTATTCTGTTCCCACAGTTCACCATCCTCTCGGTGCTTTGGTTGCTCGAAGCCTACCGTTTCCAGTCGCTCACTCCGCGTAGTTTCTGCGGTGCGCTGCTCGGATGGATGCTGCCATACTGGATGCTGTTCGGACACGCCTTCTTCTACAATGAGATGGAGTTGTTCTATCGCCCTTTCAATCAGCTACTAACTTTCGGGGAATTCTTCAACCTGCAAATCCTCCAGCCTTGGGAACTGGCAATACTCGGCTATCTGTTGGTGATGTTCATCGTCAGTGCCGTCCATTGCATCGCCGCCGGATTTGAGGATAAGATACGCACACGCGCCTATCTCCAATTCCTGATAGACCTGACGATTTTCCTGTTCCTGCTGATTGCCCTGCAACCAATATACTGCAGTGCCCTATTGCCTTTGCTTATCATAAGCAACAGCATCCTGATCGGACATTTCTTTGTACTGACCAATAGTAAAAGTTCGAATGTGTTTTTCATCATTTCATTGGTCGGTCTCATCCTCTTATTTGCTTTTAATATATGGACGCTTTTATAGATTCAACGATACAACTCCTCATAGAATGGGGACTCCCGGGATTATTCATCTCGGCTTTACTGGCTGGGAGCATCGTGCCTTTCAGTTCCGAACTGGTACTGGTGGCACTGGTGAAACTCGGTCTGCCCCCGATAGCCTGTCTGATCTCCGCCACTCTGGGCAACACAGTAGGCGGAATGACCTGCTACTACATGGGGCGTCTGGGCAAAATCAGTTGGATTGAGAAATATTTCAAGGTAAAGAAAGAGAAAGTAGACAAAATGGTGAAATTCCTGCAAGGGAAAGGAGCATTGATGGCCTTCTTCACCTTTCTTCCCGCCATTGGGGAAGTGATAGCCATTGCACTGGGATTTATGCGAAGCAACACATGGCTCACCATAGTTTCCATGTTTGTCGGCAAACTGATACGTTATATTCTTCTCCTGTATGCACTCGAAAGTGCCTGGGACGCTATAGCAGGATAAGGATTTTAAATATCAGGTATAAAGTATTAGACGTTAGGCAGTAAGCATTAGAAATTGTATGATGGAAAGGATTATTGAGAAAACCGACGACGGGAGCGCTACCCTGTTTGTTCCGGAATTGAATGAACATTATCATTCAACGAAAGGGGCACGCACGGAGTCTCAACATATTTTCATCGATATGGGACTTAAAGCCTCTTCAGCCACTACTCCGCATATTCTTGAGATCGGCTTCGGGACAGGGCTAAACGCCTGGCTCACCCTTGAAGAAGCAGAAAGAAGCAGACGGAATATACACTATACAGGACTGGAACTCTATCCACTGGAATGGCAGACGATAGAGCAATTAGGATATATCTCCAATGATGAACAATTAACGACGACCGCCCGGCAGCAACCGGCTATCGAATTGTTTAAGCAACTTCATACATCACCGTGGGAGAAAGACGTGCAACTCACTCCACACTTCACCCTACGGAAAGTAGAGACAGATGTAAACAAATGGGTTGAGAACAGAGAACGAACAATGAGCAATATCAATGATAGCGTAACCAACGCCGAATCACCTGCCCTGAATCTTTCATTTAACCTCATTTACTTCGATGCCTTTGCACCGGAAAAGCAGCCGGAAATGTGGTCGCAAGAACTATTCAACCGCCTCTACGTTTTATTAGATAAAGACGGTATCCTGACCACTTACTGCGCCAAAGGTGTCGTCCGCCGGATGTTACAGACAGCCGGATTCACAGTAGAACGCCTGCCCGGACCTCCGGGTGGTAAACGGGAAATATTACGGGCCCGAAAATAAAAATAGGAACAAGATAAGAAAGAAACCCCGAAATAGAAGAAGTCATGAAAAAACAACTAAAAGATATGAGAACCCTTTTCCTCCTTAGTGCCTGCCTCCTAATGGCAGCCTGCACAGGACGCTCTTCCCAAGCAAGCAACGATGACGAGGCAAAACCGGTGATTACCGTCACTCTGGAACCGCAACGTTATTTCACGGAAGCTATTGCCGGAGATAAATTTAAAGTAGTCAGCATGGTCCCCAAAGGTTCCAGCCCGGAAACCTATGATCCTGTCCCCCAACAACTTGTATCTCTGGGAGACAGCAAAGCCTATTTCCGCATCGGATACATCGGCTTCGAACAGACCTGGATGGATCGTTTGATGAACAATACCCCCCATATCCAAGTGTTCGACACCTCCAAAGGAATCGACCTCATACTCAACAATGATGACCACGACCATGCCCACGGACATAACAGTAACGACGGGCATATCCACGCCGTAGAGCCGCACGTATGGAATTCTACCGGTAATGCTTTAATCATTGCAGGAAACACCTACAAAGCCCTTAGCCAACTGGATAAGGCAAATGAGGTATACTATAGAAACCGTTACGATTCGCTCTGCCAGCGCATCCAGCGCACCGACAGCCTGATCCGCCGTCAACTCTCCGTTCCCGAAGCAGCCAAAGCCTTCATGATTTATCATCCGGCTCTCTCCTACTTCGCCCGCGACTACGGATTGCATCAGATTTCCATCGAAGAAGGAGGCAAAGAACCTTCTCCCGCCCATCTGAAAGCTTTGATAGACCTATGTCAGGCAGAAGATGTACGCGTCATCTTTGTTCAACCGGAATTTGACAAACGCAATGCGGAAACCATCGCGCAGCAAACCGGAACGAAAGTGATCCCTATCAATCCGCTAAGTTACGACTGGGAAGAAGAAATGCTGAATGTAGCCAAAGCCCTCGCGCCACAGGCTGCAACAAAATAAATGTATAAAGAAAGAACCCATCAAGCCATTTCCAACGATGAAACCAATAATCGAAATAAAGAATCTTTCCGCCGGATATGACGGTCGCACTGTTCTCCACGATGTTAATCTAAGCATCTACGAACGGGATTTTCTAGGTATTATAGGTCCGAACGGAGGCGGCAAGACTACGCTTATAAAGTGCATCCTCGGTCTGTTGAAGCCAACCGGAGGGGAAATTATATTCCATACTCCTGAAAAAGCATCTACTAAAACCACTTCTACTTTCCTGGGTTATCTGCCTCAATACAACAGTATAGACCGGAAGTTCCCTATTTCCGTGGAAGAAGTGATCCTATCCGGATTAAGCATACAAAAATCGCTCACTTCACGATTTACTCCCGAACAGAAAGAGAAAGGTAAACAGATTATTTCCCGCATGGGGCTTGAAGGACTCGAACACCGTTCTATCGGGCAATTAAGCGGCGGGCAGCTGCAACGTGCCCTGTTGGGACGTGCCATCATCTCCGACCCTGCGGTATTGATTCTCGATGAACCCAGCACGTATATCGACAAGCGTTTCGAAGCGCGTCTTTATGAGTTATTGGCTGAAATCAATAAAGAGTGTGCCATCATTCTTGTCAGCCATGATATCGGCACTGTGCTGCAACAGGTAAAATCTATCGCTTGCGTCAACGAAACGCTGGATTACCATCCGGATACAGGCGTTACTACCGAATGGCTGGAAAGGAACTTCAACTGCCCTATCGAGCTATTGGGACACGGTACATTGCCTCACCGGGTTTTAGGAGAGCATCATCACCATCATTAAAGTTACCATAGACTCTATATAGATATACGGCTTCCTTGTTTTAAAATGTATCTTCCCTCTCTGCTGCCTTCCGGAAGAGTGAAAGAGATAGTAAATCACCCCTTTGTTACTTAATATTTCTTACTTTCTTCCTCATTATCCTTACAAATCACTATCTTTGCGACCTCATAATTTGTTTTTAACGAATAAACTACGATAGTGCTAATGAAACAGTACAGAACCGTAAACAACCTTATGGGTTGGTTTACATTCATCATTGCGGCAACCGTCTACTGCCTGACAATAGAACCGACCGCAAGTTTCTGGGATTGCCCGGAGTTCATAACCACCGGCTATAAACTGGAAGTCGGACACCCGCCCGGCGCGCCTTTCTTCATGCTAGTGGCGAATCTGTTTTCTCAATTTGCTTCCGACGTAACAACTGTTGCTAAAATGGTGAATTACATGAGTGCCCTCATGAGTGGCGCCTGTATCCTGTTCCTTTTCTGGAGCATCACCCACCTGGTACGCAAACTGATTATCACTGACGAAAACAATATCACCAAAGGACAGCTTATCACAGTGATGGGTAGCGGACTGATCGGTGCACTGGTTTATACATTCAGTGACACATTCTGGTTCTCGGCCGTGGAAGGTGAAGTATATGCCTTCTCCTCCCTGTTTACCGCTGTTGTTTTCTGGCTGATTCTGAAATGGGAAGACGTGGCCGACCAGCCGCACAGCGACCGTTGGATTATCCTCATCGCCTATCTGACGGGATTGAGTATCGGTGTTCACTTGCTGAACTTGCTTTGTCTGCCCGCCATCGTACTGGTATACTATTACAAGAAAACTCCAAACGCTACCGCCAAAGGTTCGTTAATTGCGTTATTCGGCTCAATGGTACTCGTTGCAGCCGTGCTTTACGGCATCGTACCGGGTATTGTGAAAGTAGGCGGCTGGTTCGAGTTGTTGTTTGTCAACGGACTCGGAATGTCGTTCAATTCAGGTGTAGTGGTTTATATTATTCTACTTGCAGCCGCTCTGATCTGGGGTGTATACGAAAGCTATACCGAAAAGAACAAAACACGCATGGCTATCTCCTTTATCCTGACGATTGCCCTACTGGGTATCCCGTTCTATGGACACGGAGCCAGCAGTATTGTTATTGGAATCTTGGTCATCGCTGCACTGGGTCTTTATCTTGCTCCGAACATTCAGACCAAGATTAAGGAGAAATGGCGCATTTCCGCCCGCACCATGAACACAGCCCTGCTGTGCACCATGATGATCGTAATCGGGTATTCTTCTTACGCACTGATCGTTATCCGTTCTACTGCCAACACTCCGATGGATCAAAACTCACCGGAGGATATATTCACCCTGGGCGAATACCTCGGCCGTGAACAATACGGAACCCGTCCGCTCTTCTACGGCCCTGCTTTCTCTTCGAAAGTGGCACTTGACGTAAAAGACGGCTATTGTATTCCGCGCCAATCGGAAGCAGGAAGTAAGTTTGTCCGCAAGGAAAAGACTTCGCCCGACGAAAAAGACTCTTATATCGAACTTCCCGGACGTGTGGAATACGAATATGCACAGAATATGCTTTTCCCGCGTATGTACAGTTCGTCACACGCACCGCTCTACAAACAATGGGTAGACATCAAGGGATATGACGTTCCTTACGACCAGTGTGGAGAGATGGTGATGGTAAACATGCCTACCCAATGGGAAAAAATCAAATTCTTCTTCTCCTACCAGCTAAACTTCATGTACTGGCGTTACTTCATGTGGAACTTTGCCGGACGGCAGAATGACATACAGGGTAGCGGAGAAATTGAGCACGGCAACTGGATCACCGGTATTCCGTTTATCGACAACCTACTGGTAGGTAACCAGGAATTGCTTCCGCAAGATCTCAAAAACAATAAAGGACACAACGTATTCTACTGTCTGCCGCTGATTCTCGGCTTAATCGGACTCTTCTGGCAGGCTTACCATAGCCAGCGAGGTATCCAGCAATTCTGGGTGGTATTCTTCCTGTTCTTTATGACAGGTATCGCCATCGTGCTCTACCTCAACCAAACTCCTGCACAACCCCGTGAACGAGACTATGCGTATGCCGGTTCGTTCTATGCCTTTGCCATCTGGGTAGGTATGGGAGTGGCAGGTATCATCCGCATGTTGCGAGATTATGCCAAGATGCAGGAACTTCCGGCAGCCGTTCTGGCTTCAGTGCTCTGTTTGTTCGTCCCCATCCAGATGGCGGGACAGACATGGGATGACCACGACCGCAGCGGACGCTTCGTTGCCCGCGACTTCGGACAGAACTACCTGATGACTTTGCAGGAAGAAGGCAACCCGATTATCTACACCAATGGTGATAACGATACCTTCCCATTGTGGTACAATCAGGAAACGGAAGGTTTCCGTACGGATGCCCGCACCTGTAACTTAAGTTACCTGCAAACAGACTGGTATATAGACCAGATGAAACGTCCGGCCTACGATTCTCCGTCACTCCCTATCACTTGGGACCGTGTGGAATACGTGGAAGGACAAAACGAATATATCTCTATCCGTCCGGAAATGAAAGCTCTTATCGACAGCTATTTCAAACAGGCAAACGAACTGGCTGCACAGGGAGACACTACCATATTGTCGCTCGTTCACTCCATCTTCGGTGAGAATCCTTATGAACTGAAGGAAATCATCAACCGCTGGATGCTTGGCAAGAACGACCAATTGAAAGAACTTCTCAAGAAGACAGGAAAAGAGATACAGCTTCCGCTCATCCCTACGGACAGCATCGTCATGAAGATAGATAAGGAAGCCGTACGCCGCTCCGGCATGAAAATACCGGAAGCTCTGGGCGACTCTATCCCCGAATACATGACAATCACCCTTAGAGACGCCAACGGCAACCCGAAACGCGCCCTCTACAAGAGTGAGCTGATGATGCTCGAAATGCTTGCCAACGCTAACTGGGAACGTCCTATCTATATGGCAATCACCGTAGGAAGCGAAAACCATCTGGGCATGGGCAACCACTTCACACAGGAGGGTCTCGCCTACCGCTTCACTCCGTTCGATACGGACAAGCTGGACAGCAAGATCGACAGTGAAAAGATGTACGACAACCTGATGAACAAGTTCAAGTTCGGCGGTATCGACAAGCCGGGTATCTACATCGACGAGAACGTGATGCGTATGTGCTACACGCACCGCCGTATCTTCACGCAGCTCGTAGGACAGCTTATCAAAGAAGGTAAGAAGGACAAGGCACTCGCTGCACTCGATTACGCCGAAAAGATGATTCCGGCAATCAACGTACCGTATGACTGGGCAAATGGCGCCTTCCAAATGGCAGAGTCTTATTATCAACTGGGACAGAACGAGAAAGCCAACAAGATTATCGACGAGCTTGCCAACAAGTCGCTCGAATACATGATCTGGTATCTTAGCCTGAACGATAACCAGCTTGCCATTGCCAGCGAAAACTTCGTGTACAACGCCAGTTTGCTTGACGCCGAAGTCCGCCTAATGGAAAAATACAAATCAGAAGAACTCGCAAAACATTACTCTACGCAACTCGATCAGCTATACAACGAGTACGTGACGAGAATGAAAGGGAAATAATTTAGGTATGAAGTAATAAGTATTAAGTATTAACGTAGCTTCCGGCATGTTTTCCGTAAGGTATAATACTTAATACTTATTTCCTAATACTTCAAAACACAGACTCTCATGTTTATAGAACAACCACCTTGGCTTTTCCGGGCGTTGTATCCACAAGCTATCTTCCGGATGGACCCGAATGAGCGGGCAGTCTATCTGACTTTCGACGACGGCCCCATCCCCGAAGTAACTCCCTGGGTACTGGAAATACTGGAAAAGCATCATATTAAAGCTACCTTTTTCATGGTAGGCGACAATATACGCAAACACCCGGATGAATACCGGATGGTGGTAGAGCACGGACACCGCATCGGTAACCATACTTTCAACCACATCCGTGGATTTGAATATTCCAATCCGGATTACCTGGCAAATGCCAGAAAGGTAGATGATATTATTCATTCCGATCTCTTCCGTCCGCCACACGGACACATGGGATTCAGGCAGTATTATACGCTGCGCTATCATTACCGCATCATTATGTGGGATCTCGTGACCCGCGATTACAGTAAGCGGATGCGCCCGGAACAAGTGCTGAACAACGTGAAACGCTATGCGCGAAACGGTTCTATCATCACTTTCCACGATTCGCTGAAGTCATGGAACAACGGTAACCTGCAATACGCACTTCCCCGTGCCATCGAGTTCCTGAAAGAGGAAGGTTATGAATTCAAGGTGTTATAATCTTTGAAAAAACAGAAACTTCGAAAAGAGCAGAGCTTCCTGATAAGAAAGAAAAGGTTTCTGATGAATAAAAAAGCTCCCTGATAAGAAAAAAAATATAAGCCGAGGTATTATGCCCCGGCTTTTGCAATTTAAAGCCCTTTTTGTGCCCCAAATTAAAAGATTCCTCCTCTTTCTTATAAGATGTCAATACAACCGCATTTCGCCCGGTAAAGGGCAAAAAAAGGGCAAAACAACCTGCATTCAAAAAGTTTCTGATTCACATTACCATTTCCAACCGTATTTTTTTATACATTTGCAACGGTCTCTTCCGCAGAAAGCCTCCGGGTGGCGAGGGAGAGACGTTTATATTGAGAAGACGTTTACAAGCGTTTGTCATTTGTGTTCAGAACTTCGCAAACTTTGACCTATCGGAATGACTAACAGCAACAAAGACGTCCTCCTGATGTGTATTTATATACATCCGTGCCTCACTTTGGAAAACAAAGGGAGGCTACGGGTGTTGTACATATCGGCGTGGGCTTTCTGCGTTGTTCGTTCCCGATAGTTGGCATTGCGAAGGCCTTGAACACGGAACGGACGAAGGTGAGAGATTCCCACGCCTTTTCTATATATTCCTGTCAACAATAGATTGAATTGTCCGCCCAACGGGAGTCTGGGGGACACACATAAGCAGAATAGGCACATGATTCATGCGGGACAACTTATTGAACGCACGCTTCACGAACAGGGACGCACCGTCACCTGGTTCGCTACCCAACTATGCTGCACACGCCCCAATGTTTACAAGATATTCCGGAAAGAGAATATCGACATCCACCTGCTCTGGCGCATCTCCTGCATCCTCGGCCATGATTTTTTCCGCGATCTTTCCGACAGCATCAATACCGGAAACTTCCCCAGTGTATCCAAATAGGATACAATTCCGTATCGTTCTTGGAACTATGCTTTCACCCGGTAGTATACTCCTTTCGCATACCTTTGCAGGCATATTAACATATAATCACAAAAGGACATGAAAACGAAAAAACTATTTCTGATTATTGCTCTGGTTGTCGGTTGTGCCGTCGGAGCCCATGCGCAAAAGACGGTCTTCAAGTTTCGTGATGCACAGGCACGTGCAGGCGATGCAGTTACTGAAGTTTGTGTCAAACCCACAGTTGTCGAGGTGAAAATACTGGAAGATAAGGGACGAATCAAGGATGAATGGACACTAAGCAAAGAGGAAGTGGAGATCGCCATGAAAGGAGAACTTGACAACATCCGTGCATGGGGGACGTATCTGTCCACCATCAAATACAACTGCGATGTCATCATGGGAGCCACTTTCAAAGTGGAAGATAATGAAAAAACAGGGGGATACACGGTTACAGTAGTAGGTTATCCCGGCATCTTTGTCAACTGGCATCCTGCCACCCAGGACGATTATGAATGGATACGTCTGCAGAAGTTATCACCCACGGATGGAAAAAGCCAGATAGCACCTGTCGTTAAGAATAAGAATTAATCACTAAAACATAAATAACAATGAAAAAAGTACTATCAATGATTGCCGCACTCTTATTGTGCGTAGGAACTCAAGCGCAAATCGTATCATCCAGAAGTGCAATCGTCAAAACAGAGAAGCAAGCCAGCAGCACACAATGGTTCTTGCGTGCAGGTTTGAATATCATGAACTTCTCCGGTGACGGAGCCGAAGGAGCTGACTCAAACATCGGATATAACGCAACATTTGGCTACCAGAAGCCTTTAGGCAGCACAGGAGGATACTGGGGAATGGAATTTGGACTCGGCTCCCGTGGTTTCAAAGTGGAAGACACGAAGTGCATGGCTCATAATATACAATACTCTCCGTTCACATTCGGATGGAAATTTGCAGTGGCGGACAATGTTCATATCGACCCGCATGTAGGAGTCTTTGCCAGCTACGATTACACGAGCAAAATGAAAGCAGACGGAGAGAGCATCAGTTGGGGAGATTACGCAGATTACATGGAAGTTGACTACAATCATTTCGATGCCGGTATGAATATCGGTGTAGGAGTCTGGTACGACCGTTTCAACCTGGATCTCACCTATCAGCGCGGATTCATAGATACATTCAGCGATGCCGACGGATTCAAGACCAGTAACTTTATGATTCGTCTAGGTATTGCCTTCTAAGGACAACCAAACCTCAATAAACCATATTATTTATTCAGCGTCCACGATCTTTTCTCTTCGCAAAAAGGGCCGTGGATGCTGTTTTCTTAAAAATAACGGAATATGATGACCAAACGACAATTTCTGGCAATCATGTATCTGCTGACGGGAGTTATCCCGCTGATAGCACAGACTTTCACCGAACAGAAAAAGAGCTATCCCGTCAGTGCAGACGGCAATAAATATGTGGTCAGCGGATTTACCCCTTTCAGCAGCATGCATGACGAGAACATCTACGCTAATGCACTGTTATGGACCGTCAAAAATGTCTGTCCGCAGCTACGGGAAGGGATCACAGAGGTAAACGTACCGGCTAAAAACTTCAGTTGCGATCTGATACTTGCCTCGCAAGCAGATTCAAATCAGAAGAATACTTACTATTGCAAAGCCCTGTTTCAAGTAAAAGACGGCAAGCTGGTCTACTATCTTTCCAATATACGGATAGAATCATCAGCAGTGATAATGAAAAAAATCACTCCCATGGAGAAGCTGCAACCGGACAAGAAAGCATCTCACAAAGAAATCATGGATGACTTCGTACAGGTGAAATCGCAAGTATTGAATAAAATGTTCGACTTCATCGTAACGAACCAACTTTCACCAATCACTCACTGGAATGAAATCAGTATCAACAAGCCGGTGAAAGGCATGACGGAAGATGAATGTCTGCTGGCCTTCGGCAAACCGCAGACTATTCAAGAATCAAATGGAGAAGTGCAATGGATGTATTCCAGCTCGTTCTACCTATTCTTCAAGAATGGACATGTGGAAACGATTATCAAATAAACTCTAGAACAACATACGAATATTACAAGCAACACGCTTTTACGAGATAATTCAAGAGCATAATAACACAAAGAAAGAGGGGAGCAGACAGTTTGCCCCCTCATTTCAGCATCCATTTCCAAGCTGGAAGCACGCGGATAACCATATCCTGTTCTTGCCATTCAGTTTCCATATCCATCGTTACAATAATAAGTTCCCGGCAACCTGTCGCCTGGGCAGCCTCCAGCAGTCCATCTACTTCCCGTTTACGAGTTTCCTCATCGTTCATCTGATAACTAACCTGAATCAACCGGGTCACTTTGTCACATTCTGCAACCACAAAATCACATTCCTTCTTGCCTTTATAATAATGCAATTCTTCCTGAATCCGCAAATTTCTCCGCAGGTAAAGAAAAACAGCATTCTCCAAAAGCTTTCCATTATCCTCACTCTGCGGGTTCAGGAGTACGGAACGCAACCCATTATCAATGCAATAATATTTTTTATCTCCTGTATTCTCTTTCACAAGTGACGGGTCATACTTTGTCAGAGAGAAAAAGAGATAAACAGACTCGGTCTGAACAATCACATCATACAATGTATTCTTCCCTATACTGACTCCCTGCGACTTTAATTCATTATAAATCCGATTGATAGAAGTAGGTTTAGTCAAGTTACTCATCACTCTTTTAATGAAATAACGTATCGGTTCCGGATTCTTTATCTCATATCTCTCCACAAGATCTTTGTAGAGCATCACAAAGAAATACTCTTGTAAAATCCGATCTTTATACAACGGAGCTGCCAATACAACTTCCGGAAAACCTCCTCCATGCAAATATGCTTTAAACGCATTGATAAGTCTAGCTCGATTTTCAGGCACATAATAATTTGTATCCACTTCAGTGAAGCTGCAAAATTCATTGAACGACAATGGAAATTCTTCATATTGCAATGTCCGTCCACGCAGAGAAGTTGCCAGCTCTGAAGAAAGCATTCGGGAGTTACTCCCTGTTAGAAAGATATGTTTGCATTCATGTTCGTAAACTCTCCGCACAAAAGGTTGCCAATCGTCTGCCATTTGCACTTCATCAAAGAACATATACACTTCTTTCAATGGAATGGCAGGGTAAAGTTCTCGGTATGCTTGAAGAATTTCATCCAAATTATCTGCATTCAGATGCAAACGTTCATCATCAAAATTCAGAAATAAGATCTGTTCCTTGGTTATAATCTGCTCACTAACAAGCTGATTGATTATCAACAGAAAAAGAGAAGACTTACCGCATCTTCTCACGCCAGGCACTGTTATGATCTTCCCGCTATCAACAGGCAGAGTGAGTTCACGAGGACATACCTCTACTGGTAGTGAGGCTTGAAATCCTGCAATCAGTTGTTTTAGTAGTTCTTTCTTTCCCATAAAGACATATTCTTAATTTTATTTCTTTTTCAGAAAGACAAAATTAAGCAAAAGTTTCTTTTTATCAAAGAAACTTTTGCTTAATCTATTTAAAAAGACACATGATATTCAAATTCGAAGAAGATATCATTTAATCCTGATTCTCTATAAAGAAAGCCAATTTAATGCTATAAAAGAATTCCACAAAGTTACCGTATACACCCGTACCCTGTAACTTGTGAAATTCCAAAGTTAAATATTTAAGAGAGAGATTTAGTCTTGAGCTTGCAAGTTACTTACCGCAAATCCTTTCACTTTCTTAGAGCTATTGATGCCTCTTGTTAATGTAGAATATGAAACACTGGATGAACGTTTCATAGTTGGTGCAAACATATATGGTACATCGGCATTGAAATTATATATTTCACCATCTTCATGAGATTCTATACAATAGAAAGAGCCTACCAGCTGATACCGTTGACCACCTACATTTATAATTCCATTCGCCCATTGCACACTGCCATCACGCTGCATTTCACCCATGTAACAAATGAATGAACCACCAACAAAAGAAAGGCCACCGCCATATTCGATCAATCCTCTGAAGCCCACAGTATAGTCACCTCCTTCATCAGAGAATACGCCTAAATTTGTCTGCTGCGTAATATAAATATATTGTGTTTCTGCATCAAAAGCAGCTGTTAGAGGATACTGACCGCCAGTAGCAAGGATAGATTTTCCCCAACCGTTCACTTTGTAAGTTGAACCCTTTACAGATTCAGCAATAGTGAGATTATAACTGAACGGAGTACCATTATTATTTCCTGTCAGTGTCCAATTTCCCAAGTAATCTGAATAGATTGTCGGCCGTTGAGTAACATTTATAGTAGAAGTTAATCCCATAGATGTTAATGTGACACTCGCTGTTCTTGCCGGTTCCCCGCTATTATCTGCTGCTGTCAACGTAATGAAATCTTCACCCGGAGTGATAGTCAACCAATCCTGATCGGAAGAAGCCTCAAAGTCCAATGTGCTATTCACCATAATCGTAGCCTCATCTCCCTTGTTATACATCACTAGTGACGATTTTTCGGGGGTAAGAACAAGCCCGGACTGTTGCACTACAAATTCAGATTCCAGTTCCTCACTAATCAATTTTACTGTGGTTTTCAATTGGCTGCGAGTATAGTTTTTTTCTGCAACAAGCACCAAAGTACTTCCATTTACATTCGCCTTGAGCCAGGACGCATCATCTTTTACCACCACGCTAAAAGGTAATGCGTTTCTCACCGGTACTTCCAGTTCTCCACCATGGGCATCAAATTCAACCCCTTCCGTTGTTATCGTAGGCACAAGATTACCCGGCTGAGTAACCGGAAAAGAAATACTCTCCTCCCCTTTTGTCACCGTTATCAATGCAGTACGCCCTTCCAAGGCAGTATTCTTTTCCAATGTAAGCTTCACAGTCTTTCCAGAAACACTGGGCACACACCAACTTTGGTCTGACGTAGCCTTTTCACCTTCCATGGACAAAGTAACAACCACTGTTCCACCAACAGCTGTAATATCCATTTCATTCCCCGCTATCTTGAATGCCGGAATATCATTCGAATCATCACTGCAAGAGACGAATCCGACACACAGCAGCATCACTAATATAGTTACATATTTTCTCATAATGTATTTCTGCTAACAATTAATCAATCTTGTTTTACTAAAACCGGGTTCGTAATGCTACCAGCCAAATAATATCCATTGTTTGAATAGATAAATAAAATCGTGTTAACACTCGGATTGTTATTATTGTATGTAAAAGTTATCGTCATCGGATCTTCTACTGATACTTTTCCGTTAAACCCTACCCCTGCATAAGGATATAAAGAAGTGCCGTAACCGGGATAAAAATAAAGGTCGAACCCATTGATTTTACCAACTATTTGTGAAAGAACATCAATGCAGTCTGTATTCTGATTATAATCAAAAACAAGTTCTATCGGCACAGATCTTACAGTCAACTTCATAGAATAGGTTGCTCCTTTCCGTTTTTCCTCTAATTTACAGTTTACTGCGCCTTCATCAGACTGAAGAATATAGTTACCCACATACTTCGGATAGCCTTCAGGACAATAAAAAACGATTTTAGCATCCACTCCGTCATCAACGCAGGTGTATGTTGCGGTTTGTGAATCCCATCGGAAATGAGACATTTCTACACCATTCACTATCAGGGGATCAAGCATTTCGGCTCCGTCACTGGTATAAATGAAAGGATAAGACTCTGATGTCATCTGACCCGCGCCGTCCGTTGTAGTAATAGTAAATGCACGTTCACTTCGCCCCATTCTTACGACCTCTTTTCCATTAATCATCAAATTGAATGTATTGTAGGCTGCATCTTCAGCCAAAACCGCTATTTTCGTCAATTCGGTCTTCCAATCTACTCCAGCAGATATAGGAGTCATTACAAGCGTAACACCATGTTTTTTGCCGGTCAGCACAATCTTATCTTTAGACAAAGAGCGAAATATAAACTCATAATCACCGGCATATCCCGGGTCATTATAGCCATTAGCTCACAAAAGATATGGATCAGTTCATTGTGTGAATCAAAACTTAATTCTGTCCCTTGAAAAGAGTTTACTTTAAATAACGAAGTTGAATACTCTCCTACTTCATAATTTGGAGTGGCTACCTCACTTGCCAACGTTACATATTCTCCTTCAAACTTTGCAAAAATGTTGAAACCTCCATATACCCCGTCTTCACCGGTGTAATATTTCAATGCCCATCCATTCTCCGCACTTTCCAGCACCTCCCTGCATTCATTGACAGATGCTATCGCCCTCTGCGCAGAGGATTGATCGAACACATCATCTTCGCTGAACAAGCAAGACTGCATCAGCAAACACAAACAGACCAGTAAGCTATATAATTTTATATCTTTCATACACATAATCATTTAATTGTACTTAAATCCAGTTCCGATATCTCATTTTGACGACGCTGAACTATGTCACGAAGATCATCCATATCCACTCCCCAGGAATCACGCATATAATTGTATACAATTTCAAACTTCTTATCCAAAATTGCACGTCCTTCCGCTCCGGCAAGGTTCAGTCTGTACGCCCAGTCCTCCGGAGTGTTCGTTACATAAATAGACAACATCTCGGCAAAATCTTCCGTAGCACGGTCCATAGCGTAATTAGATATAAACCCTTTTTTCAAAGCATCCGAGACTGATGTATGATTCCATGTAGATCCTACATAACCAGTCTCCGAAATACGTTCGTAAGCCGGGTCATAGGGTTTAGTCTGATTCAATATATGAGCAAATTCGTGGTGCATGGTCTTAAAATAATATTCATTCAGCACAGCGACATCCACCTTTGCCGGATCACTGAAATCCAACTCATTAACACGGAAAAGCATTACTTTCAGTCCACCCTCCGCCTGTCCCAAAATCATACCGGATTCAGTGTACGCAACATTACCAATCAACTGAATAAGCCTCGGGACATACGTCCGGGTATTTTCAATTCCCCACAATTCATCGTAGGCTTCGATCCATACATGCTTCACGATTTTCATCAGTGCTACCGCATTATCGTAATCAGCCGGCACTAGATCGTATTTCACGTCTGTTTCCGTATCATCCAGACGATATTTCACCTGTATATTATAAGGATATACATAATTACTAAGGAGCCATTTATCAAAGCCATTTGGTTCAGACTGGCTATCAATGAAGATGCTGTTAGCTGTATCAATATCTTCATCATTGTTGCACGAAGCTATGCATCCGGCAACAATTACCATAAATAGATAAATTAAATATTTCTTCATAACTTCTTTCTCTTTAGTTTCTTGGATTAGGTTTCATTCCCGCAGATATTACGTCACTCGGAATCTGTATAGCCCGCCGCAAATCATCTGTTTTCAACTCGTCCGTGAGACTGACACGCCCCGAGTTGCTGATAAAGCGACGATTTACTACAATACCGTAGCGTTTCACGTCAAACCAGCGTAAACCTTCATGCAAAGTCAGCAAACGTCTGGCATGAAGCACACAATGAATAAGATTCTCCTGTGTCTGGTCTACAATAGGAAAATCAGGATGTAGTTCTTTTTTTACAGTCGGTTCCAAGGGTTTATAATATGCCAGACCACCGTAATAATCATTAATAGCATTCACCGTAAGAGGTGATGTAGCTTTAGTATAAGCAGTCTGCCATACATTCAGGTCGGAGACGGCCTGCGAATAGAACCCTTCCCCTTTCATTACATAAGCTTCTGCACGGCATAATAAGGTTTCGTCTGTAGTAAACGCCGCGTTAATCATATGTCCTCTCACAGTTCCTGCCACAACATCTACAACCTCCTGATACAAGCCTACTTTTCTCAACATAACCTTAGTAGGCAATGCGCTCGAATTACTCCAGGGAAACATATAGTAAATATTAGCCTCTTTAGATTCACTGTACTTTCCCCAAGGACCATCCGAACGGCAAGTCTCTATCGCTACAAGCGGACCGTGAGCATAACGTTGACCTGAACTGTATGGGTCGACTCTCCCACCCCAATAAGAATCCGCACTGACAAGTAATAAATTCGCATTTATATCAGCTGAAACATACGTATTCGGCATAATATCCTTATCCAAGTCAAGCGCGCCCAAAGACGCCCAGTCACGGACAGAATTTGCCGGATTGCTTCCTAAAGCCTTACCTGCATATTCAATTACCTTATCATAATTGGACTTATCCGATTGGACATAATACAGATAAAAACGAGCTGCAAAAGCATAAGCTGCCTTTTTCGTGAAATGATACTTAGGTACTGAATACATGTTATCGCTAATCAATTCCATGCCAGCCAACAAATCAGATTCGATATTTTTATAGACATCTTCCAGATTACCACGCTCATAAGAAGGACTTACAGTCGTCTCTATGTCTTTGACATACGGAATGCCCAAATCCATTTTGGCAGTAGTGCTATATGCCTTGCAAAAGATATTTGCCAACAAAAAATGAGCATAAGCCCTGCATACCAGCGCTTCTCCTTTAGCAGCACTCAACGAAGCTGGTTCTCCTGCTTTCTCTATCATCGCTAAAGCCTGATTACACGCAGCTATCGAGATGTAACAAGACTCCCAAAGAGCAGCAGGCGAGTCTTGGTCTTGTTCGGAAGTACTTTCCCATTTATAAAGGTCTTCCAACAAGCGATCCGAAGTAAAATTGTTTGGATAAGCATCCACATTATCCGAAGAGACTTCAGCTATTTCGCAAATAGCAGTAGTAGGATATGCCGACACTAATATTTTACTGACATTTCCTGAATTCAATTCCGTACGGTTGTCGGGAAGCTCATCCAAAAAATGAGAACAAGATGTCAGTCCGATCGAAAAAGCGGTGACTATGCTTATAAATAGTATATATTTCTTCATTTCTTTCATTTTTTAAAGTCCAAATCTCAAAGTCAAAGTAAACTGGCGGGGAACCGGAGAAGCTACACCACCGGAATTAAAGAATTCAGGGTCCTGACCGTTCAATTTTTTATCAGCATAAATCAGGAACAAGTTTGTCGCTTGCAATTTCAAAGATAAATCTGACAATTTCAGATTTGAGATCCATGTTCTCGGAAAATCGTAAGACAAAGAAATCTCTTTCATCCGGATAAAATCTCCTTTGGCTATGCGCTCTGTAGAGTAATTGTAGGCATTATAACCGTATCTTATGTCTTTGTTACTTTCATAATCACGCTTATTCAGAATGGCTGGAACTTTCGTTATGTTTTCTTCACTGGACAATGTCCATCGGTTTTTAAACTCACGTGTCATAGATGATAAATCCGAATATTGTGCTTTAAAAACAGGATTCAGACGAATGACATTGCCAAACGAATAGGTAACGAATACATTAAGGCGAAATCCCTTATAAGTAAACACATTTCCCAAGCTACCTGTAATCGTAGGATCAGTAGGTCCCTCGTATTTCAGAAAATCAGTTGCCTGACGTTCTTGAAAGTTTATTTGTGTGCTGGAAACTTCTCCTTTCTCATTAAGTACCAATGGAACCCCGTTCTTATCCAGCCCCTCAAAAGGAATGGAGAACAGGCCACGCACCGGATATCCTTGCTTGGCAAAACCTGTACCGGACACTAAATCCATCACTCTTGCATTTTGACGTAATTCTGTCACCTCATTCTTTGCATGAGAGAAAATCAAATCAGTATTCCACTTAAATGTTTTGTTTTGAATATTTTTTGTAGATATAGAAAACTCTATACCTTTCGACTCCATCGAGGCGATATTGGCATATTTCAAGATTTGTCCACCTACACCCTGCGTATTCACAATGCCAATCAAATCGTAGTTATTTCGCTTGTACCAGTCAATAGCAAAATTAATCCGGTTGTCAAGGAATCCCATGTCGGCACCGACATTGAATTCATGTTTCTTTTCGTATGTCAATTCGCTGTTCTCCAGATCTTTTAAATGCAGTCCCAACTCCTGTATAGTAGTGAAAGGACGATAAGGAGAATAGCTGGTAATAATTGCCTGTGAATTAGTCACATCTGCCGGACCTCGATCGGCTGTCAACGAATAGGAAGCCTTCAATGTAAAATGAGAAAGTGCCGGCTTCAGAGATTCAAAAAATTTCTCTTCATGAGCATTCCATGCTCCAGATACATTCCAAGTAGGCATCCAACGTGAAGAACGACTACGCCCCATTCGGTTGGTTCCTTCGTAGCGGATCGTTCCGTTCAAGGTATATTTTCCTTTATATGAATAAGTTGCATTCGCAAAGAACGCTACACTCCGGCTACGTGTCAGGTTCAAAGAATAATAATCCGTTCCCTCTTCTATCCCTTTCTTGAAGAAGTCGTAAACATAATAGGGAATTTCTCCCATACCATATTGCATACCCCAACCTTGAAAATAGCTTCGTGAGCGGTCAGTGGAATTGATTTCTGTACCGGCAAAAAGATTCGTAATATGCGTGTCTTTAAATACATGATTCCAACTGGCTGTTGCACGGAAGTCATACCCTAGCATCTTATAGTCTCTACGTTGATAGATACCTCCTTCAGGCAACACCGTAACAGGCAAAGCGTAAGGATCGTCGGGATTCTTATAAAGAAAAGGATTCTTATCCATAATAGTCTTATCATCCAGTCCTGCACGATAAGCCTGCGCCTGATTTGAATCATCTTTAATACTGTGTTCTTGCGACGTTCCCTGATATTTTACTGCTCCTAATGCACTTAACTCCAATTCCGGAATGACCTTCCATTTTAATTCTCCCTGAAATTTAACATCAGCAATATTCAAATCCATATAGTTGTTTTCCAACTCATGCAATATATTAAAAGGAGAATAATTACTCGTATAAAACTCATTCGGATCAAGGGTACGTGAAGTATTCAACGCATAAGAATAAGGGTTTATATCAAAGTCGCGCTTTACTTGTCCGCTCACTGCATCTATATCCTGCCCTAATGTCCCCGGTGCTTTCTGCTTACGATAAGAAGCATTAGAAATTAAGTTGATACTCAAATTCTTCAGAATATTATAAGTAGTATTCAGATTAGCGGTATAGCGGTCAACAGAGCTTTGTTTATACCATCCTGGATCATGCATCACACTCATTGAAGCATAAAAAGAAGACTTCTCCGTACCAGTGCTGATACTTACCGAATGGTTTTGGCTGACTGCATTAGAAAAAAGTTCAGAAAACCAATCCGTATTTCTCATCTCAGCAGCACGCAGATATCTATTTATAACATCTTCGGTATTGGCCATCATAAATTGCCCGGTTGCCGGATCATAGGTATTCATAAGCTGATACATCTTTCCATAGACACCACTTCCAGCACTACGGGCTGTCTCGGCAAAATTCAGCCACCCTTTTTCCTTCATCTCTTTATAAATACCCATTTGCTCTTGAGAGTTCATGATGTTAAAATCATTGTAGCTAGGGATGAGACGGGTAGTAAACTCACCTGTATAACTGATCTTGCTAACTCCCGCCCTACCTTTTTTAGTAGTGACAACAATCACACCTGCCATAGCACGCGCACCATAAATAGAAGTAGCAGAACCGTCTTTCAAAATCTGAAAGCTTTCAATATCATCAGCATTAAGCCCTGCAATTGCCGAACTGATTAATGTCTCCGCATCACCCGAAGAAAGTTGATCGGCACTAACCTCCACTGCATCCTCCATAATAACTCCATCTACCACCCACAACGGTTTGGAACTACCATAAATAGAAGTGGCACCACGAACCCGGATCTTAGGAGCTGTCCCAAATGTACCCGATACATTCTGAACCGATACACCGGCTGCACGTCCTTCCAAACCACGGCTGATATCAGCCAAACCATCCAATTTTACATTATCGGCAGAGAGTTTACTGGAAGCCCCCGTAAACAGACGTTTATCCATCTTCTGCATACCAGTTACAACAACCTCCTGCAAAACTTCCGCATCTGGTTTCATCACCACTTTTATTAGAGTGGATTTTATAGCAACCTCTTGAGTCTGCATACCAATGTAGCTAATTTGCAGAGTTCTAGCAGAACTTGGGTTTGAGATAGAGCTGTGGAGATTGAGATAAAGAAAAATGAGTCTTAGAGCTGGTGAAAAATAGTGTATAGAAATAGAAAAAATAATGTATAATATATTGATCTTGTTTAACATAAAAAATA
>OMDJ01000580.1_pt1 | contig 23239 bp, 20 predicted proteins | sample 1645211 | NCBI WGS metagenome assembly OMDJ01 (sample SAMEA103958142, study PRJEB25191) | human gut metagenome | biome: human-associated habitat [ENVO:00009003]; feature: intestine environment [ENVO:2100002]; material: feces | place: Germany | collected 2013/2015 | reverse complement strand
TGCCGTACTACTCTTTGGAGAACCTCGACGTGCGGAGCTTTGCCGAAAACGACCCAGTCGCTTTTCTGAACCAGCACGCGGAGGGCATGATTCTCGATGAAGTGCATAATGCCCCGAATCTTTTGTCGTATATACAAGGCATGGTGGACGATGACGCAGACCGGCGATTCATCCTTTCAGGCAGTTCGCAGTTCGCCATGCTGAAAAGGATTACTCAATCCCTAGCGGGACGTACCGCCGTATTCGAGTTGCTGCCCTTGTCCTACTCCGAGATACGGGAGATAGCCTCCGATACGCCGCTTGACCATCTGCTGCTGGACGGGTTCTATCCCGCGATTTATTCGGGACGCAACGTGCCCAAATTCCTCTATCCGGCCTATATGAAAACCTACCTGGACAAAGACGTGCGCGATTTGCTGCAAATCAAGGACATGATGCAGTTCCATACGTTTATCCGTCTTTGCGCCGGGCGTATCGGCTCGCTGTTCAAAGCCTCCGAGCTGGCGAATGAAATCGGTATCAGTTCGCACACCATCACGGCGTGGCTCTCCGTCTTGCAGGCATCCTATATCGTGGCCCTGCTGCCCCCGTATTTCGAGAATACGCGCAAACGACTGACCAAAACACCCAAGCTCTACTTTACGGACACGGGGCTTGCCTGCTATCTGCTCGGCATCGAATCTCCGAAACAACTTGCACGGGATAAGATGCGGGGGGCGCTGTTCGAGAATTTCATCGTGATGGAAGCATTGAAACGGCGATATAACCGGGGCAAGGAGAGCAACCTCTATTTCTACCGGGACTCGAACCAGAACGAGGTCGATCTCGTGCTGAAAAAAAGTTCGGGATTGTACGGTATCGAAATCAAGTCGGCCATGACCTACCATGCGGATTTCGAGAAAACGCTGAAACAAATGGACGACTGGATCAAAAGTCCCGTAGAGGGTAAGGCCGTCGTATATTCGGGGACGTTCGAAAATACAGCAGGAAAGATCAAGTTGTTGAATTATGCCCATTTGGACGATGTGCTGGAGTAATTCCTATCGCCGGCTTTCCTCGCAACGAACAGCGGTTGCCGGAACAGATGCAGACGGTCTTTCGCGCATAGCAACACTGCCTGTCGGAGATCTCGAAAAAACGATATTCCCGATGCAGGAAATTTCCGGTAGACCTTCAGGGAAATACCATACAGACGGCGACCCCGACCGGAGTGCATCAACCGCCCCGACGGCGAAAGCACACCGGGAGCGTAAAGAATCCATAAAAACCGGTAAACCAACATTACAAGCTCAGTTTTTCACTATATTTGAATAAAATCTCTATAAGTATGGAAACCAAACCCATAAAAAAACATTTGAACAGGTTGTTGCTGGACCCCAACAACTACCGCTTCATCGACCGTCCAGAATACAAGCCTGTGTCCGACGGACAGATTGCGGAGTCCCGGATACAGCAGCGCACGGCTGAGTTTCTCAAAGGGAGGAACAACGAGAACATTGAAGACCTAATTAACAGCTTCAAAACGAACGGTGTGCTGCGGCAGGATCCCATACAAGTGCGTCCTTTAGGAGACAACTACGTCGTCATCGAGGGCAACCGTCGCACCGCGACACTGAAATACTTGTATGAGCAATTCCAGAAGGGAATGGATGTCGGCGTTCTGACCGAAAGCGATTTCAAGAGCGTCGAGTTGATCGAGTTGCAGGGGCAAGACCGCCGCCATGAGTTGATCGCCATGGGACTCAACCACATCAGCGGGAAAAGGCGCTGGAGCCCGGTGAATCAGACCCGTCTGATCCGGGACCTGCTCGAAGAGTGCGGCATGACCGAAGACGAGATATGCAACGCGCTGGGCATCACCAAGCATTACCTGCGCCGCAGTATGCGGACGCTGGCCCTAATCGAGCGATATAAAGGCAGCGATTACGGGGACCAATTCCAGACGGACAAGTATTCCATCTTCGAAGAGATCATCAAAAATACCGCCCTGAAAAACTGGCTGGGCTGGAACGACGACTTGCGCGCCCCCTCGCGCCTCGACCGTGAGGAGCGACTATTCTCGTGGATCTCGGTTACCGAGCGCGTGCAAAGAGACGAAGAGACAGGGGACGAACAAATCACCAAGCTGGAGCCGATCGTCACCAAAAGCCATGAAATCCGGGAACTGGCGAAATTCGTCGAAGACGAGAAAGCCTTAGTCAAGATGGAGGAGAGTCGCAGCGTCACAATCGGGTTCGCATCCAGCGAGGCCATATGCGAAACGCGGCTGCACAATGCGCTCGATAATATCGCCTCGGAGGTGAATGCAGCGTTGCATTTCAGCGACTACCTTTCGGACGACGACTACACGCGCATCGGCCGGCTGAAGACCAAATTGGAGAGGCTGTTGCCTTCACCGAGCGAGATTCGCATCGGGTCATTAAACAGCAATGTGGCGCCGCGCTTCTTGCAGGTGTCGGCACACTATTCGGACCTATACATTCGCAGATACCGCAAGATTGCCAATCTGAATATCGGAAAGTTACGCCGGATCAACCTTTTCGTCGGGGAGAACAATTCCGGGAAGACCTCCCTGCTGGAGGCCGTCTACCTGCTGGCGCAACTCAACGACCTGAACGCCTTTCTCGACCTGGAGCGTTTCCGCGGCAAGTTTTTCCGGGATTTCAATGCCCTATGGGTGGACAAAAATTTCATCTCTCCTATCGACATCGCCGGGCATTTCAACGGGTTGGACACGCAGGTCCGTATATCGAAGGAAGATGCGCAAGAAAATATCGACAAAAACTCCTATATTTCCACGATACGGATCGATGCGAATACCGGGGCTGATGAGCTCTCCAGCTACGTGCATCTATACCTGAATCGGGAACCGGAACTCTATTACCAGAAAGCCCAAAAGCTTTGTCGCTCGGCTTTTTCCAGCCCTTATCGCTACAACGACTCGATACTCCGAGAGGCACACGCACGCGCCGTAAAGGAGAAACGCATCGACGAGATCACGAATTTTATCCGCCAACATATCGACCCGGCCATCGAGAAGATCGAACTAACCGATATCCATGGGGAAAACCGCTTTTTCGTCACATCGAAGACGCACGAGTGTAGTATCGACCTGACCAAGTACGGCGAGGGCCTGCAACGCATCTTCGAGATAGCCCTGCTGTTCGCCTATTGCTCCGACGGCATACTGTGCATTGACGAGATAGACAGCGCGATCCACAAGGGACTGCTGGTTCGCTTCGCCGAGTTCGTGCAGAAACTGGCCGAGGAATACAATGTACAACTGTTCCTCTCCACCCATAGCAAGGAGTGCGTCGATGCATTCTCCAGAACGCAGAAAGAGGACTTGATGGCTTTCGCCCTGTACACAACCCAGGACGATACGGTGGATTTCCGATATATGGAGGGCGAGGAACTTAAAGAACTGATAGATATTATCGACCTCGATATTCGATAGACGCCATGGAAAAGATTTTGTTTGCATTATGCGAGGGACCTCACGATGTGGCGTTTCTGTACAGAATATTACAGGTGAACGGCCTTCAAAAATACTCAAAGCCTATCGGGGAGTTTCCCGCTCCACTGAACAAATATTTTGCCAGTGAGGCGGCCGGAGAAAACCTCGAACAGCTGAAACTGGAAGAGGTGCGGAACCGACGTCTACCGTCGGAGGTACTCGCACACAAAGATGATGCGCTCGTATTGCTTTATGCCATCGGGGGAGATTCCCAAGTAGAGCCCCGACAAAAACTGCTACAAGATGTCGCCCGCATATATGGTCGCCATCAGCCAGAGGAGAAAAAAATCAAAACGGGAGCGACAGCCCAATGCTCGGTCCTCTATTTTTTCGATGCGGATCAGAAAGGGTCCGATGCTCGGCTACAGGAGGTTTGTCGTGAGCTGTCCAAGGTATTGGAATCGGAGGTTTCCCTATCAGGAAATCCGCAGCAATACCGGCATACCAACGGCATCACTTATGCCGCCCATATCTTTGCCGAAGCAGGGAAACCGACCGGCAAACTGGAAAATATCCTCCTTCCGCTGATGCGGCAGGGCGACGAAGAGATTTTCCATCGGGCGGAAAGTTATGTAGAACTGCACGATCCGAAGAGACTGCCGCGCCTGAAAGTAGTTGAAATGGGAAACGGGCAATTGACGGAAGTGCGCGACGAAAAGAAGAAGGGAAAATACCATCGGGACAAATCGGTTATCGGCATAGCCGCCCAGTTGCAAAACTCCGGTTCCACGAATACCGTCTGTATCAAGCACAGTGATTATCTGACCCGAAATAAGATAGTTTCGGACCCCTCATGCCGGAAAATATGGCATACGTTCGAAGCCTTAATCGTTCCGACTCCATGACGGCCACCGGTAGCAATACCCTACTTCGCCCAAACTGAATCACCATGAACGAAAGGCTTGTTTTTCTGATTTTGCTCGGTGGATTCAGTTTGCTTTGTAGCATCATCGGTTACGGCGGCGGAAAACCGGGGAGGCGGCGTTCGCCGCCGCGCGGACGGCTGAGAGCGACAAGGAGCGCGACCGCTACTGCCGGATGGCGGTAATGGCCGGTCATCGTAATGCCTGCCGGATGTTCTGCCTCTCACGGCCCGACCTGTTCGAGGACCATCACCCGCTCAAGCCGTTCAGACTGCGTGGTATTCGGGTGGCTTTCTACGGGTATTATTATCCCTCCCGGTGGAACGATCTAATCGGCGACGAACAGCGGGCGTTCTGCCGTTCGCTATACCGTTTCAAGGAGGGCAAAATACACGGTATCGAGTTCTTCAAGGCGTGCATGGCCGCCTTGGAGACGGAAGACAGGCCGTACCACGTCATGTTCATGCCGTGCAGTAACGGCGCGAAGTATGTCCGACGGTTCAAGCGCCTCCACGGATATATCGGTAAGCACCGACCGGAACTGACATCGGGACTGCACGATGTCGATGTGTTCAAGCCGCGGGAAAGCCTGCACGCGGTTAAGGGCGGCGAGAAGCGCGTCTTGGAACGGAACTACCGCATCACGGGCGATATTGAAGGGAAAGAGATCGTTATCGTCGATGACGTAATAACGACCGGGCAGAGCCTGACCGACTACCGGAAGGAGATCGAGCGATGCGGCGGCAAGGTGGTCGCGGCCATCTTCTACGGCAAGACCGTCACAATGCCGCCGCTGCTGCTGATAAAAGCGGCGGTATGGGGCAAACACCTTATATCCTGAATCGGAGAAGCGATAAATCCGGGATGTATGCAAAGGGCAATACCTGCGCCGAATCCTTTAATAAAGCGCTGGCGGCGGTGTAAATCTTTTACATCGCCGCCAGCGCTTGCACGCACTCCCGCCGCGTGGAGTCAATGTAGTCGAACAGCAGCGAGGGATCGACGCTCCGGCCGTCGAGTCTGCAGGTAATGTGCAGGTGCTCGCCCGTGCTGCGCCCCGTAGAGCCGGTAACGCCGACCGCATCGCGCGGACGTACCGACATTCCTTTGACGACGAGTATCTTCGAGAGGTGGCAATAGCTGACGGTGTAGCTGCCGTGCCGCAGGGTCACGTACTTGCCGGAACTGCGGTCCTGCCCGACCCTGACGACCACCCCTTTCATCATGGCCAGAGCCGCCTCGCCCCGCGCATGCAGGTCGAGGCCGTCGTGAAACCTCCTTTTCCCGGTAAACGGGTCGCTGCGGTAGCCGTAGGGCGACGTGACGCGGATATGCCGCAGCGGATAGCACACGCTGAGATAACGCTCCACCCACTCCTTTTTACGCGCCTCGACGGACGTCGCATCCTGTGCGGAGGTCGCTTCCACAGGCGACGGCCACGGGTTCTCCGGACCGGAAAGCAGCAGCGCCGCCCGGCAACTGTCCGGCACGGCAGCTACGGTAGCGAACCGCGCGTCGGCCGGTATCGTGCAGACCGAAAGGCACCACATCATCAAAAGCAACATCCTTTTCATGCGGCAAAGATAACGCCCGCTTCCGACGGCGGGCCAAAGTCGCCATACTTTCTTCCGAAAACATGGAAATTAAGCGATTCATAATATGATTTTAGCATGAAAATCATATTCTGAATATAAAAATTGAGCGCCACAACGATTTATAACACACTATTTTTGTTAGACAGAATAAAATTACCATACCTTTGCAGAGTATAATTTTTCAACATAATCAGAATATGAAAACAGCACGATTCGAATTTGACGAACTGCCTTTTCAGACGCTGGCCCGCTTCGGCCTCACGCAGGAGATGATCGAAGATCTACCGATGCGCGTGCTGGACGAGCTGTGCGAGGGCCGCCACTCGCCCGTACTTCCCGTGCGCGTGAGCGACGAGAACGGGAAGACGGTAGAGAGCCGCACCCGCCTGGTCTTTTACCGGATGGAGAACGGACAGGTGGACGTGCTCTTCTATCCTGTACTGAAATCCTCGCCGCTGGACCGCTATGACCGGGAGCAGCAGAAACAGCTACTTGCGGGCAAAGCGATCCTCGCGGACACCCCGACGGAAGACGGACGGCACACGAAGGCTTTCGTGCAGATCGACCCCGAGACGAAACAGGTGATGTCCGTCCCTACGCCCATCATCGGGCGCAACCTGCAGGTGCTGGCCGAGGAGCTGCACATGGGCACGGCGGAGATAAACGGAATGCAGCACGGCGACCCGCTGACGATGATCGTGGACGACGAGCCCGTCACGGTGGGCATCGACCTGCACGCGGCCACCGGCATCCGCTTCTGCGCGGGAGACGAGCAGAAATGGAGGGAGCAGAGCAAGCGCGAATGGGACAAGTACACCTTCGGGGTGTACGGCTGCTGGGTAATGGACGACGAGGGCAACCTCAATTACGTGTCCGAAGAGGAGTACACCGAGGAGCTGTGGAACGAACAGAAAAAGAGCGCCGAGCGCAACCGCGCGGCGGCCCTGCACAAATAAAGGGAGCAAAAGGCAATGGCACACGGCGAATACTACCCCGAAGAGGTACTGGTAGAGAAGGTACAGGCGGGAGAATACGGCTGGCTCGACTACGTGAACCACTTCTCGGCCGAGTGGCAGGACGAATACGTCCGCTACTGCGAAAAACGGGGGCTGATGGTCGGCGAGGAATCCGCCGCCGAGTTCGTCCGCTACAAGGACGACCAACTGGAGGCGGCCATGGAGGCCGGCGACGCATAACAGGCAACCATCACGACACAGGACTATGGCGATACGAACGAATACCAATCCCCGGCAGATGGACTTGCAGCCCGAGTTGCGCGACATACTGATGCGCAACGGGCTTCAGGCCCACGTGGCGCTCGACAGCGGGGGCTACCGGCTGCTCGTGCAGGGGCACGACTCGCCGCTGCTGAGTTACCCGATCACCGAGCGGCAGATGCTCGCGCTCACGGACTGGGGGACGCTCACGGCCAACAAGAAAGCCTACAACGTGCTGACGGGTATCCTGTCGAAAGATTTCTACCTGCCCAAGGATTTCGTCCATGCCCGCAACGCCAACGGCCGCGTAGCCATGGGGCTGCACGGCTACCGCATAGGCATCGGCGAGTACGGACGGCTGGGACGGTTGGGCATGCCCCCGCCGTTTCTGGGCTGGACGCCGCGCCACCAATGGGGCTTCCACCTGCGGCGGGTCGGCGGGCGGCTCTTCTATCCGGGACCGTACACCGTTCCCGAACGATGGGACGGGCGCATGAAGCCCGGCGAGATGCAGTCGGGCGGATACGGATTCTACTACAAAGGCGACAGGCAGCCGCAGGCAGCCCCCGTGCAGCAAGACGTATTGCGACAGTTGGAGGCGGTCATCGAACCGATGGCGGGCATCCCGCGCAGCGGGGAACCGGCCCGGCCCTACAAGGAGCTGATCGCCTCGCCGGTCTATTTCTCCAACGAGAAATGGCTGGAGTGCCTCGCCTCGCACGGGCTGATCGTGGATGCGGAGCGGCGGACGCTGACCGTACAGTCGGAGCGTGTCGCGGCCGATATGGTCTACGACCTGACGGAAGAAGAGACGGCCGCGCTGACCTCCGGCTCCATCGAGGAACACCCCGTCGAAAGGCGGCTGGAGACACTGAACCGCATCATCGGCGAGGACTTCGCCGACCCGGTAACGGTGGAAGTCCTCGACAGCGAGCGGCGTATCGACATCGGCCTGCACCCGGAAATAGCTCGGGAGCTGGCCGAGCGGCAACGGCAGGAAGAGGAGCTGCTGCGGCCGTTGGAGAATCCGATGCCGCAGGAAGATATACTGCACGGAACCGATGCGGCCGTAGACGGGCGCGACCTGCCGCTGCTTGACGAGCGTAAGGGATGGTACCGGGAGGAGATGTACGGGCGGGAAGTGGAGGTCGGCCAGATCGGCGTACACCCGGCGCAGGCGGAGGGGAAATACGTGATGACCGCCGTGATCGACGGCCGGGTCGTCAGCCACGAGATCACCCAGCGGGACTACGACCGCTTCCTCGCCGTGGACGACTACCACCGCATGAAGCTCTTCTCGAAGATTTTCAGCGAGGTGGAGATGAAGCCGCGGCCGGAGACGCAGCGCGGCCTCGGCGTGAAAATCTTCGCGGCCCTGACCGCCGGCGCGGTAGTCACGGCAGGCGTGGCGCACGGCCTGCATCACCACCGCCACGCTCCGGAGATATACGGCGGGCACTACGGCGGGCCGCCGCGCCCCTACTTCAAGCCCGGCGTGGATACGCCGAGGGACGTGGCGATACGCGCCTTCGAGGCGGAGATGAACCGCGAGGCGGACGATATGCGAAGAGGAAGATAAAAAGACGATATGAAAGACGGAGAACTGACATACGACGATTTTCTGCGACGGCTCGACATACAGGACGTACTGATCGACGCCGGATACTGCCAGAACCGGCGCGACGGCCTGCGCTACCCCTCCTACGTCCGCATAGGCAGCGACGGACGGCGCATCCGGGGCGACAAGTTCATCGTAACGCAGCAGGGCCGGTGCTGTTTCCAGCCGCCCCATCAGAAGGTATACAACATCATCTCGTTCATCAAGGAGCACCCGCAACTGTTTGCGGAGTACAGCGCAGGCATGGCTCCCGACCGGCTGGTAAACCTCGTGTGCAACCGCCTGCTGAACCACCCCATAGAAAACCGCGAGGCGCGGATCATACGGCCCGCGCGGGACATCCGCCCGTTCGACATCGGGAACTACGACCTGCACCGGTTCGACCCGCAGGACCGGGCGACGCAAAAGAAATTCTACCCCTACTTCAAGAGCAGGGGTATCGACCTATATACGCAGTACGCCTTCCACCGGAACTTCTGTCTGGCGACCAAGAAGCGGGACGACGGCCTGCGGTACACCAACCTCGCCTTTCCGATGACCCTGCCCAAAGACCCGGAAAAGACCGTGGGCTTCGAGGAGCGGGGACGCGCCTGCGCGGACGGCAGCTCCGGCTACAAGGGCAAGGCCGAGGGGAGCAATTCGAGCGAGGGGCTGTGGATCGCCAGCCCGGCAGGGATGCCGCTCTCGGAGGCGAAACATGTCTACTGGTTCGAGAGCGCCTACGACGCGATGGCCTACTACCAGCTTCATCAGGCGCAGAACAAGGAGCTGCGCAAGGCGGTCTTCGTATCGACGGGCGGCAACCCGACCGCCACGCAGATGCGGGGCGTGCTGGCCGTTACCCGTCCGGCCGAACAGCATATCTGTTTCGACACCGACCTGGCCGGCATGGACTTTACCCGGAACCTGATACACGCGATGTACCGCACGGTACGCGCCTCGATCGAGGAGACGCCCGAGCGGAAGCCCTACCTCGACTCCATCCCCGACCGCGATGACCTGGACGGCGGGAACATCGGGCTACTGCCCGAGGCTTTGCAGAAGAGCTGCGAAAGGTCCGAGGCCGAGCATGAGAAGGCCCTGTCGATGCGCATGGACAACCGCCACAGCCCGGCCGAGATACGGAAGCAGGAGGAGATCGCACGCAAGTGCTACGTGGAGTTCCGGGAGGGACTGCGGGAGTTTCTCGGCAGCGCGGGCGACTTCACCTTTACCCGCGAGCAGCCCGAATATCCCCACAAGGACTGGAACGCGCTGCTTCTGGCGGAGATCGCCCGGCAGGAATCGCCCCGCGAGGAGACGGCTAAAGAGGAAGCGCACGAAGAGGAACGGCAGGCGTGCCGGCGTAGGTAACGACGGGCGCAACCCATAACAACCGAAAACAACGATGGAAGAGAAAGACCCGAAACACGACGATATGCCGCAACAGCTCGACATCCGGGAGGTGCTGCTCGACGCAGGATACCGACAAAACCGCCGCTTCGGCCTGCGCCTCCCCTCCTACGTCCGGCTGGACAGCGAGGGCAAGCGCATACGGGGCGACAAGTTCGTCCTCACGCAAGACGGGAAGCGCTGCTTCCGACCGCCCCGGAAAAAGGAATACGACGCCGTGTCGTTCATCAAGGAACACCCGCAGCTTTTCGCGGAATACTACGAGGGCATAGACCCGGACGATCTGGTGGAGTTCGTGAGCGACCGCCTGCTACCTATCCCCGCCGGGGCACTCAGGAAACAGACCGTAGAACCACCCGACTGGGAAGTCCGGCCGTTCGACATAACGGACTACGAACTGCACCGGTTCGACCCGAAGAAACGGGCAACGCAAAAGCGGTTCTACACCTATTTCACATATCGCGGCATCGACCTGCGCACGCAGGCGGCCTTCCACCGGAGTTTCTGTCTGGCGACCAAAAAGCGGGACGACGGCGTGAGGTACACCCGTCTCTCCTTTCCGATGGTCCTGCCCAAAGAGGCGGGAAAGATCGTGGGCTTCGAGGAACGGGGACGCGCCCGCGCGGACGGCAGCTCCAGCTACGAGGACTACGCCCAAGGAAGCAACATGGACGAGGGAGTGTGGATCGCCAGCCCCGCCGGGACGCCCCTTGCGGAGGCGAAACACGTCTACTGGTTCGAGAGCGCCTTCGACGCGATGGCCTACTACCAGCTTCATCGGGATCGGAACAGGGAACTGGACAAGGCGGTTTTCGTCTCGACGAGCAACTTCCCCTCCACGAAGCAGATGCGGGGCGTGCTCGAACAGACGATCCCGGCCCGACAGCACATCTGTTTCAACAGCAGTACGGCCTGGCACGATTCCGCATGGAAGCTGGAAAGGGAGATATACTGTACGGTACGTGACGCCATCGAGCAGACGCCCGAGCGGAAGCCCTATCTCGACTCCATCCCGGACGGGCAGGACCTGACCGAAGGAGAGTATTACCTGCTGCCCAAGGGCGGCCTGCAAGAAAGCTGCAAATGGTTCGACAGCGAATGGGAGGAGGCCATGTCGATGCGTTCGAGCAGGCTGTGCGCCCCGGAAGACGTGCAGGACCAAATAGACACGATGAACAGGTGCTACCGGGAGTACCGCGAAAAGCTGCGGGAGTTTCTCGGGATCGACAGGGAACACGACGTGGACTTTACCCGAGAAGAGCCGGACTACCGCCACAAGAGCTGGAACGGACAGCTTCTCGCCGAACAGCGCCGGGAAGAGTCCGTCGGGCAGCGGCAGGAACGGGAAGAAAGCGCCGAAGAGGAGCGGCAAACACGCCTTGGCCGATGACAGCGACGCACACCATACGGGAGAGCCGGAACGTGGTCCGGCGGCCGCACGCCGGGCAGTTCCTGATCGACGGACTGCCCCTGATACTGGCCTGCATAGCTGCTCTGGTGTACGGCGGGATGGAGGGTATGCCGCTGGACGGTACGGCGAGGGCCGTCGCCCTGTCGCTGCTCCTCGCGCTGCTGTACCGCTTCGCCTGCCTGCGCCGCATACGCTACCGGATAGACGCGGAGCAGCTCGTCTGCGAACACGGGCTTCTGCGGCACAAGGTCGATTACATGGAGCTGTACCGCATCGTGGACTTCGAGGAATACCAGAACCTACTGCAACAGCTCTGCGGGCTGAAGACGGTACGCATCCTCTCGACGGACCGCAACATGCCGAGGCTCGACCTTACAGGGATGCGGCGCGGCGACGACATCGTACCGCTGATACGCGAACGGGTGGAACAGAACAAACGGGAAAAGGGAATCTATGAGATCACGAATCATTAGCCTCTGTCTGCTCGCCGCGCTCGCCGGCCTGCTGCCGCAGCAGGCCGGGGCTCAGATCGCAGCCTCCAACCCGCTGGAATGGGTGGCGCTGGCCGAGGGCAACGAGGCGATAAACGGGCAGATCGAAAAGCAGATCAAGGGGCAGACGCAGACGGCCCTGCTCCAGAACAGCATAGCGGCCGAGTTCAACCGCATACACGACTGGCAGAGACAGTACAACGGCTACCTCAAGACGGCCAGCGGCTACGCCTCGTCGCTGAAAGCCTGCACGCACCTCTACAACGACGGGGTGCGGATCTTCCTCACGCTGGGGAAGCTGGGCCGGGCGGTCAGGGATAACCCGCAGGGCATTGTCGCCAGCATGAACATGAACAACCTCTACATCGAGACGGCGACGGAGCTCGTGTCGGTGTTCACGCTGCTCCGTGACGCGGTGGCCGCAGGCGGTGAGGAGAACATGCTCACGGGCGCGGAGCGCAGCACGACCCTCTGGGCGCTGAACGACAGGCTCGCGGCGTTCAGCCGGAAGCTGCACCGGCTCTACCTGAGCCTGCGCTACTATACGCTCTGCGACGTGTGGAACGACATAACGGCGGGCATGATAGACCCGGACAACGGCGAGGCGGCGCGTATGGCCCTCTCGCGCTGGCACCGGGCGGCCGTGGCCATCCGTTGAAACGAAGGGAAATAAAAACGGGAAATGATGAAGCAAATGATCCCGATATGGATTCTGTTGCTATGCGTCTGCGCCGGCAAGGCACGGGCGCAGAACGACCCCGTGCTGGCCGGGATGATCGCGGCTTACACCGACAAGGCGCAAAAGGAGCTGAAGAACCAGGAGAAGGTCATGCTGATGCAGACCACGGGGCACTTGTGGACGAAGGAAGAGGTGGAAGCCACGACCGATCTGCAACGGGAGTTGAACAACTACCTGGACTCGTTCCGCTCGATCGTCTGCTACGCGGCGCAGATTTACGGCTTCTACCACGAAGTGTCGCGGCTGACGGACAACATGGACGACTTCACCCGGCAGTTGGGCCGAAGCCCCACGAACGCGCTGGCGGTCGCCCTCTCCGCGCGGCGCAACCGGATATACAGGGAGCTGCTGCTCGGCAGCGTGGAGATCGTGAACGACATCCGGGCGGTCTGTCTGGCGGAAAACAAGATGACCGAGCGCGAGCGCATGGAGATCGTCTTCTCCGTCCGCCCGAAGCTGCAAGGGATGAACGGGACGCTGCAGCGGCTGACCAAGGCCGTGAAGTACACCACGATGTGCGACATCTGGTACGAGATAGACGGAGGCGCACGCCCCGCGGCCGACAAGCACGACATAGCGGAGGCGGCCCGAAGGCGCTGGCGGCAGATCGGGAAGAACGTAAGACCTTAAAAAAACGAAGATATGGGATGGGATGCGATATTGAAAGCCGGTAAAAAGGCCATCGTCACGGCCGCGAAAAAGAGCGACCAGGCGGTAACGGCCGCCGGCAGGAGCGCGGGCCATGCGATGCTGCACCCCTCGCAGACCTTGCGGGGCGCAGGCCAGGCCGTGAAGACCGCCACCGTAGGGGCTGCGGTCGGATACGTGGGTTGGGAGAAGCTGACCTCGGACAAGAGCGTGGCGAGGATCGTCAGCGACGCCGTAATCGGAGAATCGGCCACGAACGCCATCGCAGGCGTACCCGACGGCGTGCGCGAGCTGAGGAACAAAGCCGGAGAGACGGTCTCCGCAGTAAGCGGCGCCGCGGACGGCGGAGACTCGAAGCTGAACGGCGTATCGAACTTCCTGCGGGAAGCCTCCGGCGGCGGCCTTATGGAGATGCTGGGCGGCTTCTTCCGCAACCTCGGCCGCGGCAACGTGTCGGGACTGAGCATCGCGGGGCTGATCGCGGCGGCCCTGCTCGTCTTCGGACGCTTCGGCTGGCTGGGCAAGATCGCCGGGGCGTTCCTCGCCATGATGCTGATCGGCAACAACGCGGGGGTATTCCGCACACCGGAGGCGGAACGCACGATGCGCACGCCGTCGCAAGCCGTACCGTCAGAGGAACAAGTGCAGAGCGGAGGGATGAGAAGATAAGAGATAAAACAGAGGGAGGACGGAAGGCCATGAAATATACGGAAGAAGAGATGATACTGCACTCCGACAGCGGCTATTGCATGCCGTTCGAGGCCCCGCAGGGAGAGGACGTGGAACTGTCGCTGGGCTACGGCGAGCAGACGCACCCGGAAACGGGTGAGCAGTTCTTTCACCACGGCATCGACTTTCCCGTGCGGTACCGCATGCTGGCGGCCGTGGCCGACGGCATCGTGTCGGGTGTGGGCAGCGACCCCGTGCACGGCATCTGCCAGACGATCCGCTACGGGGAGTACGAGGTGACATACGGCCACCTGTCGAACGTCTACGCCCAGTTCGGGCAGCGCGTAAAGGCGGGACAGACGGTGGCCCTGAGCGGCGAGCGGCTGCACGTCGGCGTCCGCTTCAAGGGCGAGGAGCTGAACCCGATTGAGTTCCTGACGATGCTCTACGGTAATATCCGGGCCTTGCAGGAGGCCGGAGGGGAGGCAGCGGGCGGATTCTGCGAGCCGGCGCCGGCGACCGACTACGAGCAGTACCGGCGGGAGATCGAGGAGCTGATGCTCCGCTTCCTGCCCTGCTACATGGAGGACTTGCGGCGGAGGACGTACACGGTGCCCGCGCATACGGAGCAGTCGCTGCGCCACATCTTCACTACGGGCGCAATGAAGGAGTATTTCTACGAGCGGATGCCGAGCATGTACAACCCTCTGGGGCTGGGACGCAAAGCCCTGCCGCTGGTGGGCAAGGTGCAGAACCTGCTGATCGCGGACTTCCTGAACTACCTCGCCCTGCGCCACGAGGTGTACCTCCCGGCAATGGGCGGCGACGTAAAAAAAAAAACTTCGTGCCGAAGCCCTGATCCCCGGCGGAGTAATCGACCCGCTGGCGGAGCTGGAGATCGACATCCAGAGCTTCGACATACCGAGGATCGTCACCGTCTATCCCGACCGCGCGGGGGTGCGCTGGTGGACAAAAGCGTGGTTCAACAACCGGGAAGAGGGCGAGACTTCGGTGGAGATCGAACGGGAGCAGGCCATACGGTTCATCCACGACAAGGTGGAGAAGGATGTCTGGCTCGACGAGTTTTTCCCGAAACAGATGGAGGTGTACCGTCACGCTATCGAACAGACGAAAGAGCAACTGCTCAAACAGATAAACATATAGAGACACTATGGACGGCATCAGACACAGAGAACGGTTCGCGGAGATAGAGGCCCTGATGGACAGCTATTTCCGCTGCCACATCGCACCCGTCATGTCGAAAACGCGGACCTATCTTACCGAGAAGCAGGGCGAGGAGATGATGGAATACTCGACCTCGCCGGGCGGCATCCTCAGCTTGATGGCCTCGTCGATGCAGCCGCTGGCCGACCCGTATCAGGTGCTCAAGGCGACGGGCGAATGGAACTCGAAGACCACCGAGGACTATATCGAAATGTGCAAGGCGGAGATCGCCGGCTCGGAGGCGATGCAGCAGGACCTCGCCTACATGGCCGAACGGTGGCGCGAGGCCGTCGTGCAGGAGGTGGGCCGCGAGCGCTACGACGAACTGTCGCGGGAGCTGGGCTGCGACCTGGCCTATGCGTTCGTGGACTACCGCGTAGAGCAACTGATGATCGGCCGGCTGGTCGAGGAACGGATGCCCAGGTCGTCGTCCGAATACATCATCCGCAAGGCGGCCGAATCGAGCCTGCTGGGGCTGACGCAGACCCTGAGCCGTTCGCCGCTGGCCGAGGAGATCGAAAGGCGCGGCGAGGCGGCCTACCGTCCGAGCAAGATAGAGAAAGGCGCGGCCAAGGTGCTGGGCGTCTCGGCCGACGCCGTGATGCTGGGCGGCGCAGGGTCGTGGACGGCGCTGGCCCGCTTCGTCGGTATGGACGCGGCAGTATCGGCCGTGGCCTCGCGCCTCTGGCCGGAGGGGCCGGAACCCCTCTCGGCGGAGCTGTGTATCAGCAAGGGCGCTTCGGCAGCGACGACAACGTATTCGAGGGATTCCGCCGGGAGGCCGCCGCTATACAGGCGGCGGAAAACGCGCTCGTGGCCGAAGCCAACGGGCGGTTGCGAAACAGGATACCGGTGGTAAGCTACGACCTCGCGGGCTGGAGGAAGCCGGGCGCGGAGTACCTGCCCTTGCCGGACATGCGAAGCGCCGAGGAGCGCGAACGCGCGGAGCGATACAGGGACGTGCCGCTGGTGGTCGCCCCCGGGCAGGAGGAAGCCTACTTGCAGGACAAAGCCCGACGCGAAGCCGCGGAGGACGGAGAGCAGCACAGGGAAACCGGAGGGAAAGAGGAAGTGTGGAAAGAAGGGACAGGAGAGAAAGAAGGGAAAGAGGAGGAAAAAGACGACGCGCTTCGGGAAGGAACGGCCCTTTCCGGGGAGCAGACGCGGGAAGAGCGCGACGGAGAGGAGGCCGTACCGGCGCAGGGCAACGCGAACGGATGGGAAGGCGTGCTCGGCACGCTGGGGCTGGACGGCATGGGCGATGTAGCCGGCAATCTCGGCTATGTGATCGCCATGCTGCCCGACATCCTGCTGGGGACGTTCACAGGCAAGACGCAATCGCTTCGATTGGGGGACAACCTGCTGCCGATAGCGAGTATCGTGGCGGGTATGTTCATCCGCAACCCGCTGCTGAAAATGCTGCTGATCGGCCTGGGCGGTGCCAACCTGCTGAACAAGGCGGGGCACGAGGCGCTGGAAAAAAGACGAACGGAGGGAAACAGAAGCACGGCCACGACAGACAGAGAGGTAAGATACAAACGCTACGCGGACGAACCGCTCGACCCGCGCATTGCGAACCCGGTGCTGCAAGGCAGCACGCTCGTGGCCACGATAGACCGCGTGCCCTGCACCATACAGCTGTCGCCGGCCGTGGCGGACGCCTACCGCACGGGGGCGCTGCCGCTGAACACGCTGGCCAACGCCGTGCTCGCCCAAAGCGACCGGCTCCGCGCGGCCGCCTCGCGGAACTACGACAACGGGCAGCAGGAGACCCTCGTGCGGACGCGGGGCATACAGTGATTCTGCCAACGAAAGAGATATAAGGGATATGAAAGAGAAAACGCAAATCGAGAAGAACGCCGAGGAGAAGCAAATAGCCCTGCTCTCGGCGGCCCTGCGCGAAGCGTCGAACGCCGGAGGCCACTGGCTCAACGCGGCGGGCAAAAGTTATCCGAAGTTTTACCCGAAAGGCGTCGCCGTCAGCCCGTTCAACGGACTGTTCATGGCTCTGCACTCGGACCGGAACGGATGCCGCACCAACCTGTTCACGCTCTTCGGCGACGCCAAGGCACGTGGCGCAGCGGTGCGCGAGCACGAGCAGGGCGTGCCGTTCCTGTTCTACAACTGGAACGAATACGTCCACCGCAACAACCCGGAGCAGCGGATCGGCCGGGAAGCCTACCTAACGCTGGACGAAGAGGAACGCAAGCAGTATAAGGGCGTGCATAACCGCGAGATCCGCACGCTGTTCAACATCGACCAGACGACGCTGCCCTACGTGGACAAAGAGGGCTACGAGGAGGCGGTCAGACAGGACGGCAGCATCGTGGAGCGGGGCTACACGGAAGCCGACGAGCGGCGGCTGCGCGGCCGCTTCAACGACTTCCTGACGAAGATGCGGGACAACCTCGTGCCCGTGCGTTCGGACGGCAGCGGAATGCCCCACTACGAGACGGACAGGGATGCGGTCTACATGCCGCGCCAGCGGGATTTCGAACATTACAACGACTACGTGCAGGAAGCCCTGCGGCAGGTAGTGAGCGCCACGGGACACCAGCAGCGGCTCGCCCGCGAGGGCATGGTGATGAAAAACGGCGTGGCCCCCTCGGAGGATGCCGTCAAACAGGAACGGCTGGTCGTGGAGGTGGCCTCCGGGATCAAGATGCTGGAAATGGGGCTGCCCGCACGGCTCTCCGACGAGAGCCTCGGGCTGGCGGACTACTGGTGCCGCGAGCTGAAGGAGAACCCCAACCTGATGGACGCGCTGGAAAGCGACGTGAACAACGCCCTCGAAGTGATCCGCAAGGCGGAAAAGGGTGAAAAGATAGAATACGCCACCCTGCGCAACCGGCGGCAGACCTCGGAGATGAAGGAGCAGATGCCCAAGCACTACTTCGTGGCCAACGAGATCCGGCAGCATCCCAGCCGGAAGGACAAGACCATCGTGATCGTCATCGACCCCGCCTCGAAGACGGCGGACGTGATCCTGCCGGCCGGGGCCTCGGCGGATGTGGACAACGAGATACCGGGCATGAACAAGGCCCGTATCGGCCGGGCCCTGCGAAAAGAGGGCATCGAGCAGGTACGCTTCTACAACACCGACGGGGCGCTGGGATACAGGCCCGACGACAGCTACTTCGCCGAGAAACAGGTGGCGCTGGCCCGGATGAAGAACTGGACGATGGAGATGCTCTCCACGCTGAACGTGGACGAGGCGGTCAGGCGGGCCCACGAGGTGGGCTTCGACCGGGTGCAGATGATCCAGGACGACAAAAACCGCTGGGCGCTTTACCTCAAGCCCGAAAACAGGAGCGGGTACAGCATCTATCCCGACAAGGAGGACGTGAACCGCTTCTTCTCCACGTTCAAGCAGGCGATGGACAACATCGACAAGGTGCGGATGGAGCTGGCGCACAAGTATTACGCGCTGGCCGAAACGCAGCCCGACCTGAAGGTGGACCTGTTCGGCAGCCGGACGCGGGAGACGGACCTGAACCGCATACAGCGGGTGTCGGTCTTCAAGACCAAGACGGACGGCATCCTGTGCGCGGCGACCATTGACGGAACGAAGGTGCAGCCCCGGAGCGTCACGCCGCAGCAATGGCAACGGATGTGGGTGGCGGAAGACCGCGACAGTTACAAACGCCACCTGGCGGCCACCCTCTTCGCCGACGTGCTGCGGAAGGGACAGACGCAGGAAGAGAACACCGGCGAGAAGCAGGAGAAAGAGCATTTGCAACGGCAAGGCGAAAAGGCAACGCCCAAACGTACAGACGACGTTGTCCAGGAATCCGCTTCGCCGAGAAACGGACTGCCTATAGAAAACCTGCCCGAACCGCTGTACGGCAGATACAAGGAAATAAAGGACGAACTACCGGAAGCTATTGTCCTTTTCAAACATGAAGGCAGCTATTATGCTTCCATGTATGATGCGGAAACCATAGCCAACGAATTGAACCTGCCTCCGCAAAAGGAACGTCTTGCTTATGACCCTGACAAAATGATACTCGCGTTTGAGCATGACGACGAGGAAACGAGAACGCAGATTCTCTCACTACGGGCATTTACAATAGATTGCGCCGCACCTGGATTACAACAGGAAACCGGCGAGCAAAACGAGAACGAACAACACCCGACTTTCAGGAGGTAGAGAATATGGCAAGCAAAAATCAAGAATATGCAGCACAATATGCAGAATGTGCGATGGCACAGATGCGGCGGTACGGCATTCCTGCCTCCGTCATCCTTGCCCAAGGAATACTGGAGAGCAGTAACGGGCAGAGCCGTCTGGCACTGGCCGAGAACAACCATTTCGGTATCAAGGCCACCCCCGAATGGATTGCACAAGGCGGGCGGTACGGGCTATATACCGACGACAAACCGAACGAGAAATTCTGCAGCTACGAGAGCGTGGGCGAATCCTACGAGCACCACTCCCGCTTCCTGAAGGAGAACGGCCGCTATGCCCGCTACTTCGCGCTCGCGCCCGACGACTACAAGGGCTGGACGCAGGGCCTCGAACAGGCGGGCTATGCCACGGGCGGACGGTATGCCGACAGCCTGCAACGGATCATCGAGCAGAACGGGCTGCAACGCTATGACCGGCAGGTCATGCGGGAGATGGAGGCGCAGGGCAAGCGCTTCGGCGTGGAAGAGAGCCCGCTCCGGGAAGCGGAGACCGCGGCGGAGTACGCTTTCCCGGTCGAACGGGAGGAGTTCCTGTTCGTCGCTTCGCCCTTCGGGATGCGGCCGGACCCGGAAAACGGGACGAAGCAGCAGATGCACAAGGGGATAGACATCCGCTGCAAGGACGACGCGGCGCTGGCCACGGAGTGCGGCGGCAAGGTCGTCGCCGTCGGCGGAAACTCCGTCACGGTGGAGTACGCCCGCGCGGACGGCAGCCGGGTACAGTGTACCTACATGCACCTCGGCGATATGGCCGTGAAGGCCGGCGATACGGTGCAGGCCGGGCAAAGGCTCGGCACGGCGGGCAAAGACGGGGGACACCTGCATTTCGGCGTCCGGCAGCTCAGCGCGGACGGCACGCAGCGGGACGTGGACCCGGCGGCGTACCTGGCAGAGATCGCCCGCAAGGGCAACCTCAAGCAGCAGGCGCTGCACGACGGGAACGACCTGCTGGCCCGATATAAGGGAACGGAAGAGAGTGCCGCCGGGAAAAATCTTTCGCCCGACGAGTGGATGAAGAAGCTGCTTTCGTCGGAAGACAGCGGCGTGGGGCTGTCGGGGTGCAACGACCCGGTGGTGGAGATGGCCGTGACGGCCTTCGCCTCCCTGATGCTGCTGGCGGTGCAGATCGACGGCCGCAGCGAGCAGGAGCAAAAGGCGGCCGTGTCGGCGGCGGCGGACAGACGGAGAATCGACCTGAAACCGCTGCTGCCGGGCATGAGAAGCTGCGAGCTGGCCATAGGCGAAAACGGCAGGGCCACGCTGCTGGCGGACAACGGGAACGTCCGGGTGTCGCGCGAGCTGACCCCCGCCGAGATGAGCCGTCTGTCGGCCGCGCTGAACGACGGTACGCTCTCCGAGGAGGCCCGGCGGATGCGCGTGGCGGGCCTGCTGAACTCCGTCGTCCTCGCGGAGACGGCCTCGCGCAACTTCGAGCTGGGCATGGCCGAACAGCGGGGACAGACGGAGAACCTGAAAAGATAGCCGTACCATGAAAGCAATGATGATACAAACAGGCGGCTATCTGCTCGGAATATCCATGTGCGTCCTGCACGCGCTGCTCTGCCCGCAACTTTTCGGTCCGGAGGCGACGCCGGTCATCGCAGGGGTGCAACTGCTGCCGGCGGCAGGGATCGTCTACATCCGGATACGCGCTCCCGATTAGGCCCGCAGTCCGACGTTCAACAACAATCAGGCACACCTTTGTCCGGGGCGGCGTGTAGCAAGGCCGGCCATCGACCGGTCCATTTTTACTAACCGCCGCGGCATGCGGCATAAAATCTATTAATTCCAATCTTATGAAAAAGATGTTTCTGGCGGCTGCGGCCGCTCTGGCCATGCTGGCCTCGTGTTCCAAAGACGCCGACGAGATCGCGGATACCGCGAAGGGCGGCGTAGTGAAGATCACCCTGACGGACAAGACGCCCGCGATGACCCGCGCCTTCTTCGGCACGACAGCGGCGGCCGAAAGCTGGGAAAAGAAGATAGGCTCCCTCACGCTGTTCGTCTTCGACGGAAGCGACCGTGCGGTCCTGCAGCGCAGGTTCTCCGCCGCGGAGATCTCCGGACAGGCGGCCACCATCCCCGTACCGGACGCCAAACCGGGCGAGCTGTACAAGTTCTACGTCGTAGCCAACTCCGGCAACCCGGCAAATGTGGCTGACCTGACCGAACTGAGAAGCAGCACGGAAAGCGAAGCCGCGAGCTACAACGGCACCTTCGACGAGGTGACGACCAAGGCCGTGCGAAGCGGAGGATTCACCATGACCGGCTCGACGATGAAGGCCATCGCGCAGGCCGGGCAGACAACCGACGTGCAGATCGGCATCGAAAGGCTCGTGGCCAAGATCGCCGTGCAGACCGCCACGGACAGCAAGTTCGCGGCCGCATATCCGGGCCGCGTGAAGATCGCCTCGGCGACCGTCTCCCGAGCCGCCTCCTCGACCCCCTATTTCAACGAAACGCAGCACTCCGGAGGGGTCGAGAACCGTGCGGCCGTCGTGCATAACTTCAGCCAGACACAGGCATCGAAAGAGCAGAGCGGCAAATATGCCAACCTGTTCTACGTGTACGGGAGCGAAAACAGCAATCCGGCCGAGAACGTGCTGCTGACGCTCGAAGGAGTCTACGACAACGACGGCGATTTCGCCACGACCGCGGACCAGATTCCCATCAGCTACGAAGTGGAGCTGAACGGCGACAGCGGCAAGGCGATCAGCCGCAACACCTACCGCCGTGTGAGTGTGAACATCAGCGGGCTGACCGGCGCCGACGTGGCCGTGACGATCACCCCGGCCGACTGGGAGGGCCCGATCAATCAGGAGGTAAACCTCGGCATGTAACGAACACAGGGAGAGGGGCACGGAGTATCCGGAGCCTCTCCCCGTTTTTGAGATTTCCATGAGAAAGGTACTGATATGGATTTTACCGCTGTTCGCACTGGCGTGGAGCTGTGCCAAAGACGATGCGGGGACGGCCGAAAGGGCGAAGGCCCGGCTCACGCTGAACATCCTCGAGGAGGGGCCGCGTCTGGCGGCGCGGGCCGCGGACGAAAAGGCCGTGCAGGACGTCAACGTCTTCCTGTACGACGTCAGGGGGATAGCGCGGCCGCAGCATTTCTACGTGCAGGGCGGTGTGCTGGCGTGTTCCGTCCCCGTCGGGGAATACGAGGTGTATGCCGTGGCCAACCTGCACGAAGATATGGGCGCGATGGACCGCGGGGCGCTGCTGGCCTATGAGTTCCGCATGCCCCGGAACTACGCTTCGCTGCCCATGTCCGGCCGGGCGGCCTGTACGGTCGGGCCGAAAACGCAAAGCATTACGGTCTCCGTTCGGCGCAATGTGGCCAAAATCGTCTGTAACATCTCCTTCTACGGGACCAATTACAACCTGAAGCTGCAATCCGTGCAGATGATGGATATGGCAGGCGTCACCACGCTGTTTGCGGAGGATCAGCAGGCCCGGGAGCTGTGCTCCTCCGAACTGTCGGCGATGGCACCGTACGAGAACCGCAAGGCGTCGCGCACGTTCTTCTTGGCGGAAAACTGCCGGGGCGAAGTGCTGGGAATCGCCTCCCAGCAGCAGAAGTGCGCCGACAACGCACCCGCAGGGGCTACCTTCCTGCGGATCAAGGCACAGCGCGAAGGCAAACTGCTGACCTACGACGTAT
>OMDJ01000576.1_pt1 | contig 23322 bp, 20 predicted proteins | sample 1645211 | NCBI WGS metagenome assembly OMDJ01 (sample SAMEA103958142, study PRJEB25191) | human gut metagenome | biome: human-associated habitat [ENVO:00009003]; feature: intestine environment [ENVO:2100002]; material: feces | place: Germany | collected 2013/2015 | reverse complement strand
GACGCCGGCCGATTCGACATCGTCGTCAATCAAGTTGAAGCCAGTGCAGCACGGCGAGCCAAATACGACTTTTCTGTCCCCTATACGTACGACCATACCGCAATTCTGGTACGCAGCGACAACAATGACATCAAGGGATTCGATGATCTTCGGGGCAAACGCGCCGCAGAATCTGCGACAGCCAATTCCAGCCGCATTGCGGAAGCACACGGCGCCGTTATTGTGGGGGTCCAAGACTTCTCTCAGGCCGTCGAACTTGTCGTGAGCAAACGTGCGGATACCGCACTTAATTCCGAACTTTCCATCGCGGACTTCCTGCGTAAGATGTCTGACGTCCCCGTCAAGGTGGTTGCCACTTCGACCGAAGCCGAGGAGATGTGCGTATTAATGCCCAAGGGCAGTCAGGCGCTGAAAGCGGCTATCGATGAAGCCATCGAGTCACTTCGCGCTGACGGCACGCTTTCAAATCTTTCCAAGCAGTTTCTCGGCCGTGACGTTGCGGTGAAATAACGTTTTTTTGGAGAAGCTGATCACAACAAGTGATCAGCTTCTCTTTTCATTCCCTTTTTGATCAGACGGAATAGTTGCGCGGACCAAAGATGGCACTGCCGATGCGCACCATGGTGGAACCCGCTTCAACGGCCTCCGTTAGATCGGCGCTCATTCCCATAGACAGGGTGTCGGCTTGCGGATACTTTTCCTGAAAAGCCTTGAAAAGGGATGCCATTGCCAATAGCGGCTTCATCTTCCCTTCGTACGTTTCAGCAGGAGCTGGAATGGACATTAAGCCGCGCAGCCGGAGCCGAGGAAGCTCTGAAACAGCCGCCGCAAGCGCGGGCAGCTCTTCCGGGGAAATGCCAGACTTGCTCGCCTCCGCGTCAACATTCACCTCAATCAGAACGTTGAGGGGCGGCAGATTATCCGGGCGCTGTGCGGACAGACGTTCAGCAATGCGCAAACGATCCACCGTCTGCACCCAATCGAAGCGCTCGGCAACCATGCGGCTCTTATTGGCCTGCAGCGGTCCGATGAAATGCCACTCCAAATGAAGTTCAGGATGGTTTGTACGAAACCAATCAATTTTTGTACAGCCTTCCTGAGCATAATTTCCGCCAAAGGCAAGCGCGCCGGCACGTGCGCATTCCAGAAGAGCCTCTTGGTTAAAAGTTTTCCCAACGGCCAAAAGCTTGACGCATCCCTGCGGCCGTCCCGCCTTCTCTTCGGCTTCAGACAGCATCTGCTTTACGTGTGCAAGCCGCTTTTCCAAGCCTGGCTGAAGTTCGCTCATTGTTTTTCCTTTTCGTAAACAGCACCGCAGTTCTCCAATACGGCGCGATAAGTCGAGAAAGTGTACCGCCAGTCGGGCCGCTTATCCCAATCTTTGAGCAATATCAAACAAATCTCATCTTATTTGTTTTCAGAAACCGTTCTGAACATCCTTTTGATCCTCATGTCTGAACAATATATCCTAGCAATGGATCATTTTATGATGCAAATACATTTGAATTTGCTGTCTAAGAGGTGAATTAACAAATTCAAATAAGATCATATTCAGCTAAAAAACCGGCATATGCCCCTCACGATATTGTGAATACATAGCTAGTATATTGATTTTTAATCAATATAAATATTTAAGTCACAGTGGATCATTTTCATAAGATCAATATTTGATCTTCTTAGATGTATTTGCCATAAACTTGTAGTGAAGAAAGATGACTTTATCTTGATGAGAGACTTCTCTTCAATCTGAGGAGGAGACCATTCCTTTCAAGAAGAGGGGCCAAGGCCGAGCCCCGCATTTTTCCCGTAATCCATTTTCTGCTTCACTTTGTTCTCGAGCAGTCCGAGAACCTCCAAAGGAGGTTGACATGACGTTTCCCTTTGCAGCCCGAACCAACGCACCCAATACGCGCGCAGCTTCAATGGAGCCTTTGGAAGTTCTCCTCTCAACCCATAATCCCCAAGTCGACAAACTGCTCGGCGGCGGTTTCCCTTGCAAGGGATTTGTTGAGCTGCTCACAACCGGCGAACGGCGCGGCGAAATCTCTCTGCTGATTCATGCGCTCACTCATGTGAAGCGCGTGGTATGGATCCTCCCGCCGCAGGGCTTCACGCCATATGCCCCCGCTTTCGAGGCGGCTGGCATTGATCTTTCCCGCCAGCTTTTCGTAGTGCCGGCATCACCCGAAGAAGCATTTCGCTGCGCCGAAGCTGCAGTCACTTCTGGTGAAGCCGATGCTGTTGTTGCATGGCTTGCGCCGCTCGCTCGAGACGAAGACCGGCGCGCGGTGTCGCGCCTTGCACTTGCTTGTACTTCTCGAAATGTTGTCTTATTCGGCATTCGCCCAGCTTCGCTTGCATGCTTACCGCTGACGGCCGATCTCCGTGTTCAGTTTTCCCCCGTGCATAAGGGACCAGAAATCCTGTCTCGCATTCGGACACTGCGGCGCCGCACCTTTATCAACGCGTCCGCATCAGCCGAAATACCGCTTTTTGCGCAAGCTGCTGAACCTGCAAAGCCTTGTGACCGCCAATCAACTCCTCTGCAGCACAGCCTTTTCCCTGAACTTATCCCTGCTTAGTTCATCTGCATCCACTTCATCGACTGTCGTCCGCACCAACTGATCCCAAATTCACTATGGCTATTCCTGCTTCAGAACAATGGACTGCACTCTTTCTCCCTCAACTGCTCTTTGCGGCCGATCCGGAACGCCTGCACTCGAGAGGACCTACCCCGACAGCTCTTCTTATTGAAGATCGTATTGCTGCGCGAAACCGCGAAGCGGTTCGGTTGGGTGTGCGTCGATTTATGAATGCCAAAGAAGCCCTCTTACAAACGCCCGCCCTGCAGCTCGAACGCTCCGGACAGCTCATTGGTCAGGAGCTTTCGAGCATCCTGCTTTCTATCGCCCAGTCATTTGGTGCGGCGCTGCTCTTGCAGGCTCCTAATTCCGGCGCTGCCGCCATCATTGTGAATACCGATCAGAGTGCTGCACAGCTCTTACTTGACACTGTTCTCCGTTTGAAATTTGAAGCTTTTGGCGGCAGCGGCAGCTCCCCCTTGAATGCGTTGAATGCTGCCGTCGAGGAAGCCAAATCCGTTCATGCAGATTACGATGCCCAAGCGCTTTTAATGCATACCGTTCTTAAAGAGAACCTCATTGCGAAGCATGCTCCGGAAACCTTCCGCCTGCGTATCGGCGTTCCTTCTTTTAACTTCAAACTCCAGCTCGAGCGTCTTGAAGCAGCGTTTGCTGCGTGGACAAAGAACGTCAAAACCAATGCTGTTTCCTGCACAATCCGCGCCTACGATCCGGTCGGCCGCATCCTGCACACCTCATCTGTACTGGGCGGCAATCTTTTGATCCCAATAGGCAAGTCTGCGGCAGCGGGTCGAATCAGGCTGCACAAACTTTTGTACAAAGCAGTCCTTGAAGAACAAGCCGCCAATCTGGAGCTGGAAGTCGTTCCCTTTCGTCAGACAGCAGACGGCGAAACCGCAACCTCCCCGCTGGTTCGCTCACTCACCCAAATCGTTGGACGTTCGCGCGTCTATCAATTAGCGCTGACTGGAGACCTGCGGCCAGAAGCTGCGCAGCAGCGCGTACCCGCCCTTAATTTGTCCGGCTCGGCACATCAGCGCGAACCGCTGCCCGCATATGCCCATATCCTTCAAGCTTCGGCAGCTGACCTTCCGCCCATTGAAATTTTTCCTGAAATTCAGTCATTGCCGACCTCAGGAGGGCTTCCAATATTCAATGGTCCGCTTGAATTGCTCGATGGTCCTAAACGACTATCATCGGCAGCAAAAGATCCTCGCAGGTATTATCGAGCCCGCAGTGCAACTGGAGAGCTGCTGTGGATTTTTCAAGATCTTCAAAACCGCCGCTGGTTCCTGCAAGGTCGATTTGCCTAACGACGATTACACCGCTCTCGCCTATGAATAATGGTAGATTTGGCAGATTTTTCTGCAGCTGCTGTGTCACACGGTTAAGACGGCACAAACAAAGAGGATGTGCCGAAATCTTGAGTGCTGACAAAAAAGCAAATGCCCTTCGTTCACGGCGGCGAATGTGCCAGTGCCTCTGAAACAGGCGCAATATCAAGAGCCCTTTTCTTCCGACACGTTTTTGCAGCAGCCTACAGACGATTGATTTATTTTCAACAGTATTCAAACTCATGACGGAAGCTATTCACCCGGTCTTGCTGCACAGCTGCTGCGCCCCATGCTCAAGCGCCATTCTTGAATGGCTGACGCAGAACGGATACGCACCTACGGTTTTTTACTTCAACCCAAACATTTTCCCGGCACAAGAGTATCTGACTCGCAAAAACGAATGCCAGCAGTACTGCCGCAAACTCGGCATTCCTTTTGTGGACGGCGACTACGATCACGCGCTGTGGCGCGAAGCGGTCAAGGGGCTTGAGCATGAACCCGAAAGAGGTCTTCGCTGCCGCGCGTGCTTTGGCGTGCGCATGCTTGCAACCGCAAAATGCGCTCAGCGGCTGGGCATCGAATCATTTACAACAACCCTGGCGGGCAGCCGCTGGAAGCGGCTTGATCAAATCCGAGAAGCTGCCGAAGAGGCGGCGCGTCTTACTCCCGGCACTCGCTATTGGGATATGAATTGGCGAAAGGGCGGTCTTCAGCAGCGCCGAGGCGAACTGCTGGCTCAGGAAGGCTTCTACAACCAACTCTGGTGCGGGTGCGAATTTTCCATGGGACACCTCACCATGCGGGCCCCGGAAGACCTTCCTTCATATGTACGGGATTTCGTGAAACAACTCGGCAGCGCAAAAAACAAAGATGAGACTCTGCCAGCCTCGCCCTCACCCGTACAGTCGCCGATTGTTCCGCCCAACCATCCGAACGTTTAAAAAAACGACGCTCTGGAAGGAGAGAAGCCAGAGCGTCGTTCATAAGCGTCATCGGCCAAAAACGGCTTAAGACCCTTTTTTATTCAGAAGCCATCTAAATAAATGCTTCTGTATTACCCAATCTTATTTGGCATGATTGAAGGCTTTCTGTACGCGGAACGGCATAGCCTGATAGCCCATCGACCCATTAATGCGAATTTCAACTGCAGGCTCAGTTGAACCCCACTTGAATTCCTGCAGATAGGGAGATGGCGCTCCGACCGCCTTACCCTTCACAAGCACCATTTCCGGCGTGGCGGAATAAACCATGATCGAGTCCTTGTCGTCCTCATACTGCGTGAGCGATGTCACCGGGCTGTACCAGTTGTGACCGCGCTCTTTGCCGTATTCCCAAAGCTGTTCGACGGTGCGCTTTTCCTGATCAACCTTGAAAACGACGGCGCGCGAATATTTCATTTCAGGCAGCGCCGGCTGTTCGAGCCCGCGTCCATCGCCGTTGTCAAATGCAGTCACATAAACGAAACGCTTATCGGACTTCGAATCAATGCGGAATGCGGTGTGCTGCGTCCAGGTCCAGTCAAAGTTTGTCCCTTCACACTTGCCCTGCTGGCACTTGAGGGGCTTGCCGTCCTTATCGACCGGCATCAGAACCTTATCGGACCACTTGGCCTGCCAGCCGTCCGGAGCGCCCAAAATCCACTTGACCTGCTTATCGCGGCCGATTTTGATAATCGCGGACTGATGACGCGAGGAAATGATGATGGAGTCGTCCGTCGGGTCATAGTCGACAGAGTTGACATGTGCCCAGTTGCGGCCGATGCCAACGCCCGTAATGTCGCCGAAGTGCTCTTCCTTATCCATTGCCGCAAGATCTGCACTCGAGAGTGTCTTGCCGGCGCTGTCGGCATCAAGATTCAAGCAGACAGCCCCCTGGTCGAGCGATTTGATAACGACATCGCGGTACGGATCCAGAATTTCCCACAAGCGCCAATCGTCAACCACTCGGCCGGCAGGCGTAACTTCCACGATAACGTCACGCACCGTGCGGACATTTCGGCCGTCAGGACGTTTCACATCGTTGGCCGCTACACGCAGCAAATAGTTGCCGTTCTGGGCCTGATCAAACGAATGTGAGAAGTCGGCGTAACCTGCAGGCAGGCGGCGATTGAAAATCTCGCGTCCCATAATGTCGTACTTGACATAACGCTGCCCGTAGCCCCATGTGAGTGCGCCGTCGGCACCCTGCTGGAAGCCCATCATCACACCGCCGTGATAAACATTTTCCATGTCATAGATGGAATCCACATTCATGTACCAGCGTACGGCGCCGGTCGCGTCAATAATGGCGTTCTGCGGGTAGAAGCACCATTCGAGCGCACCGCCCGAAGGGTTGTTCCAAACAACGCGCGAACCTTTGGGCGGAGAAACGAGCAGATTGTTGACGAGGTAGAGGCGGTCCTTAAATTCACCGTCCATCTTGACGACCTTCGTGTCAAACATGGTGGATTTCTGTGAGACCGTACCGTTGCCTTCTGTATAAACAGGAGGCGCATAGATCTGATAGCTTTCGCTGATCTTTTTCTGTTCGCCCTTGAGATCGGTGCGGGTGTAGGAGACCTCAACCGTATTCACATAGTCGGGATAAAGACCGAAAACCGGAATGCCGCCGTGGGTCAGGACTTCGCTGCGATCAACGTCGTACTTAATCTCCGAGCCATTAGGCTTAGGAACAATGCGTACTGAGACATCTGAGAGTGCATAGCCGCCTGAACGAATAATCGCGGTGAGCGGCGCAATCTTGTAGGGATTCGTGATGACTTCGCCGATTTGACCCTGTTTGGCATATTTCCGCCAGCCGCCATAGAAGTCGCGGGCACCATGGCCGCAGCGAAGAGAGAAAGGACGGAAACGGCAATCGCGGTTTTACTGATGCGCATTAATATCTCCTTTGGTCGAAAATAATTGAGCGTTGAAGTGTTTCCAATCAGAATTCCGAGATTCTGAACACTTCTAAAAACTTTCTTAAGCGTCAAAAAGATCTTATAGATCATTCATTTTTATGAATATTCACGCTTCTCATCGCTGAAATTGCGCCTTTAGCATCTTGGACTTTTGCAAAATGCAACTCGACCGAACACCGCCTTATTCTTCGCTGCTTTTATTGAAAACACTGTGTGAGAAGCGCAATCTCGCAGCGGCAGCCGAAGTACTTGGTCTGTCGGCTTCGTCAGCGAGCCGCCACCTGAGCGAAATGCGGGAGCTTTTTGACGACAAGCTTTTCACACGATTCCCCGGCGGCTTAGTGCCTACCCGCCGAGCACTGGAAATTGCGGCGCAGTCCGAGCCGATTCTGGACGGCTATGCCGCGCTCATGCGTCCCGCGCGCTTTAATCCTGCGGAAATGACGCGGGAAGTGCGCATCGGCTGCGCCGACAATGCTCCTTTTTCGCTTTTCCCAAAATTCGCCGACTGCCTTCTTCAGCAGGCACCCAACATCACGATTTCATTTCTGCCGCTAGCCGAAGATCGATTTCTTCAGCTTTCAAGCGGCGAACTGGATTTTGTGGTTTCGCCAGTGATGGCAGTTCCGCCGGGTTTGCGCAGCATCGTGATTGGACGCAATGAATATGTGCTTGCAGCAGGATTTGGCAGTCCGCTGGCCGCTGAAAGCCGCACTTCGCCGCTCTCGACCGAGCGAGTGCTGCAGGAATCTTTTGCTGATGTCTGCTTTCGAACTCAGCCGGGAGCCCCTTATACGACGCTTCGAGAAATCGCTTTTCCCGATTGGCGTGAGGCGCGGTCATCACTGCGCACCACGAATTTTCTTTCCGCGGTGACGACTTTAAGCTCGAGCCGTCTCATCATGGTGCTGCCGAAGAAAACCGCTGATACGCTCGCCAATGCCGGTCTAGTAGCGATTGTTGAAACCCAAGCCAAAAGCGTCGTTCAGACGCCGCATCTCATCTGGCACCATCGCACAGATCAGGACCTCGCCATGCAGTGGGTGCGCTCCGTACTCCTTTCTTCGGCGCAAGAGACTTAAAAACAGCCTGCTGAATCTTCGATTAGATTCAGTCCGGTGAAAGCTGCGCCCTGTAGTCTTGTGAAAGCCTAAAATAACTAGTTTCACCCATCGAGCCGCCAGAAGCCGCCTGTGTGTCATAGTCTGCTGCTTCATGAGCCGACCGACAATACAATCCATCCTCTTCAAGAAGGACAACCATGAAGGAAATTCGCACCCGCATTGCGCCGAGCCCTACCGGCATGATGCACCTTGGAACCGCCCGAACGGCGATCTACTGCTGGGCAGTCGCCCGCCATTTCGGCGGCAAATTCCTGCTGCGCATTGAGGATACCGATCAAGTACGTTCCACAAAGGAAGCGGTGCAGGTCATTCTCGACGGCATGAAGTGGCTCAATCTCGATTATGACGAAGGTCCTGTCTATCAGATGGACCGCCTTGCTCGATATCAGGAAGTCGTCGACGAAATGCTCGCGGACGGCCGCGCCTACTATTGCTACGCCACTCCCGAAGAACTCGACGCTCTGCGCGAGCAGCAGCGTGCCGCCGGTCTCAAGCCTCGCTATGACGGCCGCTGGCGTCCGGAAAACTGCGTGGGACGCCCCATTCCCGAAGGCGTAAAGCCCGTCATCCGATTCCGCAATCCTGATGAAGGCTCCGTGACCTGGAACGATGCCGTCTACGGCCCCATCACCGTGTCGAACGCCGAGCTCGATGACCTCATCATCATGCGCAACGGCATCCCGACCTATAACTTCGCCGTGGTGGTAGACGACTGGGATATGAAGGTGAGTCATGTCATCCGCGGCGCGGACCACATCAACAATACGCCTCGGCAGATCAACATCTACAAAGCCTTGGGCGCGGAAATTCCGGTTTTTGCGCACCTCCCGCTCATCTGCGGACAAGACGGTCAGAAGCTTTCGAAGCGCCATGGCACGGTTTCTGTGCTTGAATACGAAAAACAGGGCTATCTGCCCGAAGCGATTTTCAATTACCTCGCGCGCCTCGGCTGGGGCCATGGGAATATGGAGAAATTCTCGCGTGAAGAGCTTGCCGAAGTGTTCGACCTCTCCGACTGCTCGAGAGCTTCCGCCCGCATTGACTGGAAGAAGCTCGAATGGCTTAACGGTCAGTACATGAAGGAAGCCGATGACGATCGACTCGCCAAGCTGGTGGCTTCGCGCATCGAGGCCCGCGGAGGCATCATCGCCAACGGTCCGGATCTCGCGAGCGTCTGCGGGCTGCTCAAGTCCCGTAGCGCCACGCTCGAAAAACTCGCTGAAGCTGCGCTCTTCTTCTACGCCGAAAATGCCGTCAACGCTGAAGAAGCCGCTAAGGTTCTCGCCGACGGCGGACGCGAAGCGCTTGAACTCTTTGCCCAGAAACTCAAAGCGCTTGATGCGGAAACGCCTGAAAACGTTTATCACTGCATTCAGGAAGTGATGGCCGAACGCAGCATTCCGATGAAGATTCTTGCCAACCCGCTGCGCGTCCTCGTCTGCCGCGCTGACCGCACGCCGCAGATTGACCGCACGCTCTGTCTTATTGGCCGTGACAAGGTACTGGCCCGTATCGCTGAAGGGTTGGCTTAATTTTTAGCCGCCTCTTGCGGAGAAAGATGCTTTCACATATAATTCGCTTTCTCCGCAAAGACGTCCCCATCGTCTAGTGGTTAGGACGGCAGCCTCTCACGTTGTCAACATCGGTTCGAATCCGATTGGGGACGCCATTCAAAGATACCTGTCAGGCAGTTGCCTCGACAGGTTTTTTTGTTTTCCAAGGCAGAAAACAAATTTGAGATTTTTGTTCACAAAGTGATTGTCCCGCAATCATTTCGGCAGACTATTCTTGCAAGTATTAAAAATATCCTTGCAAGGATTCAAGATGATTAAAAATCTCGAAAAAAGTACTGTCATCAAACTGAAGGATCAAGTTCCTTACCTCGCGGGGCAAGTTGTCAGCAAGACGCTTGCACAGAACGATTCTCTGAGCTTAACGGTCTTCTCTTTCGATAAAGGAGAAGAAATCAGCACGCATCAGTCCGGCGGCGACGCGATGGTGACGGTTCTTGAAGGTACCGGACGGTTCACGATTGACGGAGAGCCGCACCTCGTTAAAGAAGGCGAAACCATCGTCATGCCGGCCAAACATCCGCATGCGGTGTACGGTGAAGAGCGCTTCAAAATGCTTTTGACGGTTATCTTCTAAAAGATCGAAGACCAGCCCATCTAGAGAGAGGCGGCATCGAGCTGCCTCTCCTTCAAAAAGGAGACGCGACTCCTCACTCTTCCTTATCCAAGCGATGTTTGCCGCCATGGCGCCCCGCTGTCACCACACGCACATCGCCCTGACGTTCAGCACGGCGACGGCGCGCCTCTTTAGGGTCTACCAAGAGCGGCGCAGAAATTTCCAGCCGGTCCCCGTCATGAAGCACCGTCATCACGTCCGCCCGACGGCCGAAAACAGATAGTCCTTCTCCTGACGCCAACTTTCGACCGGCCTGAGCGAGCGCCTCCTCCGCAATGACGCCGTCCTCGAGATCGAGTTCACGCTCCTTGGCGTGCGTTGCGCCGCCTTCAGCCCAAATTTCACACAACGTGATGCGCATGTCGGTCTCCAAAACAGAAAAACGATAGAATTTACAGCCTTGCGGCACGTAAAGCAATGCCGCCCAGCTTCGGAGCTGCCCATCCTGCCCAACTTGCAGGCGTGAGGTCAGCAGCCGAAATACTTTGAAAAAGGAGGCCGTCATGGCCGCCAACAGCAATAAAAAAACAACCAAAAATACCCAGCCGCGCATTCTGAATAAGCGCGCAACCTACGACTACGCCATTGAGGAGCGCTACGAAGCAGGGCTCGTCCTCCATGGCTGGGAAGTCAAAAGCGTTCGCGCAGGCCGCGCCCAAATTAACCTTGCCCACATCTACATTCGTGACGGCGAGTTATTTCTCTGCAATGCACATATGAATCCGGCAGACCAAGCCTGCACGCACGAAACGCTTGAAACGAATCGTACGCGCAAGCTCCTGATGCATCGCCGTGAAATCATGAAGCTGATCGGCCGAGTGGAGCGTCAAAGCTACACCTTAGTGCCGCTCAACCTGCACTTCAAAAACGGCCGCGTCAAGGTTGATCTCGCACTTGCCCGCGGCAAGCGGGAATACGAAAAGCGCGATGACGAAAGCAAGAAGGAATGGAAACGCGAGCAGGAACGCATCATGAAAAAGGATGCTCGCGGCCGCCACATTCTCAACGGTTAATGCGGCACTGAAATGCTCAATATCTGACTGGAGGCTTTTGTCATGCGCTTGAAGAACACTTTTGCCAAACTCTCAGGAGTTGCCAGCGGTCTTCTTCTGAGCGGGTTGCTCGCATTGAACGGGGTTGAGGCTCGGCTCGTTTCGGATGACAACGGCACCTCAGTTGATGTGCCTGAACACATCAGCCGCATCGTCGTTACGAATATTCTGCCGCTGGCCTCCGCTGTCACAATGTATCTGGGCGACGGCTCGCGCATTGTCGGCATGCATCCGGCCAGTATGTCAGCGGCGAAATCTGGACTTTTGGGTGAGCTTCACCCAGAGGTGCTTCAGGCTGATACGCACTTCATTCAGGGCGCAAACCTTAACCTGGAATCGCTCATGGCTTTAAAGCCTGATCTTGTGCTCGTCAATGCCTCCGATCGCCGCATGCTTGATCGGGTGCGCGCTGCCGGCCTCACTGCTTTCGGCATCAGTGCGGTGAAGTGGCACTATGACGTAGAAGCCACCTACGAGGGCTGGATGCGATCCCTGAAGGCGCTTTTTCCGGATGCCAAAGCCAATTCTGCGGCGATGGCCGAAAAATTCCGGCACTACCGCACCCTCATCGCTGAACGGACGTCCAACCTTTCAGACGCTCAGCGCCGTACCGTTCTCTTCATTGTCCGCACGGATGCTCGTCAGCTGGTGGTGTCAGGTGAAAAATTCTTCGGCGAATACTGGGCCAAAGCGGTCGGCGCTAAAAATGCCGCTCATGAGCTTAAAGCCGAAAACGCCAATGCCGTCGTCACGATGGAAAGCATTTATGCATGGAATCCAGACATTGTGCTTCTCACCAACTTCACGCCGCTCCAGCCCAATGATCTGATTGAAGGCCGCGATGCCGGCCGTGATTGGACGTCCGTCAAAGCCGTGAAGGACGGGCGCGTTTATAAAATGCCGCTCGGCCTTTACCGTTCCTTTACGCCGACAGCGGACACGCCGCTCACGCTTTTGTGGCTCGCAAAGACCATTTATCCGGAACGCTTTGCCGATATTGATCTTCAGGCCGAAACCGAGCATTTTTACCGCGATGTTTTCGGTTTGTCGCTCACAGAGGCGCAAATCAAAACCATCTATGCACCACAGGCCCGAGCCTCGGTCGGTCTGACAGGCTCAGTAAGAAGCTCGCGCTGATCCGATAACCTCGGGTGCAAACCATGCACGAATCCGTTGTTGACCCGCAGCCTGCGCCCAATTCCGCCGATCTTGCTGCTGAGAATCGGCGCCGTACCGCGCTCAAACTCCTCGGCATCGCTGCGGTTATAGCCGCTGCAGCCGTTTTTTCGCTCTGCGCCGGCCGCTACGGCCTCTCCATCGCCGACATTCTTGACGCACTTCTCCATCCCAATACCGGCACAGCCGCATCCAATGTCGTCTGGCATGTTCGCCTGCCGCGCATCTTGCTTGCGCTCTTGGCGGGAGGCGGTCTAGCCCTATCCGGCGCAGCGTTTCAAGCGCTTTTTGCTAATCCGCTGGCCGCCCCGGATACCTTGGGGGTTGCGACTGGCGCCTCCTTTGGGGCCGTCCTGGCGATTCTCTTTGGCCTCCCTGCCGCCGGCATTCAGATGGGCGCCGTTCTCTCCGGCGCTGCCGCCATACTGCTGGTGATGCTCGTAAGCCGCACCCGGCCCGGAGAATCCGGCTCCATCTTGATGATTGTGCTTTCCGGCATGGTTGTCGGCGCACTCTTCACGGCTTTCGTCGGCATTGTGAAATTTGCCGCTGATCCGCAGGATGCACTGCCTTCAATCACCTTCTGGATCATGGGATCCCTCACGGGGGCGGGACTGCCGCAGATCCTTGCCTGCCTGCCGCTGCTTGTCATCGGCTCTGCCGTTCTGCTGCTGCTTCGCTGGCGGCTTAACATTCTGGCGCTTCCCGCTGATGAAGCGGCAAGCTTCGGCGTCAATACCCAAGCGCTTCGCTGGACGGTGATTCTGGCCGCTACTGTCGTGACGGCCTCCGTCGTTTCGATCTGCGGCCTGATCGGCTGGGTAGGCCTCCTGGTGCCGCATGCTGCACGCATGCTCTTTGGAAGCGCCAATGAACGCGTTCTGCCGGCTTGTCTGCTTTTAGGCGGACTGTTCCTTTTGCTCATCGATACGGCTGCCCGCTCTTTATCAGAAGCGGAGATTCCAGTCTCTATCCTCACGGCGATCGTCGGTGCGCCGGTATTCATCCTGCTGCTTCGCCGTACCGGCGGACGGTTCGGTTAAAGGGGGCCGCCCGATGCAAATCGAAGTTCGCAACGGTGCCTTTCACTACCCTAATGGGAAAAGCGTTCTGCAAAGCGTGAATTTCAGCTTCGACGGCCGCGGCGTCTTTGCCGTGCTCGGACCAAACGGAGCAGGAAAAACAACGCTCCTTAAGTGCCTTCTCGGCCTGCTGCCTTGGAGTTCCGGCGCCTCATTCTTCAACGGACGAGATCGCCGAGAGTGGTCAACGCGTGAATTTTGGCGCCGCACAGCGTATGTGCCGCAGGCTCGAGCGTCTGCGTTCGCCCCGTTGACTCTGCGAGAACTGGTTGTGCTCGGCAGAAGCGCGAGAATCGGCGCCTTCTCGCAGCCGAGCCGCACCGACTGGACGGCTTGCGACCATGCCATGGAGCTTGTCGGTATCCGTGTGCTGGCTGAGCGCCTCACTACCGAGGTCTCTGGAGGACAGCTCCAGCTTGCCTACATCGCACGTGCTTTGGCTGCAGAACCTGAACTCCTCGTACTGGACGAACCTGAAAGCAGCCTTGACTTCAAAAATCAAGCCGCAGTGCTCAATGTCATTGATCAGCTGACGAGTTCAGGTCTGGGAGTCATCCTCAACACACACTTCCCCGCCCATGCTCTCGCTCGTGCAGCTTCCGGCATCCTCGTCCCGCAGGGGAAGCCGCCCATCTTTGGAACGGCCGCAGAGCTCTTTTCAGAGGCAAAGCTTTCAGCGCTGTTCGGTATCGACGTCCGCATCCGCACGCTTGATTTCGACGGTCGACAGACCCCGGTTGTCGCCGCCGTCTCCTGAGCCGCAATCCTTACTGCGGACAACTCGGACGGTGCACACTGCTTGTCGCCAGTTGCCGCAGCAGCACGCGCTCTGTTCGCAAAAAACTTTTTTCTGCAATCAGCGTTTTTGTGATTAACCAACTTTTCAAAAGAACGAATTGAGTAAAAACATCTAGTTCACACCTCAAATATTCATCCTTTCTTTGAACATTCCTTGACAATATCGAGGTTGAGGGGTATGTTTTTCGACATTCGGCAGAATGAGGAGTCTGCCCGAGACTACACAACCACCATCCTCAAAAGAAAAAACGAAGGAATTTCCAAAATGGCCGACAACCGAGTCATCATCTTCGATACGACGCTGCGCGACGGTGAACAGGCTCTGCCTCAGAGTCTCTCCATGCGTCAGAAACTGCAGATCGCGCTCGCGCTCGAAGAGCTCGGCGTGGACGTCATTGAAGCAGGCTTCCCTATTTCGAGTCAGGGCGACTTTGAGAGCGTTCAGACGATTGCTCAAACACTGAAGCGCTCCATCCCATGCGGTCTGTCGCGCGCGATACTCAAAGACGTTGAATGTGCCGGCGAAGCTTTGAAAGTTGCCGAGCACTTCCGCATCCATACCTTTATCGCCACTTCATCCATTCATGTGAAGGATAAGCTGCGCAAATCCTTTGACGATGTTCTGGCCATGGGCGTCGCTGCCGTTAAATGCGCCCGCCAATATACCGACGATGTGGAATTTTCATGCGAAGACGCGGGCCGTACGCCGATCGATCAGCTTTGCCGCATGGTTGAAGAAGCCATTGAAGCCGGCGCTACCACCATCAATATTCCTGACACCGTGGGCTACACGGTGCCGATGGAGTTCGGCGGCATCATTTCTCAAATTCTGAACCGCGTCCCCAATATTGATAAGGCTGTGCTCTCTGTACACTGCCACAATGATCTCGGCATGGCCACTGCCAATTCACTCACAGCCGTGCAGATGGGGGCGCGCCAGATCGAATGCTGCATGAACGGCTTGGGCGAACGGGCAGGCAACTGCTCTCTCGAAGAGGTCGCTACCGCTATCCGCCTGCGCGGCAAAGTTTTGGGCGGCGTTGAAACCGGCATCGTATCGAAAAATATTGCCCGCACCTCAATGCTCGTCTCTAAGATCTGCCACGAACCTGTCCCTGCCCACAAAGCTATTGTGGGTTCGAACGCTTTCTCTCACAGCTCCGGCATTCATCAGGACGGCGTCCTTAAGAACCGCGAAACCTACGAGATTCTCACGCCGGAATCCGTGGGCTTTGCGAGCAATACGATGTTGATGACGGCACGTTCCGGCCGCCACATGATTCAGGACTGCCTGCGCAAACTCGGCTACGCCGACGACGAATATGATTTGAATGATATTTACGCGCGCTTCCTGAAACTCGCGGACCGTAAAGGACAGGTTTTCGATTACGACTTGGAAGCGCTACTCTTCTTCACGAAACTCGATGAAGAGGACGACCTCTATCATCTTGACCAAATGAACGTCATGTCGGGGTCAAACGGCTCCATCCCGACGGCGACGGTTCGCCTGCGCGTCGGCCGCCGTACGCGTACGGAGTCGAGCATTGGCAACGGTCCGGTGGATGCCGTTTTCAACTGCATCACTCATTTGACGGGGGTGAAGTTCACGCTGAAGAGCTATGAGATTTCTGCGAATGGCTCCGGCATGGACGCCTTGGGTCAGGTAGACGTCACGATTGAAAGCGAAGACGGCCGAATCTTCCACGGCATGGGACTCTCAACCGATGTGATTGAGTCGTCATGCCTGGCACTTCTGCGTGCCATCAATAACATCGAACGCGCCAAACGCATTCAGAGCGAGAAAAAGCGGCCGGGACATACGGCTAAGTTCTATAAGGCTGAAGCCGAAAGTCTCGGTGACGACGCAGACAAGCCGGCAAAACCTGTTCGCAAACCGCGCACCCGCGCTCCAAAAGCGTAAGCATCCTTTTAAAAAACCTGCCACTGCCTGCGAAGCCGACTTCGCAGGCAGTTCAAATCACCTCAGCGACTCCACATCATTTCAATAAGCTCAGGACCCGCACGTTTCAGGCTTACGACTATAAAAAACGCACGCCTATCGCCCGCTTCCCGAAGCTTCTGCCACTTTCATAAATACTCACTGCGGCTGCTGACCGGAATTGTCTTCCGAGGCAGTCGACCGCAGCCGTGCATAGGACCTGAAGAATATGACCCGCAACCATCGCATTGCAGTTTTGGCCGGCGACGGCATCGGCCCCGAAGTTATGCGCGAGGCTCTCCGCGTACTCGATGCCGCCGCAAGCAAATTCGGCTTTACCGTTGAGCGAACGGAAGAACTCGTGGGCGGCGCCGCCATTGATGCCTGCGGCACGCCGCTTCCGGAAAAAACAATTGCGGCCTGTGACGCTGCTGAAGCCATTCTCTTTGGCAGCGTCGGCGGCCCGAAGTGGGATCATCTCCCGCACAAACAGCGTCCGGAAGCGGGGGCGCTGCTGCCGCTGCGCAAGCGCTACAAGCTCTTTTGCAACCTGCGTCCGGCACGCATCTTCCCGGGACTCGACAGTCTTTCTCCCTTGCGCGCAGACATCTCTGCTCGAGGCTTTGACATGGTCATCGTGCGCGAACTCACGGGCGGCATTTACTTCGGCACGCCGAAAGGCCGTACTGGCGAGGGCGAGGACGAGAAGGCTTTTGACACCGAGGTTTATTCCCGCCGCGAAGTGCGCCGCATCGCCAAGGCCGCATTCGAAGCCGCCAAAGGACGCCGAAAACACGTCACGTCAGTTGACAAAGCCAATGTGCTCGCCACCTCAGTGCTTTGGCGCGAAACAGTGGATGAAGTGGCCCGCGACTACCCTGACGTCAAACTCGAACACGTCTACGTCGACAACGCCACGATGCAGCTGATCCGCGATCCCTCTCAGTTCGATGTGATGCTGTGCTCGAACATTTTCGGCGACATTCTCTCTGACGAGTGCGCCATGATCACGGGTTCGATGGGACTGCTCCCCTCAGCGTCTATCGGCGAAGGCGGCTTCGGCCTTTATGAACCTGCCGGCGGTTCTGCACCCGATATCGCCGGCAAAGGGATTGCCAATCCCATTGCTCAGATCCTTTCAGTAGCGATGATGCTGCGCTATTCGCTCAACGAGCCCCAGGCAGCCGATGCCATTGAAGCCGCCGTTACGGTTGCCGCCCGAGAAGTCACTGCGGACCTTGCCCGCGCGGCCGGCACCAAGCCGCTCAACACGCGCGAAATGGGCGATGCGATCTGCCGCCGTCTGGCCTGACTGAGAGGTGAATACCATGGGAAAAACACTCTACGAAAAGGTTTATGACGCCCACGTGGTGATGCAAAAGCCCGGCGAACTGCCTCTGCTTTACATTGACCGTCACATCATTCATGAAGTCACGAGTCCTCAGGCTTTCGCTGGTCTGCGCGCAGCCGGCCGCAAGCTCCGTCGTCCCGACCTGATGCTCGCGACGATGGACCACGACATCTCTACCCGGAAGCCCACGCTTGACGCATGCATGCCGCTTGCCAAAAAGCAGGTGACGACGCTGATGGCCAACTGTCAAGACTTTGGCGTCACGCTCTACGGTCTGGGCAATCCTGGTCAAGGGATTGTGCATATCGTGGGACCGCAAAGCGGTTTCACGCTGCCCGGCACAACCTTGGTTTGCGGAGATTCGCATACGGCCACTCACGGCGCCTTCGGTGCTTTGGCCTTCGGCATTGGTACGTCCGAAGTCGAACACGTCATGGCGACGCAGACGCTCAAGCAGCAGCGCTTAAAGACCATGCGGATCCGCTGTGACGGCCGGCTGCGTTCGGGCGTCTACGCCAAAGATTTGATTCTTGCCATTGCCGGCAAACTCACCACTGCCGGCGGAACGGGCTATGCCGTTGAATTCGCAGGAGATGCCGTGAAGGCCCTCACGATGGAAGGGCGCATGACGCTTTGCAACATGGCGATTGAAATGGGTGCCAAAGTCGGCATGGTCGCACCCGATGAAGTCACCTTCGAATACGTGAAGGGACGCCTCTTCGCACCGAAGGGCGCAGAATGGAACGAGGCTGTCGCCTATTGGAAGACACTGGCCACAGACGAAGACGCTCAGTTTGACAAAGAAGTGGTGCTCGACGCTGCTGCGCTCGAACCGCAGGTGACCTGGGGCACGAACCCTGGTCAGGAAGGCGCCCTCACGGGCTGCGTCCCAACACTTGAAAGCTTCGACAATCCTGTCGCACGCCAGAGTGCAGAGGCCGCGCTCGCCTACATTGATCTGAAGCCGGGACAAAAGCTGATCGGCACGCCGATCGACACTGTTTTCATCGGCTCATGCACAAATGGCCGCATTGAAGACTTCCGTGAAGCTGCGCGAGTCGCCAAGGGCCGCAAGGTTGCTCCCGGCGTGCGCGCACTCGCCGTTCCGGGCTCTATGGCGGTTCGCGAAATGGCCGAAGCCGAAGGCATTGCCAAGATTCTCTCGGATGCCGGCTTTGAGTGGCGTCTGCCGGGGTGCTCGATGTGCCTCGCGATGAACGACGACCGCGCGGAAGAAGGCTCGCGCGTGGCGAGCACCTCCAACCGCAACTTCGTCGGCCGACAGGGCAAAGGCAGCCGTACGCATTTAATGAGCCCGGCCTCTGCTGCCGCAGCCGCAATAGCGGGTGCCATTGCCGATCCGCGCGATTATCTCTGAGAGAGCAGCCATGCAGAAATTCACTCGTTTCACTTCGAAGGCCGTTCCGCTCAACCGCGCGAACGTCGACACGGACCAAATTATCCCCAAGCAGTTCCTGCTTGCAGTGGATCGCAAGGGTTTTGGCCATCACCTCTTTCACGATCACCGCTGGCTGGATGCCGAAGAAACAAAGCCCAATCCCGACTTTGTCCTTAACTTCCCCGTGTACAAGGGTGCAGGCATCCTCGTCGCTCAGGCCAATTTTGGCAATGGTTCGTCGCGCGAACACGCCCCCTGGGCACTTCTTGAATACGGCTTCCGCTGCGTTATCGCGCCGTCCTTTGCGGATATTTTCAAGAACAATGCGCTCGGCAACGGACTGCTGCCGGTTGAACTTAAACAAAGCGAAATCGACCAACTTTTCCAGGTGCTGGAAGCCAATCCCGGCATGGAGATCACAGTCGACCTCGAAAAGCAGACGGTCGATGCGGGCAGTCTTCACTTTACCTTTACCGTTGACCCCTTCCGCCGCTGGATGATGCTCGAAGGTCTGGATGCCATCGGCCTCACACTTCAGGATGAAGACAAGATCGCGGCCTACGAAGCCTCAATGCCTGCCTGGCGGGTCCACGCGCTGCACTAAATAATCTACGTTCGGAAAGGTCGGCATAAACTGCCGGCCTTTTTTTCAGCGGGGATCAAAGATCCTTAGTCCTTTGCGTGGCCAGACAAACAAATGGGAAGTCGTTGATGCAACTTCCCATTCTTGTTTCTTGTGGGGGCTGAGACAATTGGTCACCGGGCCCCCTCAATGCCTCGCCGGATTATTTGTCAGCGAGAATCTTGCGCACTGCCATACGGCCGGAGTTGATGGCAAATGCGGAAGCCGTGCCTTCACCCACCTTCAGGTCATAGGAGTCGCCGTACACGCCGCCGGCGTCATGACCGATGGCATAAAGCCCCTGGATGACATGGTCGTTCTTATCAAGCACCTGCAGGTCGGCATTCACCTTGACGCCGTTCAAGCTCGTGAGCGTATTAAGCTTGCCGCGAACCACATAGAACGGACCTTCGCTCACGGCGCGCAGATAGTACTTATCCTTGCCGAACTGGTCATCACGGCCCTGCTTGGCAAACTTCGTCATCATGTCAGCGGAAGCCTTCAGCGTGGCGGGATCCATGCCGGCCTTCTTAGCGACTTCTTCAATCGTATTGCCGATGAAGACGTTGCCCTTGGCTTCGTTAGCCTTCAGGAGCGCATCGAGCTGCGTAGCAGCCTGATGGCGCAGAATGAAGTTGCCGCAGGGATTGGGATAGCCTTTACCTTCCGTGGAGAATTCGCGCTTGGTGGCTTCGTCAAAGACGATGTAGGTCCATTCACCCGTACGAGCGATGGCATTCGACGCCTGGGGCCAGTCAATCGTCAGCTCTTCATTGAAGAAACGGCTGCCGGTGCTGTCCACATAAAGGAGCCCCTGACGGAAGAGCGCGCGCACCTCTTTATTCGCACCGTTGCAGATGGCCTCGCCCTCGGCTGGCATGAATGCACCGTTGATCATCATCGGCCCCATGTTGTCGCCGATGGCGCCAACATCCATGGCCATCTTGATGCCGTCACCCGTACGACCGGGCGCGCCGACCGGAATCATGTCGATGCCGGTGAGCTTCTTCACCATGTCCACATTGAAGTTGTAGCCGCCGGTGGCAAGAATCACGTTCTTGGCGTTAACGGTGATGGTGTCGCCCTTGGCATTTTTGGCCACCACGCCTTCAACCTTACCGTCCTTGTAGATAAGCTTCTCTGCCGGCGTGGAGAGCAGCAGCGTGCCGCCCTTGGCCTTAAAGGTTTCAACCATGGCCTTCGGGAGCGAACCGGCGCTCGGATAGATATGCCACGTCAGATCAGCCTTGTCACGCCAGGCGGTCTTCACTTCCTTCCAATGCACGCCGTGGTCGTAAACCCACTGGATCGTGTCGCCGGAGAGATCAACGAAGGCCTTCACCAACGGTGCATTGATGCGCCAGTGGTGATAAGCAGCCATTTCATTGAAGGCCTGAATCTTCGTGAGCTTGACGCCTTTTTCCTTCTGCATGAAGGATTCCGCGGCAAACGAACCTTCCATAAAGTTGCCGGCACCGCCCGCAAAGGCATTCTTCTCAAGCATCAGAGTTTTGAGGCCGCCCTCAACGGCGCTCACGGCCGCGACCGTGCCGCCCGCACCAGCACCGACCACAACGACGTCAACGTTATAGGTCTGGTCAGCTGCCCACGCCGGAGCAAAAGTCATGGCCACTGCAGCCGCGATCAGAACTTGCTTCATATATCTTTCTCCCTTTGATGAGTGAGGTGTGCTCGCGAGGTTATGAACCTCGTGCTTAAAGAGAAAGATAAAAAATCATTTCCTTAAGTAATTTTGCAGTCGTCAAAAGTCGGCATCAGCGGAACTGAGCGCCGCTTTAAGGCGCGGAATGAGGAGTGCGAACTGTTTAACAGAATGAACACCATACGCCTTATAAATCTGAGCACGGTAAACCTGCACAGTGCGTTCGCTCAAATTCAGACGTTCAGCAATCGCCGCGTCGTTCATCCCATCCATCATGAGGTCGAGCACACGGCGAGGGCGTTCCGTGAGCGACGCTGCTGAGGCCGCCAGATTTTCGGGCAGTACCGCTCCCGCCGCCAAAAGTTGAGAACGTTCAACCGTACGCGCAACAACCTCCAGAAGTTTTTCAGGGTCTACGGGCTTCAAAAGGAAATCATCGGCCCCGGCCTTGAGCGTAGCGATGGCTGCATGAATGTCGGAATAGCTGGTGATAAAGACAATGGGAACCCTTGAGCCCATCAGGTTGAGTTTCTCCTGAAGTTCCGGTCCGGAAAGATCGGGCATGCGAACATCTAAGAGAATGCAGCCCGGTCTGGAGCGATCAAAATCTTTGAGAAGATCAAAGCCGGACGCATAAGCGGAGACGAGCCAGCCCTCACACTCAAGCATGAACTTTAAGGAGTCGCGCACCTCTTCTTCATCATCAACGACGCGTATCAATGGTTCCTGTGGTTTCATTGACTTCATTTTTTTGGCTCCTCTTTATTGTCGAGCGTATTCGGCGCCAAACCGCTCGGCATCGACTTTTTCACATCACAAGTCTCTTGAATTTCACGGTCAGCAGTCTCTCCTTCGAATTTCAGCGGCAGTTCGAGCACCGCTTCTGCGCCCCCCGCCTCAAGCGCCCGCAGACTGAAACTGCCGCCGTGGGCTTCTGCAATCGACTGAATAATGACGATGCCAAGGCCAATGCCCTCCTTCTTTTCGCTGCTCATCGGCGCCATGTGCCGTTCGAGCTCGCCAGGCGCCAGACGTCGACCTGTGTTGACCACTTGAAGCCGCGCGCAGCGGCCGTTGGCAGAAAGATTGACACGAACGGATGCACCGTCTTCCCCATTGATGCCGCCTGCAGCGGCTTCTGCTGCATTTTTAAGAATATTCAAAACCGCAAGTCCCAGCTCAAGTTCGTCTCCCGGGATCTCTACCTCCACGGTCTTGACGCGCGTCGGCACAGTCAGCCGCCCCGAACGCCGCAAATCGGCAGCGGCTGTTTCCACTAGCAAATCCAAACGAACGGGGGCTTCGCGCGATGTTTCTCCCTTGGCATAAGCTCGAACCTTCTGCAGAATGCGGGCAGCCTTTGCACTCTGCGCATCTATGGTCTTTAAGCAGTCATTCATTAAATCCCGGCGCTCGGTCGGTGCGGCAAGCAGCGTCTTCAGTGCGCGGGCACGATAGCGAATAGCCGAGAGCGGCTGTCCCATTTCATGCGCAAATATCGAAGAAAGCTGACTCACAACCCCAAGACGCGAGAGCGCCGCAAGACGCTCTTCAGTCTTCAAAGCCTTGTCTTCAATTTCTCGCTGCCGAACATAAGCATCGTTCAATTCCCTGGCACGAGACTGCGCCAAACGTTCCACCGAGACGGAATGGAATACAAATCCCGCCAGCAAAGCAAGCGCAGCTGCAATGAGGGGCCAAAAATCTCGCCAAATACGGCTGAGCGTCCAGTCCCGCAGATAGGCGTAAGGCCCGATTCTGAGGACATGGAAGACATCATTGACTCTTGAAAATTCCGTCGCAACGCTCCAGCCCATACCGCTTGACGGATCAATCGGCATGGCAAGAATCGTTTCCACCATGCGTTTGGTCAGCTGAGGCGCCATGTTGTCGGTGGTGAGTGCCACTGTCCACCCGGGAAAGAGTTCCGTCGAGCGCAGGCACGACTGATTGCCCCCCGAAACAAGCGCCGTTGGCCGGAAGGACTGCTTGAGCTGCGGCCATTTGGCAATCAGCGTTTCATATTCACAGACACGAAAAACACCGATGTCGGCTTTGCGCTCCAAAAGCAGTCGGAGAACCTCCTGCGG
>OMDJ01000575.1_pt1 | contig 23341 bp, 15 predicted proteins | sample 1645211 | NCBI WGS metagenome assembly OMDJ01 (sample SAMEA103958142, study PRJEB25191) | human gut metagenome | biome: human-associated habitat [ENVO:00009003]; feature: intestine environment [ENVO:2100002]; material: feces | place: Germany | collected 2013/2015 | reverse complement strand
TGCAGCAAGCTGTGTATGGTTGGCTTCACGATAATTCATATAGTTCAACTCCAGGTTTTCACCTACTTTCAAACGACCATTCAATAAGTCATACTCCGAGTTCAAACGAGCCGAATATTTTTTCCAGAAAGTTTCAATCTGAATACCTTCTGTGTTTTCATAACCCAGGTTGAAGAAAGTACGTGATTTATCAGTACCACTCGATACTGAAATCTGATGGTTCTGCGATACTCCGGTACGAGATATTTCATCGATCCAGTTAGTATCGGCTGAGCGCATAGTCTGAGCTGTATTCAGCCATTCCACCGGTTTCACGGAATTAAGTACCGGATAACCGTTGCTGTCATAACTCCAGTCATAATCGAAGAAACGGACGCTTTGCTTGATTTCACCAAGTTTATCGTCGTTTGCATACGCTTGCCAGATGGCACGTCCATACTCATCGGTATTCAACAGGTCGGGTTTATTAACCCATTTAGAGAACTGTACACGACCTTCGTAACTAATCTTCGATTCACCCTTTTTACCCTTCTTTGTTTCGATGATAATCACACCACCGGCAGCTCTCGAACCATAAATACTGGCCGAAGCCGCATCTTTCAGCACCTGAATCGATTCAATATTCGCCGGGTTGATATCACGCAGGTTATAGTCTCCTGCCAATCCGTCAAGTACGATCAGCGGGTTAGGCTGCGCATTCAGTGACGTAAGTCCGCGAATCTGTATCGAAGCATTTCCACCAGGGCTACCATCTGTAGTAATAAATACACCCGGCAATTTTCCCTGTAAAGACTTCAATGCATTAGTCGAAGGATTCTGAGCCAAATCCGAAGTGTTGGCCATAGCAACCGAACCGGTAAGATCAGCTTTACGCTGTGTCATATAACCGGTCTGGATCACTACCTCGCCCAACATCGTGGCATCATCGGCCATCACCACATCAATCTGGCTCAATCCTTTCACTGCTTTCTCCTGTGTAGCCTTTCCGATAAACGAGAATACCAGAATATCTTTATCGGAATTCACATCGACCGAATACTGGCCATTCAAATTTGTAATTGTACCCTTCGAAGTACCTTTTACCGAAACGTTTACTCCAATTAACGGATCACCTGTTTCCTTTTCGGTCACCGTACCCGTAATGACTTTCGTCTGGCTGATATCCAGATTGCCCGCGTATGCCATCAATGTCCCCGAGGACAAGACAACCACCCAGACCAAAAGCCTTCTCAACACTTCTTGCAGCCAGTCACTTCCGGAGGCCACAAGGCAAGGTCTTTCATGTTTCATATTCACCAATTAGATTTAATTAAAAATTTAAATAATACTATCATATGTTTTTCAGTCTGCCGAAGCCTCAACAGCAGGCAGCAACTGCCGGCGGGCTTCTTCAATACCTGAAGTTCCAAATACCTGTGCCTCCGGATCGCCATACCAATAAATAGTAGTGGCATAATCGGCCTCACCTCGTTTCCATCCCAGCATTTCAATATCGAACTTAAAGCTCTTATTGAAAGGAATACCATCCAGATGGCGGGTGCGATAGAAAGCATTATAACCGTGAGAGCTTTCCAAATCGGCTCTCGGGGCTCCTCCAAATGGAGTATAGAAAGGCACTACCGGTGCCCATGAACTATTGTAGTAATCTTCCGTGCCTGTACCGAAATGTGATGGGAAAGTATCGTCGTCCACCCAAATCTTTTCATCACCTTCACCATACCACAACGGGGCATGATTATAAAGTGAAAGTAAATCGCCTTTGTAGACACCTCTACCTTTCAGGGTAGCAAAGTTCCATTCTACACATTGGTCGGCCTCTTCAGGTTTATCGTGGATATAGATACCATTTTCCTGTCTCCATGAAGCATAGAAATACAACGAACGATTTTTATTCCACTTTAATGGAGCTACATTCACCTCCATTGTAGCAGCAACCGACCGGGAAGAGAGGTTAAGTACTTTCAGCACACCATCTTTTTGGTAAGGCATCAACCAACGACTGGAGATATTTCCTTTTCCATCGGATGTCAGATACCAGCTATCTACCTTGGGGGCACCCATACCACCTCCGGAGAAGTCACTCAACGGTACCCATACGGTCTGCTTTCCGTCAAACCCGGCACTGAACACCAATTCCCGCATCAACTGGGCATATTGTTCAGGATTATCGGTACGAATATTGAACTTCACTTCGTACACCGCATTTTCGCCTGCAGGCAGAGGGATGACCAATGAATCGGAAGGAAGAATACTCTTCTCCTCCCGGAGGATCTCACCTTTACGACCGGCTACCGGCTGAAGAAGACGGTTGTCTACTTCGGCAATCTTCTGTGCCGCTCTCTCCACTACCTCCTTAGAAAAAGTCTCTACCTGTGTGCCTTCGGGATATTTACGGAAGTTGATGTGATAATACTTGGGAGTCGGATTCACTCCCGGCTCGTCTTCGAATGTCACTTTACATCCACGGGCATAAGGGATAGGCAGGAACAAGGTATTTCCTCCTTTACCTTCGGGCGTATAGCTAGTGTGTGCCTGTAACATTCCCTTTCCCAATCCGGGTACATTGATCCGCATCAGGTCATAAGCCGGAATGATCCAGCCCGGTTGATCAGAACCATCAAAATAAAACCGCCATGTACCCCGCTTGTCAATGGTAGTAATCCAGATACGAGTGATTGCTCCAGGTCCGACTTCGTCGAACATCACTTTCTCAATGCGGCCTGCCACCGTATCTACCCGTTTGATTCCAAACCCGTCACTATTGGCAAACCAACCGGCAGAATCGGGTGATACTGATGCACGGTCGTAGCTACTTTCCTGACGACAGGTATAAGAGGGAACCGGATACAGCGCCTGTTCCTCCACCGATACCATTTCGTCCAACAACGTTTCCAGCGTTACCGGCTTATCCGACACCTGGGAACTACATCCCCACGAGCAAAACAAGAGTCCTGCACAGACGGACCACCATAGATTTCTTTTACTTTGTTTCATACTTATATCCAATTTTGTGTTTATTATATTTTCGAGAAAGCATGTTCTTCTTTCACATTCTCCTCAGCCTCTTTATCCACTCCCAGCTCTTTTTCTATTGCCTCCAGTGACTTGCCCTTGGTCTCGGGCACACAAAACAAAATGAATGCGAATGCAGCAATGCTGAAAATGGCAAAGATTCCGAAAGCAACCGATCCGCCCAAGTTATTCAGTATCCAGGGGAAAAACTGAACGGTGAGAAAAGTACATAACCAGCTGATTCCGGTGGAGAGTGACATAGCTGTTCCACGAATACGAGAAGGGTAAATCTCGGAAGTCACCACCCACATCAAAGGTGCCAGTGAAGCGGCAAAGAATCCGATATAGCATAACACGGCTATTAAGGCACCGATACCATTGGCTGCCGGAACTACGAAAGTGTAAACCAGGTACAGCAATGAGATGCCCATCCCCAGACTTCCGCAAAGAAGCAGAATCTTACGCCCTACTTTATCGACCAGCCACACAGCAATCAGGGTAAACAGCAGATTCACCACTCCCACCAGGATAGATTGCACAAGGGCAATATCCCCGGCAACACCTGTCATCTCGAAGATGGAAGGTGCATAATTGATGATGACGTTAATACCCGTGATTTGCTGTAAGGCGGCCAGTATAGAACCTATGAAAACCACTTTAGCCAAGTTACCCTTAAACAATTCAGTTACCTTTATCCTATCTCTACCTTCTTGTGTGTTTGTGTCGGACACGGTCATCTCACCGGCTTCCAGGTTCAGTTTACTGGCCACCTGCCTGGCTCTACCTGCTTTTCCACGAGCCGAAAGCCAACGTGGGCTCTCAGGCAATATACCCAATAACAACAGATAGGCCACACTAAAGAAGAACGGGAATCCCAACATCAGACGCCAGTTCCGCTCATAGTCCAGCAATATATAATCTACAATGTAAGCAATTAGAATTCCTATCACAATAGCCAACTGATTGTAGGAAACCAGTGTTCCCCTCAGCCGGGCAGGAGATATTTCAGATATATAAATAGGTGCTACGGCAGAGATCACTCCGATACCCAGCCCGCATATCAGGCGAAAAACCAGCAGTGAAACCAAATTACCGGACAATGCGCAGCCCAAAGAAGAAACAATAAAAAAGACAGCTGACGAGAACATGACTTTCTGTCTGCCATAACGGTCGCTAAAACCTCCTCCCAGCAAAGCACCGCAAAGGCAACCTACGGTCAGAATACTTACCACCAATCCCAAAGCCATATCATCCAACATAAATTGTTCCTGTAAAAAAGGAACGGCTCCGGAAATACCTGCCATATTTAACCCTACAATCAATCCACCAAAGACGGTGATAAAAGTATATAGGAATAAAGGTTTGTTCTCTCTGTTCATTTCGAATCTAAATTTATAGTAGTTATACGATGTGTGATTGTTGATGCAATGTTAGCCAGAATAGTCCGGAAGAGGTATAACACAGGAAACAAACGATATAAAGATAGTAACATCTGGCAGAAATAGTGAAAAGCTATCAATACGGTTACCTGAAGATGTAACGAGAAAGGCAACCGTTGTGATAAAGAGTTCTTCACTAGAATCTTTTCATCGCAAATGACACAGATTAACCCAAGACATTATTAATAACACGGACCAGTTACTGTATTTCAGGTTGTCATCGCCTCCGATGGAGTAACTTTATAAAGCGTACGGAAACATTTAGTGAAATAAGCAGGCGAGGTGAAACCGGTCATATAGGCCACCTCACTGATATTGTATTTCCGGCTTTTGAGTAAAAGCATTGCTTTGTTAAGTCGGTAATTCCGCAAATAGTCGGTAGGAGAAACACCGAACAGTGTTTTCATCTTCCTATAAAGGTGTACCCTCGACAATCCCAGATGCTCGCTCAAGTCCTCAATACTGAAATCGGAGTTTTCGTATTGTGTATCGACAATACTCAGCAGCTTATCCCTGAACAACTCGTCCACCTTCATCAGTTTGCATACCTCCACATTGTCCATCGTACCGGCCTGAAGGTTCTTCATATAAATTTCCTTCATCTTCTGCCGTTCCGCTATAATGTTGATGATACGTATTTTCAGGAAATCAATATTAAATGGCTTCGGAATGTATTCATCCGCTCCTTCGGCAATGCCGTAGATGCGCTGGCTGTCTTCGGACAAGGCTGTCAGCAGTATGATGGGGATATGGCTGAAAGCAAGATCGTTCTTCACCCGGTTAACCAACTGGAACCCATTCATACCGGGCATTAATACATCGCTCAGAATCAAGTGAAAAGCATCACCCTGTCCCAACAAGTCCAATGCTTCATTACCATTACCTGCCACTTCTACCTGAAAATTGGCGGACAGCTCTTTCCGTAAGCTATATCGTACATCGGGATCGTCTTCCACGACCAGGACGTGGTAATCATAGGTTTTAGAAAGCATTTCGTTGACCACCGTCGTATCCACCTCCATATCGTGATAACTGAGATTGAAGCGATCGGTCTCTTCCAGTATATACTCGTGTGTATAGTGGGTGATATCTTTATAAAGCCGGACGCTGAATAAAGTATACTCTCCGGGTTGACTCTCTGCACGGATTTCACCGTCATGCAGGTCGACATACTCTTTTGAAAGATTGAGTCCAATGCCAAAGCCTACTGTACCGAAAGTCTTATTACCGGTATAGAAGCGTTCAAACAGGTGTTCCATACTCTCTTTTGAAATTCCCCGCCCGTGATCCTCCACTTCCAGCAGGACAGTTTCCGCTTCACCGGTAATCCGGACAGAAATATCTCCCCCACTATCCGAATATTTAAAGGCATTCGAAATGATATTTACCAACACCTGCTCTATCTTATTGACATCTATGTAAATGTTCAGTTCGTCAATATTGGTAGAGAACCGGTAATGAATCTGCTTCTCTTCGGCAATACCGGTAAAGTAGTCGAAAACTTCCCTTACCATACCGATCAAATCTACCTGACGCAAAATCAATTTCATCTTATCGTTATCGATTCTTCGGAAATCGAGTATCTGGTTGACAATCCTGTAGAGCCGGTCTACATTCCGTTTCATCAAAGCCACGTCTTCTTGAATAGAAGGATCGAGCTTGGAGTTCTTTATCAATTTATTGACCGGTCCAAGTATCAGTGTAAGAGGAGTACGGATTTCATGGGAGATATTGGTGAAAAATTGTAGTTTCTGGTTGGAGATATTCTCAATCTGGCTATTCTTGACAGCCAGTTCTTCTTTTTGAGCTTCTACAAGCTGATTTTTATCATGCAGTTCTTTATTCTTATTTTTAACCCGGAGGTTCATGTACATTACATATCCCAGCAAAGGGATAATGAGCAACATCAATGCCAAAATCAGAATAGTAGAGTTGCGCAGGAACTTGAAACGAGACAATAAATTATCTTCTTCCTGCTTCTGCCGGTTGATTCTTTTCTGGTAGTGGTTGAGTTGTTCGGACTGTGCCAAAATGGTCTTCGCATTCCCCCGATTGATAATGGCAGTGTTCAATACATAGTTTTTCTTCACCTTTTCTCCATTAATAATCTGCATGGCCACCTGAATGGAAATAGCACCTCCGGTAGGGTACTGGAACGAGGCTTCCAACTTCTCATCGGCTACGGCTTGCAATCCGGCACCGTCACCATATACCCCGTCGATACCTATAAACCGGATACGTTTGCCGGACACGGAATCACGCTTCATGATGACGTCCCGGGCAGCAAGCGCCATCACGTCGTTGTGGGCATAGACCAGATCGATGTCGGCAAAAGTAGCTAACCTGTTGACAGCGTCATAAGCACTGTTATAATGCCATTTTCCAAAAACCTGAGTCACCTGAAAATTCTTATCACTACGAAGATGATCGATAAATCCATCATGACGCTCCATAGCAGGCGACGAACCTTCCAGTCCCCATATCTCGAGTATTTTGGAGTTGGGGGGCAATTGTCCGTTAATGTATTCACCAATGGCAGAACCAATGTTGTAATTATTGGCACCGATAGAGACCGTATATTCATCCGATTGTATCTTACGGTCGTGAATAATGGTAGGAATACCTTTCCGATAAGCTTCTACAGCCACATCGGTAATGGGAACAGCCTCGTTAGGCGAAATGATGAGTACATCCACGTTCTGGGAAATCAATTTCCGAATCTGAGATACCTGTCTGCTGCTGTTGTCCATAGCATTATATACCACCAACTCTACGTTGCGGTAATTGGAGGCCTCAATCTGCATTTCGAGCAATACGGCTTCGCGCCAGGAATCGGAGGTACACTGAGAAAAACCAATGACGTACTTTTTGTCTCCTTCCTCTTTGGGTTGGCAAGAGGACAAGAATATAGATAAACCTGCAAAAAGCAGAAAGGCCAGTCGGAGTAGATTTGTGTTTTTCATGTTGCGTTTTCCTTAATAATACATATATAAGACGTCCTGAAGCAAAGAAACAGGACGCCTTTTCCGGAAAAAATGAACGACAAGGTGTATCGGGACTCTGTGCCACTCTGTGGTGAACGATGACACGCCTCTGCCTACATCTTCCCTTTTCTATCCGTCGACTTTACCAGATAGACTTTACCGAGAACACTTCCAGGTTCTTAACTTCTATGTTGTTACCCCAGAAATGGAGCCCTTCACGATTGCCCTCACGCGGACTGCGCTTCATCGAATACGAATAGGCTCCCCCGTCAATAAAGACTTCGATGGAAGTGCGATCAATGTAGATGTCGGCTGTCAATTCCATGCTGGTGCGGTCGTCAGGTGAGTAGAACACTCCATTGATCAGGTTGGAGTTCATATCATAGTCCACCAGAGGCTGACCGTAAAGATTCAGTCCGGCACTGGTAGCATGTGACAGTTTGATAGTTGTTCTGATCCGCAAACAATCCTTACCGGAGAACGCCTGTAAGCGTTGATTGGCCGCATCAGAACTAAGTGAAGTCCAGTTTCCTACAGGCTGGAACAGTTGCTCGGTCTCTCTGACAGGCACACTAAACAGACGAACTCCCTTTGAAGTAGTGCGGAGTGTCAGTTCGTTGGGCAGCAACATCATTCCATTGAACGGCATACCGTCATGTGAGATTCGTCCCCATCCTATTTGTATGCGACGTCCGTCACTGGCAGGTATGTTACTATAAGTCTGGGCAGCATACATGCTTCCGGTATAATAATAGTATTTGCCGGCTTCCGGGGTAAACGTCTGTCCATCGAATGAGCCCAGCATATAGGTACCGGAAGCTCCGTACATCACCCATTTAGTGTGATTCTTATCGCCATCTACCGGTAATTCAAACAATTCCGGGCATTCCCAGAATCCGGTTACATGACTCTTATATTCCCAATTCTTCAGGTCGGCAGAATTATAAATCGAGTGTCCGTCCCGTTCATTAAGTACCATCACCCAATGTTTGCCGGGAGCATACCAGAAGACCTTCGGGTCGCGTGTATCCTTACTGTTCCATTTCGCTTTCGAGTCTATCACCGGGTTACCTTCATACTTGGTAAACGTACGTCCTTTATCGAGACTGTAAGCGATACACTGCCGCTGTTTCTCCGGATTATCCACTGTATAGGCAGCTACCAATGCCGGTTCGTTTTTCTTATTGAATCCGGCGGTATTATCATAATCGATCACGGCCGAACCGGAAAAAATAGTTCCCAGCTCATCGGGATGCAGAGCATCCGGCAGTTCCTCCCAATGTACCAGATCACGGCTCACGGCATGTCCCCAATGCATATTTTCCCATTCCCGTTCATAAGGGTTGTGCTGATAGAAAAGATGGTATTCACCTTCGTAAAAAACCAGTCCGTTAGGGTCGTTGATCCATCCCCGGCGAGTGGTGAAATGAAATTGCGGACGGTTTTTTTCTGCATACAAGCTATCTTGCCCCGCAATCACATCGTCCTGATAGATTTTCTCCAATCCGGCAGACTCCCCTTCATAGCTGATGCGAAGTGTCTTTCCTTTCCAGGAAGAGACATCGCAGAATACCCAGTAGTCGGGTTTCTCGTCAGCCAGACGGATTACGAAGTTACGTTCCGGAGTACCTTTTACCTCGAATGTCATTTTCTTCCGGTCCACTTGGTGGGAAACAGGAAGGTTGATATACTTCTTCGTTATCTTCAGCGTAACGTCGCCGGCAAATGAAGCAAACAGGTTACCGGCAAGCAGCGTTGCGGTAAAAAATAATTTTGTAGTCAAATGCATAGTTTTATTTTGTTAGTTAATAATGGAAAACCTGAGTGCAAGTTTACGGATTTTTTCAGGGATATGCTATCACTCAGCGTACAAAACGTATCACGCAAGTTACTTCAAAGGGGCGTACTTTACGGTAACATGGATGTAACGAGTTTGTCACTCAGCGTTCAAACGATCGTAAAGGGCACGAAATCTTACTCCTCTACTTTTGCATCAAATTATTAACGCATACTAAAAAACATGAAACGAGTTCTGAAGCTAGTATCATCCATTCTTTTATTATCAGTCATGGGCGGTCATCTCTACGCCGACGAAAAAGCAAACGTAGTAAAACAAGGTACGATCCGGGGACGTATCATCGACACTTCCAAACAAACACTACCGGGTGCCTCGATCTACATCGAGAACCTGAAGACAGGAGTTATCAGTGACGTAAACGGTTTCTATACCTTCGCCAACCTCAACCCGGGGACTTATACGGTAAAAGTAACTTATGTGGGATATGCCCCCGTAGAAATGAAAATAACCATTCCCGAAGGCAAGACACTCGAAAGAGATGTCATACTGAACGAAGGAGTCGAATTGCAGGAAATTGTAATAGGCGGTGCCTTTCAGGGACAGCGCCGTGCCATCAACTCACAAAAGAGCAGTCTGGGCATCAAGAATGTAGTTTCTGCCGACCAGGTAGGCAAGTTTCCGGATTCAAACATCGGAGATGCACTGAAACGTATTTCGGGTATCAATGTACAGTATGATCAGGGTGAAGCCCGTTTCGGACAGGTACGCGGTACATCGGCGGACCTCAGTTCGGTCACCATCAACGGCAACCGCATTCCTTCGGCCGAAGGGGATACACGCAACGTACAACTTGACCTGATTCCGGCCGATATGATTCAGACCATCGAAGTCAGTAAAGTGGTAACTTCGGATATGGATGCCGATGCCATCGGCGGATCTATCAATCTGGTCACCAAGAATTCACCCTATAAACGGACGCTGACAGCTACTGCCGGTTCGGGCTACAACTGGATCAGCGAGAAAGCACAGTTGAATCTGGGACTGACTTATGGCGACCGTTTCTTTAACGACAAACTGGGGGTCATGTTATCGGCTTCCTATCAGAATGCCCCATCGGGTTCCTACGATACCGAGTTTCTTTGGGAGAAAGACGACAAAGGAAACGTATATATCAACGACTACCAAATACGCCGGTACTATGTAACCCGTGAACGCCAAAGCTATTCGGCAGCCTTGGACTGGGATATCAGCGAAAACCACAAATTGATGTTTAAAGGAATTTTCAATAACCGGAACGACTGGGAGAACCGATACCGCACTACTCTGAAAGATATGGATGAAGAGGGAAAAGCAACTGTACGCGTACAGACTAAAGCCGGTACGCCGGACAATCGCAACGCCCGCCTGGAACGCCAACGCACGATGGACTTCACATTGGGAGGCGAGCATCTGTTCGGACCGGTGTCTATGGATTGGAATGCCAGTTACGCCAAAGCAACAGAGGAGCGTCCGAACGAACGTTACATTGATTTCCAACTGAAGAAACAGCAATTCGACATGGACCTGAGCAACGAACGCGAACCGCTGGCTACACCAAAGTCCGGTTCTACAATGACACTGAACAAAGATTTCGGCCTGAAGGAACTCACCGAACAACAGGAAGACATCAAGGAAAAAGATCTGAAATTCTCCATGAACTTCAAACTCCCCTTCCGGAACGGAAACAAATTGAAATTCGGTGCCAAGGTGGTACGCAAAACCAAAGATAAAGAGGTAGACTTTTATGAATATACTCCGAAAGATGAAGAGGCATTCATGGCCAACAGCCTGCAGAACACGGTAGATCAAACCAACAAAAACTTCATGCCGGACCATAAATATCAGGCAGGCATTTACGCTGACAAACAATATGTAGGTTCACTGGACCTGAACAATCCCTCCCTCTTTGACAAAGAACAGGTGCAGGAAGAGTTAGCCGGTAACTTCGAAGCACGTGAAACCGTAAGTTCGGGCTACATCCGTTTCGACCAGAAGCTCACGGACAACGTAGAACTGATGACCGGGCTCCGCATCGAAAACACCAGCCTCAGCTATACCGGACGCACGTATGACGACGAAACAGACCAAACCTCGAAGACTGCCCGAGAAACGAACAGTTACATCAACTTCCTCCCGTCACTCCTCATGAAATGGAATGTAAACGAGGATTTCAAAGTACGCGGTTCGTTTACCCAGACATTGTCACGTCCGAAGTATTCTGCCCTGGTACCCAGTGTCAACATCAAACGTTCGGATAACGAAGTGACAGTGGGTAATCCCGACCTGAAACCTACTCTTTCTTATAACTTCGACCTGAGTGCGGATTATTATTTCAAAAGTATCGGTCTGGTCAGCGCAGGAGTATTCTATAAGAAAATAGACGATTTCATTGTCAACCAAGTGTCTACAAATTACGAATACAACGGCAACCTATACAACCGCTTTATCCAGCCCAAGAATGCGGGTAATGCCAATCTGATAGGTATGGAACTCTCTTACCAGCGTGATTTCGGATTTATCGCTCCTGCCCTGAAATGTATCGGTTTTTATGGCACTTACACCTTCACTCACTCCCGTGTGGAAGACTTCAACTTCGAAGGACGCGAAAATGAAAAGGATCTGAGCCTGCCGGGTTCTCCGAAGCATACAGCCAATGCATCGCTCTATTTTGAGAAAAATGGACTGAACCTCCGCCTGAGCTACAACTTTGCATCGGCCTTCATCGATGAAATGGGTGAAGACACCTTTCACGACCGCTATTACGACCGCGTGAACTATCTGGACGTAAACGCCAGTTACACTTTTGCGAAACACTACACCCTCTATGCCGAAGCAAACAACCTGCTGAACCAACCCCTCCGCTATTATCAGGGGACTCAGGACCGCACCATGCAGGCTGAATACTACGGTGTAAAGATTAATGCCGGATTTAAGATCAACTTTTAACCGGCTATCAGAGGAGGTTGAACCCACGGTGCACCGCCGATCAGAAAACGCTGCACCGTTGATCAGAAAACGGTGCACCGTTTCTAAAGGAACGGTGCACCGTGGGTCTGAGATCAAAACCGTCTTCTCGCATCACTGACGAAAAAACGTATTCAATTCATTAATAATCAATATAAAAACTCATATTTATGAAATTAAAAAACTTACTGATACTACTGTTTATCTCCATTGTCGCAACCGCTTCGGCCCAGCTCAAGGATTACTCTATGTTTGACAAGAAGTTTAACTTCTACATTGCTAACGACCTGGGACGTAACGGCTACTACGATCAAAAGCCGATTGCCGAATTAATGGGAACTATGGGTGAGGAAATAGGACCGGAATTTGTGCTGGCTGCCGGAGATGTCCATCATTTCGAAGGAGTACGCAGCGTGAACGACCCGCTCTGGATGACCAACTTTGAACTGATTTACAGTCACCCGGAACTCATGATCGACTGGTATCCCGTACTGGGAAACCACGAATACCGGGGCAACACACAAGCTGTACTGGACTACAGCGGAGTGAGCCGCCGCTGGACCATGCCTGCCCGTTACTACACCAAGACATTCGAAGAAAAAGGAGCCACCGTCCGCATCGTCTGGATAGATACTGCTCCTCTGATCGATAAATACCGTAACGAAAGCGCAACCTATCCCGATGCATGTCATCAGGATATGAACGGACAGTTGGCCTGGCTGGACTCGGTGCTGACTGTTGCCAAAGAAGACTGGGTGATCGTTGCCGGGCATCATCCGATCTATGCCGAAACCCCGAAAGACCAGAGCGAACGCAGCGACTTACAGAGCCGCCTCGATCCTATTCTGAGAAAGCATAAAGTAGATATGTACATTTGCGGACATATCCACAACTTCCAACACATCCGCGTACCGGGAAGCGACATCGACTATATCGTAAACTCTACCGGATCACTGGCACGCAAGGTGAAACCGATTGAGGGAACTCAGTTCTGCAGCCCCGAACCTGGCTTCTCAGTCTGCTCCATTAATAAACAGGAACTGAACCTGCGGATGATCGATAAAAAAGGGAATATACTTTATACGGTAACCCGGAAAAAATAAATCACTCTCTTGAAAAATGCACAATTTTGAAAGAGCCGGCTTCTTCGTGACGAAAGAGCCGGCTCTGTTTATTATTTATCAGTCTTGGGCCTCAAATCATCTTTGGGAATCGTAGACTCATTGCCGTCACGCATAGCCATATAGTGAGGCGACATGATTTCGATGCCCGCTTCATTAAAGCGATCCTGAATATTCTGATGCAGGTCCGAATATATCTGAGCCAATTTATCCGCCTCACGGATATAAGCATTGATTTGATAAACCGGATACCAGTCACTCAACGAAGTTTCAAGCACAAAAGGACGCGGATCGTCAATCACCCCGGGAGTATTCAAGGCAGCCTCTATCAATAGCTGATGAACCTGACGCCAGGGAACATCATATCCGATGGTCACTTCCGAGTGAATAATCAGACCGTATTCGCGGGCCGAAGCGCTATAGTTCACTGTATGGGATGACATGATAAACGAGTTCGGAATGGTTACCACCTCATTCTTCGGTGTCTTGATCCGGGTCACCAAAGGCGTTTTCTCGATTACATTCCCGGTAGTATCATTCAGCTGGATCCGGTCGCCCAGTTTAAAAGGACGCATATAAGTAATGACCAGCCCCGCAATCACATTACCGATTACCGTGCTGGATCCTAAAGAAATGATCAGACCGACAAAAACAGATATCCCCTGGAATACTCCATTCTTAGCCCCCGGCAAATAGGGATAGATCATCGCAATCATAAAAGCATAAAGCAGAAAACGGATGATATGATAAGTAGGCATTGCCCAGTCGGGATAGAAGCCACCGAACTTGAGCCGCCCCGCCTCTACCTCACGGGACAAGTAGTGAACCAAGCGCACCAGATACTTAACGGCAAAACAGATGATAAGAATGGCAAACAAATTGGGAATATAATCGACTATACCTACCAGTATGTTCTTGATCGGGTTCCAGATATACGAAAATATCTGATAGGCCAGCCCCTTGGTCTGTGGGAAGATAGCGAACAAAAGGGGAACGGTAATCAACAATTGGAGAAGCATGATTACGTAGCGCAGCAAATTGGAAAGGAAGATCAACAGGTTGACCTGCCGCTGCGTATCCAATAACTCGTAATTCTGAATGGAGATCGGCTTCAGCCTGGTATCCTTCAGCTTTTGGATACGTACTTTCAGTTTACGGAACAGCCAGCCTGTAAGCCAAAACAACAGATACTGCCCTGCCAATACCAGGACAAAATACAGAATACGCTTACCCAGTTGCCACAAGCTATGCTCCTCCTTCAACTCTTTCAGTTTCTGTACTACAATCTTCCGCTTATCCGTTGCCAACTGCTCGCGCGAACGTCCTTCCCATAGTCCGTCCTGGTCGGTAAACGAAGCAATGACTTTATTGCCGTACATCAGATCGGTTACGATATCGCTGCTCTCGATATAGACAGAATCGGGATGCAGGGTAAACCGTTTACCCAGCTGCATGATGGCCGCATCGATCATTTCGGCCCGCTGCAAAGGGGTATATCCCCCACGCTTGGTATACAAATAAAACAATGTATCGCCTTCGACCACTACCGGTACTCCCGGCGTAAACTGGCGAAGTGAGTCGATACGTGCCCTTTGCTGAGCTAATTTCACAGAGTCGGCAGCAAAAGCTTTCAGCCTCATCTGCTCCATTTCCATACGCATATTGGCTTCGCTCAGACGCGCCTCCTCCAGCTCTTTCTTCATATCTGCCATCCGTACGGAATCCGAATCGTTCCGGACTGCGGTCCGGGTAGCCACACTATCACCCGTCAATATCTCACGAACCGCCTTTCCCAACTGTGCGCACATATTGTTGGTCACCAACAGAAACAACAAAAGGCCGAATAATCTGTTCTTTTTCATATCAAAAACTCATAAAGTAATTGTCACCGGAATGGATAAACGTGCCAAACATACAGATTGTTTTTGACATAGCATAGATCGAAATCATTATATTTGCACCCGAATCCGTAATTTAAAGGTATAGACATGGATATATTACTGCTTATTGGAGGATTACTCCTCATTTTGATAGGTGCCAACTGCCTGACAGATGGTGCTGCGTCCGTAGCCAAGCGATTCCGTATTCCTTCCATCGTAATCGGCCTGACTATCGTAGCTTTCGGAACTTCCGCCCCGGAACTGACCGTTAGCGTATCGTCCGCCCTGAAAGGTAGCGCGGACATCGCCGTAGGTAACGTAGTGGGAAGTAATATCTTCAATACATTGATGATCGTCGGGTGCACCGCTCTATTTGCTCCTATCGTAATTACCCGGAATACTTTGCGGAAAGAGATTCCGCTATGCATTCTCTCCTCCATCGTCCTGCTGATATGCGCCAATGACGTTTTTCTGAATAAAGCTTCCAGCAACATACTAAGCATCTCGGACGGACTGATTCTGCTCTGTTTCTTCACCATCTTCCTGGGCTACACATTTGCCATAGCCTCACCCACAAACAATACTCAACCGGAAGAGGAAATCAAAAGCCTCCCGATGTGGAAATCCGTACTTTTCATTCTGGGCGGATTGGCCGGACTTATTTTCGGGGGACAATGGTTTGTAGAGGGAGCAAGCAACATCGCACGGCACCTTGGCGTCAGCGAATCTGTTATCGGACTCACACTGGTAGCCGGAGGTACCTCCCTACCGGAACTTGCTACATCGATAGTGGCTGCCTTGAAAAAGAATCCGGAAATAGCCATCGGTAATGTGATCGGCAGTAATCTGTTCAACATCTTCTTTGTATTGGGATGCAGTGCTTCCATCACTCCCTTGCGGCTGACAGGCATCAATAACTTCGACCTTTTCACCTTGGTCGGTTCGGGCATTCTGCTCTGGTTTTTCGGATTATTTTTTGCCAAACGCACCATCACACGGATCGAAGGAAGTATTCTGGTGTTATGCTATATAGCCTACACCACCTATCTGATCTATCAGATTTGATAACATCGAGACACATAGTTTTTAGTTTTCGTACGTGGTAATTTAAAGATTATCACGTATCTTTGCCCCCTCATCATAAATACAAGCTATGGCCATTACAATTAAAAAGGTATCGACAAAAAGAGAACTTAAAAAATTCATTCGTTTTAATTACGAATTATACAAAGAGAATCCTTATTCCGTACCTGACCTCTACGACGACATGCTGAATACATTCAATAAGAAGAAAAATGCGGCATTCGAGTTCTGTGAGGCCGAGTACTTTCTGGCTTATAAAGACGGAAAAATCGTAGGGCGCATCGCAGGTATTATCAATCACCGTGCCAATGCCACCTGGAACAAAAAAGATGTCCGTTTCGGTTGGATCGACTTCATCGACGACCTTGAAGTATCTTCCAGACTTCTGCAAACCGTAGAAGAATGGGGTAAATCCAAAGGGATGGAGAACATTCAGGGACCTCTTGGATTTACCGACTTCGACGCAGAAGGTATGCTGATCGAAGGATTCGACCAACTCAGCACCATGGCAACCATCTACAATCATCCCTACTATCCGCAACACATGGAGAAACTGGGATTTGAGAAAGATGCCGACTGGGTGGAATACAAAATTTATATTCCTGACGCCATCCCTGAGAAGCACCAGCGCATATCCGATCTTATTCAGCGTAAATATAACCTCAAGATAAAGAAATATACCTCATCCAGAAAGATTGCAGCCGATTACGGACAAGCCATCTTTGAGTTGATGAACGAAGCTTATAGTCCGCTGTACGGATACTCTCCGCTTTCGCAACGGCAAATTGACCAATATGTTAAAATGTACCTTCCGATTGTCGACTTGCGAATGGTAACCCTGATCACAGATGCGGAAGACAAGTTAATTGCCGTAGGCATTTCAATGCCTTCACTTTCGGAAGCGTTACAGAAATCGCATGGACGCCTTTTGCCCCTCGGATGGTATTATCTGCTAAAGGCATTGTTCATGAAACGACGCGCCAAAATGCTTGACCTGCTGCTTGTAGCCGTGAAACCGGAGTACCAAAACAAAGGTGTTAACGCTTTGTTATTTTCCGATTTAATTCCGGTTTATCAAAAATTAGGTTTTATCTTTGCGGAAAGCAACCCCGAACTGGAAATGAACGGAAAGGTTCAGGCACAATGGGAATACTTTAAAACCGAACAACATAAACGTCGTCGTGCGTTTACTAAGAAGATAGACTAAAAACAATGGAAGAGAACGAACTGATACCTGTAGACAACAACCCTGTAGAATATACAGACGACAACATCCGCCACCTGAGCGACATGGAACATGTGCGCACCCGTCCGGGTATGTACATCGGTAAGCTGGGCGACGGTTCGCATCCCGAAGACGGAATATATGTCCTTCTGAAAGAAGTTATTGACAACAGTATCGACGAGTTCAAAATGCAATCCGGCAAGAAGATCGAAATCAGAGTGGAAGAGAATCTTCGTGTCAGTGTACGCGACTACGGCCGCGGTATCCCACAGGGAAAACTAATAGAGGCAGTCAGTGTGCTGAACACCGGTGGTAAGTATGACAGCAAGGCTTTCAAGAAAAGTGTCGGACTGAACGGTGTCGGCGTGAAAGCTGTCAATGCTTTGAGCTCAAACTTTGAAGTACGTAGTTACCGGGATGGTAAAGTGCGTTGCGCCACCTTTACCAAAGGAGAGTTGGTGACAGACCACACAGAAGATACGGAAGAAGAAAACGGTACTTACATCTTCTTCGAACCGGATGAAACTTTATTCCTGAATTATAGTTTCCGTCCCGAATTTATCGAGACGATGCTGCGCAATTACACATACCTGAACACCGGGCTGGCAATTATCTATAATGGCCAACGGATCCTTTCGCGCAATGGCCTGGTAGATTTGCTGAATGATAACATGACAGCTACCGGCCTCTACCCCATCGTACATCTGAAGGGCGAAGATATCGAGATAGCCTTTACCCATACCGGACAGTACGGAGAGGAGTACTACTCATTTGTAAACGGTCAGCATACCACTCAAGGAGGTACCCATCAAAGTGCTTTCAAAGAACACATCGCCCGCACCATCAAAGAGTTCTATAACAAGAATCAAGACTATACTGACATCCGTAACGGACTGGTAGCCGCCATTGCTGTCAACGTGGAAGAACCTATGTTTGAAAGCCAGACCAAAATCAAACTCGGCTCTACCAATATGTCGCCGGGAGGCATCACAGTAAATAAGTTCGTGGGTGACTTCATAAAACAGGAGGTAGACAATTTCCTCCACAAACATGCCGATGTAGCCGAAATCATGTTGCAAAAGATACAGGATTCGGAAAAAGAACGCAAAGCCATTGCCGGAGTGACCAAACTGGCACGTGAACGCGCCAAGAAAGCCAACCTGCACAACCGGAAGCTGCGTGATTGCCGCGTCCACCTGAACGATGTGAAAGGCAAAGGGCTGGAAGAGGAATCGTGCATTTTCATCACCGAGGGTGACTCGGCAAGCGGCTCTATCACCAAAAGCCGGGATGTGAACACACAAGCCGTATTCAGCCTCCGCGGTAAGCCTCTCAACTCTTTCGGCCTGACCAAAAAAGTAGTTTACGAGAACGAAGAATTCAATCTGCTGCAAGCTGCATTGAATATAGAAGACGGTATCGAAGGCTTACGCTACAACAAAGTGATCGTGGCTACCGATGCCGATGTGGATGGTATGCACATCCGCTTGTTGCTGATTACTTTCTTCCTTCAGTTCTTCCCCGATCTGATAAAGAAAGGACATGTATATATACTCCAAACTCCTCTCTTCCGCGTACGCAATAAAAAGAAAACGCTTTATTGTTATACCGAAGAAGAGCGTGTAAATGCTATTAAAGAGCTTAGCCCGAATCCGGAAATCACCCGTTTTAAAGGTTTGGGGGAAATCTCGCCCGACGAATTCAGACACTTTATCGGCAAAGATATGCGTCTCGAACAAGTATCGCTGCGCAAAACAGACACGGTAAAAGAACTACTCGAATTTTATATGGGTAAGAATACAATGGAACGGCAAAACTTTATTATTGATAATCTGGTTATAGAAGAAGACATCGCATAAACATGAGAAGAGCTATCTTTCCGGGAACGTTCGACCCGTTTACCATCGGACACTACTCCGTAGTTCAACGCACCCTGACATTCATGGACGAAGTGGTCATCGGTATCGGTATCAACGAAAACAAGAATACATACTTTCCGATCGAGAAACGTGTGGAAATGATTCGTAAGTTCTATAAAGACGAACCCCGGATCAAGGTCGAATCTTACGATTGCCTGACGATCGACTTTGCCCGTCAGGTAGATGCCCAATTCATCGTTCGCGGTATCCGTACCGTGAAAGACTTCGAATACGAAGAAACAATTGCCGATATCAACCGGAAACTGGCCGGCATTGAAACCATTCTGTTATTTACCGAACCGGAATTGACCTGTGTCAGCTCTACCATCGTCCGCGAACTGCTTGGCTATAATAAGGATATCAGTATGTTCATTCCCAAAGGGATGGAAATGTAATAAACCCATGTGATCATGAAAAGAATAATATACCTGCTTATCGGTTTGTGTTCCGTTTTGGGACTACAGGCACAGAACTTTGGCTCACCCACCATGCGAAAATTACAACTGGCAGAGTTCGCCATCTCTAATTTATATGTAGATACGGTCAATGAAAACAAACTGGTTGAATCGGCCATCATAGAAATGCTGGCACAGCTCGACCCTCATTCCACCTATTCGGATGCCGAAGAGGTGAAGAAAATGAATGAACCGCTCCAAGGCAATTTCGAAGGGATAGGTGTACAGTTTCAGATGATCGAAGATACGCTGCTCATCGTACAACCGGTGAGTAATGGCCCGTCCGAAAAGGTAGGTATCCTGGCAGGAGACCGTATCATCGCGGTGAATGACACAGCCATAGCAGGCGTAAAAATGGGAACAGAAGAAATCATGGGACGCCTGCGGGGCCCCAAAGATTCGAAAGTAAACCTGACCATTATCCGCAGAGGTGTGAAAGAACCGCTTTTATTTAATGTAAAACGAGATAAAATTCCAATCCTCAGCCTGGATGCTGCTTATATGATTCAGCCTAAAATAGGATACATCCGTATCAACCGTTTTGGAGCAACTACCGCCGAAGAGTTTCTAAAAGCCCTGAAAGAGTTGCAGAAAAAAGGGATGAAAGACCTGATTCTGGACCTGCAAGGCAACGGAGGAGGTTATCTGAATGCCGCCATCGATCTAGCAAACGAGTTCCTGGGACAAAAAGAACTGATTGTCTACACAGAAGGACGTTCTGCACAACGCAGTGAGTTTTTTGCCAAAGGCAACGGAAACTTCCGTAACGGACGTCTGGTGGTATTGGTAGACGAATATTCGGCTTCGGCAAGTGAGATTGTGACAGGTGCCATTCAGGATTGGGACAGAGGAGTGGTGGTAGGACGCCGTTCTTTCGGTAAAGGACTGGTTCAACGCCCGATCGACCTTCCGGACGGTTCTATGATCCGCCTGACCATTGCCCGCTACTATACACCTGCAGGACGTTGCATACAAAAGCCTTATGACAGCAGCATCAACGAAAAATCGGGAAAAGGAAAAAGCAGTGAAAGCAGCATCGAAAAATACAACCAGGATCTGATCGACCGGTATAATCATGGCGAAATGGTCAGTGCAGACAGCATCCACTTCCCGGACTCACTGAAATGCCAGACTAAAAAACTGGGACGTACGGTTTATGGTGGAGGAGGTATCATGCCGGACTACTTCGTTCCGGTAGACACAACGCTGTATACCGACTATCACCGTAACCTGGTAGCCAAAGGGGTAGTCATTAAAACCACAATGAACTTCATTGAAAAGAACCGAAAGGCTTTATTGGATAAATATAAGACATTCGAGAAATTCAATGAAAAATTTGAAATCGACGACCAGCTATTGAACTACCTGAGAGAAGCTGCCGACAAAGAAAAGATTGAATTCAACGAAGAGCAGTACAACAAAGCCCTGCCACTGATTAAAGCTCAGCTGAAAGCTTTGATAGCCCGTGACTTATGGGATATGAATGAATATTTCCAAGTAATGAATGCCACCAATAAGAGTGTGGAGCGGGCACTGGAAATCTTAAATGACAAAGAGTACGAAAAGATATTGAAATAACGTTTCTATAACGGAAAACGATATACGATGAATGACGAACAGGCTGCAGGAAGCATAGTCTGTTTGTCATTCACCGTATGTCGTCAATAACTTATTGTAACCTTCTTCTTCTCACCGAACAACCACTTGTTAAGCCAGCGATTCACATAAATATTGGCTACTGCACAACCGGCCCCTATCACAGCTCCTGCTGCTACATCCGACGGATAATGTACCCCTTCATTCATTCTTGAGAATCCCACAGAACATGCCCAGAAAGCAGATGGAGCTATCACATACCATTTAGGATAACGGATACTCAAAGAAGTAGCCAGTGAAAAGGCTGCTGCCGTATGACCGGAAGGAAACGAAGGACTCGATTCATGACTACGTGCATCTACCCGATCCGGATAACGGTCGTAGGGACGCTCACGGTCAAAAGCATATTTCATACCATACGTAATCACGACTGCCTCGGCCACACTCGTACCGATGTAAATGGCATCTTTCAGCAGCTCTTTATCTTTATCGATACCTGCATATACAGCCATCGCCACCGGTACACCTACCGCAATATAAGGTGCCGATTTAGAAAAGGCTTTGCTATAATTCCTCGCAAACTTACTATCAAGACTGTTTATTTTATGTAACGTATTGATATCCCAGTTCTGAGCATATCCCCCTACCGAAGAAAGCACACAAAAACAAATAAGCACAAATTTCTTCATTTTTCTACTAATTTACTATTTTGCAGCAAAGATAGATTAAAAAGACAGAGTTTTCGCAAAAAAAACCTATCTTTGTTCCCTAAGTATTATTTACCCTGACACCTAACTTTAATTCATGGCCAGAGAAACTCAATGTAATAGACAGACAGATTGTGCGCAATGTCCCAAAGCTACAGAAGGCATACTTGTTCACCGGAAGTTTCCCAAAGGACAACATTTTCCGCCCGACAAATGCACACAAAATTGTATCCTGTTTATACTACAAGGAGAATTACTGGTCAACAGTGAAGAGTATCCCGGCACCACATTACGTGAAGGACAATTTATTCTCCAGTCCATCGGCTCCAAATTAGAATTACTGGCACTAACAGACGTAAATTATGTAGTGTACTGGTTCAACGAACCACCCCTGATCTGTGAACAGCGCTATCATGAGATCCTGCAACAATCAGAAGCTCCGCTAACTTATACACCATTGGTTATGACACAACGCATAACCAACTTCATGAAAGATATTTGTGATTACCTCGATGAACAGATGCCTTGCGGCGCATTCATCGATCTGAAATGTCAGGAACTGATGTATCTGATCATCTGTTATTACCCGATACCCCAGTTGAGCAAGTTTTTCTATCCCATCAGCAGCTATACGGAAAGTTTCCAATATTTCGTCATGCAGAATTACGAAAAGGTGAAAAACGTAGAGGAATTTGCACACCTGGGAGGCTATACCACTACCACTTTTCGCCGTTTATTCAAGAACATGTATGGCGTACCTGTATACGAATGGATTCTGAGCAAGAAAAGAGAAGGCATCCTGGAAGACCTCCAGCATACCAAACAACGGATCACCGAGATCAGTAATCGTTACGGATTCGACTCTTTATCACATTTTGCACATTCCTTTGGAGACTCTCCACGTGCCCTTCGTACACGTGCAGCCAGAGGTGAAAAAATTACTGCTTTAAAAACAGAATAGAAACCGCTCTTTTTACCCGATAACGGACAAAGCTTCATCCGAATCCCCTTCTCATTCTTCGGATCAGTCGGATACTTCTCCCACGTAAATGGATTTCAATCTTCCATCTTCCACCCTCCGAACAAGAGCTGGGATACAACACATCATGCTGATATCCA
>OMDJ01000572.1_pt1 | contig 23386 bp, 14 predicted proteins | sample 1645211 | NCBI WGS metagenome assembly OMDJ01 (sample SAMEA103958142, study PRJEB25191) | human gut metagenome | biome: human-associated habitat [ENVO:00009003]; feature: intestine environment [ENVO:2100002]; material: feces | place: Germany | collected 2013/2015 | reverse complement strand
TCAACGTTTTGTTCAGGAAAACTATGGTGGCACAAAAATTTCAATGGCGGTAAATCGCAAGCCTAGTGAAAAGATGTACATCGAGTGGGTTGGCGACCACCCTGGACTTCTGACGGATGTTACAACCGGTGAAATCATGAAAGTTCATATCTTTGCCACAACATTAGGCGTGAGCAGTATAATCTATGCAGAGGCATTTTCAAATGAAAAACTTCCTTGTTTTATCGAAGGCTGTGTACATGCAGTATCCTTCTATGGTGCAGTTGCTAAACACTTTGTCCCAGATAAGCCTTGTATGAACGCCTTCAAAGAATTCATACATATGGACATGAGCCCGGATAAAGGAATCCATCTTCATATCCAGTGTCGGTTCTACATAGGAGTACTGACTGTAAGGAAGCGTGCCGACAAAGAGGTATACCGTAATTACTTCGCCGGTGGAAGTATCTATATAACACATGGTTGGACCTGACCAGTCAATCTCTGCTTTTACTCCAGATTTATTTTCAAAATGATTTGTGAGCTTATTTACGATTGTGTAATCAGCATATCCATTACAGAATTTCGTGTACCCCATTGAAATCAGACCAGAGATTTACATTTATCCTGATACTCCTGCCAGAGAAGTTTCAGTGTAACTCCGACACGTTTTAGTTCCTGATGTACATACTCGTAGTCAGGCTGTTCATAGAGATTTTCTACCGCAAATTTATCAGGAAATATCATGCGGTAGACTTCATCTTCCGAAAGGTAATTGACCTTTTCGTAGGTGATGTCTTTTTCCTTTGCAATGTTAATCACATCACTTACGGAATGTTTTGACATATGTCTGGTTGCGGCTATCTGATTTCTCGACAGCCCGGATGCTTTAAGCTCCAGAATGAGCTTGGCATTAATTTTGTTGGCCATAATGATAGGCCTCCCTTCTGTAAAATTTGAGATAATCCTCGGACATAATTTTACAAAAGGATTTATCAAAAGTAGAGCTATGATGTGAACTGCCTTTTTAGTGGAGCTATCACTCGTATAGGTGGAGCTCAAAAGCGTGCCGGTGATGTCGCTAGTGTGAAATATTCAAGAGCCAAGTAAACCTCATAATTTTGCTTTCAATGTGATTATTCCGGGGGCTTCTGAGCCATCTGTCCGGACTATGCACCGTAATATTCACAATAAATTACTTACAAGCACACTACTTGTCAAGATAGCTAACCGAAACGTGGTATGTATGACGATATGTAAAACATCGCATGTGAGCCTAGAGCAGAAAATGATAAAACCAAAGATTCGGAAAAGATGTAGAGGAACTGACCAGAGTGAAAATTTTCGATCGAGCAGCTGAAGAAGAGCCCTGGACACTTCGCAAATGTAATTGTGGTAGATACATTATATCTGAATATGCTATTCATCAATACGCTCAAGGAGAATGGACTGGACGTGGTAATCTAGTTAAAGGATAAAAGACGACTTTGCTCGTATGGGATGCTCCTGTATCCATACAGTACAATCTGCCGTTTTTGATACAAATGTCCGGAACACGGAACGGTATACCCACATCCAGCTTTTGCTCTCAGATTTGCGTCCGTCATGGTTTACAAGCACCGGCGTCTGACTGGATCACATGATAATCATAAAGTTTGTGATGAAGGTAATCATAAAGTACTGCCAAGTAACTTTCTCCCAATCGAATCATCCAGTTTGCCATGTTTTGACGTGTGATGGTTGAATAATCTGGTTCTAATTGTTCCACCTGTCCGGTGCAAAGTGAGCCACTTCATCTACAATTGTTTTGCTATGGCTAGGGTATGAGATTGAACACATCTTATAAAGCCTGTTATCGCACCGCTGTGGTGGCAAGGGCTTGACAAGATATGCCCACTCTCATAATAGCGCCTAAGCAAAATTAAAGTGGATTAATGCCAGTCGGAATACTGGCTCACCCAATACCGGAATGGTGGCTCTCACGAAGCAGAATATCCAATGATAAGACCATAACGAGAGAATTCTTGTTCTAAGCGATAAAGAGGAACGACATTTACATACTTTCCATTCATGATTGCCACTGCAATAGTCGCTAACACTAGACTTCCATGTAATAGTGCTTTTGGATGATCAGTTTTTATAATATGGTCATCTGTTTTACTTTTAGACTATTATCTCAAACATCAAAATTTAAAGAAAGATACTCGCTATCGTTTACGATGAAACTTTTAATGTACAATAAATATTTCAAAATCTGTGACGATTATCATGGTCTTGTTTCAAAAGCAGCGGTACTGCCCTTCAAACAAAGCTACAACAAAAGGATGTCATACCGGCACAATTGGGTAAGTGTTTTCACCAAAAATAAAATGCGGTTAGTACCTACCACAGCGTGCCTCCAGACATCAAATACTACCTCAGAAAATCCAGGTTGTTCAAGCAAAATTAAAGCAATGCAGTTCCAACAGGACTATGGCTTTGGCTTGTCAGAATATACTCTTCTATATTCACACAACGAATGCAAATCCTAGCAGAATATAAAACGGAAACGCAATTAATACTTTTTCCCATCTTTTTTGCATGATGCTCTGTAATATACATTGCAATGGCAAATAAAAATAGATCAATATGTTATATAGATTTATTTTAGCCACTATCCAAAAACATAACATTGGAAACAATAATAATACTAGGTTTACAAAATATTTACATGTCAACTTTTCTTTTATAGAATAGATTAAATAAAATCCTCCATTAACATTAGCTTGCTCACTTTGTATATAATACGATATCATAGTCTGTCCTATAATCAGCACAATAAATAACATAAAATACATCACATATTTATTTATGGATAATTCCTTGACAAAAATTGTAATAATCACTACTGCACATAATTGATTTAATATTTGTGTCCATCGATTTGCTATTCTAGTCATTTCATATACAATTAAAAATAATACTCTTTTTTCATACATTCTTTCCATTAAATGGAGATTAATATTTTTATTTTTATTGAACATAACATCTTGTGTTTGTCCTAAAGTATCTGAATTACTATTCAAATATCCATAAAAAAGCTGTTCGAACATTTTGCAAAAATCAATTAACCCTGTATAATCAAATGCAGTATAAAAAACAAATATACAATTATATATTAAGGCAAATATTGTAGCGCTTAAAAAACTATCAAAGTAAAAAATAGTCAAACTTATCGCTAATAATACATAGTTGGAAAAAACAACTTTTTCTTTATATTGTGTTCGCATTATACAATGTAAATTTATCAATATATTGAGCATAAGACAAGTACATATTTTATGTACAATAATATTATTAACAGGTAAGTATATAACGCATATCAAACCCAAAAAAATAGAAGGTAATGCGAGTCTTATCACTGTATATATTCTAAAAGATAGTACACCACAAATTTTCATAGGTACAGCTGCAACATCAAATTTTAAACGTGGAATATTGCCTAACAAATTTATAATAGAAAAACTTATACAGACAAATGGTATAATCTCAATCAATTCTATATCTAATATATTATTAAAATACGGAACCAATATATATACAAAAAAGCTACTAAATGCCATAATTATTAAAAGCTGATAGTTCTTTTTAATAGATTTCAGCATTCTTCTAGTACGACTTTTAATTATAAGATTAATCATAACTATCACCACCACTTAACATTTTACTTATTTCATGTCTTGAAACCTTATCCATAGAAATTTCTAATATTTTCTTCTCCTTTAGCAACAAACATTTATCACATATATTTTTGAGACTTTCAATATCATGACTGGAGACAATATACGTGCCTCCATATTTTTTCTTAAAATCTAGTAAAACGTGTTCTAAAGCCGTAACTTGAATAGGATCCAAACCAGAAAATGGCTCATCCATAAGGCATATTTTTTCTTTCCTTATTAGAGCACAAGCAACATTCAAACGTTGTGTAGTTCCTTTAGACAAACTAAGAGGAAAATAATTTTCATATTTTTTTATCTTAAATTCTGTTAACAAATATTCAATTAACTCAGAACAAACACTCTTTGTGTAAAATTTACTCGCACATACCAGCATAAGATTTTCTCTAACTGTTAATTCATTAAAAAAAGTTGGATTATCCATGGCATATGATAAGGGTATGCTCAGATAGTCTTTACTGGTAATTTCATAGTTGTCAATATATATTTTTCCTTTATTATTTGAATCAAATCTAGATATTGCATTAAGTAGTGTTGTCTTCCCTGCTCCATTCACCCCCACAATACCATAAATCATATTTTCTTCAAAGTTATATGATATATTATCTAATATAATCACATTACCATAGGATTTTTTCAAATTCATTAATTTTAACATAGTAGCCCCCTCCTATTTGGTTTTTAAATAAAATTTCCCCTCACATAAAAATAAATCATTAAAGAATTCATTCATAGTGCCATTATACGATACTCTGCAAAGCTTATTATGATAATAGCATTTAAAAAATAAGCTTAAATACCCATCATAAATGTTAATTGCTGATGCAAGATTTAAAAGAGATATTGATTCATAAATACTAGACTCTTTTTTATAATTACTGTCTGTTTTTTGTGTAGAAATAATTTTTTTAATGTCTACAATGTATTCATTTTTTGTATTCACACAACCATTTTCAAAATAATCTCCTATTCCTCCACTAGTATCACAAAGAATTTTTAAATTTTTATTTATTACATTTGAAGACGAATATTTACAATAATTCAAAATTAAGTTTAAAATAGTAATCATTTCTATTTTATTTATAATAATAAATCCAGGCTTGTTTTTAATATCATCAACATAAGAAATTTGTGCAAAATTTAAATCATCTCTAAAAACATCCAAAATTCCAAAAATGTTTTCCACACTACCACAATGATAATATGGCACAGCCTGAATAAAAGGAACGATTATAAAACTATATTCTATTTTACTACATTTTCCATTTTCAAAAATAAACCCCAATGTTAAATCTGATTTATCCAAGTCAAAAAGTTTAGAGTATTTTTTACATAGCTCAATTAATATATTTGTGTTTTGTTTTGCAAAATCGATATTCTGTTTTTCTATATTATCTTTTAAATAAATACGAGTATTTCCATTTTTATAAATTCCTTGTTTTTCAACTATTACTATATTTTGTTTACTCATCTTTTAACCTCATTATAACAGAATTGCATTTGCACTTTGTAAATATATTTTGATTATTTTTTATACAGTAATGAATGTATTCTTCCTCATCTCCAATGGCAGTTATTTCTGCATCAGTTAAATCATATATACTTAGCAAAAATGTAAAACTTTTCAATGCCTCCTGAACTTCACCGGCTTGTATACTATATGACTTATTTACAGTAAATGCAATCACTCCTTCTGCTGGATTCATTTCACAGACATCAAAATCCTCAATCAATACTCCCGAGAAAATATCCTCCTGTTTATCAAGTGGCAATTCTATTTGCATGCTCCGCATTCTAGGACTAAATCTATCATTATAAGAATCAATAATTGCATTTCCTGTATTTTCACAATTGAGACCATGTGATTGATTACTTAGTGTAAGAAGATTACAAACTACGCCATTTCTTACAAGACAAATATCTTTTTTTATTTTATTTCCCAAATCATCAAAATCATTTACTATGTTTATGTTTTCATAAATGTTTAAATTGGGTGGGAAAATCTTTTTGCCTAGCATATTCCTAATTGGTGATATAATAAAATGATCTTCTTCTAATAAATGTCCAATAAATTCATGAAAAAATTTACTTGCTGCCTCATTTTTTAGTATTATATTTTCTTTAGAAAAATTAAAATTTTTTTTAGGTATAACTATGTAATCAAAATCAAGAATCAATTTTTGTGCAAAATATTTATAATCAAGGTGATCAGTAATATAATATTTACTAGCAATAACTTTACCACTTTCATTATGTACTATATACGTGAATGAAAAAAAAACTTCTGTAGTATTCTGCACTTCCCTACTATTTTCTGTGATTTTCTTTTCAATACAGTATTCGTTTAGAATACTTATGATCTTTTGAGAAGTATTTCTTTTTTTTCTAAACAAAAGCATTATTTGATATAATATGTTTTTAATTCTTGCTATCTCATCTTCACTATAAAAATCCTCTTTTTTCTTCCCTGAGGCAATATTATATTCACCGTAAAAATTAATTAACCCTTTTTCTTGATTGTTGTTACAAATTACATATTCATCTATTATATCATCATATAAAATTTCTAATCTTGCGTTATTTACTATATACTTTTTTGAATATTTCATTGTTTTGTAATCTACACTCCTCACTTGTATGTTCGAAAATTCTTGCTATGCATCCATTACATTTTATTAAATGTTTACAATCTCCACACAATGCTTTACAAGGAGATGGGATTTTTTTTGAATTTTTCAAGTTTGAGTTTCTTAATATAGATTTCAAAGATGTTATATTAATATCTCCGAAAACAATATTCTGCATAGTGGCACATATAGTAACGTATCCTTTCGCATTTATATATATAGTTCTATATCCTCCACCACATTTATTTAAATAATTATCACAATCATTACTGCAATTTACCGTTTCTTCTATTTTTTCATTTAATACGCTAAAATGCTCATCTGAATATTTCTCTGCCAAATGGTCAATTATTTTTTTATAATCAATTTCTTCTAAATATTTTAGTCCATTACTCTCTGCCCTACCTATTTTCAATACAGCTGCTATTTTTATCGCTTTACATCCTAAATCTTTTGAAAGTTGAACAACTTTTTCCATATCTTCGTAATTATTTTCATTTAAGGTAAAGTATACGCACACAGAGATTCCAGCTTTTACAACACTTTTTATATTCTCTATAGTATTCTTAAATGCATCCTTTTTACCTCTAATATAATTATGTTTTTCTTCTAATCCATCAATGCTAATCTGCAAAACACAATTTTCTAATTCAGATATATCCTCAATGAAATTTTTAATATTGTATGCGTTTGTTGCTATTGTTACATTTAAGAATTTTCCTTTTATATAAGTTAAAATTTTCTTAATATCCGGATGTGTAAATGGTTCTCCGCCTGTTAAATATAATAGTGGCATTCCAACTTCAGAAGCAGTATCAATGATTCCCTTAATAATTTCCCAAGATAATCCATTTCCATTTTGACCAGAATTATTAAAACAATGATTACATCTAAGATTACAATTATTGGTAATTTCTATAGAAATCAAGCTAGGAACAACCATATCACTATAATCATAGCATTCAATTTTAATATGTTTTCTCTTTTCACACATTTTGATTACTCCTGTTTTTATATGGTGATTGATATATCTTTGGATATCATCTTTCATCATATCTTCAAGATTATTTTTTTTCAAAATATATGCTACTACTTCTTCATATGTTCTACTGCCATCACATAGCAAAAGTATTTCTTTTCCGCTTTCATTTTCCTCAAATAATATTTCGTTGTTATTTTTTTTATAATACAGTATTATTCTTTCATACGTATTATATATTTTAACGCTTTCTGATAAATAAATGTACATATCAACACCTCTTTTTATTTAAGAAAAACTGTAAATGCAGTTTTTCTGCATTTACAGTTTTATGAAATTCATACAAATTCAATTATAACGCATGATTGGCTGCTAAAATTACGGCATTGGAACTAGACAAACAAAAGCTAGCACTCATTGCAGGTGTCATGGTTGCCATACAAGCACCAATATTTGCTATTTTACTCATTGGAATCTGATATTTCATAGTATTTCCTCCTTCTTAAATATTCTCGAATTCGATAAACCTATTATACTGTAAATAATCAGTTTTTTGTTAAAATGTCATATATTATACTTTATCTGTAATATAATAAATATTTCAATATAAAATAAGGTAAATGCCTAATTTTTTTGATTCCAAACACATTTCCAGAATCCAATTGCTAAATAGGATTCTGAAAGACTAACATTTTGCTCTACTTTAGAAACAAAGTCGACCAAATCAACGCTTACGATTTCCTAAACAGCCGATTTCATTTCAGATCTCTTAGAAGCATCTGGTCATGATTATCCACTTTTCCTGAGTTTACCTACCCAATTATAAAATGTATCAAGATGAATACCATTCTGTTCACACCATTGGTAATCGGAAAGTCCATTTTGTCAGCATTCCATGATAAGTGTTATTTGTCTTTATAAACTCTTTTATTCATAATGATAGATCTCCTCCAAAAATAAAGTGAAATGCTATCTCTCCAGCATTTCCTATCAACCATTATAGAATGAATATTCGGTGGACGTCATCCACTCTAAAATTAGGCACTTACACCTAAATATCTATAAATATAGATTATTCAACAAAAATCGAGTAGGAGAAATTTCAACCTCTCACACCACCGTACGTCAAACTGTCTAACGATTAAGAAAATGTTATAATAAAACTACCAAATACAGTATCGTAGGGAAATTCGTTATGGCATATATTGTTGGCGCAGATAGATATCAAACACGACTGGTAACCACTTCATTAGATAACTTAATAAGTAAGGATAATTCTGTCCGAGTAATAGATTCTTATGTAGAATCCTTAAATTTAGAAAATCTAGGTTTTATAGAGTATAGTGGCAGGAATCAAGGACAATCACCTTATCGCCGATCTGATTTATTAAAACTTCATATCTATAAGTCACATTATTACCCTTAATATCCGACTTGTTCTGATTATTCTACACTGTCCTTACACCCAAATCAACTCCTCTCTCTGGCTTATCTTTTCCCTGCTTTTCTTGAATAATCTTCTTATTAAGCTCAAGTCGTTCATGAATGGATAATTTCTTATCTTTTCCAACTACCGCCTGCTTCTGCTGTACCGGTTTTCTATCTGCTTTTCCTGTATCCTTAACCACTGCATTCGCTTCGGTACTTGTTCCACGCTCATCTACTCTTCCTTCATTTCTTTCTGCTATCTGCTGTTCTCGTCTCTCCTTCACACCTTTTTCTTCCAGGTTGCAAAAGCTCTGCAGATACGGAAGTACATGATTCTGCATGTCTGTCAGATCTTCCATATACTTTTGGAACTCTTCACTTCCTTTGCCTTTCTGGTAATTAATCCAATACTCATCTGTAAGCTTCATTTCATTATCATACTTCAACTGACTCACAATACCGCCATGTCCATTTCCAATATCCATTGACTTCTTGAAATGATGCAGCATCTGTTCACCTTTTTCAGCATAATATACCGTCACATATATCTTTGCAATTTTTGTAGATTCCTCTGTCTTTGGATTACGTTCTGCATACCATTCTTTATCCATTTCTGCTGTTTTTGCATCCAGCTCAGACAACTTCTGACATCTTGGATTCATGAGATCACTTTCTTCACAATAGTTTACATACACCATTGGTTCCATATCCTTTGGAAACTCCGGCTCATAGGCTTTCAGTCTTTCAATCAATACACCTGCACGAACTGACTGGTCACATTCTTCATCTGCGATATCCTTCAAATACGAAATATAGGAATGAATATTTCCACTTCGCAACTCCAGCATTACTTCCTGTACCGTATTTTCTCCCATCTCCACATTATCTCGATACTCATACGGATCAAATGCTTCTGCAATCTCATCTAATGCCTCTGCCAGCTGTTCTGTGGTCATCTTCTCTGGATACATTGCTTCTCGAACATCCCGCATCGGTACGTACTTATAGTCCGGCAATGCTTCATGAATTTTCTCAATTCCTTCCCGTACCAGTGCAAGTTCTCCATAAAACCGAACATCGTCCATCAGATTTCCAAGTACTGTATTTCCTTTTACGATTGCAAATTCAGCATCATCGTAGTAACTGTCTTCCGGATCACAATAGATAATCCCCATACTGCATACTCGATAGGCATTTTCAGGATTTTCCCTATATTTTTCATAGACCGCAGCAATCTGATTAACATCGGTACTTTTTTCATAAGCTCCCATATCATGGAACTCATCGCATTCTGCCGCAAAATATTCCAGATACGGTTCTTTCTTCGGTGGCATATTATTGAGGACATTATCAATCATGTTATAATTTGCCTCTTCCAGTTCTTCTACCTTTGCCAATGGCTTATATTCGCCCTGGCTTTTCTGAATCTCTGCCATTACAACCTCATCCATTTCTTCTACCTTTTCCATCAACTGATCATAATCCCCACGGATGCGTTCTCCAGTCCATCCTTCCTCTTCCAGAAGTTCTTCTGCCGCTTCTTCGATAGAGATTTCATCATTTTCATGCACACCGCCATCCATCAAGCGGAAATCTTCGTCGTAAAAGGAGTAATCATATCCTTCTTCTGTGGTCTGAATTGCAAAATACCGTTCGCCCACCTCGTATGCCAGTTCGCTAAGAGATTGCTCTTCCAGTTCCAGGAAATGATCTAGCTGCTCAAAGCTGATGCTGTCTACAAAATGTGCTGTTACATTTTCTCCGTCATTTAAAACCACGATATCACTGACGGACAGAGAATGTCCTCGGAAGTCTTCTGGTCTGTCGATGTTGAATCTTTCAAAAATATCATCCAGTGACATATTTCCGAATAGTTCTCCCACATAGACCAGCTTATAATCTTCTTTTTTTATCTGCATACCATGACTTTCAATAAAACTCATATTCATAAATGCATAGTTTTCACCCGGTGAATCATCTTTGATCTGATAAATACCAAAGGTTCGCCTTGTTCCTAACAACAGGTTTGCCTCTTTCAAAGACTGAATATGCGGATATTTTTGCATTTCCCATTCCAGGTTACGAAAACGCTCCCGTTCTGCCATGGACATCTGATAATGCTCCGGTCCTCGTTCGATTTCCTTGCGTTCCGTAACATAGACCGGTGATGAAAAATTAGTAATCAGATAGATATCTGCTCCTGTATCGTATAATTTCAGTGCTTCTTCCTGATCAATGACACTCATAGGCTCCTGAAATGCTCCAAAATCTTCATCTGCATAATCCAGATCCTGATTCCTTATCCGTTCCCACATCTGTAATTCCATACCAAACAGCCCTTCGTGTGCCTGTATCATTTCTTTACTTGCATACTCTCCCTTACCGCCATCGCTGCCCAGGCAATAAATCTTAGAACCCATTCTGTGATAATCTAAGGCTGCTTCTTTTCTGAGTGGTACCATATCCTCTGCTGTATATCCATAATCACGTAATTCCAGCTTACCTATGGTTGGATCTGGTAAGTCCTGAATATCCATTTTTGCATCATCCAGAAGTTCCTCTACTTTATCTTCATCTGCCTGATTGATTGCATCTGTCACATTTCTTACCAACGTCCTTACTTTCTCTTCCTCGCCAATCAGATTTGCATATTCAAAAATCTGTTCCTTTACATCCTCTGGGATCTCTATTTCCATGTGTTCTGCACGGTCTATCTGTTCCTGCGTATATTCCTGCATTTTCTGCGTTTCTTTTCCTGTTATCATATTTCTCGCCATTCAAATTCCTCCTGTGTTCTAAAAAATGGCATAACCAGCAGAACCTTCTTCTACCAAATTATGCCATCTTTCCTGTTTACTTATTCCAAACCGAAGTCCCGTTTTCTGGTTTCCTTGCCAGTTTCACTTTCCCGTTGACTCTTTTCTTTATAAATCTGCAGTTTCTCATGGATAGAACCTCGTGCCGGTCTTTCTTCTTTCTCTTTTGATTCCGACTGTTCTGTTTCGGTAACTTCCCGTTCATCCATATTGAGAAGTGCATTTAATTCTGACAGTCGCTCCAGTTTTTGGTTCAGTTCCTTTTCTTTTGGAAATGGCTTCCCGACTTCCTCTTTGGCATTTGTCATCTGCTCCTGTACCGTTTCCAGCCGTTGTTCTGCTTCTGCCAGTTTCTCCGGATAGCTTTCCAAAAGATTATTGATACGAGTGATATTTCCCAGGACATCTGCCCCCAACCGAACTTTAGCTACCGATTCATGCTTTACAGACAGGATAAACTCTTTGCTCCAGCTGTCGAATTGGATTCTCATGTTGAATCCCTGATAGCTTCCAATATCCATAGCTGCATCTACAGACTTAATGTCTTTGCAGACCGCCAGAAGAGCCGCTCCTGCCTCTTTCTTTTCTGTGAACACTTTGCCACTGATTTCCATAGAAAACTGCTCTGGATCTGTAATTTTATGCTCAGAAAAATGAGCGATATCTGCCTTATAGCTGTCAATAATCTCCGTCAGTTTTGCAATCTGTTGCGGGAAATTCCTTGCAATATCATCTTCCAGTCGGTATTGGTTATTCATGTGGTTCGCTTTTAAAAGCTTTAATTTCGCCACATCCACATCCAATGCCATCTTCTCTTTTACTGCTGGATTTCCGGTTGCCAGTGCTTTGACCTCTGCATAGGACAGCGCCGCTTCGTCCACATCTTCGCAGCTTCTGACCGGTGCTTTGCTGGTCATGATCTGGGAAATAAACTTCTGCTTGTTTTCGATCAACTGCCACATGTAGCTGTCAAATGTGGATTCAGTTACATACCGGAAGATATGAACCTTTTTATTATGGTTTCCCTGACGGATAATACGTCCTTCCCTCTGTTCCAAGTCAGATGGTTTCCAACCAATATCCAGATGATGCAGGGCAATCAAACGATCCTGCACATTGGTTCCTGCACCCATCTTTGCTGTTGAACCAATCAAAAAACGAACCTGCCCGGATTTCACTTTCCCAAACAGCTCCGTCTTTTTTGCTTCTGTATTTGCATCATGAATAAACGCAATCTCTTTTTCCGGTACACCTTTCTCTATCAGTTTCTGCTTCAAATCATCATAAACATTAAAACTGCCATCGCCTTTCGGTGTACTCAATAGTGATAGGTAAGAGTTTGATATTATCTCTCCCTTTTCCCCCACTCTAAACCGTGCATGAACCTTTCAGCTCACACGGCTTGCCATCAAGAATTGATGAATCAGCAGTTTAACAGCTCTCAACAAAAGCAAGGCTTCTAAGTTTCAACAGCTTATCTGACTGTTTCTTGTCAAGGTTTAACTTGTCCATTTCCTCAGAGAATGTCTTTATGTCTTTAACATTTAACAATTCCTGTATCTTCCTGCATACGAGCATCAGGTTACTGTATTTGTCAGTGCCGCCTTGCTCCTTGGGAATCTTTTTAATACATATCACTTCGTCCGCTTCCATCTGCTTTCCAGTAACCGCACACTTTCCTTTCTGCGCTGAATACAGTGACAGCCTGTTATCATTAAATTCAATGGATTCTCCGTCAATCGGATTTCTCATTAAATTATGCAGGACTGCCATATCAACACCATCCAGCTTTTTGTGTACTAATTTTCTGCCTTCTTCCGTATATGAATTTGCCCCATATGCTTTCTGTATAGGATGGGAATGCCTCACATACCCTATCGGGGCAAGCGCAAGGTCATTCACATACCGCAGTTGGTCGCTTTTTCCGTATTTATCACGGATTACATTTGTGATATGAACCGGGATTTTGTTTCTCCTGACTTCTTTAGCCGTTTTAAGCCGTTGTCTCATTCTCGCTTTCAGGCTCTTTTGGACTGAAAAGGCGATTGGTCTGAAATCTGCACTGACTTTGGTCGCCATGCTGTAATAATCATGGACTCCTACCACAAACGAATTATACCTGCTCACTTCGGCGTAAATGCAATGCGCCTTGTTTGGTGGATACTCGATTGCATAAATCAGTTTTCTCAGTTCCTCTCTTATCTTTTCTATTGATTTTTCTCTGACATGGCTTTCCACTACATAGCGTGGCTCCCCTTTGTTGGCTTTATTTTTCCTTTTGCCACGGGGAATCACCTTCATTCTGAATCCAAGAAATTCAGAATATTTTTCTTTAAGATTGACAATCTTTGATTTTTCTGGACTTATATCCAGTCCGAGGCGGTCTTTCAGCCACCCTTTTGTTGCATAGAACAGTTTTACTGCACTCCGATAACTACTCGTGAAAATCTTAAAATCATCGGCGTATCTTACACAGGTTATCTCCTTTAATCCACTTCTCCGCAATGACGCAAACTTATTCCCCCTGCACGGACTGCCGTTAGGGTTCCGACGGTCATTGAACGGATATTTGGATGGAAATTCCTCCCACTGGCTTGCAAGCCACCAGTCAAGTTCATTCAGCACCACATTTGACAGCAGCGGGGAGATAATTCCGCCCTGTGGTGTTCCTTTTTCTGGAAATCCAATTCCTGCGACCTCGGCTTTGAGCATCGTCGATATAATAGAAATCAATTTCTTATCTCGTATGCCGAGCGTCCACAGTTGTTTTAACAACTTTCCATGATTCACGTTGTCGAAGAAGCCTTTAATGTCTATATCCACGACATAATGGAGATGGCTCATCTGCATATTTTTGTATGCCTGTGCGATCGCATTTCCTGTACTTCTGTTTGGTCTGAATCCATAACTGTGTTCGTGAAACTTCGCTTCACAGATAGGCTCCAAAACTTGTAGCACGCACTGTTGCACCAGCCGGTCCATAATTGTTGGAATCCCCAGAGGACGGACTTTTCCGTTACCTTTTGGTATTTCCACTCTGCGTACACTTTGCGGTCTGTACCATCTGAATTTTTCCTGTATCTTGTTTATTAACTGTTCGTCTGTTAATTTCTCAATGTCATTGATTGTCTTTCTGTCTGTTCCAGGTGTATGGCTCCCAGGATTTTTCTTCAAATTCCTGTACGCCATACGAATGTTCTCGGGCATAATAATAATCTCAATAAGGTTGCGGAATTCTTTTCCATCTTTGCTATCCTTGTACAGCCCGTCCTGAACAGCTTGAAAATCGTAATATTCAGCATGTCTCAGTTTTGCTTTCTTCAAAGCCCGTTTTCTTGCTGTCATAGTCGGCTCACTCCTTTCGGGTTCGCCTTTCTTAGTCCTACTCGAACCTATGATGTCTGTTAATAATGCTCCTTTCGTTTCATTCATCACATTCCTGACTACAGCCCGTCCCTCCACCGCTTACTTTTTTCACGGTTTCTAAATCCTGTTATCGCTAACGGACACGGTACCATGGCTGCTCTTTCCTCCCAGATTAAAAGAAGTTATGCCACACCTCTATTAATATAATAGCGACATGGTTTTCCCCCTTATGCTTCGCAGCGTGCAATCGCTCCACATCTGGAACTTTCTACGTTCCGATATTCCTATCTGTACATAATTCTTTTAGGCTGCCCTTTTTGCCAGTGCGCTTGACGGTGCCTGTAACACCGTAAGGTTTTTCATTGCGACCGCCTTACTCAACCCCACGCACACCACTTTCGTGGCAGCGGCATTTCTGCCGCTCTTTCTTCTTGACCTTTACATTCGGGTTTTTGTCAGTGGTAGTCAGCCACATCCTCGCCATGAGAATTTTATAGACCCCCGACCTATAGACCGCACCATCCACCTCTGGACAGCTTTCCACATCAGCATATAGCTTGTTTGGGCGGTTCTCAGCCGACTTCAACGTGCTGTGTCAGCTTTGGATATTGCACTCCATTGCCTCCAACGTAGTATTAGGTGAGCGTTTCAGGGCGTTACCCCGTCATTCCACTCGTCAGAATATCAGTTAGGGAAAACTCTGTTTCCCCGCTACTTTTACCTCCTCACAGGGCATTAGCCCCATTCATAGTTTATTTGTAGCAACGTATCGCTACACAATCACAGAAAATCAACTGTGCGGATTTCTGTGCTGCTGTATCTTTCCAGATTTCATAGCTTTTCTCTGCACAGACTGCTATTTTACTTTCCGGATTATCTGGCAATAGTTCATTCACTAAACGCTGATCCAGTGCTAACTTTCTTCCATCATTGGTAATTTTCAACATATTATCAACCGAGGCATCTACCCCACCGTTTCTGACAACCTCTGCACGTTCTCCCAGACTTTCTACGATTTCTTTCTGCTGTTCTGTTGGTTTCAGCACCACTGTTTCATATTCCGCTTCCGGCACAGGAAGCTTTAACTGATCGGAAGTCTTGATATCTGCAATCTCCTTGAACATATTCATCAGTTCCGGAATATTATAAAACCGTGCAAATCTGGACTTTGCACGATATCCTGTTCCTTCCGGTGCAAGTTCAATGCTCGTGACAACTTCTCCAAAAGTGGAAGCCCAGGAATCAAACAATCCAAGTCCCATATTTTGTAATTTGCTGTTCTGCAAGTATCGCTGCATAACATATAATTCCGTCATGCTGTTGCTGATCGGTGTACCCGTAGCAAAGGTAATGCCTTTTCCTCCGGTAATCTCATCCAGATACTGACATTTATTAAACATATCTGCGGACTTCTGTGCTTCGTTCTGTGCAATCCCGGCTACGTTTCTCATTTTTGTATAGAGGAACGCATTTTTATAGCTGTGTGCTTCATCTACATACAAATGATCCACGCCCAGTTCTTCAAACGTAACTACCTGATCTTTTTTCTCTTTCTGATTCAGCTTTTCCAGCCTTGTCTGCAGTGTCTTTCTGGTCTTTTCAATTTGTTTGACGGTGTAACGTCCGCCATCCTGTTCATATCTTGCACTCTGAATCGCCATTTCCAGATCATCAATCTGTTTCCGCAGCATAGCTTCCTGCCTCTCATCAGAGATTGGAATACGCTCAAACTGGGAATGACCGATGATAATGGCATCATAATTTCCCATAGCGATTCTGGCACAGAACTTTTTCCGGTTCGCTGGTTCAAAATCTTTCTTGGTTGCAACCAGGATATTGGCTCCCGGATATAACTGCAGGAATTCTGCACCCCACTGCTCCGTCAAATGGTTTGGCACGACAAAGAGATTCTTCTGTGATAATCCCAGTCTTTTACTTTCCATTGCCGCCGCTACCATTTCGTAGGTCTTCCCAGCTCCTACTACGTGTGCCAGAAGTACATTGTCTCCGTAAAGCTGGTGTGCAACTGCATTTTTCTGATGTGGGCGAAGTTCAATTTCCGGATTCATTCCTGGGAAAGTCAAATGACTGCCATCATATTCACGGGGACGGATGCTGTTAAATCGTTCATTGTACACCTTTACCAGTCGTTCACGCCTCTGCTGATCTTTAAAAATCCAGTCTTTAAATGCTGCTTTCATGGCATCCTGCTTCTGTGATGCCAGCATGGTCTCTTTTTTATTGAGGACACGGATCTCATCACCATTTTCATTGACACTCTTATCATAGATACGGACATCTTTCAGGTTCAGAGTATCTTCCAGAATCTTATAGGCATTTGCTCTCTCCGTTCCATACGTTGCATAGGCAAACGCATTTCTTGGACTGTCCGCATTCTTTCCTGTAATCCTCCACTCACCATTTACCTCAGAGAATTTTACCTGTATTTCCTTCTGTGCAAGATACCATGGCGTATGAAGCAGTTCCGTCATAAAATCTTGATAATCTGAAGGTTCAATCCAAGTAGCTCCAACACGCACCTCAATTTCGGATGCTTCCAGATTTCTCGGCTGAACTGCCTCTAAAGCACGGACATTCGGTGTAAATTCCGAATGACTCTCGGCAAAAGTTCTCGCAGTGTTTAATTTATCCCTGACATTTCCAGATAAATACTCATCTCCACTCTCCCACTGGTCTGTCAGTGGATTCTTAAAGATAACTCCAACCAGTTCCTCCGTGATTTTTTCTTCTGTCTTTCCAGTCAGCTGTGCCATATAGGTCAGATCCACCTTTGCTCTTTCATTCAAAGATAATGCTAACGCTTCTGTCGCTGTTTCTACGCTGGTTACTGCTACTGCCTTTTTGATGGTTCGTTTTGTAAACATATCTGCTTTTCGCTTCAATGTTCCATCTTCGTTCAGATCTTCCAGAGAACACAATAGGCAATAAGAAGAGTCATCAGAAAACGCCCGTTTGTTGGCATTACTTCCAATGACTCCATACTTTACCGTGTAGGTATCATATACCTGATTCAGTTTTTCCTGCTTTTTCTGGATTTCTTCATCTGTGACGTTTTCCTCCATCTGCATAGCGATCAGCTCTCGGACAGTATCACGGATTGCAACCATCCCTTTTACACGTTCTGCAGTAGCGGCAGGCATTTTCACCTGATTCATCAAAGAGTTGACACGGTAATATACCTGATCATCTACCACCGTATAACTGTAATTTCGCACATTTGGATCTGCTGGAATACTCTCTGGCATCTCATCCAGTTCTGTTTCCACATCTACTGCCGGTACCATGCTTCCCTTAATTTGTTTCACAGCTTCTTGCAACTGTAATTCCAAATCAGCTCCTTCCATTGGAGCACAGGTTGTTTCCATACCATACGGACCGGACACTTCTTTCATCTCACCCAGAATCATTTCCGGATGCTGAACAAAATACTGATTGACTGTAATACCATTGACATTACTATCCAGATTTATCCATTCCGGCATTTCTTTCGTAAGGCTTTCCCTCTTCTGGAAAAACAGGATATCAGCACTGACTTCTGTTCCTGCATTTGCCTTAAAAGCTGTGTTCGGCAGTCGGATTGCGCCCAGCAGGTCTGCACGCTCTGCCAGATATTTCCGAACTTCCGGTGATGCTTTATCCATGGTTCCCTTTGTTGTGATCAGCGCAGCCACGCCGCCTGGACGTAACTGATCTATAGTCTTGGCAAGAAAGTAATCATGAATCATGAAATTGTAACGATCATACTGACGGTCATTGACCTTGTATGCACCAAATGGCACATTTCCAATCGCCACATCAAAAAAATCATTAGGATAATCTGTCTTCTCAAAACCTTTAATCTGAATATTGGCATCTGGATAGAGCAGCTTTGCAATTCTACCACTGATGCTGTCCAGTTCCACACCATAGAGTTTGGACTGGTTTAGATTCTCCGGAAGCATTCCAAAGAAGTTACCAACTCCCATAGACGGCTCCAGAATATTTCCTTTTGTAAATCCCAGATTCTCCAACACCTGATACATACTTTCAATCACAATCGGCTGTGTATAATGAGCATTTAAGGTGGAAGCTCTGGCTGCAGCATATTCCTCTGGTGTAAGAACCGTCTTTAATTCCAGATATTCTGTCTCCCATGCAGCTTTTGTCTCATCAAATGCATCTGCAAGACCTCCCCAGCCAACGTACCTGGATAAGATTTCCTGTTCTTCCGGTGTTGCATTGCGATTCTCATCCTCACATTTCTTTAACAACTGGATAGCCATGATATTGGCACGGAACTTTTCTTTTGCTGTACCCTGTCCAAGCTCATCATCTGTGATGCGGAAGTTCGTTGCTGGAATCGGTTCTGATATTCCGTTAATCTCTTCCAAAGATTTTTTTCCTTCCGATACCTCAACTTCTCCAGATAATTCTTTTTCTTTTTTATCATAATCTGTCCACACACGTTGAGAAATAGCAGTAAAATACGAGGACTCTTCCTCCATAATTTCTTCCCTGATTTCACGTAATTCATCTAAGGTATCCGCATTTACAGTTTTGTTGTGATAATGATAATAAAGTACTTCTTGTCCGAGTTTTACATCCAGACGTTCCAATTCTTGTGTTGACATTTGATTCCAAATATCATCTTTTTCCGTATGAATCGTGAAACCTTCTCCATCATCATGATATTCTAATGTGTATTGAAGTCGATTCGCTTCTCCCTTAACTTTACAATCAAAATCATGAATTGTTGTTCTGGTACCAGACATATATTCTGAATCAACTAATCGCAGATCCGTTATATCTTCCGCTGTCAAAGTATCCTGATTCAGCTGTTCTCCTAACATCTGCTGTGCTTCTTCCAAGTCTGCCAGTCTTTGTGCTTCCTGTCGCTCTTCGTACTTTTCCATTTCTTCCGGTGACAAATAATCATCTGTGCGGATTAACTGGCGAACACGTTCTGCAACTTTGTTCCACTTTAATAAAACTTCTACTTCCGGGTTGCCAATTTTCCCCTTCGCAAGCTTTAATCCTTTTGCATCGTGGGATGCGTCAGAAGCATCTGCTCCTGGTATTCCGGGTGAAGAACCACCTGTTCCATATTCATTTTTCAGGAACTCAGCTGCATCTTTCATATCATGGTGTTCCATGAAATACTCATAAATTCTGTTACGTCCTCCAGCTGTAATGCCGCCTCTTCTCAGGACGGCATCTATCTCGTCTTGTGTAATAAAGGAAAGTGCAGGACGTTCGACTGTAAATTTCTGGTCTACCCAGGAACGTTCCCTCTGTAAATCTTGAAAACGCTGAAAATATTCCGGATTATGCTGAATCTCCCAGCGGTAATAATCTCCCGGATTCTCATCCATATATTTCTGCAGCCATTCAAAACGATAGACAATCGCATCTGCTTTCTCTTGATCTGTCCATGCTCCACTCACTACATCCTGCCAGTCTGAATATGATTGGTTCTTTTCCCAGTTTCTGCAGGTATCCCGAAAATGGAGTGCAAGAAGATTGGTCATTTCTTCCTGCTCCTGTTCAATGGCATTGTTGGAAATCAAATTATCCACGTAATTTCCATCCTCATACATATCCCGGATTCTGTCCGCTGCTTCTTCCCACGTAACCATGCGGTCAAAGTTCCTTCTGGCAGATTCTCCTCGTCGGATGCGGATACCATCGTTGTCGTACCAGATACTGATTTTCTGCCCATCTATGGTAAATCCTTTTCCTCCAGTACCATATTCATCTTTCAGGAATCTTTGCATTTCTTCATTATCCAAACCTTCGATCAATCTTGCAGTAATGTGAAACAGTGTATTTTTCTGTCCGCTTCCTGTTCGGAGAATATCGTCTACCACTTCATCAGAAATAAGAAAAGCGGCTGGCTGTTCTAATGCAGCTGCCGCTTTCCTTATTTCTCCTAACTGTTCCTCTTGTGTTGGGAATAGGCTTAATTGTAAATAATCTCCTGAATTACCATTTCCTCTGCCTGTGCTTTGATCTGGTTCATGTGTCTGGTCCATGCCATTGTGTCTGTCATCTTGTCCGGTGCCGGATCTTTCTCCAGAAGTTCGTTCATCAGGTTGTCTACTCTCTGCCTTGCCTGACTGTCGATCTCCATCAGATGACTGTCTAGACGGTTCTGCAGTGTCAGAATGTTGAACCTGGCTACTTTGTGATTTCTCAGATACTCTTTCCGCATCATTCCGTACTTGCCGATGGTTCCTCTCGTCTCTTCCAGGCTGATATCCGGAATCTGATACTCTCCGTTCTGGCTGTAACTGATCTCTCTCATAGTCTGTTTCCTCCTTTTTTTCTTCTCTATCTTCTGTGTTATCTGTATTACTTTCACAAATTAATGTGTTAAACTTATTATAAGCTACTTCTTTTTCTTTTGCAACCGTTTTCAGGTCATTTTCCAGATCATTCAGAACATATCGTCCAATCTGCATCAGAACTGGTCTGCTGATCTCGTTGACTACACTTCCCAGATGTCCTAATACTTTCAGCTGATTGAAGTCCGTTATATGCCGAAAATCCTCTGCATCCAGATATTCCTGTACATCCAGTCCACACCTGTTTAGTAATACATACCAAACACTATTGGTCATCAGTTCCCGAAATTCTACTTCCTGATTCTGTTCGTCCAGTTCTTCCAAAAATGTCCCTGTTACATCCAGTCTCAGTTCTTCCAATGCATCTGGAAGCCATTCCTGCATACTCTCCTTCGCTGCCTGATGCAGACTTTCAGCAAGTCCTCCTTCTGTATCTTCCAGTGATAACTGCTCCTGCAGATAATCCGCAGCCAGCTGTTCTCCTTCCATTGGAAGATTCCATAACTGAGGATCCTTTCCAAGATTCCGCACTTTATAAGTGTCCTGCACATCAAATACATACCGAAGTTTTGTTTTCGGTCCGGAAGTATTGTCAATCAAGGCAATCCCCTTGGATCCCTTTTTGATCCAACGGTACATCTTCTGATTCCAGATTTCTATGGATGCTACGGCAGTTGCTTCCGGTCGCTGTGCATAAATTAAAAGCTGTTCTGGAAAAGTGTATTTGTACAGTCTGGATGCAGTGTTTAGGAACCGCATCCATTCCTGCGGACTGGCAGCTACATCTTTTGCCACCTCTTCCGTCAGCTGTTCCATTGCATATAATTTATTTGCCATGTGCTACTCCTTTTCATAAAATCAGGGACTGCTTAGCACAGTCCCCTTAAAATCATCGTTGCTTCTCTTTATAATGCTGTTGCAAGATCTTTTGACTTATTCTTCGGCACTTTCTCTGCTTCTTTTGCCTTGATCTCTGCCTTGGCTTTCTCCAATCTTCCATGGATTCCACCCTTTGAAGCCGCTTTTGTCTCAGCTTTTTCTGCTTCTTTTGCTTTTTCAATACGTGCTTCTCTGCGCTCAGCATTTTCCATAACTGCCGTTTTCCCATCACAAAACTGAACTTTATCGGAAAGCTGCTCCTGTCTCTCCACCTTTGTCTCATTGACTTCCTGTACCATCGCCTTTAATTCTGGAACCTGAAAAATACCATTGTCAGGGAGAATCAGTACTTCATGAACAGAAGATGGGATGACAAAGTAATCACTTCCCAGGCATTCCCCAATCTGTTTACGAATATTTTCCTGCAGTAACAGGGAAGCTCCATTCATCTTAGCTTTGTTTGTCAGACAGAACATTGGGTTTTCCATGGCTTCCATATCCATTTTTTCATTCAGCAGGTTTTCTGGTTCTTCACCAAAAATCATAGATTTGATAATCTCATTCATATCCATAAGTGTGACACCACGTTTTCGGTCTGCCACCATCGCATCCGCTTGAATCTGTTCGGCAGATACTCCCCACTCATTCATCAGAGAAACAGTTACCGGAATACTGCCGACTTCCTCTTCATTTTCTTTCAGATTTACTGCATAATAGGCTGCAAAATCCCCGTGTTCCGTGACTACTTTATCTGCAAGAAGATCGGTATTCCATTCCTTATCACAAATTCTCATCTGTAATTTGTCCTTCATCTTTTCATAATCAAAAATATCAGGAACTCCCATATCCAAAAATTCCGCTTTACCCTGTGCTTCAATATACATATCAACTACATCGCCAACACAAGAATCCACATCTTTTCCAATCACATATTCTAGGTAGAAGGAATCCAGATAGACTCTCGGTACGATTCTCTGATCTCCATTTGGAATTGTAATGCCAGTAAGCTTCAATCCATTATTTTTTTCTACTTCCTGAAGTGTAATTTCTGCGTCCTTGTAAGACTCTGGCAGATACTCCTTTACATTATCTTTTACATATTCATAAAATTCTTTTCTGTTCATCATACGTTATTACCCCTTTCTGATCATGTGATGGTTCATTCTTTTTCTGCTGATCATCTGCTCAGCTTTTTTCTGATAAGCCATCATTCTCTTTAAAGTTTTCTCCTGGTTCTTTTTTGCTTCCT
>OMDJ01000566.1_pt1 | contig 23537 bp, 19 predicted proteins | sample 1645211 | NCBI WGS metagenome assembly OMDJ01 (sample SAMEA103958142, study PRJEB25191) | human gut metagenome | biome: human-associated habitat [ENVO:00009003]; feature: intestine environment [ENVO:2100002]; material: feces | place: Germany | collected 2013/2015 | reverse complement strand
ATACCTCACTTTCTGTGGGTATTATTGGCATTTACACGGTTCGGTATTCAGACTCCTCCCGTTATTAAAATGCAAAAGGTGCTGTACATTGAAACAGCACCTTCATATTATTTATCCCTTGATATATCATTCAGCCGCTTATTGTACCTCACACGAAGCTATCAAGCCACGCCGGAGCATTCGCCCGGAGTATCATTTCACCGCTGCGGTATCGACCGACTTCCACAAAACCATTCTCATTATCATAGAAAAAAATCTCATTGCAAAGCGGCATAACGTCAAGCAGGCTGTCAAAACGTTCCGTATATCTCCTGCGCACATCTCTTCCGGAATTGTATGTCCGCCCTTTCGATGGCGATTGGCGATGCGTTCAATGCTCTCCTCAACTGAACCTAACCCAATATAGTACATGCGTATATAATAACCGTTGTCCTGCGCCAGCTTTATTGTACGCATAGTCTTAGAACCTGACAGTGTAGTTTCCTGAGTAAAGCTGCAGCCTGTATTTATGCACTGCCTGATCTGCCTTACTGCCGCCTTTCCGCCTGCAAGATTACTGCCATACTGTTTTGAAAGCTGATCAGCGTCAATGATTATCCCCAAGTCAGAAACGGTTTCACGAAGCACACCCGTCAGAGAGCTTTTTCCTGTTCCATCGACTCCACCTATTATGGTGTAAATTTTCATGTTTGCCTCCTAAATAACAATTTATATTATACTACTATAATTAAAAATATGTCAATATAGTACATTGGTTTGTCCTTTATAAATCAAGACTTCTTTTCCGGAATGTACTTACAGAGAATATGCTTGGTTTTTTCGACCGGCAGAGGCACATTTTCAGGTTGGAAATACTCCACCTTAACGACCTCCACAACCGCTTCGTGGTTATCCCTCCAGGCAGGAACGACTACCCGGTCACCCGGCTCAATGGAATCATCATCGGTTATGTAATAATAGCTTTTATAGCCCTCCTCAAACTCAACGCTGCAATAGATGATATCGGATTTACGGCGCTTTGCACGGTCGTACATCGACGGACTGAGTACATCGGTGAAATCATACATGCTTACTAGTTCGCACATTCTCCGGACAAAATACCGCCACCCAGCCGGCAGGCCATATTTATCATAAGTGCCGGACATTTCCCGGTGCGCTCCACTTTTCAAATCAACGGTGATCGTGTAGCTGCTAACATCATCTGGAGTTGGTGCAATATCGTCAGGCTCACCGGGAATTTCTCCGAACAAATTCTTTTCGTCAACGCTGTCAAGGAGTTTCTCGATTTTCTCCGGAACAAAAAATTTCTGTGTGACGATATGCCCTGCTCCGATTTTGCGGATATGCTCAAGCGCACCGAATTTGCGGTCTATATTGATTTTTTCGGAGTAGCACAGTTTATCTTCAGCATTGGTCAAGGTGCGTTTATAGTCGATTGAAACCCGCTCAACAATATCTGTTCTTGCTCTGCCGTCGAATAAAAACAGATCGTCCATTCCAAGCGTTTTCCGTATGAATTTTGAAAGACTTACTTCCGGTTCGGAGTCGTCATTCAGCGAGCCGCTCATTTTATATGCTGTGCCGTTCGCATTTGTTATAATCACTTCCCATATTCCGACATCTTCTATGTAATCCGGATCGGCTGTGTTGAAGTAATCCACGACTGCGTTAAGAATAGCATCTGCGGCATCTGGCTCTATTTTAAAATGCTGTTTTCTTAATATAGTATCGTCAAATTGATATGCCGAAAACCGCACATCACCGCTTGAACTGACGGTTAATTTCTGCTCTATTTCTTCCTCCGGTTCAGGACTGAAAAAATCAGTGTTATTTGATACTATCTTAACTTTTTTTGGTTTTCCTCTGAACCGCTTGTTTCTGTCTGGCATATTTTCACCTCCGTTCAATTTTATTTTATCACATTAATATTTTGCTGTCAATTATAAAATAGTAAATCAACATTTCAGTCAAAACCCGTCGAAAGTCTCGACAGGTTTTCATCGAACCGCTTGACATAACCTTGTAGATATGGTACAATACTATTAACAGGAGGCGATAATATGGCAATACCAATTAATATAAACGACCTGATAGACTGCCGCGTAGTTGAATCCAACCGTGTGGAATTCAAATCTGACTGGAACCCTACTCCAATAATACACAGTATCTGCGCATTTGCAAACGACATCGATAATGTCGGCGGTGGTTACATCGTAGTCGGAGTAGAAGAAAATGACGGCACTCCCGTACTTCCTGTGAAAGGAATACCACAGGAACGTGTGGACGGCATTCTAAAGGAACTGATCGGACTTTGCCACATGATAGAACCACTGTATTATCCGGTTGTCGAGCCAGTACTTTTTCAGGGCAAGTACATCATCGTTATATGGGTTTCCGGTGGTCACGGCAGACCGTACAAAGCAGCTAAAGACGTACATTCTGACAAGTCCACTAAGCTGTACTATATCCGCGAATTCAGTAGTACAATAGTTGCCTCACCCGAGGAAGAAAAAGAACTGTTCTACATCTCCACGGATATTCCCTTTGACGACCGCCCCAACCTTGCAGCAGATGTTTCTGACCTTGACATCGGGCTTATGCGTTCCCATCTGAAAAAAATAGGAAGTTCACTATATGAGCATTCGCTTTCTATGGACGCATTGGATATTGCGAAGAATATGCAGCTTGTCGCAGGTCCGCCTGAGGCAGTAAAACCGCTGAATGTCGGACTGCTGATGTTTTCGGAACGTCCTGAAAAGTACTTTCGTTATGCGCGTATAGAGGTAGTAGATATTCCTGACCCGACCGGAACTAACATGATCGAAAAGGTGTTTACCGGACCTATCCAGCGGCAGCTAAGTGACGCACTCGCCTTTATCAAAAACTATACTCTCAAAGAGGTAGTAATAAAATCCGCTGACAGAGCCGAAGCAACGCGCATTTCAAACTATCCCTATGCGGCAATTGAGGAAATTCTGGCGAATGCTGTTTATCATCGATCATATCAGGAAAAAGAGCCTATCACGGTGCGCATCACCTCTGAATCAATAGAAATAACCAGCTTTCCCGGCTTTGACCGGAGTATTTCCGACAAGGATATCGCGGAACTCCGCATTCGTGCGAGAGTGTACCGAAACCGCAGGATAGGTGATTTCCTTAAAGAATTGAAACTCATTGAGGGCAGAAACACAGGATTTCCGAATGCAATCAAGGCTCTGAAGGCAAACGGGTCCGGAATGCCACGTTTTGAAATGGACGAGGAACGCAGTTTTCTTTCTGTAACTATTCCTATTCACCCGTACTTTCTGCAGGCTTCTTCTGACAAAGATACGGAGTACCGTGAGAAAATTCTGGTGCAACTCCGCACTTCCCCGATGAACCGCACCGAACTTGCAAAAGCGCTCGGCATGAAGGGTATCTCGCGGAAACTCTCTGCGGCTGTCGAGCAGCTTATCGCAGAGGGTAAGGTCGTTCAGATAGTTGTCGGTGGTGGAGTTAAGCTCGCTGCCGGTGAATAAAACAGCAAATCCGCAGTCGTCAACTGACTGCGGATAACTTATTCACGCGGTTATGTCAACCGAAAAGGTGCATATTATGATTAAAAGGTGGACAAAACGGATATCGGCTGTTGACTTTGTGTTGTTTATCGGTATAATAAACTTAAAGGTGTCTTTGGGCACGAGAAACAAAACGGAGGTTTTAACGATGAAGATCAAAAGTAAATCAGCGGCTATTTTGTGCGCGGCGGCCATGCTTATGACGGTGGGCTGCTCGAACGGCGGCGAAACAAGCAGCGGGAGCTCCGAGCCCGACGCTTCCGGCATCTCCGGAACCGCGGACGTTTCCGGCGCTCCGGATGCCGAAACGAATGAAAGCGGCGCGGTATCAGAGGAAGATATTATGGACAGTCTGAACAACGGCATAATTATCGACAGCGTAAGCGGTAACGTTTATAAGAACGAGATGAACGCAAATCCCATCTCGCCGAACATATTCTGCGCCGATCCCACCGCGGTGGAATATGACGGAAGGCTTTACGTTTACGGCACGAACGACCAGCAGCAGGCGGAAGAGGGAACAACGAATGACTACGCCCATATCAAATCGCTTGTGGTATTTTCCACCGACGATATGGTAAACTGGATATATCACGGCAGGATAGAGGTCGGAGAGATCGCGCCGTGGATATATAACTCGTGGGCGCCGTCGATAGTTTCCCGCGTTGAGGACGACGGACTTACGCATTTTTACCTTTACTTCTCAAACAGCGGCGCGGGCGTGGGTGTGATAACCTCCACCAACCCTGTGGGACCGTGGACCGATCCGCTCGGCGAGCCTCTGATTTATCAGGATATGCCTGGGCTGGAGAATTGCCCCGCGCCCTTTGACCCGGGCGTGTGCATTGACGAAAATGGCGTGGGCTGGCTCTCCTTCGGTGGAGGCACACCGGCGGATGGCAGCACTATGCACACCAAGATTCCGAAGATAGCAAGGCTGGGAGAGGATATGCTGTCCTTTGACAGCGAATTTGTTTCCATTGACGCTCCCTACTTTTTTGAGGCGAGCGAGCTGAACTATATCGACGGGGTATATTACTATACATACTGCACCGACTGGCAGGATCACAAGATCGGCTGGGAGGAGTACGAGGGGGTCGACGTTATGCCCGCGTGCAGCATGGCGTATATGACCACCAAGACCCCTCTCGACGCGGATAGCTGGGAATGCAGAGGAGCCTATTTCTATAATGCGGGAGAGAATGCCGACGGGTCATCCGGACTTCGCTGGGCTAACAACCACACTCATTTCATTGAATATAAGGACGTAAACTACATCATTCACCATACGCTTCTTCTGGAGGAGCTTATGGGAGGAACAGCGGGCTTCCGCAGTATAATGGCAGATTATCTGCCCATGGACAAGGCGACGGGCGATATCCCCATAACTGCGGCAAGCAAGAAAGGCGTAGCGCAGATAAAGCCGGTCGACCCCTATACCTATAACAGCGGCGCGCTGATGTTCACCTGTGCGGATATCGGATACGACAAGGTAACGGATCCTGCCGCAAAAAGCACCGCCGACGGAGCGTGGATATATGTAAGAGGAGCGGACTTCGGCTACGGGGCATCAGAGTTTATCGCCGAGGTCAAGGGCAAGGGAAGAATAGAGGTTCGTCTTGACGATATCTCCTCCGAAGCCGCCGCGTTCGTCGAGTTCGACTGCGCGGATTATACCAAAATACGCTCGGACGGCTTTGCGCAGTTTGACGGAAGAAACCATAACGTTTATTTTGTATTTTCCGGCTCCGATATAGAGCTTAAGTCGTGGAAGTTTTCAAAGGGCGACGAGCAGCTTCGTCCCGAAGAGAGCATAGCCTCCACAGATATACCATACAAGACGCTGGTATTGTCGGGACAGTCCGAGCCCGGACCGAGCCCCTCTGCGATGCTCGACATTCCGAAGGACGGGGACTATTCCATAAAATCCTCTTCTTTTGACAAGGACAGCGCCGTACTCAACCTCGGGTTTATTAATACCGATACCGACGCGAAGTATAAGGTGCTTGTGAAATCGCTGACGCTGGCAACCGAAAACGGAGAGGTTGAAATTCCCGTAAATAAGGAACTCGATCCCGCAAGCACGACGGAAAACGGGCTTGAAAACGGCTGGGGCGACTCCGAGGTCGGATCGCTGGTTTACGGCACGGAGGAATGCGGAATATTCGCGGCGGAAACAGATATAGAATGGATAAACTATCGTCTGGCGCTTAAAATTAACGGCGAAGAGACGCCATTCACATCCATCACCTACAATGTCACCATAAGCGGTCTTGAGCTTGACGGCTGACGGCGGCAGCGGAAAATCAGGAGGGAAAAATGAAAAGACTTGTTCGGTTCGCCGCAGCGCTGACGGCGGTATTGTCGCTGACGGCATGCGCGGCGGAAGTGGGCACGGGCGCCGTGACGTCGGAGCCGCTACCGTGCGTCACCGCCGAGCCCGAAGAAGAGGAGGACACCGCAATGCTTGATAAGGATATCGTGAAATCCACAATAACTTCAACCGACGACGGCAACGGAAACTACACAAATCCCGTTATTTTCGCCGACGTGCCCGATATTGATATAATCCGCGTCGACGACGCGTTTTATATGGTTTCGACGACCATGCACCTGTCTCCGGGGTGTCCCGTAATGAGATCCTACGACCTTGTAAACTGGGAAATTGTAAATTACGTTTTTGATACTCTGGAGGACATGGATAATCTTGCCTTAAGAAACGGGGAAAACAATTACGGCAAGGGTCAGTGGGCGACTACCCTCAGATATAACGACGGTGTGTATTACGCCGGCTTCACTTCCTTCTCCACCGGAAAAACTTATATCTATCATACCGACGATATAGAAAACGGGAAATGGGACAGGTTCGTGTATGACGAGTGCTTCCATGATATGAGCCTTTTGTTCGACGACGACGGCAGGGTGTATCTTGTTTACGGCGGCGGACAGATATGGTGCATTGAACTGGAAAAGGATCTGAGCGCGGTCAAGCCCGGAACCAAGAGAAAACTCATCGAAGACGCGGGACTTGCCAAGGGCTGCCTTGCCGAGGGCTCTCACGTCTATAAGATGAACGGATATTACTATATTTTTATCATAACATGGCCTCCTCATCGCAGAAGAACGCAGCTTTGTTACAGAAGCGAAGCGCTCGACGGCGAGTGGGAAATGAAAGTGATAATCGACGATAATATCGGCTTCAGGAATGACGGTGTCGCACAGGGCGGTATCGTCGACGATAAGGACGGAAACTGGTATTGCTTTGTATTTCAGGATCACGGGGCGGTGGGCAGAGCTCCCGTTTTGTCGACCATGACATGGGAGGACGGCTGGCCAGTCGTCGGCGTTGACGGAAAGGTGCCCAGGACCGCCAAGATTCCTGTCGCGGGTCACGAGAAAAAGGGCATCGTCACAAGCGACGAATTTATCAACTCACAGATAGTGAGACCCTATCACAACTTTGCCGACACGCCCGAGGAAGCGGGCGAGAACGATTATAACGGCTCTAACCTCGCGTTGGAATGGCAATGGAACCACAATCCCGACAACCGCTTCTGGTCGCTCACCGAGAGAGAAGGCTATCTGAGGCTGAGAACGGTCAATGTCTGCGGCACTGTTGCCGATGCGAGAAACACCATTTCGCAGCGAACCTTCGGACCGGAATGCGGCGGATATATAAAGCTCGACGTTTCGGAAATGAAAGATGGCGATACTGCGGGGCTTGCCGCCTTCGCGGAAAAATACGGTTATGTCGCCGTAAAAATGGAGGACGGGAAAAAATATATCGTAACGGTTTGGTATGACGATAACGACGACGTTGAACAGGAATTTGAAACGGAAAGGGTCGAAATAACGGAAAACGAAGTGTATCTGCGGGTCGACTGCGATTACAAAAACGCGGCGGACAAGGCGTATTTCTATTACAGCCTCGACGGCGAGAACTGGACGGAAATAGGAAAAACGCTGCAAATGAATTATTACGGTCTGCATTTTATGGGATACCGTTACGCGATATTCAATTTCCCGACAAAGCAGTCGGGAGGTTATGTCGACGTGGACTATTTCAGGGTGGAAAACAAGCTGCTCAAATAAACTGATACATTCAATGCGTTTCAGCCGCGCAGGGGTCATACCTTGCGCGGCTTTTTCTTTTTCGGGCTGCTGTGTTTTCTTCTTTCGGGAGGAAAGAGTTTTTTCCATTGAAAAATAGCGGCTTTGTGTTATAAGGTAACCTCTAAAAACCGGTTTGAAAAGGGAAAATGCGTAGAGTGCGCCGAATGCGATGAAAGCCGACGAAGTAAGGCTGTATGCCTTACGAGGAGGTTTGAAGAAGCAGGCGGTGTGCTATACACATTTTCACTCAAACAAGGTTTTTAGAGGTGACCTTATTTATTTCTTAAACTCCCTTGGGCTGCACCCGTAAACTTCCTTAAAAGCCTTGGAAAAATAGCTGTGGTCATCAAAGCCGCAAAGACCGCAGATGGTGTTTATGGGGTCGGAGGTGTTCTGTATCATGTACGCCGCATTTCGCAGGCGGTAATTTTTCAGATACTCAAACGGGGACTGACCAGTTATGTTCCTGAAGCACCTGAGCACCTCGCTTTTACTGATGAATGCGGCGGCAGCCATGTCATCAAGTGTGATCTTTTCGGCGTAATGGTCGTGGATAAAAAGCAGTATGTCACGGAGCCTTGTCTCCTGGGCAATGCTGGCGGCAGGTCGCGCCGACATATTCTTTTCCGACATATGGATAAGTATCCGGAAAAGCTCGGAAAGCTCGTTGCGTACTATAAGCTCGTGATTAGGCACTCTGATATTTTCCGTGTTCCAGATGTTTGTGAGCAGCCCCAGTATCTTTGAATAGCTGCCGTCCTTGGGGGTGAATATCAGCTCACGCAGTCCGCTGTTGCCCGTTATGGGCGCAACATATTTCCGATGGTAGATGCTGTCCTCTTTTCCGCCCACTATGGAACCATGCACCACAACAGAGCGGAACACGCTTTTTTGACCCGTCTCCGCTTTGAACATGGCGTGAAGAGTGTTGCTGTTGATAAAATAAATATCGCCTTTGTTCAGTATGTGCTTGTTTTTACCGCATTCCATAAGCACGCTGCCCTCCACCGCATATCCGAATTCAAGCTCATCATGCCAGTGCCAGCTCACAAAATTGTTTGTGACATCGGCATGATATACGGCTATCGGAAATTCGGCATCTCCGTGCAGTCCCGTTTCATCTGATTTAAAAGGCGGATTTGTGCCGTAATCCTCATTACGCAGCACACTGTAATCTAAAATAGACATTACGTTTCCTCACTTGACGATATTTTCATAGTTTTGGACATTATATTTATACCTATCCGTGTTTTTTGATGTTATAATTATACTATAAATTCAGTGAACAGTCAACAAGGAAATTTTACGGAGGTATTAAAATGATAAGATTTACTGAAGAAAACGGCGCACTTATTGCACATTCGAGAAATGAAACTATCCGCATAGAGGGCTGGGGCAACAATGCTCTTCGTGTGAGGACCACCCTTCTGAAAAAGCTCCCCCAGGACGCTCATGCTCTTACCGAGAACGTGGCACACAGCGCAAAGGTGACCATTGCCGAGGGCAGCGAAACGGCTGAGATAGTGAACGGAAAGATCAAAGCCACTGTAAACGGCGTGGGCATTATTTGCTTTTACAAGGACAATGAGCTTATCCTGCAGGAATATTACAGCTATTATTACGGCTCCATACGCAAGGAGGCTATCTGCTACAAGATAAGATCCCGTGAATACAAGGGACTTGCTTCCGATGACTTTAAGATAACCGTCCGCTTCGAGTCCGACCCCAAGGAAAAGCTGTTCGGTATGGGTCAGTACCAGATGCCTATACTTGACCTTAAAGGCTCTGTTCTTCCCCTTGAGCAGAGAAATTCCCAGGTAAGCGTTCCCTTTGTGGTATCAAACAAGGGCTACGGCATGCTCTGGAACAATCCCTCAACAGGCGAGGCGGCTTTCGGAACCAACATCACCAAGTGGATATCCGATGAGAGCGATATGGTGGATTACTGGATAACCGCCGACGATACTCCCGCTCAGATCGTGACCAACTACACCGAATGCGTGGGCAGGGCGCCTGTTATGAGCAAGGATTATCTTGGTCTCTGGCAGTGCAAGCTCCGTTACCGCACTCCCGATGAGGTGCTTGAGGTCGCAAGAAAATACAAGGAGCTGGGCATCAAGCTTGACGTTATCGTTATCGACTTTTTCCACTGGCCGCATCAGGGCGACTGGAGATTTGACGAGAAATACTGGAGCAAGGACGCTGTAAAGGCAATGACCGATGAGCTTCATGCCATGGGAACCAAGGTCATGGTATCCGTATGGCCGTCTGTGGATAAGCGCAGCGAAAACTATTATGAAATGGAGCAGAAGGCTCTCATGAGCACCACCGATGTTGGTTCGGTACAGACCTATGATTATGAGGGCGACTGCGGCACGGTCGATTTCTTCAATCCCGAAGCTCAGGAATTTGTATGGAGCAAGTGCAAGCAGAATTACCGTGACTGGGGCATCGACCTTTTCTGGCTGGACAACTCCGAGCCTGACAGCACCAAGTACGATTTTGAAAACTACCGCTACTATACCGGACGAGGCTCAAAGGTGGGCTGCGAATACCCCAAGAAGTATGTTGAGGCATTCTATAACGGACAGGAAGCCGAGGGCGACCATGAGGCAGTCAACCTCTGCCGTTCCGCATGGGTAGGAAGCCAGAAGTACAGAACACTTGTTTGGACAGGCGACGTTCAGTCCAACTTTGAGTCCTTTAAGGATCAGGTCATCGCTGGTCAAAACATGGGCCTTGCGGGCATTCCCTGGTGGACCACCGACATCGGCGGATTTATGACAGACAACTGGAACGACCCCGATTTCAAGGAGCTTCTCATACGCTGGTATCAGTACGGTGTGTTCTGCCCTATCCTGCGCATGCACGGAAACCGCGGCCCCGACTGGGATATCCCCAAGCTTGATGACCGTGATTTCGGCGGCGGATATCTTTACACAGGCCACCCCAACGAGCTCTGGAGCTACGGTGAGGAAGCCTATGAGATCATGAAGAAGTGGCTGGATATCCGTCTTTCCATGAAGGATTATATTGCAGGACTTATGGAAGAGACCGCAAAGACAGGCGCGCCTATTATCCGCACAATGTTCTTTGAGTTCCCCGATGATGAAAAGTGCTGGGAACTTCCCGAGCAGTATATGTTCGGCAGCGATTATCTTGTTGCTCCCGTGCTTGAGCTGGGTGCAAGAGAGCGCAGTGTATATCTGCCAAAGGGTCAGTGGGAGAGCATCTCCGACAAGAAGATCTACAGCGGCGGTCAGACCGTCACCGTTTCCACACCTCTTGATGTTATGCCTGTATTTAAGAAGATCGGATAAATTATCGATTGGTTTAAAAATATCACTTAATTAAGAAACAGCTTCTCCCTCAAAATATCGGCGGAGAAGCTGTTTACATAATATATAAACTATAATACTGCAATAAGGTAAAAAGTCTGTGCGAAAACGATAGAATGACCCTATACTATTATTATACAATAAAAATGAAAGGAACGTAAATATGAATTACAAAAAAACGCTGATAGCCTGTTACTTGGGATTTGTTACACAGGCAATAGCTGCAAATTTTGCACCGCTGCTGTTTCTTACTTTTCATAATAATTACAATATTTCTTTAGGAAAAATAGCGCTTATCTCATCTGTGTTTTTTATTACACAGCTTATTGTTGATATTTTGTGTGCACGTTTTGCAGATACTATAGGCTACAGAAATTGTGTTGTTGGTTCGCAGCTGCTTTCGGCGGTCGGACTTATCGGACTTGCTTTTCTTCCGCAGGTCACACCCGATCCGTTTGCAGGAATAATAATCAGTACAGTACTTTATGCCATAGGCAGCGGTCTTACGGAAGTGCTTGTAAGCCCTATCGTTGAGGCGTGCCCTTTTGAGCATAAGGAGGCGGCAATGAGCCTGCTCCATTCTTTCTACTGCTGGGGGTCGGTCGCAGTCATACTGCTCTCAACGCTGTTCTTTGCACTGTTCGGGATAGAGAACTGGAAATGGCTCTCCTGCATCTGGGCGATAATTCCGCTATATAATGTATTCAATTTTGCAGTATGTCCAATCAAGCATCCGACAGAGGGTGGTAAGGGAATGAGTATTGGCAGTCTGCTTAAAGTTCCGCTGTTTTGGCTCTCCATTCTGCTTATGGTATGTGCAGGTGCATCTGAACTTTCGATGGCACAGTGGGCATCTGCGTTTACAGAATCTGCACTGGGTCTTTCCAAATCAATGGGAGATATCGCAGGCCCGTGTATGTTCGCCGTTACAATGGGTATAAGCCGGTCATTGTACGGAAAATATGGTGAAAAAATTGATCTTATGAAATTTATGATCGGTTCGGGGGCTCTTTGTCTTGCTTGCTATATTACAGCGTCTTTGTCGGAGATACCTCTGCTGGGACTTGTCGGCTGCATAGTGTGCGGTTTTTCGGTAGGAATAATGTGGCCCGGAACTATAAGCATCTGTTCGGCTAAGATACCTTCGGGAGGTACGGCCATGTTTGCACTTCTGGCAATGGCAGGAGATATGGGCGGTGCACTCGGGCCTGCAGTTGTGGGTAGTATTTCCCAAAATGCAGGAGATAATATTCAAAAGGGGATGTTTGCAGGCTGTGTATTTCCGCTTGTGCTTATTATTTCCGTTTTATTTGTCAAAAAGCTTAGCAGGCTAAACAGAGCATAAAAAAAGCGTTACCTTTCAATTCGATAGGTAACGCTTTTTCTATTGCAATATAGATGTTCGTTATGATTGAATCTTTACATTTGCTCTGTTATTCGCCATACCAACAAACTTTGTCATACTTTATCGTGTCATCATCAAATGTCGCTTTTGCAGTAATAGTATTTTTCTCATTTTTATTTATATTAACATTGTTCCATACAAAAACAGTATTATTGCTATTTGGCAATTCGCTGCGTTTTATTATGCCAAGCGACCTGTCGTTCACGATACCAGATTATATATCTTAGCAAAGCGCCATCCGTTGTTAAGTTCTATTTCAGTTCGCATAAATATTTCCCCTTAAATTATAGTTACTGTATGTTGAAAGAAATTAATTTCAATATTATATGTTGTTTATCCTTCAGGTTTATTTCATTATATACCAAATTTAAAATATAGTCAAGAGAGGACAATACCAATAAATATACTGTGGTGTAATATTTTATCAGTCATAATTTTATGTTCCCAAGAATGAGTTTATTGAAGATAATGGGAAAACATTTTTTGTGTTTGAAATATGCTTCTTTTATCGGATCAGCCGTAGCATGCTTTTTGTAATCATCATTAGCCTTGTGTAAACGCTCTTTCTTGCAGGTGGAACGTCCGCAGGTCAGAGAAGCATTTGCTCGATTGGTTATCATATCATATTACAATTATTTCGTCAACGAATAATGCGATTTTATCTGTATTTGTATGTTATTTGCACGCAAGAGAGTAATGATTGGAGTAATATAAAAGAAGCGTGAGTTTTTGCTCACGCTCCCCGGTAAATTGGAAGTTTCTAAACCATATCTCATTACAAAACAATTGGTATGCAGAATTATATATGGTTTTAAAATCATCAATTTTCAAGAAACCATATTTTTATATAAACACATTTCGCTACTCATAATAAAAATTTTGTTACAGCCTGTGTTTCTTGAAATATTAAGCTTATGAACAGCACATCTCACAGCAGACAATCTATTCCAACATAAACAGAAATGCCGACAAGCTTAAAAACATGCTTTCAAACCCATTTTTTAGCAAACTTTTGATCCAATTCGTTTTTATATGGTATTCATCCAAACCCTCATATCGTTCTCGCCGCGATTGCCCCATGTGTAATAGGGGACAGCGACTGCATCACACGGAGTAAGTTTTTCAGCTTCACAGCTGTAAAGATCGTCGCAGTCCTCTGCACGGAAAGCTTTTGCTGTGAGCTGTATCGTTCCACCGAGAAGATCGGGTTCAAATTCGCCGGCAAAAGGCTTCTGACTCCTGTCAATGCGTATCGACCTTACATCGTCATTGTCCGTGCCCTCAAAGCAGTAAACGAGAGGACCTCTCATAAGCGCTGTCATTCCCGTAAGTCTTGGAACTTTGTTTGACGCTCTTACATATCTCGGAGTTCCGTCAAGGGCAAGCTCGATCTTAGCTTTTTCGTCTACATCAATGTAAATATATCCATTCTTGGGAATGACCGAAGTAACCTTGCCGTTGACTTTGAGCGAAAATTCCCTGCTCCATTTCGGTATGCGAACAGCGACTTTTCCGCGACCCGAAATGTTGTATTTTATCGTCATATCATAGGGATAAGAGGTCGTACATTCAAGCTTCATTCCGTTTGAAAAGCTTACTTTTCCCGATGTGAAAAGGTGACAGTAAGCAGTATCGCCCTTTTCGCCGTAAGCATATTTTCCGATAGAGCCGATGAGCCTTGCTGCGTTCGGAGGACAGCATGCGCAGGCATACCACTTCGGGCGTGAAGGGAGAACATGTGAATGTGTGCAGGCTTTTCCCGAAATGCCGATGTCAACTTCAAGCGGATTTACATAGAAAAAGCGTTTTCCGTCAAGCTGCATTCCTGCGAGGACGGTGTTGTAGAAAACAAGCTCCATAACATCGCCGTATTCGCCGTTTATCTCGTTTTCAAGCATCTTTTCCGCAAAGAATATCAAGCCGATCGCTGCGCAGGTTTCGGAGTAAGCCGTATCGGGCGGCAGGTCGTAGTCAACTGTGAAGGCTTCGCCCTGAACGGTCGAGCCTATGCCGCCCGTTATGTACATTTTTCTGTGGACGATGTTTTCCCACAAGCGGCGGCAAGCTGCAAAAAGCTCTTTGTCCTCTGTTTCGGCGGCGAGGTCAGCCATTCCCGTGTAAAGATATACTGCGCGGACAGCGTGCCCAACAGCTTCGGTTTGTTCACGGACAGGCTTTGCACTCTGTCGGTAATCATTGTCCCAAGGGTCGCTGTTCCAAACGCTCCAACTGCGCTTTTTCGCTTCTCTCGCCCAAAAGTCGGGAGCTTTTCCTCGCTCGTCGATAAATTTTTTGGCAAGTTCAAGAAAATGCTTGTTTTCGGTAAGACGGTATAATCTCAGCAGGGCAAGTTCGATCTCGGGGTGTCCAGGAATACCCTCGGTATTTTGCATGACGAAACGATCATAGATGCACTCGGCGTTTTTTACGGCAATATCAAGAAGCTTTCGCTTTCCCGTTGCTTCGTAATAAGTGCAGGCGGCTTCGATGAGGTGTCCCGAGCAGTACAGTTCATGACCCTCGAGAAGATTTGTCCAGCGCTTTTCCGTGTCCTTTATAGTGAAAAATGTGTTGAGATAGCCGTCCTTGTCCTGCGCATCGGCGATAAGGTCAATGAGCTCGTCAGCCTGCCGTTCGAGGTTTTCATCAGGCTTGTCTGCGACCGCATAAGCCGCTGCTTCGAGCCATTTGTAAGCATCGCTGTCCTGAAAGACCATTCCGTAAAAGCCGTCCCCGGGGTCTTCACCTCTGAGAGCCTTTGCGGCGTTGATAAAGTTAGCGGCAACGTGGCTCTTTTCCGCACCGTCAGCCTTGTCCCAAAGCACACTGTACTGATATGGAATGACAGTGCTGTGGACGATATTCTGATATTTTTCCGTAAATCCCGATGCCTTGTATGAAGTAACGGGAATCTGCTTCTGTGTTTTCATAAGCTTGCTCCTCCTTGTTGACTTTTGAGTTTATATGTATTATAATACTATAAAACAATATTTTAAATGGAGAAAAGTTCTGATTATATGGAGAATATTATTGCACTTGTATCAGTGGATGAAAAAACTCTGCCACTCGTATCCGACTGTGACATACTTACGGCTACGGATAGCTTTTATCATATGGACAGAATGGCAGATTTTAACGTTATGATACTTGTTACGGACGGTGTGATGTATGTATCGGAGAATGACATTGACTATGAAATAGGGGCAGGAGAATTGCTTTTCCTGAAAAATGGACTGCGCCACTTTGGAAAGATTGAAACGCTCAAAGGGACACGCTGGATATATGTCCATTTTTCTTTGCCTGATGAAAAAGGAACAGAGAGAGTTTATCTCCCGAAGAAAACGTGCGGATTGGCGGGCAGTATTATCGAAGAAAAGCTTTATATGCTGTGCAAAGCCTTTCACAGCTCGAAAAAAATGCGGAAGCTTCGCACCAATGCACAGCTTTATGATATCCTGCTCGACCTATGTTTGGAACAGTCTGAGGGTGAGAGCGTCATGGATAAAATATGCGCTTTCCTTGACACGCAGACGGACATGGACTTTTCAAAAGCACTCATAAGCGAACAATTCTATCTGAGCTACAGCCGCCTTGCAGCAGAGTTCAAGCGTGAAAAAGGCATTTCAATGGGGCAGTATCACAATGCCGCAAGGATGAAAAAAGCCTGTCATCTTCTGCGTTCAACATTGATGTCGGTAGGTGAGATAGCCGATGCACTCGGATTTGCCGATATGCTTTATTTCAGTAAGAAATTCCGTGCTTATGTCGGAGTTCCGCCTACCGATTACAGAAAGCAGATACAGACAAAATATTGATGGTTAAATATTCCTTTGAACAAGTCAATATATTTTTCTGCACGATCGTGGTTGCCCTTAACGGACAACCCGATTTTTTTATGAAGATCACGCTGACAGAGCTTGAATTTTCTGAAAAGAAAATAGATAATATACAATATATGTTTCAGTATCTCCTGTAAAATCAACGATTATGCCAACCGAAGCAATATCTGCGCAATGTTCAAAAAAAATTCATCATAAAAGTTTATTCCTTACCATATAAAGTTGTTTTTCAAATTATCATTCTTGGAAATTTTCCTGTACTCACTCGGTGTTATCCCTGTTCTTTTTTTGAATATCTTCATAAAGCATATCTCATTTCCGTATCCGCAGAGGTCGGATATTTCCTTAACGGTCATATCGGTGGTCGAAAGATAATATTGTCCTGTCTTGATCTTTGCGGATAAAATATCTTCATAACAGCTTATCCCGAATTTCCGTTTGTATATTGCCTGAAGATATGACGGACTCAGATTCATTTTTTCAGCAAGCTGATATATATTGCTGTAGCTCCCTGCATTGCTGTAAATATCGGTGCGGAGCATTTCAAGAGCGGAAATGCGGCTTTTATCGCTGTCAGGATTTATGCTGCTTTCGGATATTTTCATGAGTATCATCTGCATAAGCATATTTTCGTACTGTTTCCTGTTGGTCGAACCGGCTACATTTTCACGGCATAATATAGCAAGCAGCTCTTCAATTGCAGGAATATCCGCCGAGGTGATAAGCGTGTCAGTTTTTATCCCATTCATAAGCTCGGTATCGTCCGTATCAAAATGGACAAAGTGATTAACATAACTTCCGCACAGAGTTTTGTAATGCTGCATTGTTCCCTTGCTGTATAAAATGAGGCTGTCGGGAGAAACGGTTATTTCTTCGCCGTTTTGTATCAGAACAGCGGAGGTCTTGAAGATAACAAGAAGATCATCTCCCGAACCATCCGGTCTGCATATTTCAAAATTCCCTTTGTGTCTTACGTTCTGACAGACTGTGTTTATACTTATCATATCATCACCTCAAAGTACGAACGGTTAGTATAATAATATTATAAGTCATTGCAATACAAAAGTCAATGATTTATACTGATAATATAATAATTCAGTATGCGGCGGAGGTATAATATGAAAAAAATATCAATACTAATAAATGCAGACGACAAGCTCGGACATATCTCTCCCGAGATATACGGACATTTTTCCGAGCATCTCGGAAGATGTATCTACAACGGTATATATGTGGGTGAAAATTCACCTATTCCGAATACAGACGGAATAAGGAATGATATCATCGAGGCGTTCAGAAATATAAAAGCTCACGTTTTCCGCTGGCCCGGCGGCTGCTTTGCGGAAGAATATCACTGGCAGGACGGAATCGGCGAAAAATCTCTGCGCCGAAAGATCGTGAACACGAACTGGGGCGGAGTTACGGAGGATAATTCTTTCGGTACACATGAATTTATGCGCTTCTGTGAGCTTGTTGGCTGCAAGCCTTATATAAACGGCAATGTTGGCAGCGGCAGTGTTCGTGAAATGTCCGAATGGATAGAATATATGACCTCAGATGCGGAATCGCCTCTCACAGAGCAGAGAAAGAAGAACGGCAGAGCCGAGCCGTGGAAGCTCGAATACCTCGGTGTCGGCAATGAAAACTGGGGCTGCGGAGGAAATATGCGTCCCGAATATTACGCCGACGTTTATAAAAGGTATCAGACGTTCTGCCGCAATTATTCGGGAAACAGACTTTACAGAATAGCCTGCGGTCCAAGCTCTGCCGACTATAACTGGACAGAGGTCATGATGAAAAATCTTGACAGCAATAATGTTGATGCTATCGACCTGCATTATTATACGATGCCCGTATGGCCCGAAATGGAATCAGCCACCGATTTTGACGATGAGCTTTATTATAAAACTATCGCTGCAGCGAACTTTTCCGATGAGCTTATCACAAGACATTCGGAGATAATGAACCGCTATGATCCCGAAAAGAAAATAGGACTTGTAATAGGCGAGTGGGGCTGTTGGCATAAGGTAGAAGAGGGTACGAACCCGGGATTTTTATATCAGCAGAATACAATGCGTGATGCTATCGTTGCTGCAATTGAGTTGAATGTTTTTAACAGACACAGCGACCGTGTTGTAATGGCAAACCTTGCGCAGGCGGTGAATGTTCTCCAATCGGTCATTCTTACAGAGGGCGGTAAGATGATAAAAACGCCTACATATCACGTTTTCGACCTTTTTAAAACACACCAAAACAACGAGGCAGTTTACTGCTATACGCAAAATGAAAATATGTCGGAAGGTAAAAATGCTCCGATGATCTCGGTTTCCGCATCGGTGAACGAAAAGAGTATGACCGTTACCGCCGCAAACTGTTCGCTTACGGAAGAGGCTGCTGTTGAATGCAGCATTTTCGGATTTAAAGCATCATCGGTTTCGTGCAGGATACTTACAAACGAGGCGCACAGCTATAACGACTTCGACTGTCCCGACAGGGTGAGCATTACCGAGCATACGGCAGTCATCAAGGATAATGTTTTAAAGCTGAATATTCCGCCTTGTGCTGTTGTGGAATGTGTTGTTGACTAAATATTGGGGCATATTCACAGTGCATTTCGTCTTTATAATAAAAATATAAGGCAATACCGCACAAAGATTGTGCGTGTATTGCGCAGTCAGATTTTTCGTCAGGTTGTACAATGATGACGCGGCAAGGCTGTCGCCTTGCAAGGACGAATTGTGCAATATGACGGAAAAGATGCAAGCAAGACACGTACAAAATCCAATAAATGGTCTTTGTGCGGTGTTGCCATAAGCATAAAAGCTGCGTTTCATTAAAGAAGCGCAGCTCTTTGTTTTATAAAGCCATAATATGTTGGGCATATCTACATTTTCCGTTGAAAGAGTGTTATAAAATACGTGTTATCAAATTAAAGTGTAATAAATTGCTGGAACAAAAATTAATTGAGCCGGTAAACAAAATGCGAGAGCAACTAGCAAAGACACACTGAATATAGTACAACGTAACAAAATAGAACGTAGCTGACATTACCCCCGTTCGTCCGAAACGAGCGAGGGGCTTTTTTTGTCAGCGCGTGAAGCTCTGCTTTGCGCGGGGTTATTCAGCCTTGATTACAGCGCGATATTTCGTCACGCGTCCGTTTCCGATTTTCTCGATTTCGCCGGATTTCAGTAATCTGCCGAGTTCGACCTCGACGGTCGTAACGCTGATGTCGGGAAGTTTGTCGCAAATATCACGTTTAGAAACAGGCAGCAGACTGCCCGTTATAAAATCCTCGATTCGCTGTTTCTTTGTTATCTTTTTATCCTTGAAATTTGCAAATCTGCTGTCCAGTTCAAAGTAGCTCATTTTCAGGTTAAACAGAAAGTTGTCGATGAACGGAAAGTAGCTGTTATCGTTCTCGTGCCAGCGCTCCGAGGACTTATGCAAGGACGTGTAGTAATAATTTTTGTAGGTGTTGATTTGTTCCTCAATTGACACATATTTTCCCACGCTGAATCCGCTTTTATACAGCAACAGCAGCGACAGTAATCTTGACATTCTGCCGTTCCCGTCGCGGAACGGGTGAATGCAGAGGAAGTCCAGAATCACGCACGGGATAAGCAGCAGCGGATTTATCTCCGCCTCCGAATACGCGGCGTGGTACGCAAGAATCAACTGTTCCATCGCCGCGGAAGTTTCGCCCGCAGGAATCGGCGTGAAACTCACGCTGTGTACGCCCTCACGGTCGGTTTTCATGATGAAATTGTCCTCCGTCTTGTACTTCCCCGCGAGGTCGTCGCCGCTGGGCTGGAGGAGCATTCGGTGCAGCTGCAGTATGCTTTTTTCGCTGAACGGAATGTCAGAATAACTGCTGTGGATAAGGTCTAGCGCGTCGCGGTAGCCTGCGATTTCAAGCTCGTTATGTCCCTGCGGCGCGGTGGATTTGTTCACGATGTCGCGGATACGCTTGTCCGTCGTGATTATCCCCTCGATGGCGTTGGAGCTTTTCACCGACTGTATCTTCGCGACGGGTTCCATCGCAGAGAATACCTCCGCGAAGTCGGTTCGGCGCAGCTCCGCCTTTGCTTTCATCTCGTAAATCGAGGTCGCGGAGTTCATTATGTCGGCGGGAACGCTGATTTTTTTCAGAAATGTGTAGTCGAACTTTCGCATGGCTTCTCCTTGTATCGCGGTTTATCTGCATATATTATAGATTATTATATGCAGATTGTCAACACGCAATATTGAGAAATTACTCAATCCGGAATGTTGCGCGCGAACTCCCTCTCGATTTCCGCGGAGTCTATCCAGCCCATTTCCCGTGCGGAACGCTCGCCATTTCAAGCTCGCTCATCAGCCGCAGGAGAGCAACGATTTCCTCATATTCATCAATTCAAAAAATTTTCCGACTGCCGCTATCGGCAATTTCAGCAAATAAATCCCCGGAAACGCTCTTGATTTTTTTTGCCGATAACGGTATATAATATCCAAAAGGAGTTGAGATCATGAAATACATATTCGTAAAGCAAGCCGCGGAGCTGTGGAGCTTGTCCGAACGCAGCGTCCGGAATTACTGCTCGCAGGGGCGCATAGAGGGCGCGTTTCTGACCGGAAAGACATGGGATATCCCGGAGAATGCGACCAGACCCACGCGCACCGTGACGGCAAAGAAAGCGCCCTCCACCCTCGCTGAGATACTCGCGTACGAAATGCAGACCGGCCGCAAAGGCTGTATCTACCACAAGATACAGGTGGAGCTGACCTACAACTCCAACCACATCAAGGGCATCCGCCTGACCGCCGACCAGACCCGATACATCTTCGAAACCAACACGATCGGCGTGCTGAAAGACGAAACCGTCAACGTGGACGACATCATTGAAACGTCCAACCACTTCCGCTGTATTGACCTCATCATCGAGAACCGCAGTAAAAAGCTGTCCGAAGCGTTCATCAAGGAGCTTCACCGGGTTCTGAAATCCGGCACCTCCGACAGCCGGAAAGCGTGGTTCGCGGTCGGGGACTACAAGAAACAGCCGAACGAAGTCGGCGGCGAAATTACCGCGCTCCCGGGGGACGTCCACGCGAAAATGCGCAGGCTCCTTTCGGAGTACGAAAACGGCGCGCCGAAAACCCTCGATGACATCGTGGAATTCCACGCGAGGTTCGAGAAGATACACCCGTTCCAAGACGGAAACGGCCGCATCGGGCGGCTCATTATGTTCAAGGAGTACCTGCGCTACAGTGTCGTGCCGTTCATCATCGACGCGAGCATTAAGCTGCTTTATTACAACGGGCTGAAAAACTGGGACAGCCAGCACGGGTATCTCATCAGCACCTGCCAGCTCGCGCAGGACGCGTTCCGGGAGATGATGGGGTATTTTGAAATTACGGAAATCTGATTATTTATTCATATAGTCAAGCGCAGCGAAAAACATCTCGTAGATATCGTCCCAGCCGTCCGGAGTATCAACTCCCCCACCATTTACCGAGCGACACATAGCGGCGCAGGTTTCCTCCCCATCGTAGAGAAGTTCAGCCGCAGTTATCGGGAACCCCTCGGCAGTGGATAGTTCACAGAGCGCGTTCACGGGATTTCTGTCGTTTCTGGTAGCGTATATTCTTTCGGTAAGTTCTTTATTGTTCTTTGATTTTTCAAGCAAGAATGTCAGACTGTCGTTCATTTTATCACTCCTCGCCTTTCATTTTACCACTATTCCCTATAAAATGCAAGGCGCTGTAAAAAAACAAAAGAAAAGGCTGCATCATTGCTTTTTTCGCGATGCAGCCTTTTCTTTTACAGCGCCTTAATTTATCACTGCTCATATTCAGATTTAATTGCTGAAAATATTTCATCAACATTAAGCTTGGTCAAGCTCTGAAAAAACGGAGTATGTATCTCTCTTTCCAGCTTATTTATCCTGCGTTCGATTTCAGCATTACCGGGGGGTTTCTGACGATATCTAAGCAGAATGCGGTAATCCTTCGCAGCACGAATAATAATTGCATTCGCAAGTTCCTGATAGTTTTCATTTTCCATAGTAAAACCTCCATTGATGTTTTACTATATTGTTGAAGTGTTCAAAAAACGTTCGTTTTTCGCACAGTATAAGCCCCGGATCTTTGCACGATTCGGGGCTTATACTGTGCGAAAACTTCTGCGAAAATCTATGTGCGGAAAAGGTACGTTTTATAGAGAGCGCAGGGCTTTATACAACGTCGAGGGTTTTACTCCGGTAAGGTCCGTGATTTCTCTGACCGTGTACTGCCCGGTGTTATACAGCTTTATTGCCTTTTTGATGGCTTCCCTGCTGACTGGAGGTCTGCCGCCCTTACGTCCTCTGGCACGAGCGGCGGCTAGTCCCTCCTTTGTTCTGTCGGCGAGAACATCACGCTCAAACTGCGCTAGCGCTGACATCAGAGTGAAAAGCAGCTTTCCTGTGCTGGTCGTGGTATCTATGGATTCTTTCAGAGATACGAGATTCACGCCTTTGGAGTTGAAAGTTTCCATGAGCCATATCAGATCCTTGGTGCTTCTGCCGAGCCTGGAGAGGGATTCCACGACTACCGTGTCCCCCTCTGTCAGGCGTTCGAGAAGTTTTTCAAGCTCCGAGCGGTTGCGTTTTGTGCCAGTCATCTTCTCGTTGTAGATGAAATCCACGCCGTATTTCTGGAGCATATCAAGCTGGCGGTCGAGATTCTGCTGTTCCGTTGAAACTCGCGCATATCCGAATATAAAATTCTTCATCAGAATTCACCACAATAGTCGTATGCGCACTCGTTCAGGATTTCGCATAATGCTTCCTCTATCACTCCGGGCTGATAGAGCATTTCTTCTATCTCCTCAACGAAATAGCCGTAGCTTAAGAGCAGGTCGATGTCCTCCCGGGATACTCCAACGGAGCTTGCGAAGTCCTTCAGCTGTTTCACGTCCTGCGGTTCGCTTTCACAGGCTTCAGGGACATTCCACCAATCTCTGCGAAAGTAGCGGTAGTCGTACATCATCAGGTTGGTTGTGTCGAACATACCATGTTCCATTGCGCCCGTGCTGTCGATTTTCAGAATATCTCCGCAGTTGGTGTTGATTTTCTGGTGCTCTATGCTAAGAATTCCGAGGCGAGTTAGGGCACGGTCGAGGATTGCTTCCGTGCTGGCGTAGATGTACAGTCCGCAGGTTTCGTAATGGTACAATGCAAGTGGATTATCGCCCTTGACGAAATAGATGTAATTCTTGTCATCAAGCACGGTAAACACAAAAGAGCCCTCGACAAGCTCAGCCATT
>OMDJ01000564.1_pt1 | contig 23544 bp, 17 predicted proteins | sample 1645211 | NCBI WGS metagenome assembly OMDJ01 (sample SAMEA103958142, study PRJEB25191) | human gut metagenome | biome: human-associated habitat [ENVO:00009003]; feature: intestine environment [ENVO:2100002]; material: feces | place: Germany | collected 2013/2015 | reverse complement strand
CATCACGAGACACCCCGTAATAACCTGCTGAAGCTACATAAATCGGCTGCATACGTTTACCTATATTTTTCAATTTACCTTCTTCCAGTAATCGCCGGAGATGACGATTCGCCGTAGTCCGTGTCATACAGCACACTTCCTGAAAATCGTAACGAAGCATTACGTCATGACCGGCGAAATATTCCTTCAGCCGCATATCTATCTCTACCTCCGACAAGGATTCCGAATGGCGTGCATACTTGCTCCGGCTGGCCTTAGCACCTACCAGCTCCCTCCGCAAACGGGCATCGGGACGAAAACCGATTGTTTTCAACTCCATTTTCGACCATTTGTTCTTAGTGCTGCGAGTCACTTTTTGTGTACTCCGCAAGATCGGGGCAAAATAGCCAAGTCCTTCAATATGCACCTCACGCCCCTCGCGCAGTTCTTCACCACAAATTTGGGCAAGCATCTCGAACGCGTTTTTCACATCACCTACGGAAAGCGAACTGCGTCCGTGAATCATCCGGCACAGTTTATCCGTTCCCACCTTACCATTCAAAAAAATGCGGGGATGCAAACCTTTCTCTTCCGAATCGTCGGACTCACCGGGATTCTCATACCAATCGTAAAGTATAGCCATTAGTAGTTAACGTTTTGATAGTGAATATATTTCATGTAAAAACTTTAAGTTTATTATCAAACCACTGCCGTGGTTCATTTAAATCACATTCGTTATCCAATTAGATAACTCTTGTCATTTGATTAAACCACGAAAGTAAATCATTTATAACTCTTCGTCAAAGATACGATAAAAAGTAGAGAAAAAGAGGATAAGAAGCCGACTTCTTCAGGTAAGTAGAAATTAATATTTTTTCCGGAGAAATACTTGCAAACCGATATCATCCGATAGTACATTCGCAGTATCAGCGCTGAAAAACGAACCGATTTTAATCACTTAAAAACAAGAAAATAATGAATGCAATAACATTAGTGTGGAAACAGATACTGAAAAAACTGAAACTGTTTCAAACTGAAGAGAATAAAGAAAAAATAGAAGAAACAAGCGGGAAAGGCCGAACGAAATCGGCAGAATGCTACGAAGACAAGCATATAGACAGCTTTCCGAATACCGAACCAATCGTCGGATTCTCCCAAGCTCCCTGTCCAACAGTAGAGCAAGAGAAAGAACGAAAACAACCGATCCGCCTGACGCAAGAGGTACGTGCATTCTTGCAGGAACAGTATGATTTTCGTTACAACCTATTGACGGAAGAAACGGAATATCGTCCTGCCAACAAACGTGCCGTTCCTTTCGAACCTGTAAGTAAGCGGGAACTGAACACTTTCTGCATGGAAGCACATGACCAGGGTATATCCTGCTGGGACAAAGACTTAAGCCGTTATATCTACTCCACCTGTATTCCTGAATACCATCCTTTCCGGCTTTACATGGAAGAACTGCCCGGCTGGGACGGAACAGACAGGCTGGAAACTTTGGCGCGGCGTGTCTCCGACCATCCGCTTTGGGTGAAGAGTTTCCATACCTGGATGCTGGGACTCACCGCCCAATGGTTGGGCATGACAGGAATACATGCCAACAGTGTAGCCCCCATACTTGTCAGCAGCGAGCAGGGACGACAGAAATCCACATTTTGCAAGGCACTGATGCCTCCGGCACTATCACGCTACTACATGGACAATCTGAAACTATCTGCACAGGGAAAACCGGAAAGGCTGCTTGCCGAGATGGGGCTTCTGAATATGGATGAATTTGACAAGTACGGAACGCAGCAAATGCCATTATTAAAGAATCTGATGCAAATGGCAAACCTGAATATCTGCAAAGCTTATCAAAAGAATTTCCGCAACTTGCCGCGCATCGCTTCTTTCATCGGTACAAGCAACCGCTTTGACTTACTCACCGATCCCACCGGCAGCCGGCGATTCATCTGCATTGAAGCAGAACATCTGATTGATTGCGAAGGTATCATGCACGATCAGATCTATGCCCAACTGAAAGCTGAACTGCTCTCCGGCATCCGCTATTGGTTCACAAAAGAAGAGGAGCGGGAACTGCAACGTCACAACTCCGCTTTTTATCATCCATGCCCGGCAGAGGAAGTCTTTCATGCCTGCTTCCGAATAGCTGAAGACGATGAAGAAGGAAGCGAACGGCTCTCGGCCTCGGACATATTCAGGAGACTGAAAATGTATAACCCCGCCGCCATGCGCGGAAGTAACCCGGCTACGTTCGCGCAAGTTTTGCTTGCGGCAGGTGTCACCCGCAAACATACCAAATACGGGAATGTATATCTGGTGAAACCGTTGAAAGTGGCATGTAAGCGTCTCCGCGATTCTATATAGTGTATTAAAATAAAAAGGCTAATGATCCCTTTTTAGTCATTAGCCTTTTCCCATCTGTCAGGAAGCAGTTCCCTGTATTTTTCAATTGGTGTGTTCGGTTGCCATTCGGCTGTTCTGTTTATCACATCCGTGAGATACTCAAATAGATTCACTTTATGCATCCTACAAGTGAGTGCTATCGTATAGAGTATGGCGCCTCGTTCGGCCCCCTTATGGCTGCCGAAGAACAATGAGTTTTTTCTTGATAAGGATATGTACCGGTTCATCCGTTCAACCATATTGTTGTCCAGATAAGTGTCACCATAATTAAAGATGTCCACCACTGCATTCCACTCATTGCGAAGATAGGTAATGGCTTCCTGCAGTTCGCTCTTAGGTAATAAATCCCCCCGTTCTTCTATTTCATCAAGCACATCTTTTATTTCTCCGAGTATGTCCGGCGCATATTTTTTTCGATGCATAAGATTCTGTTCTACCGTCCATCCCTCAACCCCAACTTTATGCTTATGCTCGTTTTGATAAAGTGCGTTTATCAGCTCCACGATTCTTTTTGCATCCGGGTCCTTCTCACCGCAATCTATAAATTTCCGTTTTATATGTTGCAAGCACGGGATGCGTGTGATATTGGGATAAGCATCGCTTTCGAGCTTCCGGTAAGGTGAGTAACCATCGCTTTGTATGATACCTTTGCAACTGCCTAATTCGTTAAGAATAACTCTTTCAGACCGGGAGCCGTCATCATAGAGCAAGTATATCATCCTGGTGTTTATGCCGACAACCACCCAAAGATATCCCTTCCTGACTCCTTTTCCCTTGCTGTTCTTTTCCGGGACGAGTATTTTGTAATAGGTTTCATCGGCTGCCTTATAAGGATCACTCAAAGCTGTCTGCCGGATGCACTTATAAAGATTTTCGAAGAGGTTTGAGGCTTTCTCTATCAACTTATGAGCCGTAGGTTTCTTCAGCGTAAAGCCATGACTCTCGAAGTAGTTGATGATTCTTTCAACAGGTAGCGATTGTATATAACGTAATTCCATCAATCCGGCAATAAATGAACCGTCATAGCTGGAATTCAAGAAGGCCGAAGCCGGTGTTTTGCCCTCAAACAGGCGACCTTCTTGCGTATAGGTGTGTATCTTGTAGACATGCTTGATGAAGCGCATGGGTACACATTCATAGCGGACGCATATTCTGGGAACAGTGGTAAACAACCGGGCCTTATTGATGTCAAAATCGGGATCATCGGGATAAACGACATGTTCTTCTTCCTCCATCTCATAATGCATGTCACGTTTGGCCCCATTGTTCTTTCTTGCTTTACGCTTATCTGCTTTTTCCGCTTCTATCTTCTGCCGCTCTTCTTCGAATATGGCAGATTGGGGAGCCTGTTGCTGTTCGGATGTGTTGGATACAAGTTTGGCGAGTCCCTTAGTAAGGCGCTGTTGCTTGCTAAGAGATTCGCCTTTTTGAAGGAGTGCCTCTTTAAGGGAAGAAACCTCCTTTATCAAAGCATCTATTTGGTCCAAGAGTCTGTTGTTGTCATCTCGTAATCCCTTGATTTGTTCCTTCAATAACTCTATGATCTCATCCTTTTTCATGGCATAAAGATATAAAAAATCAACGAATTGGCCAAATAAACCGGATGATATCTTTAGTGCAAATAACTAATAATCAGAATGTTGAATTAGATCCTAAAACGCTTTCTCAACCGTACAGACTTTAATGACACTCCATTTAAGATAAAAGACAAAACCTGATAAGAAATCTCGTAATTGCCTGTATTGGGGTTAAATGTCGGTAACTCAAAACTTCCACCTTCGAGGCGCTTGTAGTACAGAAGAAAGCCATCGCCATCCCAACGCAGTATTTTTACACTTTGTCGGTTTTTACCAAAGAATAAAAAGATATCTCCGGAAACGGGAGACAAGTCCTTCATTTCCGATCGTATAATTTTGAATAAACCGTCAATGCCAAGGTTCATACGAACAAAGCCCTGGTACAGATAGTAGCGATTGGCTGATGTTAGAGAATACATGGATCTCCCTCCGTTCTTTCGTAATCGCGCAACATTTTAATCACACCACCGGGTGTGGCCCGTTTGACCGAAATGGTGGTTCCACTGTTAAAGGTGATTGTGATCCCGGCAAGACTAAACTCTTCTTCCGACAACATGGCGGGTGCTATTTGAGTGAATGAAGGAGAGGAAGTTGTCGGTTGGGAGGGTTCAACGCCGCCATAATAATCACGGACCACATCTGCCTTGGCTTGTTTAACGCTATAACCCCGTCTGGACATCCAGGAACTCATACCTCCAAGAGTGGTATGCTGATCACGGCAAACATCGGCTAAAGAACAATTGTAGTCTACTTTCAATACTTCAAGGAAATGTTTCCAAGTTTTTCCAAATCGATTTTCTGCTAAATCCATAATGCTTCATTTTTATACATAGCAAAAATATAAGAATGAAAAAAGGGCGACAAGATAGAATCGCGGAGACGCTTACAGACGCTTACAGTGGCATAAAGTTCCAAACAGGGGAAGGGTTCACCCGTAAGAGACTGGGAAGTAATGATTTACAACAGAAGTGAAAGAGATGAAAGATGTGAAAGAAGTGAAAGATGTGTCCTATTGTATTATCGCTCGAACATCTTCAACAGCGACAATTTATCCGCCTCATTTTTCGCCCGCAGATAGCTTCGATAATTGCTGAATCCCACCATTAAAACCAAGTCGATATTAGTTTTTACGGCATAGGAAGAAGACAGGCGCACCCGATCCAGTTCGTACAAACGACAACGATTAATCAGACAACAGAAATTCATGTTATATTCTTTATTAATAAAACTTGAAATATAGCTTCGATTGGTGTTAAAGTCCGCAGCAATATCTGTAATCCTCAAATTGGGATTGAGATAAGGTTTCTTCTCACGCAGGTAACGTTCAAAACGTTTGCGGTCAATGATTACATTTTTTACAGACAGATCATCGTTTGTATCCTCCGACCGGATGATAAGATAGTTGTCATTGAGCAAATTATAACAAAGGATGAGATAATTCACAAAGTATGGCAACGCTCCCACCCATGCGAAATAACCGATAGCGACAGAAGAAACGCCGGATAACACTCCAGCCAAAGGAAGAGGAACAGTGACTAATATGAATATTTGTATAATAGCCAGCCAACCAAGAGAGGTATGATAAGTATCAGAGGAATAATTCACAATAAACCGTCTATAACGACGTATGTTCCGCAAATTCATAAAAGGATAGAGAGTATTGTAAACTATAAAAACAATGGTTGTCAGTATATACATCATCCTGAACCACATAGTAGACTCATCCACATTTTCTCCTGAAAACATAATGGCCTCTTGTTGTTTTACCGGAACAATAATGTCGTTTACAATTGATACAATGGTGAGAAAGACAGGTATTACCAGATGGAAGCGGTTGAACTTACGACGCTCCCCCGTATTGGTTATAATGGAAACAAACCGATATATCATCACCTGATCAAGCATCAGTGTAAGCAGGAACACAGTATAGTAAGACGCAAAAATATGAGGACTGGCAGAATAAAACACCATCCCTAACCAACCTAAAGATGTTACCAGATAAGTTAATGCCAGAAAGAGACGCAAATGCTTCTCTTGCCTGTTGTGTTTACGCGCCCCCGCATCCATGAGCATCATTACCATACATGCCAATGCACATATAATAGGAGCAGAGAAAGCGAAAGCCTCTATTAGATTCGTGTTCATCATTCTGTATTTCTTTTCTTTTTAGATTCCTCCTTCTTTGCCCATCGCCTCCCTTTCAACGGCAACAGCACGCGAATAGTTACGGTAATCTTTAAATCCGACCTTACCGATCAGTGAGCTTATACTCTTCTCCTGGCCGTCTGCCTGCGAACGAAGTGCTTCGAGTTCTTTAAGACGCAAACAATTCAAACAACGGTTGAAATTCATGCCATAGGTACGGTTCACAAATGACGAAAGTGCTGTACGATTCACGTCCAAGTCCTCCACCATATCTGTTATTTTGTAATCGGGATTCAGATAAGGCTTTTCGCTGCAGATAAAATCCTCAAAACGACTACGGTTGAGTATACCGGAGTGTTGTCTGCGGAAAGAGGACGCTTTCATTTCTTCCTGTTGTTCTTCCATTGGTTGCGGTTGTTCTTTTATTCTCTCTGGTTGTTTTTGTGTTTTTTCAGTAACAATGTAAGGATAATAATCCCGGCGCATAATGTGATATGAAAGCAAAATGTGCTGCATCGCAATACTCAACGCAACCACAAGAGTCCATATAGAATAAAAGAATTCACTGCGTTTCATAAAAGTGGGCAACACTGACGAAAACAACGATGCCAAAGATATTCCAACAAGGAACAGAATCCATTTAGCCGGTTTGCGTACAAGCACTTTCTTTCCTGTAGCTCTTTTATAGTATACAACTAATGCCTGAATAGCAAGCAAATAATACACGAGGCCGAAAATGACTCGCAACAAAGGTTTGAGAGTAAAAAAACGGGCGAAGTTTTCATAACCGTCAGGAGATACCAATGCTTTCTTCGCTACAATTTCCAGCTGCACATCAAAAGGAATGAACAAGGACCATATCAATGTGACCGCTACCAATATACCCGGCAAGAAATAATGCATCACAGAAAATCTCTCCGGTTGTCCGAGACGAGTCAGAAAACGAATAATACGATAAAAAAAGACTGCGGGTAATATAAAGGTAATCAAGCACACCACATTCAGCCAGACAAACAGGACAGGATTGAATTCGTAACATAATGTGACAAACCATCCGACACCCGACATAGAAAGATAAAAAAGGACAATCCTTTTCAGTTTCCTTTCTTCACGTTTCAAGCAGTCGTGCAACGAAAAAACAACCAATATCCCGCAGGCAATAGCCGAGAAGAACGGAATAAGAGGCATTATAGCAGTTCTATATATAGCTAAAATATCCATCTCCCAAATATATTGCATTTTTATCATAAATCTTTATTTCCTAAACAAAAAACGCAGATTTATACCTTTTTACATAGCTTTTACAATTTGTCCTAATAAAAAAGACGTTTAAGGACAAATTGTAAAACTGATTTTGTTGAATTGTCACCGAGTCTATACGGTAGTTCTTTATTTTTGTGCATCATTGATAAGAAGCGAAGTTTATCCATCAAGCACCTTGAATGCCACAACAGATTATAACGTATAAACTTAATATATGACCTTATGAAACATTTACACAAATTCCTATTATTTTTCTGTTGGGGCATTTCGTCAATTGGAATCTCCTTCGCGCAAACACCCGAGAGGACAACAGATTCTATTGTAGTCTTCCGTTTTTTACCCAAAGAAGAAATGTTCTTCCTCAAAGGCAATGAAATGGAGCTGAACAACCTTTATTTGCTGATCGACAAATACCGTACTGAAATAATGGACAATCAGATTCCTCTCCGTATAGACAGTTACTGTGCCTCATTGCCGACTGCGAAAGAGAATCTAATGACAGCCTACAAACGCGCCAACCGGGTAAAGTCCGAATTGATTCTCCATAAAGGACTGAAAGAGACAAGTTTTATCACCGGCAACTATCCTCGCGCGTACTATAATAATAAAGACATAGTAGTGGTGACACTATGCATCCCGACAGAAATCAGACAAACGGAAACTATAGAAAAGAAAGCACCTTCGAAAGAGGCTAAGCGTGAAGCATCTGCCACGGCTGTGCGGAAACAGCCTGAACCTGTGGCAGAGAAAGAACCGGCGCTTACTTCCGAACCGATCATAAAACAACCGGCGGCTACTTCCTCTAAGCCCTACTGCATAGCGGTCCGGACAAATCTGCTATACGATGTTTTGTTATTGCCTACATTAGGTATAGAATGGCGCATCAATAACAACATTGGCGTAAAATTGGATGGCAGTCTCTCATTATGGGGAAATAAACGCGATAAGTTGCAAAAAATGTGGCTTGTCAATCCGGAAGCACGCTGGTATATGGGTAAAACAAAAAGCCTTTACACGGGTATTTCAGGCAATTACGGTGAATGTAATGTATATAAGTACCTGTTAGGCGGCATTATATCCAAAGATACCGGTTATCAGGGTAAAATGTGGGGAGCAGGGGTTACGGTAGGTTATCAACTACATCTCTCACATTGTTTTCTGATCGACTTTAACCTGGGGTTAGGTTATACCCACTTCAAATACGATCGTTTCAGTATGGATGAGGGAGTACGTGTCTACAAAGAAAAAGACAAATCGAAAAATCTTTTAGGACCTACACAGGCAGGAATCAGCCTGACATGGATCATTGGCAATAAATAAATAGAAAATATAAAAATGACGGAATATGACTACAAAAACAATCATCACACTATTAGGATTCGTATCGCTGCTCCTGACAGGCTGCGATATAAAAGATCCTATTTACGAAACCTCGCATCCGGAACAGGGAAAGATTACGTTCATGACTGATTGGAGCAATATCGGCGAAGGGCTTACAGCACCCGGAAGTTACACTATAAAGGTGGGTGAATACTCAACTACCGCCGATGCCGCGACTTATACACCCGACAATCTTTTTGTTCCGCAAGACTACCGCGTCTATATCCACAATACACCCGGTAATATCACAATAAACGACAAGACAGCAAGTGTAGCGGCCACCACGCCTCCGACAAAGCAGACCGGAACATTTATACAAAACGCTCCGGATTGGCTTTTTACTTGCGCTATGAACATCACTATCGAAAAAGACAGGAACCATGAGCTTACCGCCGTCATGCAGCAGCAAGTACGACAACTGACATTGGTAATAGAACTGACAGGAAATACAACTAAGGAAATAGAGGGTATAACAGCTACACTTTCAAACGCTGCCGGAAAGCTCGATATAGACAACGGCATACTTAGCGCACCATCGAATGTGGCATTAACCTTTTCAAAGGATACTGACTATAAATGGCTAGCAACAATACGCTTGTTGGGCGTGACGGGTACGGAACAAAAGCTATCCGGCACCATCTCTTTTACAAATAAAAATCTTCAAGCCATATCTTTTGACAGTGACCTTTCAACGCAACTCGCCACATTCAACAATGACAAGCGTACCCCGTTGACATTAAGTGGCACAGTAGTGGAAACACCTACAGGAGCCGGATTTACAGGCACGATAACAAGCTGGAATAAAGTGGAACGTGACCCGGTGGTCGCCAACTGATACGGCATACTAAAAAACAAATAAAAAAACAAGATAGCATGAGAAAAACAATCTACAAAAAATTATTGTTGCCAACAATACTCCCGGCCATGATGCTAATAGCATCATGCAGCCAGAGCGATTTAGAAGAAAACTTACCGGACATATCCGGCAATGGCGGAGATATCCGCTTCGAGATAAACATTACACCACATACGCGGGTGAGTACAGATTTGGGATTTAAGAGTTCCTGGGATCATGAAGACGCAATAGGTATCTTTGCTGTAAGACATGCTCCGGGCACAGGAGCTGAACTGACCGCCAAAGGTAATTTTATCCAAAATGTTAAGCTGACTTATACTTATAAAGAAAAGCAGAGTAAATGGACGTCTTCCGAAGAGCTATGGTGGCCGGGCAACAATGACAAGCTGGATTTCTATGCCTATTATCCATACGATGCAAAAGCAACCGATCCGACCCATATTATTTTTAATGTAATGACCGACCAAAATGCCCGGAGAAATAGCATTCCAAACTACCGCCGTTCGGATCTGCTCACTGCAACAGCCAACAACAATGCATCCGGTTACGGTAAAGGCGAAACCGTTTCACTGGCTTTCACTCATGCCCTGTCAATGATACAAGTGAGCATCCCTACCATCAGTAAAGGCAGCGGACCGAGTGAGACAATGACCGTGAGCCTCCACGGAGCGAAAGTGAAATCAGTGCTGAATCTGGGTAGTATAAAAGGACCTGAAGTAGAACCTGCAACAACAGATAATCCGGTAGAAGAAATAAACATGTTCCGGGTAGAGAACGATGTTTATGGTAGTGATAATTATTATAACAGTTATACCTACCGGGCATTAATTCCGGCACAGAATATCCCGGCAAGCGACAAGTTATTTTTGATAGCCAACGAGGGCAAGATTTATCTGGGTAGCGGTCCTGCCGAAGACCTTACCCTGACAGCAGGAACAGCAGAAACATTTACACACTCAATCCCGAATACACTGCATACGGTAGAGATCGCAGCCGGAACGTTTTTAATGGGAAGTCCCGCTGACGAACCTGACCGTAATTCATATAACGAAGAGCAGCATAGCGTAACCTTAACAAAAAACTTCCGTATGAGTAAATACAACATCACAAACGCCCAATATGCAGCATTCTTAAATGAAAACGCCGTTAAAGAGGATGGAATGTACGTAACAAATGAATATGGTTCCCAAAAATTAATTTATCCCAATGACACTTGGAACGTAACATGGAAAAACGGAAAATGGGAACCCGCTACCGGTAGATCGGACAATCCTGTCGTTCGTGTAACATGGTACGGTGCAAACGAATATGCCCGTTGGGCAGGCGGTGCACTTCCTACTGAAGCCCAATGGGAGTATGCCCGCCGGTCAGGATTGACCACTGCATATTCCTGTCCGGATTATGACAATAACGGCACGATTGATGAGGATGATCTGCTCTTTTATAGTTGGTGTAAACTAAATGCCAGGGGTTACCCGCATGAAATCGGAAAACTAGAACCAACGCCCTGGGGACTATATGATATACACGGAAACGTAAGCGAATGGTGTTCGGATTGGTATGATGCCGCTTATGGCCTTACACCGGAACAATTAAAGAATGGTGTAACAGACCCCACAGGTCCCGCCACCGGCTCCATGCGATTGGCACGAGGTGCCTTCTATGATAGTACACCTCCAGAGTGTCGTGCAGCCTACCGTAATAAAAATGAGTTTCCCTCCGGATGCCAGTTTTATATCAGTTTTCGCATAGTATTTAATCAATGACAAAGAATGAAAAACGAAATTATATGAGAGCAAGAATAATTATTTTCAAATACTTCTTTTTCACAGCATTGGCAGGAACGACATTTCTTACCGGATGTACAAAAGAAGATGAACAGGTGAATGACAGCACTCCGGTAGCAGTCATCTTCAATAGCGAAATACGGCATCTCACCCGGACCACTACCGATGGGAACGCTTGGTTACAAGATGATAACGTGGGTATTTATATGCTCACAACAAACGGCACGTGGCCCGAAAGTATTCTCACAAACGCGGAAAATAAAAAATATCGCATACAGAATACCGCAACAGGAACACTTGTACCAGCCAACGGCACGGACATTTATTACCCGTCTTCAGACAATATAGACATCGTGGCTTACTATCCTTATGCCACACCGGAGCCATCCAAGACGAATAATCAGTCCTTACCTTATAGTATATCAGTGAACCTGGCCGACCAAAGTAATCCGGCTGCTATCGACCTATTATACGCCAAAGTAGACAACATAAGTAAAAGCAACGCCCCCGTGAACCTGCAATTCCAGCACGTATTCAGCAAAATTACACTAAACATCACAGAAGGTGACGGATTTACCGCCAGCGATATGGAAAGACTAACGGCAACGGATGTTACAATCAGTCAATGTCCTGTCGGTTCAGTTTTCATGAATATTCAGAACGGAAAGGTGAACAATGATGGGAATGCCTCTTTCTCTTTATACAAGAATATGCCGACACCATCCGGTGCCAGTGCCACCTTCTCGGTCATCATTCCTCCCCAATCAGAACAGAGTTACCCCATCACCTTCATGGCAGACGGCATGGATTACCACTGTACATTGACCAGCGATGACTCGTTCCTTGCCGGTAACCACTATGTCTATCCGGTGACGCTTAGTAAAACGGAAGCCACAGTCGGTCCTCCGACCATCCTCACCTGGAAGACCCATGACAACGGCACAGGTAATACACTACAAGAGCAAATGGACGTTGTACGAATTCCTGCAGGCAGCTTCATAATGGGTGATCCGAAAGACTATCCGGATCTCAACGAGGGCGAACTTCAATACTATACCCAGCATAAAGTTACGCTTACTAAAAGTTTCTATATGGGAAAATACGAAGTTACCAATACACAATACGCTAAGTTTCTAAATACAGTAGGAGTCGGACAAGACGGTACATTTACCACAACACGTTATGGAAAGCAGAAATTGATTGTCGAAGATCAATATCGAGGTGTGGTTTGGGAAACAGACAAGTGGATACCTGCGACCAATAAAGAAAATCATCCTATACTCCATGTAACTTGGTACGGGGCTGATGAATTTGCACGTTGGATCGGAGGCAGTCTGCCAACAGAAGCACAATGGGAATACGCCTGCCGGGCCGGAACAACAACACCCCGATGGTTTGATGATGAAAGCCTGCTCGGTAATTATGCATGGTATAAAGATAATTCAGGCTCAAGATCACAGCCCGTCGGACAGAAATTACCGAATGACTGGGGATTGTACGACATGTACGGAAATGCAAATGAGTGGTGCTCGGACTGGTGGGCCAGATATTCCGATGAAGCCGTTACCGATCCTACAGGACCGATAACGGGTAACAACGGCCGAATATTACGCGGCGCTACGTATCTGGCACTACCGATGTACTGCCGATCAGCTTCACGATCATCCCTTTCTCCCGAAAAATCAACGGACAATACTGGTTTTCGCGTAGTGTTCTATTAAAGACCTTTGCAATATGTGTATATATTAAATTTTACACTTTTGTAATCTTGTAGCAGCATAATTCTTTATTAGGAAAAGATAAGCAATAAACAGCTTTGCATCTTTATAAGATGCAAAGCTGCACATATTACCTCCAGCTTCATTTCCGGATATTTATCCTATGATCCATTTACTGCCCGGTAGATACGAAATGATCTTTGTCGTTACGAAACAACTGATAAATGTAACCACTGCAATACATGGGATAGCGGCAATGGTGGGTAATCCCAATGTGTCCTTGAACACAGATACCCATAATCCGAGCCAGAAGATGTGCATGAGATACATACCATAGCTAAGTTTCGATGTTTCCGTCACTAGCGTCGGAGCTTTCGGACGTTCTATGCATGTAAACATGAGGAATGTACCCGTTGTAAGAAGTACACAGTTGATAGTACAGAAAGCCCATCCTATTTCTATTACAGGTGTGGAATGGAGTTCGCCGGGTATAGCCTGAACATAGAATGAATAAATAGTCCATACAGCACCGATCACCATTAGAATAGTTCCTATAATGAAACGTTTGGAGCGGTTCCAGGTAAGGTGTACACGAATGTAATGTGCCAGAACGAGATAGCCCAGATAACCGGAGAAGTACCACAACATGTGGTATTCATTCCAGAAACATTGTCCCCACACTTCACCGCACCAACGGTTAAGATAGGGCATACAGGTTGATAATACGAACAACCCTATGAAAAAGAGTTCCTCTTTTGCCGTGGCCTTTCTCAACCAGGGAGATATAATAGGGATAAATAAGTAAAGGCTTATCAGGGGATACATGAACCAAAAGTGTCCGGCCAATGTAGGAAAGTTCAGCAATATCCGCGATAAGTCCTTCATGGATGTTTCTCCGTCCAGCTGTCCCCACAACATTGGCAGGGTGCTATATAATATCATAAATATGAAAAACGGCGGAAGGATGCGAAGACAGCGCTGGCGATAGAATTGCCACATAGACTGTTCTTCCTTCATCGGTGCAAGTAGGAAAGCGGAGACTATCATGAACAGTGGCACTGCCATACGTGAGAAACCGTCGTACACAGCTACCCATAGCCGGTCTGCTTCATTTGCCAAAAAAGACTGCGGTCCCGCCATATCTGTGGATCCGGGAGCACCGTAGAAGTTTTCACTGGCATGAACAACCATGACGAGAAAGCATGCAAACACACGGATGTAATCTAAAAAAACAATACGTTTCATTTATTCTAAGTTTTCTAGTTAGTAATTTATTCTAAGTTTTCCGGTTAATTTATTCTCTTGTATTCGGGAAGGCAGATATTCTCAACCGTGCCGCACCCATAGGGATCAACGTTATTTCTTCTTTATTGCCTTTCACTGCATCTTCTTCCGGCAGTACGCCACACAATCCGGTTTCGTCTATCTTCCATTCAGGAACCAGGCGCCCGGTAGCTTTTACCTCTAAAGGTACACTGGCCACTGTGAAAGGATAATTATCGACAGGCCAGGATTTACGGATTACCTTGAAGTTTTTCAAAGGTTCTGTCTTATCCAGTACCAATGAATAGTTCCAGGGGGTGTCCGGATAGATTTCAGTAGTAGGCCATTTCTGGGGATCAGCGCCTTTCTGCCATTTAGAATCACCGATAGCAGTCTCGCGGCTGTCTTTTTCTATATATTTCTCTGCAATCTTGAAAGACAAAGTGAGGGGGCCATAATCTACGCTTACGCTATTTTTATTAACCTGCCAGGTACGCATAGACAAAGACATCGGTAACGTCAGTTCCACGCGATCCCCATTCGACCATTCCCGATGGATGCAAAGGTATTTTCCCGCTACGGGAGCTACATTTACCTTCTTACCATTTACACGCACTTCTGCTCCTTTTGTCCATGAAGGGATACGGAGATAGAATGGGAAAGTGACCTTTTCACCGGTAGAAACAGAGAAGGCAATACCTTCCTCAAAAGGATAATTCGTCTCTTCATGGAGAGTGATTTCCTTTCCGTCACTCACTTTCACTGTAGCTTTGCAAGCTGCATAAATAGCAGTTGCCACTCCGTTGTCGGGAGTTGCCAATACCAGATGTTCGGTAAAGTAAGGCCAGCCTTGTGCATGATTGTGTTGGCAACAACGGCTGCTGAAAGGATTCATTGAGAGGAACGGACCACGATTGTCAATGCCCGGATGATGATTCTTGGAATCACTGATGGCATGGTTCGGGCAAGTGATATAGCGCAATGCTTTAAAGTCCGGCATCACGGCAGCAGGATAAGAGTTGAATGCTACTTCTTCACAGTGTTCAGCCCACATTGGGTCTCCCGTCATGCAAAGCATGATTTCATCGGAAGCCATCTGTTCCACCAGTCCGCAGGTTTCCACTCCCTGACGGGGATCGATGTATCCCAAACGGGCATTCTCATCCGCACCGAACATACCACCGGGCACTTGTCCGAAAGTACGGCGAATCAGATGATGAACATTATAAGAGGCTTTCAGCATCGCTGAATCTCCGGTCTGCATATAATAAGTGGCAGGTTCACGGAAACATTGGGCGATATTGACATTGTGCCAGTTGGGTAAAGAGGTAGATTTAGTCCAGTCGGCAGTGTTGCGATGAATCTTTTCAGCCAGTTCTAACAAGAAAGCATCTCCGGTATGGTTGTAAAGCCAATAGATACTGATGATATTATCACCACCGCGGCTTTTCTCCCAGTAATCTTCCAGAAGCTGGTCATCGGGAACAGTCATCTGCCATTTAAAGTAGTTCGTCATCAGGTCAATGACACGCTGATCTTGAGAATACTCATAATAAGATTGCAGACACCAGAGCATAATCATTTGTGCCCAAAGTTCACGTTTCCCGTTGCGTTCGTTGACAGGACCGAAGTAACCATCCGGCTGACGGCTGGCAAATACGCCTTCAATCCAGTATTTGGTTTCCTCAATCATCTTCGGGTCGTTCAGGATATATGCCAGATTGCCGTAGCCTTTGAGCCAATAGGGAACTTCTTCCCAACCGTGGTCGCCACCGGTTGTCAACCAAGCATTATTATCTTTTTCCAACCAGGCACTGATCTCTCCCAAGTGTCCGGTCAGACCGTCACGCTGCAATTCGAGATACTTCTTCACCCAACCTTCAGGTTGAATACTACCTACCGGCAACTTTATAAAATTCAATGGACGAAGCGGAGCGCGATACCCTGTATAATTGGTATTGGTAGACTGTATGTCCGGTCGATCCACTACTGTCACCGTACCACTGGAGGGAGCAGACGCGCAAGCTGTAACCGCTACCCCAAGCACTATCGATGCAAAAACACTTTTAGTCTTTATTTTCTTCATATCGTCTATTCCATTCTTTTTTTATTTATCCCATTATCCAATGAGCTTTATTAGGCATCAACTTGTACATCAGTGCTGTAAACGCCCAACTACAAAGGAAAATACCTGCCGCCATCAACGGAACCTGCAGAGGAATAGGGATGGACGACGGACCGATTAACAGGAAGAATGGACCTACAACGAAATAATGCACCATATAAATACCAAATCCGCACTTCGTCATATTTGCCAGTGCCTTGATAACTATGCGGTTAGTAACCGTCACTTTCTGAAGCAAGAGGAATACGGCCAACGTCATCAGCACGACATTCGGGCTACAGAAAGTGAAGAACAATTCCATATCCGATTCCGTATGATTCGGATCGGCTGCCGCCGCACTGAAACCGGAATAAGTGACATAATAACCAATGGCAAAAAGTACGGCACAGATAAGCAGCGTTTTCCATATTCCCCAGTCATTTCCTTTCTTGACATAATGCCCCAGTAACAAATATCCGTTGAATCCGGCAAAATAATAGAACATGCCAAATGCATTCCAGGTGCTTGTACCGAACAGATAACCGGAGATGTATTCCGCCATATAAGGCAAAAACAAAGAGATGAACCAAATCAGCAGATAAGTGCGTTTCATCTTCTGATCTGCCCGCTCTATCCATGCCGAGAAGAAAGGCATATACAGGTAAAGGCCGATTAACAGATAGATATACCACATATGATTCTCCTTAAAACTGAAATTAAAGGGAATCATCGCCACATCTTTCAGGGAATCCATCAACTCTTGGGATTCATTTCCCTGCACATAACAAAAGAACTGCCCGATAATGGACTTATCAAGCCCCACTACTCCCGTAAACCATGGAAACATATTGTAGAGAACAGACCAGATAAGAAACGGAAACAATACACGAAAGATACGTTTCTTATAAAACGTTCCCAAAGGTTGCTGTTTGACAGGCAGCAATAACAAACCGGTCATCATCACAAACAAAGGAACGGAAGGACGCAGCAAAGACCCGTAAATAGCCGCCCAATGCGTATATTCGGGAATGACGCCCAACGTAGGAGAAATATAAAAAGGATCGATGCAATGTACACCAATCACCATTAACATGGCCACAGCACGGATTACGTCTAACCAGACCATCCGATGATCGAGAGCAGGGAGCTGATTCATACTTTTATTATTTATCTACAGAAAACTTAAAGATACATTGACTTGTATATTTCTCACCCGGACGAAGTACAGCCGACGGCCATTCGGGTTTGTTCGGTGTATCCGGATATTTCTGTGTTTCAAGACATACGGAAGCACGTTGGTTGTAAGTGATACCTTTTTTTCCTGTCAGTGAGCCATCGAGGAAGTTTCCGGCATATACCTGAATACCCGGTTCGTTGGTATAAACATCGAGTACGATACCTGTCTTCGGTGATTTCAAAGATGCGCATTTGCGGGTTACATCGCCTTTTGTATTCAATACCCAGTTGTGATCGTAACCATTGCCATTTTTCAGCTGTACGAAATCATAGTCGTTGATACGCTCGCCTACCGGAGTCGGGGTACGGAAGTCCATTGGAGTACCTTCTACTGTAACAATTTCACCCGTAGTCATAAAAGTGCTGTCTACCGGAGTGTAATAATCCGCATCAACTGTCAACAGATGACCGGCGTTGTTGCCTGCGTCTCCCTCCAGGTTGAAATAAGAGTGATTGGTCATATTCACAATAGTCGGCTTGTCTGTTTCTGCCTCGTATTGAATGTCGATAGCGTTATCATCTGTGAGTTTCATTACCACTTTACAAGTGATATTTCCTGGGAAACCTTCTTCACCGTCTTCTGCCAAATAGGTCAGTTGCAGTTCCTGCGGATTGGGTTGAACAGCATCAAACACACGATACTGGAATCCTTGCGGACCACCGTGCAGGCAATGGCCATAATTGTTACGAGGAAGCTGATATTCTACACCGTCCAATGTAAATTTACCCTGATTGATACGATTGGCATAACGTCCGATAGTTGCACCGAAATCCGACGGTTTACTGATATAATCCTGAATAGAATCGAAACCGAGCACGACATCGCGCATCTGTCCGTCTTTATCGGGAACCATCACTGAAACAATACGTCCACCAAAGTTCGTGATACAAACTTCCATGTTGTTCTTGTTGCGCAAAGTAAACAAATCGGTTTTCTTTCCATCCACTTCCGTCTGGAAATTACTCTGCAATAAACCGGAATCCGTAGTTTTTTCGGCTTTCGGCGTACAAGATGCCATTAAAAGGGCGGCAACTGCCCATACACATAACTTTTTCATGATACAATTGGTTTTTAGATATTCATTTTCAGATAATTTAGTATGTCAGCATATTATTGTATACTATTCAATAAATCTACCTTTCCTTCATTAATCAATTTCAAAATCAGCTCACCGAAAAGAGTATTCTGCCAAGCGAACCATGCACGGGTAAATTTCTTCGGATTATCCTTATGGAAAGATTCGTGCATAAAGCCTGTGTCGGCATCCGTATCCATCAGCATCTTGATACAGGTCTTGATTTCGGCATCATTCTGACTGGTAAAGGCTTTCATCATAATACTCATCGGCCACACCATGTCATAACCGATGTGCGGTCCGCCGATTCCTTCACCTGCCTTGCCTTTAAAGAAGTAAGGATTGTCTTCGCTCCATACAAAGCGACGGGTGTTCTGATAAATCGGATCGTTCACATTCACATCGCCCAGATAAGGCATTGCAAGCAGGCTCGGCACGTTAGCATCGTCCATCAGGTAATGATTTCCAAAGCCGTCTACCTCGAAGGCATAGATTTTACCATATGTAGGATGATTATATACCGCGTATTTCTTCAAAGCTGTTTCCACTTCCTGCGCCAGGTCTTTACATTCTTTAGACAAGGCTGTTTTCTTATTTACTTTCTCCAGAATCTCGGCAGCCTTACGCAAAGAGGATACGGCAAAGAAATTGGAAGGAACCAGGAATTGAAGAGTGGTGGCATCGTCTGAAGGACGGAAGCTGGAAACAATCAAGCCGACAGGTTTCACCGGTGCTCCAAGGCCGTCATTGCTCACTGTATCCAGTGCGCGTTCTGTTTTACGCTGGAACTTATAAGGGCCTACTCCTTCTTTACGTTGCTGTTCCTTGAAGGTTTTCAGTACGTTAACGATTGCCTGAATCCATTCTTCGTTGAATATGCTTGCATCTCCGGTAGTCTTCCAGTAGTGGTAAGCCAGACGCAACGGATAACACAGGGAATCGATTTCCCATTTACGTTCGTGCAATTCCGGTTTCATATCCGTAAGGTCGCTCATCCAGTGACCGTTAGGAATGGCACCGTCATTAAACGCATTTGCATACGGGTCGATATTGATACATTTAAACTGGCGGAGGATCACTCCTGCCAGCATTTCTTTCAGTTCGGGGTCCGAATTAGCCAGTTGCACATAAGGCCATACCTGTGCACCGGAATCGCGCAGCCACATGGCATGAATATCTCCCGTATATACGAATGTATCCGGTTTGCCATCACTTCCCTTACGGAAATGTACGGTAGTGTCCAGGGTATTCGGAAAACAGTTGGTAAACATCCATGCCAGTTTCGCATTCTTCAGAAGCTTCTGTACACGGAGAATCTCCTTTTCCACTGCATTCGAACGGAACAGGCGGTTGGATATTTCAGGACGGTTATCTTTCTGAATGGCATCTGCCAGACATACATGCATTTCCGTCATACGGTTGGAGGCTTGTAGCTGGCCACCACAGAGAAGCATACCCGCCAGCATAGCTGCACTGATATATTTGATTTGTTTTTTCATGATTACTTCTTCTTTTTGAATTCATTAGAGAAAGAGTAAGGGAAATCGCTTTCTTTCGTACCACGTTGCTGATTGGGTTTGGCATCCATCTTGAAAGAAATGGTGGCGCCATTCATCAGATCCTGATGGGTCAGGTAGTTTTTGGTATGTTCCTTGCCGTTCAGCGTCATTGATGAAATGTAACGCTTGTCGTCTCCGTTATTCGGGGCGGAGATGGTTACTGTCTTTCCGTTTTCCAGATGCAGTTTCATCTCTTTGAAGTAAGGAGTACCCAGGACATACTCATCCGTACCGGGGCATACCGGATAGAATCCCATTGCCGAGAACACATACCAGGCAGAAGTCTGGCCGTTGTCCTCATCACCGCAATAACCGTCGGGAGCAGGAGTATAGAGTTTATCCATTACTTCACGAATCCAGTGCTGCGCTTTCCAGGGTTGACCGGAATAGTTGTACATATAAAGCATGTGCTGAATCGGTTGGTTGCCATGTGCATAGTTGCCCATGTTCATGATCTGCATTTCACGGATTTCATGGATAACGGCTCGGTAATAGCTCTCATCGAATATCGGAGGCAGAATAAATACAGAGTCCATCATCTGGTTGAATCCGTCTTTACCACCCATCAGGTCGATCAGACCTTGAGGATCGTGGAATACAGACCAGGTGTAATGCCAGCTGTTACCTTCTGTGAAAGCATCTCCCCATTTCAACGGATTGAACGGAGACTGGAAGGTGCCGTCTTCATTCTTGCCACGCATCAGTTTGTGTTCGGGGTCGTATAGGTTCTTATAATTCATTGCACGCTTGGCAAAGATTTCAATCTCTTTTTTCGGTTTCTTCAAGGCTTTGCCGAGTTGGTAGATACACCAGTCATCATAAGCATATTCCAGTGTACGGGCTGCATTTTCGTTAATACCTACATTATAAGGAACGTATCCCAACTTATTATAATACTCATGTCCTAATCGTCCGGTAGAACCCACTTTCGGATGCACTGCATTCGCTCCGTGTTTCACGGCTTCCCACAAGGTTTCGATGTCGTATCCTTTTAGTCCTTTCAGGTAAGCGTCGGCAACTACGGAAGCGGAGTTGTTTCCAACCATACAACCTCTATGACCGGGACTCGCCCATTCCGGCAGGAACCCGCTTTCCTTGTAGGTGTTCACCAATCCTTCCTGCATCTTCGTATTCATGGATGGATACATCAGGTTGAGGAATGGGAAAAGGCAACGGAATGTATCCCAGAAACCGGTATCGGTAAACATATAGCCAGGAAGTACTTCACCGTTATAAGGACTGTAGTGCATCACGTCTCCTTTGGCATCTATCTCATAAAAGCTTCTGGGGAACAATACTGAACGATACAGGCAGGAGTAGAATGTACGCAAATGGTCGATATCATCGTCTTTCACTTCGATGCGTCCCAGTACGTCATTCCATATCTTGCGGCCTTTCGCAGCAATCTGTTCAACGTTGGCCGTACCCAGTTCTTTCAGGTTCAGTTCAGCCTGTTCGGGGCTGATGAAAGAGGAAGCGACACGAACATTCACCTGTTCGCCCTTGCGGGTTTTGAAACCGATCAGTGCACCGGCATGGTTGTCCGTCACTTCCAGTTTGTTGGTGTCAATCACACCACTGGCTACGGCAGCCGTATAAGTAAACGGTTTGTCGAATATCAGCACAAAGTAGTTTTTAAAGTTGGCAGGAACGCCACCACTGTTTTTAGTGGTATAGCCGATAATCTTGTTCTCCGAAGGGATTACTTTCACAAACGAGCCTTTATCGAAGGCGTCTACCACTACATAAGAGTGGTCGTTTTCGGGGAAAGTGAAACGGAAAGCGGCGGCTCTCTCTGTCGGGGCAATCTCCGTCACTACATCATGGTCGGCAAGATATACCTTGTAATAATAAGGAGTAGCCGTTTCAGCCTTGTGAGAGAACCAGCTGGCACGCTGATCCTGATTGAATACTGCTTCACCGGTGACCGGCATGATAGCAAATTGACCGTAATCATTAATCCAGGGACTTGGCTGATGGGTTTGTTTGAATCCTCTGATCTTGTCAGCGTCATACGTATAGGCCCATCCATCGCCCATTTTACCAGTCTGCGGAACCCAAAAGTTCATTCCCCAGGGTAACGCAATGGCGGGGTAAGTATTTCCGGTAGATAGCGCGTGCTTCGACTGCGTACCAACCAGCGGACTAACATAGTCCACCGGTCCGGTAATTGTTTTTGCAGTCATACTCCATGCACTAAGTAACGTAAAAGCGAATAGAGCTAGTTTCTTCATGGTATTCTTGTTTTATTTAATCAGTTTTCCTTCAAGCATCTTGATAAAATATCCACCTACAACGGAACGTGCCTGGAAGCCTCTCTGATTCGGTTCATCTGTAAATACCCAGTCGGACATCGGAACACGGTTAGGTGTTACGTTCATAAACAGATATACCGGTTCGATAAATTTCTCAAAGGTAGCCTTGTCGTCAGCCAATGTAGCGGTCCACATGATCCAGTCGGTTTTTGTGTATGTTTCACGGTTATCCAACGGAAGACCATATTTATTTTGTTTCGAAAGATAGTAAGCTATTTCCGTTTCTGCAACATTTTTAGGGAAGATTTGCAGATTCAACAGTTTATCCCACACCAAGTTATACTTCTGACTCCATGTTCCCGGTTTGTCAAATGTCAGACGATAGTGGTCGCCATCGTTCGCCATTTTCACCCATTCGGCAGCCATTTCTTTCGCTTTCTGTGTGTACTTCTCGGACACCTCTTTTTTGCCCAGCATATCTGCCAGATAGCCATAAGAAGCAACACCCATGATCGCTTTGATAGAAAGGTTGGCATTGTGTGCGAAGTGACCTGCAAAGTCATCGGTACAAAGTTGGTTGGCCGGATCAAGTCCGTACTCTACCAGATAGTCTGTCCATGTAGTCAGTGTTTCCCAATGTTTCTGTGCATATTCTGCATTACCTTCCACCTTTGCAATAGCAGCAGCCAGCACTACCATATTACCTGATTCTTCTATTGGCATGTCACCGCCATAAGTCTGGCCGTTAGCCAATGGATAAGTACCTATGTCATGCGCAGCAAACGGTTTTTCCCATTTTCCGCTTTCGCTATAATAGAAAATATGGTTCATGGTAGCTTTCACCAGTTCCGGGTTATAGTACAAAAGTAGCGGAGATCCCGGATAAGTCAGATCGACTGTTCCGATAGAACCATTACTGAAGTTTTCTTTAGAAAGGAAT